>ENA-OZAB01000229-OZAB01000229.1-human-gut-metagenome-genome-assembly--contig:-NODE-229-length-37432-cov-7.016293_pt1 | contig 37432 bp, 33 predicted proteins | sample MGYA00243297_ERZ653491 | MGnify/ENA primary metagenome ERZ653491 (study PRJEB26926, sample SAMN06165154) | human gut metagenome | biome: ENVO:00009003; feature: ENVO:2100002; material: ENVO:00002003... | reverse complement strand
GAGATCATGCCTAGTCTCGTGGGCTCGGAGATGTGTATAAGAGACAGGAGATAGACGCTGCCCATTTTCAGCAGCTGGTCCATGACCCGGGGGGACAGCAGGGACTGTCCGGCGGCGGGATTTTCGCACCGGACATTGAACCGCCGGTCAAACTCCGGATTTTCCGAGGCGAAACCCTCCCGGCCCAGCAGGCGGGCCAGCTTGCCCTTAGGCGCTGCCTGCACATCGCAGGGGAGGGTGCGCCCCAGGTCCGCCGCCATCCACTGACCCTTGAAGATGGGAAGCTCCCGATCCTCCCAGACCTCCGTCTCGGGATTCTGATACGCCTGGGTGTTGGAAAGCTCCAGATTGCTGATCTCCAGGTGGCGGCCGTGGTACTTGCCGCAGACCAGGCCGCTGCCGCCTACGTTGTCGGCACTGGGCAGGCCCAGACCGGATTCCGCGAATTTTCCGCCGTCGATGCAGGAACCGGGGCGGTACTCCGCCTCCTCCAGTACCTGTTCCATAGCCGCCTGGGCCAGACCGCCCTGGGCCGCGCCCTGCAGCTTCTTGCCGCCGGCGGAGCTCATCAGCCCGCCGATGATCAGAAGGACGATACCCACGATGATGACGGGCACCGCGCCGCCCAATATTGCGCCGATGGCCGCAATAACCAGGCCCAGACCGGAAAAGAATTTGCCGAAGCCCGCCAGGGCACGGCCGCTGCGTATATTCTGCACATTGTTATCCATTTGTCTGCTCCTTTTCATGCTCCGCGAACAGCGCGCCGCACCGATGCAGCGCCTCGATGATCCCCTGCAGATACCGCAGGGACACCAGATAGCTGCGGCGCAGGGCGTTCAGGTCCCGCACATTGATATCCACCGGCAGCTCCATCACCGGCAGCGTGGATTCCAGCGCCAATTCCAGGCGGTTTCCCGTCCAGCGGACAGCCGCCGGACGGCCCAGAGTCTCCAGCAGGGGGACCAATTTCAGGGTATCCGGCCCGTATGCCTGATCCTCCCGGCGGTACAGATAGCCGCCCTCCGGGGCCTGTTGGTCCGTTTCGCAGATCAGCCACACACCACCGAAGGCCTTCACGGACCGGGTCATGGTGTCGTTGACGTCCCGGCCCACGTGCTCCTCAAAGTTGTGGGTCAGCTCCACGTTGGCCGCGCCGAACCGGACGCCCTGATGGACGCCCTGGCGGTAATTCTTGATCCGGCATTCTTCCCAGTGGCGGTCGATCATCTGACTGCGGCGGATGCCCGCCTCGTCAATGACCAGCTCCGGGAGCTTCGTGTTCGGACCGAAGGCCTGCTCCGTCTCCGACCGGAAAAAGTCCCCCATCTGCTCCCAGATCAGCTTTCGCTGGCGGCTGTCGCACCGGCACAGGCCGATGATGCCCACAGCCAGCAGGATAAACAGCGCCAGCAGGCCCCAGCGGATATCGCCGGACCTCCACCATACAACGCCGCCCACAACAAAGCCCAGCACCAGCATGACGGAGCACACCGTCCGCAGCCGGTCCCACCGGGCCAGCCGCCGCAGCAGCTCCCGGTCCGCCAGGGACTCCTTATAGCCGCAGGAGCACGCAGTGGAGCCTTTTTTCAGCGGCTCGCCGCACATAGGACAAATATGTTTTTTCATGGTCTTATCCCCAGTTGTTCATCCAGTTTTCGCCCCAGTCCTCGGCGGGATCGTAATCCACCGGGTCAAAACCGGCGGCGTACACCGGCCCGTCCTGACGATAGGCCAGGCCGTCCTCGTGGAGGGTGTAGCTGCCGGTGATGTAGAAGGCGTCGTGTCCGTCGCTGTACCAGCGGCACAGGTCGTCCTCGTCCAGCTCAAAGCTGGCTCCCGGCAGGCCGGTATAGGCCGCCACCTGGCCATAGGGGTAGAACACGCCGGAGAAGTCGCCATTCGTTTCCCCATCCGGCAGCAGGGCGAAGCGGTCCGCCTCCAGGCCGGGGGAGATATACGCATGGAAGCCGTCCATGGACAGATAGGGACCCTTGCCGTCCCCGGCGTCCACAATGGTCCCACTGCCGGCGGACAGACGGGTGTAGCTCAGATACTCCATGCGCTGGGAGTCGATGACCAGAGTCTCGCCCAGGGCGTTCTGCCACACGCCGTCCAGCTGGGTAATGTCCCAGATGTCCACCCGGGCGTCGCTGCGGGTGAAGGTGAAGTGGTCGAAGGACTCCGCGTCGCCGCTGCCGTTCTGGTTGGGCAGCAGCACGCCGTCATCCCGCAGGATGAAATCGTACAGGAAGCCGTCGAAGTCGATCATGGGCACGTCGCCGGAGGTGTCATAGCGGCCCTGTCCCGTGCGGCCGGAGAAGGTCTGGTAGTAATAGCACCCCTCGTCGGCCACGAAATACAGGATGTTGCCGGAAGGGGAGGACCACTTGCCCTCCAGCTCGCTGGCGTCCGTCACCTGGCGCTGATCCTCCGGCACGGCAGGGGAGGGGGTCTCTCCGCCGCCGCTGCACGCCGTCAGGGACAGCAACAGCGCCAGCACAGCCGCCAGCCAAAGCGTTTTTCTCATGAAGCAACCTCCTCAGTCCGCCAGCGTGTCCATGAACTCGCCCCGGACCGTGTTCCAGTACCAGACATAGGTCACATATTCGCCGTCCTGGTCGAAGGACATCTGCAGGTCGCTGTTGCCGTCGCCGTCCAGATCGCTGTAGTCCGTTCCTTGGTAGCGGCTGGCGGCAGAGTCGAGGGGCACCGGGAACTGTACGGTGGTGTAGAGCTCCTGCTCAGCCCTGTCATAGTAGAGGCCGGCGCCGGTGTCGGTGATGCAGATGCACACGTCGATCATCTGGCCGTCATGGGTCAGGGTACCGGTGTCCTGAATGGTGCCCCAGGTGCGCCAGTCGTCGCCGACGATGTCGTCGTCCGTCGTCCCCTGGTTTCCGCAGGCGGCCAGGCACAGCATCAGGGTGCACAGAAGCAAGAGAATGCTGAATTTTCGCATGGTTCGTTCCTCCTTGATAAAATGAGTCCACTGTACATCCATTGTACAGTGGACTCGGATAAAATACCATTAACCAAAGGTTAGTTTTTGGCAAAAGATGGCAGAATTGCGGGGGTCCGGATTCACACGCCCAGCCGCTGGGAGATGGCCGACAGCAGTTCGTTTTTCCCGGTGCCCTTTTCGGCGGAGAAGGGGACCAGACAGTCCTGCTCCTCCAGCTCCAGGGTGTCCCGGATCAGCTGCAGATTGGGCTCGATCTCGCTTTTTTTCAGCTTGTCCAGCTTGTTGGCCACGACCACCACCGGGCATCCGGTGCCCCGGAACCACTGGAACATGGTCACGTCGTCCGCCGTGGGCTTGTGCCGGGCGTCCACAATGAGAACACCCAGGGAGATGAGGCCCGGCTCCTGGAAATACGACTCCATCAGCCGTCCCCAGCGGTCCCGCTCCTCCTTGCTGACCTTGGCATAGCCGTAGCCGGGTAGGTCGGTCAGATACACCCGGTTGTCGATGAGGAAATAGTTCACCTGGGTGGTCTTGCCGGGGGTGGCGCCCACCCGGGCGAAGTTCTTCCGGTTGAGCAGGCGGTTGATGACGGAGGATTTGCCCACGTTGGATCGCCCGGCAAAGGTCACCTGGGGCCGTCCGTCCCGGATAAAGGCCTCCGGCCGCACCGCCGAGCGGATAAATTCCGCCTTGTTATAGTTGATCGCCATGGCAAGCGCTCCTCCTTTACACTGACAGTGCGGCGGGGGATTCCGCCGATACGCGGCCACGGGGGGCGGCGTGCTCCCCGCGGGGAGGCACCAGCGCCGCCTCAAACACCTGGTCCACGGTGTCCACCGGGATGAAGTGCAGACCGGCCCGGACGGTCTGGTCGATCTCGTCCAAGTCCTTGACGTTTTCCCGGGGAATCAGCACCGTATGTACGCCGTTTCGCAGGGCGGCCATGGTCTTTTCCTTCAGACCGCCGATGGGCAGCACCCGGCCCCGCAGCGTCACCTCGCCGGTCATGGCCACGCTGCCCCGGACAGGCCGTCCGGTCAGCGCCGACAGCATGGCGGTGGTGATGGCGATACCCGCCGAGGGTCCGTCCTTGGGCACGGCCCCCTCCGGGAAGTGGACGTGCACGTCCTTGGTCTTATAGAAGTCCCGAGGCAGGCCCAGCTCCTCCCAACGACTGCGCAGGCAGGTCAGGGCGGCCTTGGCGGATTCCTGCATGACGCTGCCGAGATTGCCGGTAAGCTCCAACTTTCCGCTGCCGTCCAGGGCCTGAGCCTCCACTTCCAGAATTTCGCCGCCTACCTGGGTCCAGGCCAGGCCGTTTACCACGCCCACCTGATCCCGGTCGCTGTGGATGGACTCGCTATACTGCTGGGTCCCCAGCAACTCTTTCAGGTTATTCTCTGTAATGTCAACTCGCTTTACATCGCCCTCCACCAGCTGCATGGCGGCTTTCCGGCACAGCTTGCCCAGCTGGCGCTCCAGCACCCGGACGCCGGATTCCTTGGTGTAGGCGGCGATGACCCGCCGGATGGCGTCGTCGGTGATGCGCAGCTGGGTTTTCTTCAGACCGTGCTCCTTCAGCTGCTTGGGCAGCAGGTGCCGCTTGGCGATCTGCAGCTTCTCCTCGTCGGTATAGCTGGTGAGCTCGATGACCTCCATCCGGTCCAGCAGGGGACGGGGGATGGTGTCCAGGGTGTTGGCGGTGGTGATGAACATCACCCGGCCCAGGTCCACCGGCACCTCCAGGAAGTGATCCCGGAAGGCGTGGTTCTGTTCGCTGTCCAGCACCTCCAGCAGGGCCGACGCCGGGTCGCCCCGCATATCGCTGGCCAGCTTGTCGATCTCATCCAGCACCAGCAGGGGATTCATGGAGCCGCTGCGGATCACCGCGTCGATGATCCGGCCGGGCATGGCGCCGATGTAGGTTTTCCGGTGTCCCCGGATGTCCGCCTCGTCCCGGACACCGCCCAGACTCAGCCGGGACAGTTTCCGGTGCATGGCCTTGGCCACAGACAGGGCGATGGAGGTTTTACCCACGCCCGGGGGGCCCACCAGGCAGAGGATCTTGCCCTTGGCCTGGGGGTTCAGCTGCCGCACGGCGATGAATTCCAGGATCCGCTCCTTCACCTTGTCCAGGCCGTAGTGGTCCTTGTCCAGGATCTTCCGGGCCTGTTCCACGTCGGCCCGGTCGTGGGTCTCCACACCCCAGGGCACGTCCAGGCACACATCCAGATAGTTCCGGATGACGGCCCCCTCGGCGCTGCCGAAGGGCTGCTTGGACAGGCGGTGCAGCTCCTTCATGAGCTTCTCCCGCACCTCGTCACCGGCCCGGCAGCGGTTGATCTTCTCCTCGTATTCGTACAGCTCGTCGTCGCCGTCCTCGCCCAGCTCGTGCTGCAGGACGTGCAGCTGCTCCCGCAGGACCATATCCCGCTGGACCTGGCCCACCCGCTGGCGGACCTTCTGGTCGATATCCGACTCCAGGACGGCGATATCTACCTCATGCACCAGAATTTCGTTCATCACCAGCAGCCGCCGGGCGGGATGCAGCTCCTGCAGAACCCGCTGGCGATCCTGGTGCCGGAGGTTGATGTTGGCGGCGATGGTGTCCGCCAGCAGGCCGGGGTCCCGGATGTCCAGCACGGAGGCCACCAGCTGGTCGGACAGATTCCCCACCAGCTCCTGATACTGGCCAAACAGGGCGTACGTCCGCCGGGTCAGAGCCTCGGTGCGGTCCGAGGCCCGCCAGCTCTGGTCCTCCAGCAGCTCCACATTGGCCTGCAGGAAGGGCTTGGTCTGCCACAGGCGGCGCAGGGCCGCCCGGTGCAGGCCCCCGGCGATGACCCGTACCCCGGTATCCGAGGTCTTGACGATCTGGAAAATGCGGCACACGGTGCCGATCTCGTACAGGTCCTCCTCCTGGGGGTCCTGTACGCCGATCTCCCGCTGGGTCACCAGCAGCAGCTCCCGGTCGCCCTCCATGGCGTTTTCCAGGGCCAGGATGGATATCTCACGCTCCGCGTCGAAGCTCAGCGTCTGGCCCGGGAAGGCAGTCAGCCCCCGCAGGGCCAGCACCGGCATATTTTGTGTGGTCATAAGGGTATCTCCTTTGCGATAGGGAAAGTACAATAGGGCAAGAGGGGAGAGGCGCACACGTCTCTCCCCTTTGTGCTTGTTTCAGGACGCCGGCGCGTTCTTGGTGCCGCGGCTGGGATCCCGCAGGATCACGGGCGCTGCGCCGTCGTTGACGGCCCCGGCGGTGATGGTCACCTGTTCGATGGTGTGGTCCGAGGGAATGTCGTACATGATGGGGGTCAGGACTCCCTCCATGACGGCCCGCAGGCCACGGGCACCGATGTTGCGCTCGATGGCCTTGTCGGCCACGGCCTCCAGGGCCTCCGGCTCGAACACCAGCTTCACATCGTCATAGGAAAACAGCTTCTGATACTGCTTGACCAGGGCGTTCTTCGGCTCCGTCAGGATCCGGACCAGATCCTCCCGGCCCAGCCCGTCCAGAGCGGCGATCACCGGCAGACGGCCCACCAGCTCGGGAATGATGCCAAATTTCAGCAGGTCGTGGGGCTGGACCTCCTTGAGGAGCTGTCCGGTCCGGCGCTCTGCCTTACTCTCCACCACCGCATCGAAGCCGATGCCCTTGCGGTCCGTGCGCTGCTCGATGATCTTCTCCAGACCGTCGAAGGCGCCGCCGCAGATGAACAGAATATTGTGGGTGTCCACCTGGATGAACTCCTGATGGGGGTGCTTGCGGCCGCCCTGAGGCGGCACGTTGGCCACGGTGCCCTCCAGGATCTTCAGCAGCGCCTGCTGCACACCCTCGCCGGACACGTCCCGGGTGATGGAGGTGTTCTCGCTCTTGCGGGCGATCTTGTCGATCTCGTCCACATAGATGATGCCGTGCTCGGCCAGCTCCACGTCGAAATCCGCCGCCTGCAGAAGCCGCAGCAGGATGTTCTCCACGTCGTCGCCCACATAACCGGCCTCGGTGAGGGTGGTGGCGTCGGCGATGGCGAAGGGAACCTTCAGCACCCGGGCCAGGGTCTGGGCAAACAGAGTCTTGCCGGAGCCGGTGGGGCCGATCATCAGGATGTTGCTCTTCTGCAGCTCCACATCCTCGCCGCCGCCGAAGAAAATGCGCTTATAGTGGTTATAGACCGCCACGGACAGGGCCACCTTGGCGGCGTCCTGGCCGATGACGTACTGATCCAGCACCTCTTTGATCTCCCGGGGAGTGGGCAGCTGGTCCGGGGTCTCGTACCCGGCCTCGGGGCCGGGCTCGTACCCATCGTCCAGAATGGACATGCACAGCTGGACGCACTCGTCGCAGATGCGCACGCCGGGGCCCTGGATCATGCGGTGCACCTGGTTCTCCGCCTTGCCGCAGAAGGAGCACCGCAGGGATTTCTTATCGTCTGCCATTGGTTACCTCTTGTAAATGACCTTGTCCACCAGGCCGTATTCCCGGGCCTCCTCGGCCAGCATCCAGTGATCCCGCTCGGAATCCTGCTTCACCTGCTCGGGGTCCTTGCCGGTGTTGTCGGCCAGGATCTGGTTCAGGCGCTTTTTCAGCTTCAGGAAATGCTCCACGTCGATCTCCATATCCGTGACCTTACCCTGGGTCCCGGCGGAGGGCTGGTGGATCATGATCTCCGCGTTGGGCAGAGCAATGCGCTTGCCCCGGGCGCCGGAGGACAGCAGGAACGCGCCCATGCTGGCGGCCATGCCGATGCAGATGGTGGACACGTCGCACTTGATATACTGCATGGTATCGTAGATGGCCATACCCGCGGTCACGGAACCGCCGGGGCTGTTGATGTACATCTGGATATCCTTGTCGGGGTCCTGGGCCTCCAGATACAGCAGCTGGGCCACCACCAGGCTGGCGGTGGTATCATTGACCTCTTCGCCCAGGAAGATGATGCGGTCGTTCAGCAGCCGGGAAAAGATGTCATAGGAACGCTCGCCCCGGTTGGTCTGCTCCACAACATAAGGGACTAAACTCATAGAAATGACCTCCTGTACAAATAGATGAAACTCAACCCAATTATACCCGCCCGGTGGGTATCTCAAGCAGGGGACGAAAAATTATTCCTCGTCCTTCTTTTCCGCTTCCTGCTTGGCTTCTTCCTTGGTCTCCTCAACAACGGGAGCCACGGCCACGGCGGCGTCGGCCACGGCCTTGATGGCCTTGCTGCGCAGGACCTGCTCGCGGACGTCGGCCTCGGGCAGATACTTCCTGATGGTATCCAGGTCCATGCCGTACTTATCGGCCACGGACTTCATCTCGGCCTCGATCTCCTCGGCGGTGGCCTCCAGCTCCTCGGCCTTCACCAGGGCGGCCACGGCCAGATCCATGCGGACCTGCTGCAGGGCGGGCTCATGAGCCTGCTTCTTGAAGTCGTCCTCGGTGGTGTTGGTCATCTTCAGATACTGGTCAAAGGGGATGCCCTGGGCGGCCAGCTGCTGCTGGAAGTTCTCCATCATCTGCTGGGCCTGCACGTCCACCATCTCGTCGGGGATGTCGGCCTGGATGCCGTCGGCCACCTTCTGCATCAGGGCGTCCTCAAAGGCGCGCTGGGCAGCGGCCTCGCGGTCCTCCACCAGCTTCTTGCGGGTGTCGGCCTTCAGCTCGTCCAGGGTGTCGAACTCGGACACATCCTTGGCGAACTCGTCGTCAATGGCGGGGACTTCCTTGTGCTTGACCTCGTTGACCTTCACGTGGAACACCACGGGCTTGCCGGCCAGCTCGGGGGTGTAGTTCTCGGGGAAGGTGATGTCGATGTCCTTCTCCTCGCCGGCCTTCATGCCCACCAGCTGATCCTCGAAGCCGGGGACGAAGCTGCCGGAGCCGATCTCCAGGTCGAAGTTTTCACCCTTGCCGCCGTCGAAGGGCACGCCGTTGTCAAAGCCCTCGAAGTCGATGTCGGCGGTGTCGCCCTTCTGGATCTCGCGCTCCACGCTGACCAAACGGCTGTTGCGGTCGGCCATCTCGTTCAGGCGGTTGTCCACGTCCTCGTCGGTGACGTTGACCTCGGCCTTGGGGGCCTCCAGGCCCTTATACTGGCCCAGGGTCACCTCGGGATACACGGCCACGGTGCACTTGAACACCACGCCGTCCTTACCGCAGGACTCCAGCTCCACCTCGGGATAGCCCACGACCTTCAGCTCCTGCTCCTTCACGGCGGCCTCATAGGCGTCGGGCAACAGGATGTTCACTGCTTCTTCATAGAAGACCTCTGCGCCGTACATGCTCTCGATCATCTTGCGGGGAGCCTTGCCGGGGCGGAAGCCGGGAACGCTGATCTTGGACCGCTGCTGCAGGTACGCCTTGTTGATGGCGGCCTCAAAGGCGGCGGCATCTGCTTCGATGGTCAGTGCGACCTTGCTCTTGTCCAGTCTTTCACAGGATTTTACACTCATTTTGATTTTTCCTCCGTTCAGCATTAAATCGTATCAATGCAATTCTATATAATAGCAGAAAACAATTTCAATTTCCACACTTTTTTGCTCTAATCACAAATTTTTTTGGGATGAAAGCCCAAATAGTCCCCGGATACCATGAAAAACAAGGTTCCGCCCCGTTCTCCCTGCAGGGCCCGGCGGTGGGAGGGACCGTGGAGATGGCCATAGCAGCACACCTTCACCTCATATTCCCGCAGCAGCCGCAGAATCTCCGGGCACTGATACCCCTGGTACAGAGGCGGGTAGTGAAGAAAGCACAGCTTTTCGTGATCTCCCGCCGCCTTCAGGGACGTTTCCAGCCGCCCGATCTCCCGCAGCAGGACCTTTTCGTTGTGGGTGCCCTGGTTATCCAGCTCATAGAACCAGCCCCGGGTACCGCACAGGGCCGTGTCCCCGTAGAACCGGCAGTTGTTGTGGAGGATTTCCATGGTGGTCAGGCCGTTTTCGGCGAAAAAGCGCTCCATTTTGGCGGCGGTGTTCCACCAATAGTCGTGGTTGCCCTTGAGCAGGTACTTCTTCCCCGGCAGGGCGTCGATGAACCGGAAATCCTCCAGCGATTCCTCCAGGCTCATGCCCCAGGATAGGTCGCCGCACAGCACGGTGACGTCATCCTCCGTCAGCACGGAGAATCCCTCCCGGATGCGGGCCACATAGTCCTTCCAGCCGTCCCCGAAGATCTCCATGGGCTTGTCGGACCCCAGGGACAGATGCAGATCGCCAATGGCATACAGCGCCATACGGCACCTCCTTCCTTATTATAAGGTATCGCTATATCAGCCTCCGCAGATTGTTCCAGAACAGGTCCTCCAACAGCTGCCGGGGATAACCCCGGTCCGCCAGAGCCTGCCACAGCTGCGGCACATCCTGGATGCCCTCCATCCCGGCGGCCAGCTCCTCGCAGCCGTCCAAGTCGCCGCCCAGGCACAGGGTTTTCTCCCCGCCCAGGGACAGAAAGTGCTCCACGTGCGCCGTCAGCTCCTCCATGGTGCCTGCCGGGCCCACAAAGGGACGGTACAGATTCAGCCCCACCACGCCGCCGCTGTCCCGGATGGCCCGGAACATATCGTCGGTAAGGTTGCGCCGGTGGGGGCACAGGGCCCGGCTGTTGGAATGGGAGGCCACCACCGGCCCCCGGGCCAGGCGCACCAGGTCCCAGAAGCCGGGGTCGCTGATGTGGGACACGTCGGGATAGATGCCGCAATCCTCCATCCGCCGGGCAAAGTCCCGGCCATAGGAGGTCAGCCCCTGCTCCGGAAGCTCCGCGTTGGAGCCGGACAGGCGGTTGGCGTGGTTCCATACCGGGTTTAGAAGCCGCACGCCCCAGTCCCGGGCCATATCCAGCCGGTCGATCTGACAGTCCAGCAGCTCTGCCCCCTCGATGCTCAGCAGCGCCGCCATTTTGCCCTCCGCTGCGGCCCGGTCCACGTCCCTGCCGGTGCGGCAGTGGACCATCACGTCACAGTTCTGCTCCATCTCCTGCAAAAACCGCTGATGAAGCAGCTGTCCCTGCTTCGCCATGGTGCTGCCCTGCGGCAGCAGCCGGGGGTTCTGATACAGGGCAAAAAACTGGGCATAGCGGGAGAAGGCACCGGCCCGCTCCAGGTCTATGTGTCCGCCGCTGTGCCGCAGACTGCCTGCGGCGTCATAGAAGGCCCGCAGCTCCGGATCCCGGAGGGGCGTTCCCGCCATGCTGCAGCGGTGGATGGTGTCGCAATGTGCGTCGAAATAGGGGATAGGGTTCATGCCGTCACCTCAGAATGCGTTCTCAATGTACTCTATGCGGCTGGCCTTTTGGGGATGCGGACCCTCGGCGTACACCTCCGCCACGTCGAAGCGGGCGGGGCAGTCCAGGTCCTTCACCATCAGGTACCAGGCTGCCGTTTTCCGCAGCCGCTCCTGCTTTTGGGGGGTCACATACTCCCGGGGCAGGCCGCAGGACAGATTCGTCCGGGTCTTGACCTCCACGAAGCACAGCACGCCGTCCTTCCGGGCGATCAGATCGATCTCCCCGAACCGGCAGTGAAACCCGTGGGCCAGAAGGGTGTAGCCCCGGCGGCGCAGGTAGTTGGCCACCTCCGCCTCGCCCCAGGTGCCCTCGGCCCGGCTCATGACTGCCGCTCCTTCCACTTTTTCAGAAACGACTGCCGGTGCTCCGGGCAGGGGCCGTATTGGTCCAGCATGGCGTAGTGCAGCTTCGTGCCGTAGCCCTTGTGCTGGGCAAACAGATACTGGGGATATTCCCGGTCCAGCACCTGCGTCACGTACCGGTCCCGGGTGACCTTGGCCAGGATGGACGCCGCCGCAATGGATACGCTGCGTCCGTCGCCGCCGATGACCGTCTCGTGGGGGAGGGTAATGGCGGCGGTTTTGCCGTGATCCCGGTTGCCGTCGATCAGAACGTAGTCCGGGCGGAGGGTCAGGGCCTCTATGGCCAGCGCCATGGCCCGGATCCGGGCGCTTAAAATGTCCGTGGCATCAATCTCCGCCGCGCTGACGGAGGCCACCGCCCAGGCCGCGGCCCGCTCGGTGATGAGGGTATACAGGGCCTCGCGCTTCTTCTCCGTCAGCTTCTTGGAGTCGTCCAGCCCCGGGATATCGCAGCCCGGCGGCAGGATCACCGCTCCCGCGCACACGGGGCCCATCAGGGGGCCTGCACCGGCCTCGTCGCAGCCGCACACAACGGCATAGCCCCGCTGGCGGGCCGCCTGCTCCAGGGATTCATCCGGCTTCATTGCGCATCCTCCACCGTCTCCAGGGTGAACCGGCCCAGCTTGCCGCCCCGGAACTCGTCCAGCAGAACCCGGGCCATGCGCTGGGTGTCCACCTGGGCCCCCCGCATAAGGAAGCCCCGCTTCCGCCCGGCCTTTTCCAGCAGGTCATACCCGCTGTCTTCCGGCTGCACGTCGATCTTGTACCGCTCCTCCAGCACCGGCGCATACCGCCGGCCCAGATAGTCCATGAGATAGCAGGCCAGCTCCTCCATGTCCACCACGTCGTCCTTGATGGCGCCGGTGAAGGCCAGGCGCTTGCCCACCTCCGGGTCGTCAAACCGGGGCCATAGGATCCCCGGGGTGTCCAGCAGCTCCAGGGTGCTGTCCACCGGCACCCACTGCTTGCTGCGGGTGACGCCGGGACGGTCCTCGGCCCGGGCAGTTTTGCGGCGGGCTACCTTATTAATAAAGGTGGACTTGCCCACGTTGGGGATCCCCAGCACCATGACCCGCACGGTGCGGCCCGCCTGGCCCCGCTGGGCCCAGGCGGCCAGCTTGTCCCGCAGCAGCTCCCGGACAGCGGCGGCGAACTGGGTGGTGCCTGCGCCGCCCTTGGCGTTGGCCTCCAGCACGGCATAGCCCTTTTCCCGGAAATAAGCCGCCCAGCGCCGGGTCTCGCCGGGGTCCGCCTGGTCCACCCGGTTCAGGACCACCAGCCGGGGCTTGCCCGCCGTCAGCTCGTCCACATCCGGGTTCCGGCTGGACAGGGGAATGCGTGCGTCCAGAATCTCACACACGGCGTCCATATTTTTGATCTCCGCCGTGATCATCCGCCGGGTCTTGGTCATGTGCCCGGGGAACCAGCTCAGATTATCAACCTGCATATCCATCACCTCTTACGCATACTTCATAACCATATGATTATATCATAATCCAGGCCCCTTGGCAAAAGAAAAAACGCCTGCACATAGCGGGCGTTCGTTCTTTTTTAGGGGGATACAGCTTACAGCTTCTCCTTGACCTTGGCAGCCTTACCAACGCGGTCACGCAGATAGTACAGCTTGGCGCGGCGCACGAAGCCGTGGCGGACCACTTCGATGGTGGCGATGGAGGGGGAGTGCACGGGGAACACCTTTTCCACGCCCACGCCGTAGGAGATACGACGGACGGTGAAGGTCTCCTCAATGCCGCCATGCTTCTTGGCAATGACGGTGCCCTCGAAGACCTGGATACGCTCGCGGGCGCCTTCCTTGACCTTCACGTGCACGCGGACGGTATCGCCCACCTGCACCTGGGGGACTTCCTTCTCCAGCTGCTCTTTGTTCAGTGCTTTGATCAGATCCATGGATATTTCCTCCTGTTTATATAGGCGTTCGTGCCGTCATGTATGCGGCGTCCGACTTGTTCCGGACCCCGGCGGCAGAGGACCGCCCTTTTTACGCCATAATAGGATATCACATCCGGGCCGGTTTTGCAAGCATTTTTTGGGCGTTTTCAGGGAATGGACAATTCATGTGTAATTTGAATCCGGAATAGCCCATTATTGCCCACAAAAGCGTAACGTCAGCGGCCCCGCCGAAACGCCGAAAACCCTTGTAAACAAAAGGAAAATCGGGAATCTGTTGCAGTCCAACAGATTCCCGATTTGGCACGCCGTGAGGGATTCGAACCCCCGGCCTTCTGGTCCGTAGGTTGTCCCAAAGAAAAAGCGGAGCCATTTCGGCTCCGTTTTGCGCTGTTTAACGCTATTTGGTGGGTAGATTTTCCGTTGTTTCCGTCCGGAACTGCCTGTTCCTATCCCGTTCTGGGTCAAAAGTGGGTCAAAGATGATCTTGTGATTACAAACTGAAAGCATTTCTTGGCGAAGCATATAAGGGTACTGAAACCGAATGGAAATATGTTACGGATCAAATGGTGGAGCTAGAAGCAATACTCTCTAATACCACTATGTTTGGATTACTGTGTGTTATGATAATCTTGCTTTTGAGCGGATATGTCCATGTGCCCCAGTAGAGCATACGGAAAACTGTTTGCTTACTTATTGCTATATCATCCGCTATAAACAGTAAGATGAAATCCTTACTGATTCAGTCGGTCTAACAGGTATGCAAAATTTGAAATCTTCAATTTCTCTTCAAGGCACAAGACCTCGAATCTGGTTCCGAAGTAATCCATAAAATAGCCGGTCTCGCAAAAATCGTTTTGCAAATAGAAATGTTTTCGGGATATTCTCTGCGCATTGTTTTTTCACTTCGCTTGACTCTGCGTTTGGGGTACAGTATTAGTCATATTTATGTGGCAGCACAAAATTTGATATGCTATAAGCAAAGAAAAAACCGAGGCCCCCCGCATAGCAAGGGGCCCCGGGGGCTTATTTACTTTCGCGGTTTAGGTTTTCGCTTTTACCTTACTCCTCCCGCTTTTTGCGCTTGAGCACAAAGGCTGCTGCGACCGCCGCCACAGGCAGGGCAATGACCCAAACCAGCACGCCGGTATCGCCGGTGGCCGGAGTGCCGCCGTTGTTGGTGCCGTTGCCGCTATTGCCGCCGCCGGTGTTGCCGGCGGTCTGAACGGTCACATCGGTCATGTCATAGAGCCGGGTCTGGCCGTTCAGATAGCGATAATAGGATGCCAGGGCGTAGTAGCCCTGCTCGGTGGCCATGCCGTCACGGCCCTTGTCGGCAACATGCTTGAAGCCGCCGCCGTCCACAAAGAAGCTCGCCAGGGCATCCAGGGGCGTCTTTCCGTTCTTCACAAAGCGGCTGTCGCAGGTGGGGTCGAGGCCCAGGGCCGTCAGGGCCACGATGACCTGTGCGCAGCTCTCGCTGTTCACAGTGCCCCAGCTGCCAAAGCCGCCGTCGCCCTGCTGCAGACCGGAAAGCACATCCAGGGCCTTATCCACAGCGGCCTTCACGGTCTCGTTGGTCTTATAGTAGGGGGCCAGGGCCTGGATGGCCATAGCGGTCATGTCGGGGTCAGCCTTGGTGCCGCTGAGGGTCCAACCGCCGTCCTCCAGGGCCGCGCCCAGGATGGTCTCAATCAGCTTCTCCCGGGTCACATCGCCGGAAGTCGGGTAGTTGTGACTGTCCAGGGCAATGAGGGTGAAAATGGGCCCGTTAATGCCCTGGGTCTTGATGTAGCTCATGCTGTCCAGGCCCTTGAGCAGGTTATGGCCGTCCACATTGGTGACATCCTTTCCGATGGCCGTCAGGGCCAGGATCACACGGGCGTTTTCGGTGACCTTGTTCCTATCCAGCCGCTCGTTCTTGTCGGCGTTCTCCCGGACAAATTTCACCACATTGTCATAGTACCCGGCGGGCACGGTGCGGCCGCTGCGGGCCAGGCCAATGGTCATCCATTCGCCGCCGGTGGAGCCCACGCCGGGGGTGCCCAGGGCGGCCATGAAGTCGCCGGTGGTCTTGTAGATGCCGCTGTAGTCCACCTCCGGCAGCACCGTCAGCTCCACATCCCGGATCTGACGCTCATAGAGGTACTTTGTTGCAATAGTGTAGTTGGGATCGCCGCACCGCAGTTTCACCGTTCCACCGTAGATTTTATAAGTCCCAGCGGGGGTGTCTGCGGGCACGGTAAAGGTGATGGAGGTGATGGGCGTCAAATTGGCGTCCTTGCCCGACAAGGGGTTCTGCACCGTCTTGGACTCCACCGTCTCCAGCCCCGGAATGTTGGTGCCGAAGATGGTCAGCACCGATTGCAGCTTCACGGTAGTGCTGTTGGTGACGCTGGGGTAATTCTTGGCGATCTCGTCCAGGGGCATGTTGGGCATGTTAATGGTCACGGTCTTCCCGGCCTTGGTCACGGGGCCGCCCTCCACCTCTGTGTTGATCCACGCCTGGCCTGTGTAGCCGTCGTAGTCGGCCACGGTGAAGCTCAGGTCGGGCAGCACGGAGAAATTATTCTCTTCCTGGGGTGCGATCTCGCCGGTGTTGCCCTGGGTCAGCTCGGAGCCCAGCTTACTGCCCATCCAGGTCTCATAGATATATCCACCCGTTAGGTTGATCGTCCCCGATCCGGTGAGCACAATGCGCATAGACCCGATATGATACTGGTCGTTGTTGCTGTTCAGCATATACTGCTGGGGCAGGTCATCCGTGAAATACACGAAGTGCGGCCCCATGGGGTTATAGATACGCAAGATCTTATATACCGGCACGCTCAGGCCCGTGATCTTCAGGTCCACGGTGTCGCCCAGCCGGGGCTCCTGGCCGGGCCGGGTCACATTGGACAGGGTGTAGTCAATGACCTTGCCCTTGAGGCCGTACACCTGGGTCACGGTCTTGCCCTCGTAGTCAGCCGTCACCTCAATGGGGTTGTAGCCGTCCTTCAGAAGGACGGTCACCGTGCCGTCCGCGGCCACGGGATAGGCCGTTTTCTTGCCGCCGCCCAGGTAGTCCCACACATAGACCTTGGCATTTTCGCCGTTTACCTTAAAGGTGAAGGGTGCGCCCTCCTGATCCTGCCAGTAGTAGTGGGTGTCGTACTGTCTGGTCCGGGGCAGGCTCTTGATGTTGGTGAGCTTTTGGTCCAGCTTCTCCACGGCGGCCTCCGCCGGGCTGTTCACATGGACGATGGTCTCCGGGGTCTGGCCGTAGAACACGCCCGCCTCGTCCGTCAGCGTCACCCGGAAGGTGGTGGTGCCCTCCTTCAGGGGGATGAGGTAGTAGAGGATATTTTCGTACACCTCGCCGTTGCTGCCCAGGCCCTTGTCGGCGTAGAAGCTCTTCACTTCCCGAATCTCAAAGATGCTGGGGTCGTCAATTTCAAAGCGCAGCCGCCTGGCCTCATTCCAGGGCAGGCCCGCCTCGCCGCCCAGCTTGGTATTAGAATAAGTAATATCCTTAAAGGTCACAGGATAGGCGTTCCAAGCGGAGCCCAGGGTCAGGTTGAACCCGGAGGCCGTAAGCATGAAGTCGTCCAGGTAGTCCGTGGCCTGGCCGATGGTGCTGCCCTTGCCAGTCTCATACTTGTTCAGCAGCTTCAGCGCGTTTTGCAGCACGCTGTTTTCCTGGGGCGCTGTGCTGGTCCACAGGGTTAGCGCCCAGTCCTGGAGCTTTTCGTACAGCTTGCCGGAGGTGCGGATGGTGTCGGCGTACTTGGCATAAAGCTCGTCCGTCAGCGCCGCGGTGGTCTTGGGGATGTCGGCCTTATACTTGTTCACCTCTGCCAGCACGGCGTTAGCCAAGTCCATACCTGCCTGGTACTGCCGCTCCAGCTCGGCCCACAGGGCCTCGATTTTAGCCTTGGCCCCGTCGGAAAGCTGGGCCTTCACCTCGTCCTTGCACTCGTCGTACAATTTTTTGACTTGGCGCACCGATGCCTCGTCTGTTGCATACACAAAATACTTTGCCTCGGGCAAAGCCTGGATCATAGCCTCCAGCTCCGCAGCCTCGATAGAGTGGCGGATGATGTGGAAGGTGTAAGTCACCACATCCGTGCTGTCCTTGACGTTTTCAATACGGATGCAGAGGTCTGTTTTCTCGCCGCTCAACTGAATGCGGTTATTGTCATTCATAAGCTGGACGGCCAGAGCCGTGCCAGCCAGGGCTTTCTTCGGTGCGAGAAGTTCTTTGCCGTTCACCGTAACCTGCACCATGGACGAGGACAACAGCTTTATACTTGTGCGTCCGTTGGATTTTAGGTTTTGAATCTTTTCCGTAACATGGATATTGTACTCATACCAGTTGGCATCAAATCCGGTCTCTCCGGTCTCTTTCCCCGTTGAATTCACCTGGAACATGGTTCCCTCGGGCTGACCGTTGTAGATATTCTCGGCATTATATGCCCGGTTGCCTCCGGCAAAGCCGCACTTGCTAAGGCCCAGGGTCGCCGCAGGCTTAGCAAACCGCAGTTCGTATTCACTTCGTCCGCCGTTGGCATTGAGCTGAATGGTGAAATAAATCGTTCCGTACCGGGCCAGCTCCCCCTGCACCGTGGCCGTGCCGTTTTCAATGGCATAGCAGGTGCCGCCGGAGGTTATCACCTGGCCCGTCACGCCCTCCGGCAGGTTGGGCAGGTGCAGCACAAAGCCGGTGGTATTCTTGCTCTCGTCCGCCGTATAGGCCGAAACACTTGTAGCAAAATCACCGCTCCACACCGTGAAGCTGGGAACAACTCCCTCCTGCATCACAGTCCCATCCTTGCGCAGCAGGTCCACCGTCACATCGCCCTCTTGGGTTAGGATATGCTGGTCCCGCAGAATGGTAAAAGTATAGGTCTTGCCCACGGTCTCCGCCGTAGTGGAGGAGCCGGGCAGCACAGTCTTGACCGTGATTGTCAGAGAATTACCCTCAAAAGGAATAGGCTCGCTGCTTGCGCCCACTCGATACTCCTTGTCCCCCACAAATACACGGGTCTTATACTGCTTTTCCAAAGCACGAGGCCGTACCTTCACAGTAGTACCGTCAGTATTAACAACCGCCTCATAAGCATATACATCACCGCTGTTTGTCAGATCCCAGGTTTTCCAGCTACCCACATCCATAGACGCCAGGGACGCATCCGCGGTTTCAAAGCCGCAGTGGATGTCGTTGCCGTAGTCGGTGGTGTACATTACATCAATGCTGTCACCGTCTCTAACATCCCCCTTGGCCACGGTATATTTGTCAAAGCCCTGGTTGGTACACCAGTCGTTCAGGGTGCCCATCCAGCCACTGCCCTTGCCACGGCGGAACTCGCTGAGCTCTACGCTGTTCTCCGTGCCATAGTTGGCGATGATGGAACTGATGTAGCCCTTCTCGCCGCCCACCTGCCGGTGGCCTTCCTCGATCAAGGCCCGGGCGATAATGGTCATCATAGTGTCGGATGGATAGATATACTCCGTTCTGTAGGTGCCTTGATTTATAACCAGGTCTCCGTAGGGGCCGGGGTCCGTGATACTCTCACCCATGCCGTTTTTCAGGTCATCCCGTAGGGGTACATTGTCGCCCACGCGGATGTAAACTTTGCCCACAGGCTCCTGTCCCACCACCAGACCGAAAAGCATCTCCGCCGGGGCCTTGATGGTCAGGCTGCCGATGGCGGAGCGGGCGGTCTTGGTGGACCCGTCCGCCAGGGTGTTGGTCACCACGCAGAAGTAGTAAGAAGTGCCCACCACTGTGGTGCCCCCAACAGTAAGCCGCGTACTGTTGGTGTCGGGAATGGCCTCCGCCCCCTCGTAGCTCTTTTGGGAGTTCTTATACCACTGGTAGGAAACCTTGGTCATACCCAGGTCGCGTATAGCTATATCGAAAGCACGAGGCGTTGTAGCGTGCCAAGGCAGAACCACATCCTCCGCATCCACCACATCAAGGGTGATTTGGGGTGTGTCGCTGACCTCACCGCCGCCCTCCTTGCTCACAGTCACCTTGCAGATAGCCGAGCGCACCGTGGCCGGGCCCTTCCCCTCCTCGGTGTTGGTCACCTCTACATAGTAGTACAGCACCTGCTCCACGGCGGTGGCCACATCATAGGTGGCGCTCTCCGCGCCCTTGATCTTGGTGCCGCCTGCATAGTCGCTGACGGTGTTGGCGTACCACTGATAGCTCAGCGTACCCGACCCCAGCGCCGTGACGGTGAGGGTGAAATTGTCACCCGGCTGCAGCGCCACCTCCGCCGGCAGGTCCGCCGAAATCGTCGGCTCCGCCGAGCTCTCCACCGCCAGCGCGCTCACGGGAAGCAGTGACAGCGCCATGATAAGCGCCAGCAGCAGAGAAATGATTCTTTTTTCCTTTCATTCTTTTTATTTATGTAAATGCCGAAGCAATCACACACAATTTTTTCTGTCCTCCGTAGGGGCGGGGTTCTACCCCGCCCGCGGGAGGGGCAGAGCCCCTCCCCTACGCATTTCCCGAACGCGTCGATAGGGGCGGACGACCCTGTCCGCCCACGCCAGACCTCTTGTGAATTGTCATTGCGAGGGCGCACCGCGCCCGTGGCAATCCGTAATACCCTATATCTCACGCCCCCTGTTTCCCGTCCCCCGGGCCGCGTCCTCTACAGCACGGCCCGGGTCTCGGGAACATGAAAGGAACGACAAATAGCGCAAAAATTTTTCTGGAAAGCGGGACGGGAAAGGTCTGCCGTCCTCCCCCGCCCCAGCGGCTTGAAATGGCTATCATGCTTTCCATGGAAAGCATGAGGCACCATGGTGCCTGGCAGCAAAAAATCACCCAGCCGCCATAGGCAGCCGGGTGAAGCGTTCGTATAACAACTTTGGCCCCGGTACTGGCAGCGGCCCGGGAGCAGCGTATTGCGTTCCTGACTTAGCCGAATAAACCGGCATCACAGTGACCGTCTCGCGGGGCCTCTCACCCCATTCCGCCGCCGGGATAAACCCGGCTCACGCTGTCCCGTTATGTAGTTCGAGTGCATTATAGCACAGGATATGACATATTGCAATGGGGAAAACGAGCACCTCCGCATTGGCCGCAGAGGCCCCGTGTTTGCCCCCGTAAGCCGCTGTGTGCCCTCGCAGGAACACAGGCGGGTGAAGATAGCCCCCCGGCAGTTTTGCCCGTTTTGGGCCGATTTTCGATGCACCGAAATCGGGGCAGGAGAAAGGCATTGGCGCTTTTCGCGCCAATGCCTATTCACAGCAGCCCGCAGTGCGAGCTGCCGCAAGGGTTTGCGGGTTTTGGAAATTGACGCTTTTTTCAAGGTTCCCAGAACGGTTTGACGCTAAATTTGAGAAAAGTCGCCGCAAAGCCTCGTGTCACAACGGTTTGCGGCGGCGCTTTGATAGAAAATCGGTACGCTTTATACCGTTGTAGTCGGCGGAAGTCTCCGTAGCAGCTCAAATCTTGCTGCGCCATAAACAAAGATAAGCGGCGGTTGAGAATTGATAACTTTCTGATAATAGTGTGGCTTCCCCATAGCTTTTCTCTGCCTTTTACGGTATTGTGTACCGTTACAAAGGAGGTCGATTTTATGCCAAAACGACGAGCGAACGGAGAAGGCAATATCCGCAAACGAAAGGATGGCCGCTGGGAGGGCAGATACACTGTCGGTCACGATCCAGAGACAGGCAAGGCCATCATCAAAAATGTCCTCGGCAAAACACAGGCAGAAGTCAAGGAAAAGCTGAAGAAAGCCATCGAGGAAAACGTGGGCATCGACTACGGGCGGGCCAAGACCTACACGGTGGGGACATGGCTGGAGGTCTGGCTGGAAAACTACGCAAAAATCAAGCTGCGCCCATCGACCTTCAAAACCTCGCAAGGCTTTCTGAAAAACCACATCAAGCCGCAAATTGGCAGCATCCCGCTGGCAGACCTAACCTCTCTGGACTTGCAGCGGTTCTACAAGCACCTGTTGGACGGTGGCCGGGTAGACCGCATCGAAGCGAAAAAGAAACCGAAAGGGTTAGCACCGAAAACCGTGCGCAATATCCACCAGATGATCGGGTCGGCATACAACCTCGCCATGGAGCAGAAATTGGTAACCCGCAATCCGACGCAAGGCTGCGCCTTGCCGAAGGTGGAGCACAAGGAGATGAAAACCCTGACCGACGACCAACTCAGCACCTTCTTCCGGGAGGCCAGGGACAGCGGCGTGTACGAACTCTACTACCTCGACCTCGCCACCGGACTGCGGCGGGGTGAACTGCTGGGGCTGAAATGGACGGACATCGACCTCGACCGTGGTGTGCTGAAAATCCAACGGGCCATCTCGCGGCAGAACGGCAAGGTAGTGGAAGCCCCGCTGAAAACGAAAAACGCCTACCGCACACTGCCGTTGTCGGCAGACGCAATAGACGTTCTAAAGGCACAGAAAAACAAGGTGGGAAGCAGCGAGTGGGTATTTCCATCGCCCACCGGAGGCCCCATGTCACCGGACAGCGTCCTGCATATGCTCCAGCGGGTGCTAAAGCGAGCAGGACTGCCACGGATACGCTTTCACGACCTCCGCCACACCTTCGCAACGATGGCGCTGCAAAACGGCGTGGATGTAAAAACCGTGTCCTCGATGCTCGGTCACTACTCCGCAGGCTTTACGCTGGACACCTACGCCCATGTCACCACCGACGCACAGCTCAAGGCGGCGCAAACCATGGGGAGCATTCTCTCCCGTGCGGTATAGACCTTTCCGCTATCCGCTCCCGTTGGGGTCAGCGTTTGGGTCAGAAAAAAGCAACTCCATAAAACCGAAACATATGAAAAGCAAAAGTCCTCGAAATCAGACGATTTCGAGGACTTTTGGCACGCCGTGAGGGATTCGAACCCCCGGCCTTCTGGTCCGTAGCCAGACGCTCTATCCAGCTGAGCTAACGGCGCATGTCTCTCGACGACTTTGTTATGATAACACGGTCTCCCAGAAAATGCAAGCCCTTTTTTCAAAAAAATCAAAAAATTTTGGACCGCCCGGCAGGCGGAAAGAAAAAGAGAAACCAGCCCCTGCCGTATAAGGAACTTTTCCCCGGGAATACTGTTTTTATCCAAGTGACGGAGGCAACAGGGGAATGCAGGGAAAAGTGGAGATCTGCGGCATCAACACCGCCAAGCTGGAGGTTCTGAAAAACGACGAAATGACGGAGCTTCTGCGGCGGACCAAGGAGGGAGACATGGCCGCCCGGGAAAAGCTCATCCGGGGCAACCTGCGGCTGGTGCTGTCGGTGCTCCAGCGGTTTGCCAGCCGGGGCGAGAACATGGACGACCTGTTCCAGGTGGGCTGTATCGGTCTCATCAAGGCCATCGACAACTTCGATATCAACCAGCCGGTGCGCTTTTCCACCTACGGCGTTCCCATGATCGTGGGCGAGATCCGGCGGTATCTCCGGGACAACAGCGTCATCCGGGTGTCCCGAAGCCTGCGGGACACGGCGTATAAGGTCCTCCAGGCCCGGGAGCGTCTGCAGCGCCAGAGCCAGCGGGAGCCCACCGTGGAGCAGCTGGCCCAGGAGCTGGCCATCCCCCGGGAGGAGGTGGTGCTGGCCATGGACGCCATCGTGGACCCGGTGTCCCTGTACGAGCCGATCTACTCCGAGGGCGGCGACACAGTATGCGTCATGGACCAGGTCAGCGACCGCCGCTGCACCGACGAGAGCTGGATCCAGCGCATTGCTCTGAAGGATGCCATCAGCCGCCTGACGCCCCGGGAGCGCAGCATTCTGATGATGCGCTTCAACCAGGGGAAGACCCAGATGGAGGTTTCGGCGCAGATCGGCATATCCCAGGCCCAGGTGAGCCGCCTGGAAAAGGGCGCCATCCGCGCCATCAAGAAGGAATTGTAAATAAATCTCAATATAACAAACAGCCGCGCATGCCCAAGCGCGGCTGTTTGTTATGTTTGGGGTAGGAAAATCCCCATGGAAAAGATGGGCAGCAGGCGCTGCCAGGTATTTTCAGCGGCGAAGGAGGTAAACCATAGCCGCTCTCGGCTGCAAAATCAGAACTGGAGACGATTCTCCTTGGACCAGGTGGTCAGATTCAAACGGGGGTAGCGCCGTCGCAGCTCCTCGGCGGTCTCGGCGTCGCCGCCGGTCATCAGAATCCGGTTGACAGCCTCCACATCGGCGGCCGGCATACCGTGGTCAGCGGTCTTGCCGCAGTCGCGGCAGGTATAGGTCCCGTTCTCGGAAACCGTCACCTCGCTGCTGCCGCAGAAGGCACAGCGATGCATCTTTGTAATCAGAGCCATTTTCGATTCTTCCTCTCTTTCCTCAAGTCCATGGGTAGGATATCATAGAATTTTACATTTGTAAAACGCATATTTTCGATTGAAGTCATGAAAAAAAAGGTGTACAATAGGGGAGACTGTCGAAAAACCCGGAAATCTTCCGCCATGGGAAAGGAAGATCGTTACGAAAGAAACCCATCAGGGGTGTCTTTCGTTTGCAATTACAGGTTTTTCAGAACTTAAAAAGTTCTGAAAAACCGCACGCAGCTTGTCAAAAAAGGCTTTTTTGACAAGCTTCAATAGGGGAGACAGTCAAAGAAAGACGAGGTGGGGGACATGAGCGCCACAAAATACCAGATTTTCCTGAAAACCGTGGAATGCGGCAGCTTTACCAAGGCGGCGGAGGAGCTGAACTTCTCCCAGTCCGGGATCAGCCACGCCATCAGCTCCCTGGAGGAGGAGCTGGGGGTGACCCTGCTGAGCCGGAACCGGGGCGGCGTGACCCTGACCGGCGACGGCCGGGCATTGCTTCCGCAGATTCAGCAGCTCTGCACGGAATATCACCGACTGGCCCAGCAGGCGGCGGACCTGCGGGGTATGGATGCGGGCCTTGTGAAGGTGGCCTCGTTTTCCAGCGTCTCCGCCCAGTGGCTGCCCATGATCCTGAAGGCCTTCAGCAAGCTGTATCCGGCCATCGAGTTCGAAATACAGACCTGCGACTTCTATGACCAGATCGAGGAGCTGATCATCACCGGGCAGGCGGACTGCGGCTTTCTGCGGATGCCGTCCCTGAAGGGACTGCAGGTGTACCCCCTGCACCTGGACCAGCTGAAGGTCATCGTGCCCTGCGGGCATCCCCTGGCCAACAGCGACCCCTTCCCGGTGGAGGCCCTGGCCACGGAGCCGGTGATCCAGCTGGAGGAGGGGGACGATTACGAAATCCGGGCCGCCTTCGACGAAATGGGCGTGCGGCCCCATGTGCGATATATCGCACGGGAGGACCGGACCATTCTGTCCATGGTGTCCAACGGCCTGGGCATCAGCCTGCTGCCGGAGCTGATGGTGCGCCACAGCCCCTACCCCCTGGTGGTCTGCCAGCCGCCCAAGGCCTTTTACCGGCGCATCGCCATCGGCGTCAAGGACGAGAAGGCCCTGTCCAACTCCACCCAGCGGTTTGTGGACCACGTCCGGGCCTGGGTGCAGGTAAATGGGTTCAAGTAAGAATATCTCTTTACAAATGCGCCCCACTGGGATATGATGGAGAAAGTATAAAGAATAAAGGAGAAGCTCCCATGATCTATTTTAACAGCGACTATCTGGAGGGCGCTCATCCCAGCGTGATGGCGCGTCTCAACGAGACCAATATGGTGCAGACCGTGGGCTACGGCGAGGACGAATACTGCGCGGCGGCCCGGGAGAAAATCCGCGCCGTCTGCCAGGCGCCGGAGGCCGATGTGCACTTCCTGGTGGGCGGCACCCAGACCAACACCACCGTGATCGCCTCCATTCTGCGGCCCTGGCAGGGCGTGCTGTCCGCCGACAGCGGACACATCAACTGCCACGAGGCGGGGGCCATCGAGTCCACCGGCCACAAGGTCATCACCCTGCCTGCGGCAGAGGGGAAGATCGCCGCCCAGCAGGTGCAGGATTATGTGGAGTGGCACCGGAACGATGAGTCCACCGAGCACATTGTCCAGCCCGGCATGGTGTATATCTCCCACCCCACCGAGGGCGGCACCCTGTATTCCAAGGCGGAGCTGACGGCTCTGTACGACACCTGCCGGAAATACGGCCTGCCGCTGTTCATCGACGGGGCCCGGCTGGGCTACGGGGTTATGGCCGACGGCTCTGAGCTGACCATACCGGAGATCGCCCGCCTGTGCGACGTGTTCTATATCGGCGGCACCAAGGTGGGAGCCCTGTTCGGCGAGGCCGTGGTGATCATGAACCCGGCGCTGAAGAAGGATTTCCGCTTCATCATGAAGCAGCGGGGCGGCCGCATGGCCAAGGGCCGTCTGCTGGGCATCCAGTTTGACGCCCTGTTCACCGACGACCTGTACTTCAGGATTTCCCGCCACGCCGACGAGATGGCCTATCAGATCCGGGACATCTTCGTGTCCGCCGGTTATCCGCTGCTGTTTGACTCTCCCACCAACCAGCAGTACCCCATTATGCCGGACGATGAGCTGGCGGAGCTGGGGAAGAACTTCGGCTATGAATACTGGGAGCGGGTGGATAAGACCCATTCCGGCGTGCGCTTCTGCGCCAGCTGGGCCACCACCCAGGAGCACGTGGACGCCCTGCGGGCCGCCGTACAGGCCCTGCGAAAATAACAACAACCGGAACAAATTGGAACAATTTGAGGAGGAACGACACATGGAAACATACGGACTGGAAAAGCTGGGCATCATCAACGCCGGGGCGGTGTACCGCAATCTGACGCCGGCGCAGCTGGTGGAGCACGCTCTGCGCCGGGGGGAGGGCACCCTGTCCAACACCGGAGCCCTGGTGGTCAAGACCGGGAAGTACACCGGCCGCAGCGCCAACGACAAGTTCATTGTGGACACCCCCGCCGTCCATGACGACATCGCCTGGGGCAAGGTGAACCGGCCCATGGACAAGGCCCGGTTCGACGCCATCTATGCCAAGGTCACGGCGTATCTGCAGAATAAGGACGTGTTCATTTTCGACGGCTTCGCCGGAGCGGACCCCAAGTATACCAAGGCCTTCCGCATCGTCAACGAGCTGGCCAGCCAGAATCTGTTCATCCACCAGCTGCTGCGCCGCCCCACGGCGGACCAGTTGGAGAGCTTCCATGAGGATTACACCATCATCGCCGCCCCCGGCTTCAAGTGCATTCCCGAGGTGGACGGCACCCGCTCCGAGGCCGCCATCCTGGTGGACTACGAGGCCCATCTGGTGGTGATCTGCGGCACCCAGTACGCCGGCGAGATCAAGAAGTCCGTGTTCTCCGTGATGAACTATGTCCTGCCCAAGCAGGGGGTGTTCCCCATGCACTGCTCCGCCAACATCGGCAAGGACGGCGACTCCGCCGTGTTCTTCGGCCTGTCCGGCACCGGCAAGACCACCCTGTCCGCCGATCCCGCCCGCAAGCTCATCGGCGACGATGAGCACGGCTGGGCCGACGACTCCGTGTTCAACTTCGAGGGCGGGTGCTACGCCAAGTGCATCAACCTCTCTCCCGAGGGCGAGCCGGAGATCTACAACGCCATCCGCTTCGGCGCGCTGGTGGAGAACGTGGTCATGGACCCCGACACCCGGGAGTTCGACTTCGACGACGATTCCCTGGCGGTGAACAGCCGGGTGGGGTATCCCGTGGAGTACATCCCCAATGCAGAGCTCTCCGGCATGAGCCCCAGCGTGCCCAAGACGGTGATCTTCCTGACGGCGGATGCTTACGGCGTGCTGCCTCCCATCAGCAAGCTGGATAAGAACCAGGCCATGTACTACTTCGTATCCGGTTTCACCAGCAAGGTAGCCGGCACTGAGATCGGCGTCACCGAGCCGGTGCCCACCTTCTCCACCTGCTTCGGCGAGCCCTTCCTGCCGCTGGATCCCTCCGTATACGCCGCCATGCTGGCGGACAAGGTGGAAAAGTCCGGCGCAAAGGTTTACCTGGTGAACACCGGCTGGAACGGCACCGGCAAGCGCATGAAGCTCCGCTACACCCGGGCCATGGTCACCGCGGCCCTGACCGGCGAGATCGAGAAGGCGGAGTTCGTCACCGACCTCACCTTCGGCGTCCAGGTGCCCACCTCCATTGAGGGCGTGCCCAGCGAGCTGCTGATCCCCGCCAACACCTGGGAGGATCACGCGGCCTATGAGGCCAGCTGCAGGAAGCTGGCGGCCAGCTTTGTGGAGAATTTCAAGAAGTATACCCGCATGAGCGCGGAAGTGGTGGCCGCAGGCCCCAAGGCGTAACGAAACAGCAGCAGGGCTGGGTTTCATGCCCAGCCCTGCTTTTTTACAAAAGGGGAATCTATGTTAGAACTGCGTATTCTGGTGGACGACATCGACTATGACTCCATTGCGGAGTATCTGATCCCGGCGGTGGCGGAGAAGCTGCGCCGGGAGGAAAAGGGCGGCATCCTGGGAAACGTCCTGGCCGGGAACCCGGACATGGCGGCCTCCATGGCCCGGACGGTGCTGGGGGCCATGAGCCAGGAGCAGAAGGACCAGCTGCTGGTGCAGCTGGTGACCAAAAACCGCGAAAAGCTGCTGGATAAGGGAAATCAGGCCGCCCGCAGCCGGGGCATCGGCGTGCAGCTGTGCGACGTGGCCGCCCGGAAGCTCTGAGAAAACGCCCAAATATCGGCAGAACAGCTGCCCCGCCGGGCGGCTGTTCTTTTTTGCTTGTAATCGGCGGAAGTTTCTGATATAATGCACTTATATGCTAATTTGGGGAGGAAGTCCTGTGGGATACCTGGAAAATTTGTGGAATGCGCTGGACTTTGGCTCCCTGCGGGATATGGTTCTGCGGCTGGTGTCGGTGTTCCTGTGCCTGACGGTGCATGAGACCTGCCATGGCCTGGCGGCCCTGGCCCTGGGGGACCCCACGGCCAAGCGGGCCCGGCGGCTGAGCCTGAACCCCCTGCGCCACATCGACTGGTTCGGCCTGCTGATGATGATCACCGTGGGCTTCGGCTGGGCCAAGCCCGTGCCGGTGGACCCCCGGTATTTCCGCCGCCCCAAGCAGGGCATGGCCCTGACAGCCCTGGCGGGGCCGGTGTCCAACTTCCTGCTGGCGCTGGTGCTGCTGTTTGCGGGGCGGCTGGTGTATGACTATGCCCCGTATTCCGCCGCCAACCAGCGGTTGCTGACCTTCCTGCTGACCACGGCGATCCTGTCTCTGGGCCTGGGGTTGTTCAACCTGATCCCCATCCCGCCGCTGGACGGCAGCAAGGTGCTGTTCTCTCTGCTTCCCGACCGGGCCTACAACACTATGCTGCGCTACGAGCGATACGGCATGCTTCTGCTGTGGGCGGTGGTGCTGCTGGGCGTGGGGGACAGATGGATGAGCGCCGCCATCCAGTGGACCTATGAGCTATTCTGCCGCGTGGTCGGCTTTTAAGAGGGTACAGGCAATTGGAAAGTCCCATTTATAAGCTGGAAAAGGTGGTTCAGGGGAAAGAGGAGCTTCAGGATTTCGAGGGGCCTCTGGACCTGATCCTGTTCCTGCTGAGCAAGAATAAAATCGAGATACAGGATATCCCCATTGCCCTGATCCTGGACCAGTATCTGGCCTATCTGGACCGGCGCAAGGAGATGGACCTGGAGGTGGCCAGCGAGTTTGTGACCATGGCCGCCCACCTGATGTATATCAAGACCCGGATGCTCCTGTCCCTGGAGGACGAGGAGGCCAAAAACGAGATGGACGCCCTGATCCAGTCCCTGGCGGAGCGCCAGCGGGGCGAGGCCTATGCCCGGGTGCGCCGCCTGGCGGAGCTGCTGGGCCCCATGGGCGAGTTTGGCCGTAGCATCCTGACCCGGGACCCCGAGCCTATGGAGCGGGGCAAGGTATATGAATACGACCAGCAGCCCGCCGACCTGGTCATCGCCATGCAGGAGGTCACCGACCGCCGGGGCCAGGCGGAAACGCCGCCTCTGCGGGCCTTTGACGAGATCGTCCGGCGGGAGCCCTATTCCGTGGAGCAGAAGGCCAAGGAGATCGTCCGGCGGCTGAAGGAGGGCGGCATCACCCGGTTTCTGTTGCTGTTCCGGGGCAGCCGCAGCCGCAGCGAGCTGGTGGCCACGTTTATGGCGGTGCTGGAGCTGTGCCGCAGCCGGATCATCCGGCTGGCCGGACCCGCCGCCGACTGCACCGTTACCTGCCGGGAGGACCCGAAAAACACCGAGGAATAAAACATGGAAGCAATGGAAATGAAAGAAATAGAGGCCGCGGTGGAGGGGATCCTCTTCGCCTCCGGGGAACCTGTGGCGGCGGACCGCATCGCCGTGGCCCTGAACCTGGACCGGGACACCGTGGACCAGGTGCTGCGCCGCCTGGCGGACTACTACAGCTACGAGCGCCGGGGTATGCGCCTGGTGCGGATGGACGATACCTGGCAGCTGTGCTCCGCCCCGGAGTACGCCGACCTGATCCGCCGGGCCTTCGAGATCCGCAAGCCCGCGAAGCTGTCCCAGCCGGCTCTGGAGGTGCTGACCATCATCGCCTACTATCAGCCCACCACCCGGGCCTATGTGGACCAGATCCGGGGCGTGGACAGCGCCTACACCGTGGGCCTGCTGCTGGACCGGCACCTGATCGAGGAGTGCGGGCGGCTGCAGGTGCCGGGACGGCCCCGGCTGTACCGCACCACCAAGGCGTTCCTGCGGGCATTTCATCTGAACTCGCTGGACGATCTGCCGGAGATTCCAGGCCTGGAGGCCGACGGACAGCTGCGGCTGGATGACGATGGCGCCGTTCAGGAGCCGGAACAATAATTACAGGAAGGGGGACCCTGCATGGTCGCGCTGTGGATACTGGGCATATTGCTGGCACTGATCCTGCTGGTGCTGTTTCTGCGGGTGGGGGTGCGCATCGCCCTCGGCGACGAGCTGCGGGTCATCGCCGTGGCGGGGCCTCTGCGCCTGCAGATCGTGCCCAAGCCCCAGAGAAGGCCCAAAAAAGAGAAGAAACCGAAGAAGCCTAAGGAAAAACAGGAGGAAAAGCCCCAGGAGGCTCCCAAGGAGAAAAAGAAGCTGGGCCTGACTTTCGCCGATATCCGGTCGGCGCTGCCGTATCTGTGGCAGTCCCTGAAGGGAGCCCTGCGAAAGACCCGCCAGCGGCTGCGGGTGGATCCCCTGCGTCTGTCGCTGGTTCTGGGCGGGGAGCCGGACCCTGCCGCCTCCGCCGAGACCTATGGCTGGCTCAGCGCGGCAGTGTGGACCTTCATGCCCCGGCTGGAGGAGCTGATGCGGATCCCCGACCCCTATATCCACCTGGACGTGGACTATTCCGCCGCCGAAACCAAAGCAGAAGGGGAGGTGGGCCTGTCCTTCCAGATCCGGGACCTGTTCGCCATCGGCTTTGCCTTCGGCATCCCGGTGCTGAAGTGGCTGCTCCGGTGGAAGAAGGAGAAAAGACTCAGGGAGGAGGCCCAGAAGGCCGAAAATCCCGAAAAGCCCCAGGAACCTGTGACCAACGATGAAAAAAGCGCCTGATATAAAAACGAAAGGATGACACCCATGGAAAACAACGAGAGAAAGAACAATTCCCTGACGGAGCTGATGGAGGCATCCATGAGCAAGATCCGGGATATGGTGGACTCCAACACCATCATCGGCGAGCCCATCCAGACCCCCGACGGCGTGACCCTGATCCCCGTGTCCCGGCTGAGCTTCGGCTTCGGCTGCGGCGGCGGCGATTACGGCAAGCAGGCCCCCAAGTTCGGCGGCGCCAGCACCGCCGGTGTGAAGGTGGAGCCGGTGGCTTTCCTGGTGGTGAAGGACGGCGTCACCCGGGTGATGCCCGTGGCCCTGCCCGCCGTGGGCACCGTGGACCGGGTCATCGATCTGGTGCCCCAGGTCATGGACCGGGTGGAGAGCTTCATCGACAAGAAGAAGGCGGAAAAAGAAACGTACTGAGTGAATAGAATGAGGTCATCGCTGTGGATATGGGGTGATCTCTGTGAGAAAACGGATGTGGCTTCTGGTGGGGCTGGCGCTGTGGTGGTGCCTGACGCCGGTGCGGGTGTGGGGCGTGTCCACCAGCGCCTCTGCCGCCGTGCTGATGGACGCGGACACCGGGCAGGTGCTGTATGACCACAACGGCAGCCGGCGGATGCTCATCGCCAGCACCACCAAGATCATGACGGCCCTGGTGGTGCTGGAACGCGCCTCGCCCGGTGACGTCATCACTGTAAAGCAGAAACACATGACAGAGGGCTCCTCCATGTACCTCAGGCCCGGAGAGCGGGTGACGGTGGAGGAACTGCTGTACGGCCTGTTGCTGTGCTCCGGCAACGACGCGGCGGAGGCCCTGGCCGACGGCTGCGGCGGGACGGCATCCTTTGTCCGGCGGATGAACGGCCTGGCAGGGGAGCTGGGGATGGAGGACACCTCCTTTGAAAACCCCAGCGGTCTGGACGGCCAGGCCCACTACTCCACCGCCCGGGACATGGCCCGTCTGGCGGCCTATGCCGCCGGGAACCATACCTTTGTGCGCCTGTGCTCCACCCGGAGCGTCACCATCGGCGGGCGCACCATGACCAATCATAACCGGCTTCTGCGGGCGGTGCCCGGGTGCATCGGCATGAAGACCGGCTACACCAGAGCCGCGGGACGGACCCTGGTCAGCGTTGCTGAACGGGACGGCCGGCGGCTGGTGGCTGTCACCCTGCAGGACGGCAACGACTGGGCGGATCATGCCGCCCTGTACGACTGGGGCTTTGCCCAACCCGCCGGGCAGGAGACGGCGGACCACCGCCGGGAGGATACGCCGTGAAGGAGCGACTGCAAAAGATCATAGCGGCTGCCGGGATATGCTCCCGCCGGGCGGCGGAGGAGCTGCTGCGGCAGGGCCGGGTCCGGGTCAACGGACAGTCCGCCGCCCCGGGGGACCAGGCGGACCCGGAATCGGACATCGTCACGGTGGACGGCCAGCCCCTGCGGCGGGACACCCGCCGGGTGTACCTGATGCTGAACAAGCCCCGGGGCTATGTCACCACCCTGTCCGATGAGCGGGGGCGGCGGACGGCGGCGGAGCTGGTGTCCGGCTGCGGCGCGCGGGTGTACCCCGTGGGGCGGCTGGACATGGACTCCGAGGGGCTGCTGCTGATGACCAACGACGGGGCCTGGATGCAGCGGCTGCTGCACCCCAGCCACCAGATCGAGAAGGAATACCGGGTCACGGTGACGGGCCCGGTGGAGGGGGCCGCCCAGCGGCTGGCCGCCATCCGGGACCTGGAGGGGGAGCGCATCCGCCCGGCCCGGGTCCGGGAGCTGTGGCGGGACGGCAGCAAGGCCGCCCTGTCCGTCACCATCCATGAGGGGAAAAACCGCCAGATCCGCCGGATGTGCCGCCAGGCGGGGCTGGCGGTGCGGCGCTTGCAGCGGGTGCGGGAGCACACGCTGACGCTGGGGGACCTGCCTGCGGGGCAGTGGCGGTATCTGACGCAGCAGGAGCTGCGCGATTTGGAAGGAAGCGAGAAGTCGTGAGCAAAAACGTGCTCCAGACCATACGAAGCCGGACGGACAGCTTTTCCCGGGGGCAGAAGCGCATTGCCGACTATATTCTGATGAATTATGACAAGGCGGCGTTTATGACCGCCGGGCACCTGGGGCGCAAGGCCCAGGTCAGCGAGTCCACGGTGGTGCGGTTCGCCTCCCAGCTGGGGTACGACGGGTATCCCAATATGCAGCGTGCCCTGCAGGAGCTGGTCCGGGGCAAGCTCACGTCCCTGCAGCGCATCCAGGTGTCCCGGGATCAGATGCAGGAGCAGGATGTGCTCACCGGCGTGATGCAGCGGGACATGAACAGCATCCACACCGCCATCGAAAGCGTGGACCGGGCCGCCTTTGACCAGGTGGTGGACCGGCTGCTGACGGCCAGCCATATCTATCTGATGGGCGTGCGGTCGTCGGCGTTTCTGGCGGGCTACCTGAATTTTTACCTGCACCTGATGTTCAAGAACGTTACCCTGGTGCAGAATGCCGCCGCCGGCGAGATCTTCGAGCAGCTCAGCCAGATCGGCCCCAGGGACGTGCTGGTGGGCATCAGCTTCCCCCGATACTCCCAGATGGCCATCCACGCCGTGGAATATGCCCGGGACCGGGGCGCCGACGTGGTGGCCATCACCGACGGGCAGATGTCGCCCCTTTACCGGATGGCCACGGTGTCGCTGCTGGTGCGCAGCGACATGATCTCCTTTGTGGACTCCATGGCCGCCCCTCTGAGCCTGCTGAACGCCCTGATCGTGGCGGTGGGGCGGCAGAAAAACGAGGAAGTATCCGGCACCTTCTCCCAGCTGGAGAATGTCTGGTCCAAATACAACATATTCGGGAAAACGGAAGATGAATCATAAGCATATCGCGGTGGTGGGCGGAGGAGCCGCTGGACTGATGGCGGCTATCGCCTCCGCCGAGGGCGGCGGACAGGTGACGCTGCTGGAGCCCAACGACCGTCTGGGCAAAAAACTGAACATCACCGGCAAGGGCCGGTGCAACGTGACCAACAACTGTTCCCGGGAGGAGCTTCTGCAGAACATCCCCCGGAACGGACGGTTTCTGTACGGGGCCTTCGCCCGGTTCGACAGCCGGGACGCCATGGCCTTTTTTGAGAAGCTGGGCGTCCCCCTGAAAACCGAGCGGGGCAACCGGGTGTTTCCCCAGTCGGACTGCGCCTTCGACGTTTCCGGGGCCCTGCGCCGCCGGTGCGAAAGGCTGGGCGTGAGGTGGGTCCGGGACCGGGCCGTATCCGTGGACACGGACGGGGGCCGGGTCTGCGGCGTCACCGGACAGCAGGGAACCTACCCGGCGGAGGCGGTGATCCTGGCCACCGGCGGCGTCAGCTATCCCGCCACCGGCTCCACCGGTGACGGATACCGCATAGCCCGGGACCTGGGCCACGAGATCGTGCCGCCCTGCGGCTCCCTGGTGCCTCTGGTCAGCGGGGACGATGCCTGCCGCCGGATGCAGGGCCTGGCCCTGAAAAATGTGGAGCTGACGGCTCTGACCGGGAAGAATAAGGTGCAGTTCCGGGATTTCGGCGAGCTGCTGTTCACCCATTTCGGCGTGTCGGGGCCTCTGGTGCTGTCCGCCAGCGCCCACCTGCGGCACTGGGACCGGGAGCAGTACCGCCTGTCCATCGACCTGAAGCCGGCGCTGGACCGGGAGAAGCTGGAGGCCCGCATCCTGCGGGACCTGGGGGAGAATCCCAACCGGGACTTCGAGAAAATACTGGCGGGCCTGGTACCCCACAGCATGGTGCCGGTGATACTGGAGCGGCTGGAGATCCCGGCGGGGCTGAAGGCCAACTCCGTGACCAAGGCCCAGCGCCGGGCCCTGGAGGAGCTGCTGAAGGGCTTCACCGTGTCCGTTACCGGGCCGAGACCGGTGGCGGAAGCTATCGTCACCTCCGGCGGCGTGAAGGTGAACCAGGTGCAGCCGTCTACCATGGAATCAAAGCTGACCCCGGGGCTTTATTTTGCCGGGGAAATACTGGATGTTGACGCCTATACCGGCGGCTTCAACCTGCAGATCGCCTGGTCTACCGGGCATCTGGCGGGGACAAGCGCCGCCGTGGCGGAAGGAGAATGAGCATGGCCGAAAAATATTCCGTAGCCATAGACGGCCCCTCCGGGGCCGGAAAGAGCACCCTGGCCAAGGCGGCGGCAGCGGCGCTGGGCATCTGTTATGTGGACACCGGGGCCATTTACCGCACCATCGGATACGGGGTGTACCGCCGGGGGATCAACCCGTCGGACGCCGGAGCCGTGGCGGCGGTGCTGCCGGATATGCAGCTGGAAATGCGCTATGACCAGGCGGGCCTGCAGCGGATGATGCTGGCCGGGGAGGACGTGACGGATCAGATCCGCCTGCCGGAGATGTCCCGGTATGCCTCCACCGTCTCCGCCATTCCGGCGGTGCGGGACTTCCTGCTGGAGCTGCAGCGGGAGCAGGCCCGGCGTCACAGCGTCATCATGGACGGCCGGGACATCGGCACGGTGGTGCTGCCGGATGCCACGGTGAAGATATTCCTCACCGCCTCGCCGGAGGTGCGGGCCATGCGCCGCTTCCGGGAGCTGGAGCAGCGCGGCACCTCCCAGCCCTATGACCAGGTGCTCCGGGAGATCGTGGACCGGGACTATGCCGATACCCACCGGGCCATCGCCCCGCTGCGCCGGGCGGAGGACGCCGTGGAGCTGGACACCGGCGCCCTGACCTTTGAGGAGAGCCTGCACCTGCTGCTGGAGACCATAAGGAGGCGGGCAAAGCTGTGAAAAATCCGCATTTTGTCCGGATTCAGAAAATCCTGGGGCCGCTGGTGCGGTTCCTGTTCCCCATTTCCCTGGAGGGGACGGAAAATCTGCCGGAGGACCGGCCGGTGATGCTCTGCGCCAACCACAGCAGCGCCTGGGACCCGGTCCTGTTTGTGGCAGCCATCCGCACCGGCTACCCCCTGCGCATCATGGCCAAGAAGCAGCTGCTGAGCATCCCCATTCTGGGGCGCATCCTTCAGAACGTGGGGGCTTTCGCCGTGGACCGGGGCAACTCGGACATCCAGGCGGTGAAAACCGCCATCCAGAGCCTGAAGCAGGGCTGGAACCTGCTGATCTTCCCGGAGGGCACCCGGGTGAAGGACCCGGGCCATGCGGAGGTCAAGGGCGGCGCGGCCATGATGGCCATCCGCTCCGGGGTGGACATGGTGCCGGTGTTCATTGACACCAGGAAGTGCCCGTTCCATCGGGTGCACATCATCATCGGCCGGCCTTATACCCCGGTGTACACCGGACGCAAGGGCACGGCGGAGGAATACCAGGCCAATGCCGACGAGATCATGCGGCGGGCCTATGCATTGGGAGGGATCGTATGCCGGTGATCCAGGCGAAAAGCGCCGGTTTCTGCTACGGCGTCCGCCGGGCCGTGGAGCTGGCGGAGAAGACCGCCCGGGAAACCGGCGGCTGCGTGATGCTGGGCAGCATCATCCACAACGCCAACGTGGTGGCCCGGCTGGAGCAGCTGGGGGCCCGTCAGGTGGATTCCCCGGATGCGGTCCGCCCCGGGGACACGGTGATCATCCGCTCCCACGGGGAGACCCGGCAGGTGCTGGAGCGGCTGGAGGCCATGGGGGCCCGGTGCGTCAACGCCACCTGTCCCAACGTTCTGCACATCCAGCATATCGTGTCCCGGGCCGGTCAGGCCGGGCGCATTCCCCTGGTCATCGGCGAGCCCCATCACCCGGAGGTTATGGGCGCGGCCAGCTGGTGGGACGGAACCCTGGTGTTTCCGGGGCCGGAGGAGCTGGATCGGTGGCTGCTGGAGGACCCGGCCCGCCGGGACCTGCCCCTGACGGCGGTGGCCCAGACCACCTGCGTCCGGAGCATCTGGGAAAGTTCAAAAAAAATTCTAAAAAAACTGTGTACAAACGCGGAATTATTTGATACAATATGTGATGCTACGCATAGACGTCAGTCCGAGGCGGCGGAGATCGCCTCCCGGGTGGACGTCATGGTCGTGGTCGGAGATCGTAAAAGTGCCAACACCAAACATTTGACAGAGATTTGCCGTGAGCTGTGCCCCAGAGTGTACCAGATCGAGGGGGCGGAGGAGCTTACACCGGACCTTTTTATTGGATGTTCATTGGCGGGACTTACGGCCGGCGCGTCCACACCGGCGGGCATCATTAAGGAGGTATATACAACGATGAGCGAAGAAATCAAGAACAACGAAATCAAGGAAGAGAGCTTCGAGGAGCTGCTGGACAAATCTTTCAAGACTTTAAATACAGGAGAGAAGGTAACCGGTATCGTGACGGCTGTTGGTCCCACCGAGGTTCAGGTGGACCTGGGCTGCAAGCAGGCCGGCTACATTGCCGTGGACGAGCTGTCCGCTGATCCCAACGTGAAGCCCGAGGACGTGGTGAAGGTCGGCGACGAGATCGAGACCTACATCATCCGCGTCAACGACGTGGAGGGCTATG
>ENA-OZAB01000225-OZAB01000225.1-human-gut-metagenome-genome-assembly--contig:-NODE-225-length-37838-cov-13.341582_pt1 | contig 37838 bp, 35 predicted proteins | sample MGYA00243297_ERZ653491 | MGnify/ENA primary metagenome ERZ653491 (study PRJEB26926, sample SAMN06165154) | human gut metagenome | biome: ENVO:00009003; feature: ENVO:2100002; material: ENVO:00002003... | reverse complement strand
GGGGGTGTAGCCACCTTGACGGAACGAAGTGACGCAACATTCTCGGTCATGCAGTATCCTCCTGCTGACGGAGAATGAAGCTCCGCAGGACGCACGATACTCCCGTTAGGAGAGTATAGAAGTGCGCCCTTTAGTTCCTAAAGGGTTTTTATCAGTTCGACAAACTGGAATTTGTTTAACTTCTTAAATGCTTTTTCTTTACAAACATGGAAATTAACTCTGCTACAATTCCTAAGAGCAAATATCCCAACGCATATAAAATAAATGCTTTTTCTCTCATACTAAAGAACAGCCATGTCCCAAGCAAAAAGAATAGCGCTGTGATAATTGGTAGTGTCCAAAATATTTTTATGTTCTTGCCGGCGTATGCTCCGGAACAAATTGCATAAATAGGATTCACTGCAAAAAACAGAATGAAGCAAACTGCCATGCCGCCGTCACCTTTTATGAATGTAACCGCAAGCCATGGAAACACCAACATAATTACTGCTGTCGCTAATATCCAAGGTATAATTTTTTTCATGTAATCCACCACTTTAGCAAATTCCGATCAGTTCGACAAACTGGAAGTTGTTTGATGCTTAACTCCGAATCAAAAAATACAAATTCACACATATCATAATCACTGCGATTCCAATAAATACAGAATAAACAGCCTTACTCCCTTTTGCTTCTGTCTGTTTCACGCAAAATAGAAGATAGATAATCCAAACAACATATGCTATAAACAACAAACCACTTCTATAAAAAAATGCAGAGAGAAAAAACAGCACATTCACCATTCTCATTCCTTTTTCAGAAAAGAGCAAATTTTTGATTTTCTTCATATTCCACCTCCACAAATTCCGATTTGTTGCTTAATTTCGCATTCAAATTATACCATAAAACCTGTGAACAATTCTACCGCAGCTTTGGAATATATGAGAAACGTCCGAACAGTTTTCTGCCCGGACTTCCTCACTCAATCGTAAATCAATTCGATTTTCACAATTTCCTCTGCCTGTGCCTTGCAAGCGTTCATCTGCCGTACCCATTCCATTTGGTGGCGGCTTTCAGTTTCTCAGTCACGCCGTTTTGCTCTGCCAGTGACCGCACGATCAGCTCCATGCGGTTTCGTGCCGCTTCGTCAATCTTAGCGCAATACTGTTTTAGGTACACCCAGCTATATTTCCAGGCTTTTTTATGAATATTGGCGCGCATATCCGTTAAAGCCCTTGTCGATTAGTACGTGCTTATGGAATTTTGCCAAGCTTATGCCTATTATGCGCAATCTGTCCTTATTGTCTGCTGCTATAACCGTAAAAGCTCATTGTTCATCCTCTATCTCAATCGCCAACGTTTTCTGCTGTTGCGCTGCATCTTATGTACTATGGCGATGGCAATAATGAGCACTATGACTGCTGCCAGTATTATCCTGCCCGTGGTGGAAGGCCGGTATGCCGTACTGCGCTGAACTGTGCGGCCGCATACGGCGCATGTGCCTTCATCGATTCCGTCCTGTTCCTTTGTGGCCTCGGCTATTGTAGTCCATTCTGCCACTACGTGATCTGCAAGATTGACCTTCTCACCGCATTCACATTCCTGCCAGTGCCGGGTGTCGTCGCTTTTCCACTGGGCGGAGAAGGAATGTACGTGAGGCGCGGCAGTCTGCTCAGGCTCTGCTGTGGGGACGGGGGTAACGACGGGACTCTGGGTAACAGCTGCCGCAGGTATCCGCGTAGGCTTTGGCTTGGCTGAATCGGATACGTGAAGACGCGCCTTGCTGGTGGAGACCGAGCCGGCAGCCCCCTTGAATACGCAATATACGCTCCAGCCGTCCAGAGACTTGGGTATGGCGCTGAGTATAAGCTTTTCCGTACCGTCGCCTGCCACCTTGAGGCCGGGGAAACGCTCTTCAGCCCTGTCGGCTTCCACAGTTTCGCCGTCCTTGGAAAGGTACCACTTGCAGGAGGTATAGTTGACTGCCTGCGTTATGAAGGAGGCGGTGCCTCCGGGCTTAACGTTCTCGTTTTCCGGGCTTTTGGTGATTTCCAGCTCGCCGGGGGTAGGGGAGGGTATAGGCGTTGGCGTTGGCGTCGGAGAGGGCGAGGGCTCGGGAGTGGACCATGAAAAAGGGTCCTTGGTAGTGGATACGCTTGCAGTGGGAGCTGCGGTCTGCTCCGGACTTGCCGAAGGATTGTCGCCGCCTGTCGCAAATGCAGAGGTAGCCGCCGTTATCAATAAAGCTGCGAGAACCGAGCATATAGCTTTTCTGATGTTCATGTAAACACCGCCTTTATATCCGATAAACTTAAAATACACCGCGCAAAAAGGGTAATTTTGTCAGTTAATTATAGCTACTGGACATGTTATGTGTCAACGGGTCGAAAAAGTAAATGCCAGACTGAAACAGACATAGTCCCGGCGCGGGGGTTAATTTTGAGAAGGAAGATATGCGAACCGCCTAAAACCCTTGTAAAATGGAGCTTTAGGCGGTATTTTCACGCTGATTTGTCGCTTATTTGTCGATTCAATCTGCAAACAGATATTGAAAGGTAATGGGCAATACACAATTAAACATCGCTCTTTCGGCGGTTGCAATCCGCGCAAAGCATTTGACAGTTTTCCGGGATAGTCTTGCCGCCCTTGCTCCACGGTGTAATATGGTCAGCCTGCATTTCTTCAATTTCAAAATGTTTTCCACATTTCGGGCAAATTCCCTTTTGTCTTTCATAAGCAGTCCTTGCCATTTTAGGGCTGAATGCACGAATGCTTAAATGCTTCTCGTTTCCATCAAGCAGATATTCATAGATACCTTTCTGATTGCTTACGTCCTCATCGTCAAGCAGTTCAACGATACGCTTTTCATAGGCTTTCGGGTCATGGGTAGCTGTGCCATATTTATTGTAATAGATACCCCATTCCAGTCCAGACATCAATTTTTTGCGGAAGGTCGGGAATGTAGCTTTTACCCAACTTATGACACTCTGGAAGTACAGCCATAATTCATTGCAATTTGTATCATGTTGGCGCTTAGACATATAATCCTCAATTTCGATACCATCACGGGCAGCAATCCATTTTAGCGCCGTTTCAAGGTAGTTCTGCCGTATTGCACTGCCACTCAAATAATCACCTGCAATCTGATAGGCAGGACATTGTGATTTGCTGAAATATTTCTTTGCTTCGGTCAGCCATTCACCCGTGTAGATGGCATTTCGCAATTCCTGTGCAGTCAACTGTTCACCTGCAATATTGATGATTTTGAACCAGTCCAGTTTTTCCTTGTCTGTACCCTCGCAAATATAGATCATCAGCTTATAGTCAAGAATCTGTTCACGCTCGGTGTCCGTCAGATTGTGAAAAGCCAAATGGTCAAGGGAAAAATCGCCGTTGACATATTGGCAAATGCTGATTGTTCTTTGCTGTCCGTCAAGCAGTTCGTAGTTGCCATTATCGTCCTTAACCCAATACATCACATTCAGAGGGAACTGTTTTGTAATGGTTCGGATAACTTCATCACGCTGCTTGTCCTTGTAAATAAATTCACGCTGAAAGGCAGGTCGAATGTTCAGCTTGCCTCCATAACCCACAATACCGTTCTCTGCGCTGTCCACATATCCGGCAACAACGTCTCGAACAGGGATTTCATGCAATTCAATTTTCATTTGTATTCACCTGCTTTCTTTGTATTAAGATGCGAGCATAAAGTTGCTTGCCGTTTAGTACAGCTTTTGCAAAATCGTATTTGTTTGCACTGCCACTGTTCAGCACCCCTACGATAGAGAATTGTTCTGGGTTATGCTTTGTCATAAATGTAATGGGAACACCAATAACCCCATAGTAGTCACATGGAATATCTGCTGTTTTGCTAACCTCTATTGCATCATAATTATCATATTTTGGATATTTCAACGGGTCATATTGTCTAAACAATGTTATATCTTCATGACGGCGTTCTGTATCAAGGTTTGTATACCAACAAATATTTCCCATTCTGCGCCATTTTTGCCCGTTCTCGTCAATCTTAAAATCCGTTTTCTTTTCTTCGTAACTATCTGGAACTTTAAACCAGTAATGCCCACTATTACAACCGAGCCAAATTTTGTCTGTCATAAAAAGTGGGAGTATTTCCTTGTATTTTACGGCATTTAGGTTTCCTATAATTAAAAACTGCTTATTGTATTTCATAAGCAAAGCTACATAATCACGAAATAAGGAAAAAGGCGGATTCGTTACTACAATGTCAGCTTCTTTCAACAGTTCTACACATTCAGGACTGCGAAAATCACCGTCCCCATCAAGTAGGGTCATTGTGTTTTTCTTATTTCGCATAAGAAATTCAACGTCTGCAAGGTCGATGCGCCCGTCTCCGTTTTCGTCTGTAACTTCGGTGATTTCCACCTTGTAAGGTTTGCGCCCGTTTTCATCTTGTACCGGAGCATTGTTTTCGGATGAAATAAAAGAAAGCTGCCCACCGTTATCAACAAAATATTGAAATTCCTTGCCTGTTACGGGTGATGTTGCAAAACACGTTGTTATCAATTTTTTCAAGCCTAACGCATTGAAGTTCATTGCGAAATATTTGAAAAAATTGCTTTCATAGGGGTCATCACAGTTGCAAAGAACTGTCTTACCCTTGAAATGGGGTCTGTAATGCTTCAATTCACTTTCTACAAGCGAAAGCTGTGTATAAAATTCATCCTGCTTATTTCTTGCGGAATCGTTTAGATTGCTGTTTCCTGCCATATCATTCGCCGCCTTTCTCTATTTCTACAATATCGTCAAGCCCACAATTCAAGGCGGTTGCGATTTTTGCAAGGCTTTCCATTGAAATTGGTGCATTCTTGCCCATTTTAGCAATAATGTTTGTACTCACGCCCGCAATGCTTTTCAGTTCGGTTTTTGTCAATCCCCGGTCTATCAGCAGTTTCCACAGGCGGTTATAACTGTATGTCAAAGGAATACCCCCTTGCAGCGTCCTAAATAATATTATACAGTATAGCACAATCTGCCGAAAACCTCAAGATATTCTTGATAAGTCGTGATACAAAATTTCTATTGTCCTGCCTTTCAGCTTCATATTGGGTACCATGGAATATCGTTTTATTTTAAATATACGGTGAGAAGAAATGTATGTTATAATGAATCATTAAGTATAAGGAGCAATATATGCGGTTTTGGATATGCTGCGGCTACTACGCCTCCATAGGTCTGCTGTTTTTTATAATTGGACGGATATTGCCGAAAAAATGGTTCGATTATAACGCGTTTCCGTATAAAGCGTTTGATTGTGAGAAAGACGGAAAAATTTATGAAAAAATAGCGATAAGCAAATGGCAGTCAAAGGTGCCCGATATGAGCCGGATATTTCCAAAGCTTATGCCGAAGAAGCGTATGGTGGCGACCGATCCGGACACGCTGCTTCTTATGGTACGTGAAACCTGTATCGCGGAGCTTATACATGTACTCCTGAGCATCTGTGGCCTTTTTGGAATTTATATAATGCCGGGCGTTTGGGGAGTGCTTTTTTACGCGGCTTATTTTCTCCTTGGCAATCTGCCATTTATACTTATACAGCGCTACAACAGGCCCCGGCTGGTCCGGGTATACGAAAAGAAAAGGAGTATAGTGAAATAGAGTGAAAATACTTATACTGAGTTGCAATACCGGCGAGGGCCACAATTCCTGCGCCAGGGCTATATCAGAGGAGCTGGAACGCAAGGGAGATTGGGGCTATATTGCGGACGGGCTGGCGTTTTTATCAACGGGCACGTCGAAATTCGTATCTGGCTGGCACACGAGGCTGTACAGGTATTTCCCACGGCTTTACGGCAAAGGGTATGAATATGCGGAAAAGCACCCGATGAATATAAAAAAACATACCGCCGCATACAGGATGATACGGCGGGGCGCGAAACGGCTGCGAAAGGTCATAAAGGCCGGAGGCTACGACGGCGTGATATGCACCCACCTGTTCCCGGCAATGATGGTGACGGGTCTGGTGAAAAAAGGCACTGTGACGATACCCGCCTGCTTTGTAGCTACTGACTATACCGCAAGCCCGGGCTGCGAAAAGGTGAGTCTGCCAACAATAACGCCACATCCGGACCTTACGGGAGAATTCCAGGCTGTGGGCATACCTGCTGAAAATATACTGGCCTACGGCATACCGGTTAGAAGCATGTTTACGGAAAAAACTGATAAGGCGGAGGCAAAGAGAAAGGCAGGCCTAGATCCTGAAAGGCTGCATATGGTCATAATGGGCGGCAGCATGGGCTGCGGGCCCATGGAGGACGTGCTGGCGGAGATAGCGGCGGGTATGCCGGAAAATATAGAGCTTACCGTCATTTGTGGTACAAATAAACAGACGGCGGAGAAGCTGCGCCGCCGCCACGGAGAAAACCCCCGCGTACATATACGGGGCTATGTGAAGGATATGTCCCTTATGCTGGACAGCGCAGATCTGTATCTTACCAAGGCTGGCGGCATAAGCACCACCGAAGCAGCCATAAAGGGCGTGCCGCTGGTGCTGGCGGACGCCGTAGGCGGCTGCGAGAGCCGTAATCTCGAGTTCTTCGTGGAGCATGGTGCGGCGGTGACTGCAAAGACAGAAGAACTTGGCAGGCTGTGCGTAAGCCTCCTCGAAGATAGACGTAGGCTGGACGCTATGGCGCAGGCTATAGAGCGGCTGCGCATAAAAGGCGCGGCGGAGAAAATATGCGACTATATGCGGCAAAGGGTGGGCAAATAGGCGCGGAAAGAAAAAACATCAGAAAAAATTAACAAATGAACACGCCGTCATTCTGGTATAATATATGATTAGCGGGAATGCTACCATCAGTTGACAAGGACACACAAGGTTTTAGGAGCCAAACAGCACGGCATAACTGTGTCGTCCTCATTTGAAATACAACCAGTATTTCTGCACTCGTCCTCCTTGTTCTGCCATACTCTTTGGCTTCTAAAACTCAAAGACCCTAAAGAGCTTGTTTTGAGGGCGATCCAAGGCCGAGGAGCGCAGTACTACTGGATGTAATACAAGCGACGAGAACGCAGGAGCGTCCCAAAACAAGCCTTTAGGGCTTGTGTGCTCTTGTCAACTGATGGTATATTTGCTAAAACATACCTCAACCACAGAAAGGAAAAGACAAGATGGATTACGAAGGCGTCAAGAAAGCTGCACAAAGCTATATCCCCGACATGACAAAGTTCCTCAGGGACCTTATCGCCATTCCCAGCGAGAGCTGCGAGGAAGAGGGCGTCGTAAAGCGTACTATTGAAGAAATGAAGAAGCTTGGCTTTGATAAGGCTGAGATAGACCCTCAGGGCAATGCCCTTGGCTGGATGGGTACCGGCGACAAGATCATAGCTTTTGACGGACATATAGACACCGTTGGCATAGGCAACATCGCCAACTGGGAGCAGGATCCCTACAAGGGCTATGAGACCGATGAGATTATATATGGCCGCGGCGGTTCTGATCAGGAAGGCGGCGTTGTATCTGCCGTTTACGGCGCGAAGATTATGAAGGATCTGGGCCTCATTCCTGAGGGATATAAGATTCTGGTAGTTGCTTCCGTACAGGAGGAGGACTGCGACGGCCTTTGCTGGCAGTATATCTACAATGAGGATAAGGTAGTTCCCGAGTTCGTGGTATCCACCGAGCCCACCGACGGCGGCGTATACCGCGGCCACCGCGGGCGCATGGAGATAAGGGTGGACGTGAAGGGCATATCCTGCCACGGCTCAGCCCCCGAGCGCGGCGACAACGCCATATACAAGATGGCCGACATCATCGAGGACGTGCGCGCACTCAACGAGAACGACGCTGCCGATTCCACCGAGATAAAGGGACTTGTGAAGATGCTGGACGCCAAATACAATCCCGAGCATTGGGAAGATGCACGCTTCCTGGGCCGCGGCACCATCACAGCTTCCCAGATATTCTATACTTCTCCCTCCCGCTGCGCCGTTGCGGACTCCTGCGCCGTATCCCTTGACCGCCGCATGACTGCCGGTGAGACCTGGGATTCCTGCCTCGAAGAGATCCGCAACCTGCCCTCCTGCAAGAAGTACGCAAAGGACGTAAAGGTATCCATGTACATGTATGACCGCCCATCCTGGACAGGCCTTGTATACGAGACGGAATGCTACTTCCCCACCTGGATAAACAAGGAGACCGCAGCCCACGTTCAGGCAGTGGCCGACGCCCACAAGGCGCTCTTTGGCGACCAGCGCATAGGCGCGCCCTCCGCAATGGATAAGCGCCATCGCCCCCTCATCGACAAGTGGACCTTCTCTACCAACGGCGTATCCATTCAGGGCCGCTACGGTATCCCCTGCGTAGGCTTTGGCCCCGGCGCCGAGAGCCAGGCCCATGCCCCCAACGAGATCACCTGGAAGCAGGATCTGGCTACCTGTGCCGCAGTCTATGCCCTCACCCCCACCATGTACAAGGGCGAGAACAAGACCGACGACGTATGCCAGTTCCGCGCAGGCAAGACCAACAACAACATTCGCTAAAATAATAAAATATTATTCGGAGGAATAAGATGAGCAACGTTAAACAGTTTACCGATAAGCTGGAAAAGCTGAACTACGAGAATATGTACAATGGCGACTTCTTCCTTACCTGGGAGAAGACTGACGACGAGATCCAGGCCGTATATGAAGTGGCCGACGCCCTCAGGCATCTGCGCGAGAACAACGTCTCCACCAAGATATTCGACAGTGGCCTTGGCATCAGCCTGTTCAGGGACAATTCCACCCGTACCCGCTTCTCCTTCGCTTCCGCCTGCAACCTGCTGGGCCTGGAAGTGCAGGACCTGGACGAGGGCAAGAGCCAGATAGCCCACGGCGAGACCGTCCGCGAGACCGCCAACATGATCTCCTTTATGGCTGACGTTATCGGTATCCGCGACGATATGTACATCGGCAAGGGCAACACCTATATGCACAACGTGGTTGACGCCGTGACAGCGGGCAACAAGGACGGCGTGCTCGAGCAGAAGCCCACCCTTGTAAACCTCCAGTGCGATATAGATCACCCCACTCAGATACTGGCGGACAGTCTCCATGTTATCCACGAACTGGGCGGCATCGAGAACCTGAAGGGCAAGAAGCTGGCCATGACCTGGGCATATTCCCCCAGCTACGGCAAGCCCCTCTCCGTACCTCAGGGCGCTATCGGCCTCTTCACCCGTCTCGGCATGGATGTGACCCTCGCATACCCCGAGGGCTATGAAGTAATGGACGAGGTGGTGGAAGTTGCCAGGAAGAACGCCGAAAAGGCAGGCAGCAAGTTCGAGATCACCAACGATATGAAGGAAGCCTTCAAGGACGCCGACGTGGTCTACCCCAAGAGCTGGGCTCCATTCAAGGCTATGGAAGAGCGTACCGACCTTTACGGCAAGGGCGACATGGACGGCATAAAGGCTCTGGAGAAGAGACTGCTGGCACAGAACGCCGAGCATAAGGATTGGGAGTGCACCGAAGAAATGATGTCCCTGACCAAGGAAGGCAAGGCCCTGTATCTGCATTGCCTGCCCGCAGATATTACTGATGTTTCCTGCGAGCACGGCGAGGTGGCCGCTTCCGTATTCGATCGCTATCGCGATCCTCTTTACAAGGAAGCTTCCTTTAAGCCCTACATCATCGCCGCTATGATATTCCTTGCGAAGGTAAAGGATCCTGTAGCAAAGCTGAAGGAGCTTGAGGAAAACGCCAAGAAGCGCCAGAATGTAGACTGATACGATAGCCCTCCAATAGAAAAACGCGGGGGAGCATAAAGCTCTCCCGTGTTTTTTTGCGCTTCTTTGGAAATAATAAGGCAAAAAGGAGCGTGATGGATATATGAATCTTAACCGAAAAGGGTACTATACGGCCACTGTGCTGGGTTTGATAATACTTGCCATGGGCCTTGGCATGGGCTGGTTCGCGGGAAGAACAAGTGAGCCGCAGCAGCCGGAGAGTATTACGGTGAAGGAACCGGAGGAACAGGAGGACACGCCTGTTGCCGCAGAGGAAAAGTTCGCCGTTACTACGGTGAACATATTCGAGTGCGGTCACATAATAGAACGGGATGAGAACGTAACGGCGACAGCCCGAGAGGCAGAAGGGATCATGCAGCAGTACGGCGGCTACAATTATGAGCTAAAGGACGGCAAGATGGCGCTTTACCGGGAGTTCGGCTACTGCTGCCCGGAACACTATTTTACCGGGGAACAAAACGGCAAGATAGCCGTATTCGAGGCAGACCAGCAGAGCTTCGAAAAGACAGAGGTGTGCCTGCTGGACATACCCGCCGGGAGCGAAACGTACGACGAGCTTGCCGCAGGCATGGAGTTTGAGGCGCTGGAGGATATAAACCTCTATATTGAAGGAATAGAAGACGCGGAGGGAATGGAAGAAGCAGCGGAGGAATAAGTTGTTAAAATCTGCCGCCCATGGTACAATATATAACGATTTATTGTATTTTTAACGGAGCGGCAGATTTTGATTATTTTGGGGATAGATCCGGGCTATGCAATATTGGGCTACGGCGTGCTGGAGGCCGACGGGCGAAAGGTGCGCCCATTGGACTATGGCGTTGTGGAAACAAAGGTGGGAACGCCTTTCCCCGAGAGGCTGGATATGCTGTATGCCGGCGTAAACGAGCTTTTGCGGCTGTACAAGCCTGACTGTGCGGTGTTTGAGGAATTGTTCTTCTACCATAACGCCACCACAGCTATACAGGTTGGCGCCGGGCGCGGCGTGGCCATGCTGGCGGCACAGCAGGGAGGGATACCCCTTTACGAGTACACGCCCATGCAGATAAAGCTTGCCGTAACCGGAAACGGACATGCGGATAAAAAGCAGGTGCAGCAGATGGTAAAGCTGCTGCTGAATCTCAAGACCGTACCAAAGCCGGACGATGCTGCGGATGCGCTGGGCGCGGCCATATGCCATGCCAACACCTCCGAAGTGTCCAGGGCAGAATTCAGGATAAAGTAAGGGTAAGGCATAATGTACGCATATATAAAGGGCATAGTGGACGAGAAAGGCATAGACAGGGCGGTAGTGGAGGCCGCAGGGGTAGGGTACGAGCTTTTGTGCCCGGACAGTACGCTGCGCGAGATAACCGCAGGCAGGGAGACAAAGCTTCTTGCTCACTTCAACATAACTCAGGACGGGGTAGCTTTGTACGGCTTCTATACAAAAGAAGAGCGGGAGATGTTCCGCAGGCTCATAGCCGTGAACAGGGTAGGGCCAAAGCTTGCCCTTAGCATACTCAGCAAGCTCAGTCCGCAGGATATCGCCATGGCGATAGTTACCCAGAACGCAGCGGCCTTTGACAGGATACCCGGCCTTGGGAAAAAGACCGCCGCAAGGCTGCTGCTGGAGCTTAAGGAAAAGGTGTCCGAGGAGGAGATGGCGTCTTCCTCAGCCGCAATTCCGTCGGCTGGCGGCAGCATGGATATGCGTGCAGAGGCCATAGCGGCGCTGGTTGCGCTGGGCTACGACGGTGTAAGCGCCGGGCGAGCGGTGTCCGCAGTAGGCGAATGCGGCAGGGTAGAGGATATGATAACCATGGCACTCAGGGAAATGGGCAAGAGGAGCGGCTTTTAAATGGACGACAGACTTATAACCTCTTCCATGACAATGGAGGACGAGCAGATAGAATACAGCCTGCGCCCCAGGTTTCTTAACGAGTACATAGGTCAGCATAACGTCAAGGAACACATGCGCATATACATAGAGGCGGCCAAGCACAGAGGGGAGCCCCTGGACCATGCCCTTTTCTATGGCCCGCCGGGCCTCGGCAAGACCACGCTTGCGGCCATAGTCGCAAACGAGATGGGTGGCAACCTGCGGGTAACGTCAGGCCCAGCAATATCCCATGCAGGCGACCTTGCGGCCATACTTACAAATCTCGCCCCCGGCGACGTGCTGTTCATAGACGAGATACACAGGCTGAATTCCAGCGTTGAGGAAGTACTGTATCCTGCCATGGAGGATTATTCCATAGACATAATAATAGGCAAGGGTCCATCCGCCCACTCCATACGCCTGGATCTTCCAAAGTTCACCCTCATAGGCGCGACGACGCGTATGGGCATGCTCACATCTCCCCTCAGGGACAGGTTCGGCATAAAGGAGCAGCTTGAGCTGTACAACCCGGAGGAGCTGAAGGAAATAATCGAGCGCAGCGCGGATATACTCAACGTTAAGATAGACACAGAGGGCGCCCTTGAGATAGCCTCGCGCTCCCGGGGTACACCGCGAATAGTTAACCGCCTGCTAAAAAGGGTGCGTGATTACGCCCAGGTGCGGGGCAATGGCGAGATAGATCTTGAGACAGCCCGGGCTGGCCTGGATATGCTGGCCATAGATGAGATGGGCCTTGACGCTGTGGACAGGCGCATGCTCGCCACCATGATAGAAAAGTTCGGCGGCAGGCCTGTAGGCCTTGATACCATAGCCGCGGCCACAGGCGACGACGCCACCACCATCGAGGACGTGTACGAGCCATATCTCATACAGCTGGGCTTCATCGCGAGAACGCCCCGGGGCCGCGTGGTGATGCCGCTGGGATACCGGCATATGGGTTACGCGCCGCCGGCTGATGTGGGCCAACAGAAGATGAATTTTTGAACCCGATTTTAAAATAATGCTTACGGAGGACTAAACGATGTTCGGCAAGAAGGAGCTTCAGAGGGAACTTGAACAGAAGGAGCAGCAGATACAGGAGCTGAACCGCAGGATCAAGGAATACCAGGACAAAAACGACGCGGTAGTAAGCGCCCTTACGGACGCGAAGTCCGCCGCGAACCGCATAATTGGCGCAGCGGAAGCAAAGCGCGATGATATCATCGCCGCCGCCATGCGTGAAAAGGCCGGTATGGAGGCCCAAAGGGACGGAATACTTGACGAAGCCCGGGCGCAGGCCGCGGCTATCGTTGCAGATGCCGAGAAAAGGGCAAAGGCTGCCGAGGAGCAGGCCAGGTACTTCCAGGATTATATCAGGAACACCGCAGATACGGTGCGCCGCCAAGCCGAAAACTACGCCGGCTTCCTTGAAAATTACGAGCATATCGGCGTCGGCCAGCAGCCGGAGACGGAAAAGATAGATACTCCGGACGAGTACCGGAACCCTGCGGAGCTCATAAAGAGCATATACAATATCGAGGGCCGGGAGCTTCCCGATGAGGTGACGAAGCCCGACGCGGGGCAGGAGCCAGAGGAGGAAAAGGTATGGACCGTGGACGAAGTCGTCAGCGAGGAAAAGCATGACGATGACGACGCTGACAAAGCAGATGACGGCCTTGACAGCGAGCTCAACGACATACTGAACGATATATTAAAGCTGGATTGATTGACATAATCTATATGTGATGCTATAATCGACTATATTTAGATAAGGATATTGCGGAAAGCCCGATGCTCCCGCAACTGCGAAAAGAGAGGCTGCTTCACTGGCTGAAAGGGCGGCTGCGCGGTTTCGTGTCGGTTCCCGTTCCGTATTCCGCAGGGAGGAAATGCCCTGCCGCAGGAGAGCGTTAAGGCCGGCCGAGAACCAATTAAGGTGGTACCGCGGACAAAAAACAGCCGCCCTTATATTCAGGGCGGCTTTTAATTTGTAAATTAAATTTACTTAATAATACCGGAGGAAATTATGGCAAAGAAAGAAAACCAGTTCGTTCAGGAGATAACCCCCCGCGACGTGGATTTTGCGAAGTGGTATACCGATATCGTGCTCAAAAACGATATGTGCGATTATACCGATGTTCGCGGCTGTATGGCCATTAAGCCTTACGGCTATGCCGTATGGGAGCTCATGCAGAAGGAAATGGATCAGCGCTTCAAGGATACAGGTCATCAGAATGCATACTTCCCTCTGCTGATACCCGAAAGCATGCTGATGAAAGAGGCGGAGCACGTTGAAGGCTTCGCGCCCGAGGTCGCATGGGTAACACAGGGCGGCAACGAGGTGCTTCAGGAGCGCATGGCTATCCGACCCACCAGCGAAACGATAATTGGAACCATGTATTCCAAGTGGATACAGTCCTATCGCGACCTGCCCGTGCTGTATAACCAGTGGTGCAACGTAATGCGCTGGGAGAAGAGCACCCGCCCCTTCCTCCGTACTTCCGAATTCCTCTGGCAGGAGGGCCATACCGCCCATGAAACCCATGAGGACGCGCAGGAAGAAACCATCCGTATGCTCAACGTATACTATGATTTTATGGTAAACGTGCTGGCGATCCCCGTAGTACGCGGCCGCAAGAGCGAGAGCGAACGCTTTGCAGGCGCAGAGGCCACATATACCCTGGAGGCGCTGATGCACGACGGCAAGGCGCTGCAGATGGGCACCTCCCACAACCTGTCGGATCACTTTGCAAGGAGCTATGATATCAAGTACCTGAGCCGCGAGGGCAAGCAGGAATATTGCTATACTACCTCCTGGGGCACTTCTACCCGCATGATCGGCGGTATGATAATGGTTCACGGCGATGACCGCGGCCTCAAGCTGCCTCCCAAAGTAGCCCCCATTCAGGTAGTCATACTGCCCATCGCCATGCACAAAGAGGGCGTTCTGGAGAAGGCAACCGAGCTGTATAACGAGATAAAGGCATCGGGTCTTCGCGTAAAGCTGGACGACAGCGAGCAGAGCGCGGGCTGGAAGTTCAACCAGTGGGAGATGAAGGGCGTTCCCGCCCGTATTGAGATAGGCCCCAGGGATATTGAGAACGGCGTGGTGACCGTAGTGCGACGCGATACCCTCGAGAAGTTCACCATGCCGATCCAAGGCATAGGAGAAAACCTCGTAAAGCTCATGGCCGATATACATCAGACCATGTACGATATGGCTCTCGAGCACCGCAAGGCTCATACTACTCATGCTGAAAACTTCGGCGACTTTATGGACGGTGTAAAGAAGGGCTTCGTAAAGGCCCCATGGTGTGCTGATCCGGATTGCGAGATGGAAATAAAGTGCGTTACCGGCGCGTCTACCCGCTGCAAGCCCATGGATGAGGATACGACTGTAAAGCCCGGCTGTAAGTGCGTATTCTGCAACCGTGAGGCAAAGACCATGATGTATTTCGCAAGAGCGTACTGATCTAAGGCAAAAAGCGACATAGCGCCGTTTAGGTGGTTTACGCCTGAACGGCGCTTTTTAAAACAAGGCCGCGCGGCGGCATAAGCCGATAAAAATGCGGGAAGGGAGCAGGGTATGCAGGTAAAGATGGATATATACGAAGCCATGCGGGCGCGCCATTCCGTGCGGGCGTATGAGCAGAGGGAGATTGAAGGCGAGATCAAGGACATGCTGGAGGATAAAATAGCGGAGCTCAACGGCCGGAGCGGGCTGCATATACAGCTTATCACCCATGAGCCCAAGGCCTTCGACAGCCCTATGGCACACTATGGCAAATTCTCCGGCGTGACGGATTACATCGCGATGATAGGCAAGAAGGACGACGAATTAGAGGAAAAATGCGGCTACTATGGCGAAAAGCTGGTGCTCTTTGCCCAGCAGCTCGGGCTTAACACCTGCTGGGTAGCCGTGAGTTACAAAAAGATAAAGACGGCTTATATGCTGGACGCCGGGGAAAAGCTGTGCATAGTCATAGCGATAGGCTACGGCAAAACTCAGGGCGTGCCGCATAAAAGCAAGGCGCCCTCTGAGGTAGCCGATATGGGCGACGTGCCGGAGTGGTTCAAAAAGGGCGTGGAGGCGGCGCTTTTGGCGCCTACCGCGGTAAATCAGCAGAAGTTTTTCTTTTCCCTCGATAACGGCCGGGTGTCGGCAAGGGCGGGAAGGGGCTTTTATTCAAAAATAGACTTAGGCATAGCCAAGTGCCATTTTGAGCTTGGCGCGGGGAAGGAAAATTTCAATTGGGCATAGGCGCGCCCTGCAAGGCTGGCCTATTAGGTATATAATTTGGGCCTTTTACGCGATTTGACTATTATTCACATTGGCGGGCTTTATTTAATGTGAAGTTTGCAGTATAATAGCAATAGTGCCAAAGTGCGGCATGGGCAAGGGTTCCTGCCGTATTTTAGTATGTTTGATATTTTAAGAGTAATTGGAGGAACAAAATATGAATAATCCCAGCAGGGTAGCGTTTACTCTGTTCGGACGCGACGTATACTGGTACGGCGTGCTCATGGCCCTCGGCATCTTGATAGCGGTATGGCTCACGCTCAAGGAGGGCAAGCGCAAGAGGCTGACCGAGGACGATATACTGGATATGTGCCTTGTGATAATCCCATCGGGCGTGGTGGGCGCAAGGCTTTATTACGTGATTTTCGAGTGGGCGAGCTATGCCTCAAACCCCATACGCGCCCTGTATATATGGGAGGGGGGCCTTGCCATATACGGCGCGGTAATAGGCGGGCTTCTCGGTATGTTCATCTATTCCAGAGTCAGGAAGATACGCTTTCTGAAGCTTGCGGACTGCATAGCCCCCGGCCTTGTGCTGGCTCAGGCCATAGGCCGCTGGGGAAACTTTTTTAATCAGGAGGCCTTCGGCCTTCCCATAAGCAATGGTGAGCTTATGTGGTTCCCCTTTGCGGTGTATATAGAGGGCTACCATACCTTCAACGGCCAGCCCTGCTCCAACCCCTACCACATGGCCACATTTTTCTATGAGTCCGTATGGTGTCTTATAGTGTTTATAATACTGTGGAGCTGCCGCAAAAAATTCAGGCACGACGGCGATGCGATATTATCGTATGCCGCACTGTACGGCCTTGAGCGGATGTTCGTGGAGAGGCTCAGGGGCGACAGCCTGTATATAATAAAGCCGGGCGGGGCGATAGCCGCCGGTATACGGGTATCGGAAATGCTGAGCTTCATACTTGTAGTCGCCATAGCCGCTTTCTTCCTCATAAGGCATTTTAAGGAAAAGAAGCTGGGCAGGCTGATATGGCCCGCGCCGGAGGCCGAAGAAGAGGAAGCAGCCGCGCCGGACGAAGCGGACAGCGCCGGGGAAAGCGAAAAGGAAGAAGCCGCCGAAGAAAAGCCGGAACCTGAAGAAACGGATCAGGGAGACAGTACTGAGGACGGGCAGTAAAGCAGAAAAATTCGGGGGGATTGAAATATGCGAAACCTTACCATGATGACGGACCTTTACCAGCTTACCATGATGTACGGCTACTACAAATTCGGCATGACGAAAAACCAGGCTGTGTTCGATGTGTTTTTCAGGGAAAATATGCCAAACAGCGGCTATACCATCATGGCGGGCCTTGACACCGCCATAGATTACATAAAGAACATACACTTTGGCCCGGAGGATATAGAATACCTTCGCGGATTGAAGCTCTTTGACGAGGGCTTCCTGAAGGTGCTGAGCGAAATGCATTTTACCGGCGAGGTATATGCCATACCTGAAGGTACGCCCGTGTTTCCCTATGAGCCCCTCGTCCGGGTAAAGGCCCCTATCATGGAGGCACAGCTTGTGGAGACTACGCTGCTCAATATAATCAATCACCAGACCCTTATAGCCACCAAGGCCAGCCGCGTGGTTTACGCCGCAGACGGAGGCGCGGTGCTGGAGTTCGGCCTTCGCCGTGCCCAGGGCCCAGACGCAGGTACATACGGCGCAAGGGCGGCTATAATAGGCGGCTGCAGCTCTACCAGCAACGTGCTTGCAGGCCAGCTTTACGATGTTGCGATTGCAGGCACTCACGCCCACAGCTGGGTAATGAGCTTCCCAACCGAGCTGGATGCCTTCCGCGCATATGCTGAGATATTCCCGGATTCCTGTATGCTGCTTGTAGATACCTACGATACTCTCAAGTCCGGCGTACCAAATGCCATAAAGGTATTCGATGAGCTGAGGGCAAAAGGTCATAAACCGGTGGGCATACGCCTCGACAGCGGCGACCTTGCCTATTTCTCCAAGGAGGCCCGCAGGATGCTGGATGCCGCAGGCTATCAGGATGCGCGCATATTTGCCTCCAGCGATCTTGACGAATACGTTATCCGCGAGTTGAAGGCACAGGGCGCAAGGATAGACGTATGGGGCGTGGGCACCAAGATGATAACCTCCTATGACTGGCCCGCGCTGGGCGGCGTGTATAAAATGTCCGCCGAGATAGTGGACGGCAAAATGACGCCCAAGATAAAGATAAGTGAAAATCCCGCCAAGCTTACCAATCCCGGATATAAAAAGATATACCGCCTGTACGGCAAGCGGGACAATATGGCGCTTGCGGATATAATCGCCCTTGACGATGAAACCATAGACGATAGCAAGCCTATCAAGCTGTATAACCAGCACCATACCTATCAGACTAAGGTAATACGGGACTTTTATGCGAGAGAGCTTCTGGTGCCGGTATTCGTGGACGGCAGGCAGGTATATGAGAGCCCCGACGTATGCTCAATAAGGGAATACAGCAAAAAGGAGCTGGCTGCATTCTGGGAGGAATACAGGCGCATACTCAATCCTCACACCTACAAGGTGGACATATCCGATAAGCTTTATAATCTCAAGATGGAGCTTATCCATGAAAACAGGGAAGAATATGAACAAGAGGATTGTTAAGCTGCTTATAGCGGTCTCGGTATGCATGCTGCTCACGGGCTGTGTGAACACGGGGGCGCATATCGTTCCTTCCGTAACCATTCCGCTGGAGTCTACGCAGCCCCCCGAACCTACCCCAAGCCCTACGCCGGAGCCGGTGCAGGTGGAGGAAATGGCGGATCTCAGCAGCGCGTACGATAAAAACGGATCGCTGATAGTGGGCGAAGAGCACTTCCAGCAGTACATATCCTTCAAAAATATTCAGGTGTACGAGCAGTGCGGGGATACATTTATGGACGCCGTTGCGGTGAACGAATACCCGGATACACTGGTATGCGCACTGAACATACGTTTTTTTGACGAGGATGGCACAGAGATAGCATCCGGCAGGGTGCAGACCAGAGACGGCCAATACGTGCTTCGGCTGGAAAATGGCGACAATACTCTGTTTGCCCAGATAGATACAGACATGACACTTACTGATAAGGAGTTCCGGCTGGAGTACAGCGAAGATCTGAACGTACTGCCGGAATAACGGGAAGATACAGATGGATTACAAAAAGAGCCACAGGATACTTTGGATATGCCTTATAGGGGCGCTGGCGCTTTCGATAATAAACTGCGTGCTGGCATATATAAACGAAAGTGCTGCCATAGTGGGCATAGCGGTAGCGGTGCTGGTGGCAGCTGCCGGCATAATACAGGCTATAAGGTTTTTCCGCTGCCCGTATTGCGGGTGCAACCTGTACCTATGGGGCCAGGGGAGAATGCCCGAATACTGCCCGGACTGCGGAGAACGGTTGATACCGCACAAAAAAAGTTGAGTCGGCTCAATAAAACAGGCGCCGTTCGGGATTGATTTTTATGTATATTGCCGGGCATATATATAAATTTCATTGACTTTGAAAATATCATTTGATATAGTATTTTAAGTAATAGTGGACGAATGCGTTTGCTTTGGCGGAAACGCCCGAACATATAAAAATCAAAACTGACAGAATGGAGATAAAACCATGGAAAGAATCAAGACCCTCGAGACCCGCAACCTCTGTGAGAGCGCAAAGAACGGCGGCTGCGGCGAATGCCAGACCTCATGCCAGTCTGCCTGCAAAACCAGCTGCGGCGTGGCCAACCAGAAGTGTGAGAATAAGAATAACTAAACTTGGCAATAAAAGTTGCCGCCTGTTTCCAGGCGGCAGTTTTTATGTTACAGCCTAATAGGAGAGGCGATAATGGTTCATCAGTATAAGCTAAACGGTTACAATATAGTGCTGGATTCCTGCTCCGGCTCCATACATGTGGTAGACGATGTGGCGTATGACATAATAGCTATGTATCAGGATAACAGCCCGGAGGAAATAGTGAAGGCCGTATCCGAAAAATACGCCGGCCGCCAGGATGTAAAGGAGAAGGACATACTGGACTGCATCGAGGACATAAAGGCCCTGATAGCAGCCGGAAAGCTGTTTACACCGGATACATTCTCGGAGATGGCGGGCACCTTCAAGCAGCGCTCGGGCGACGTTATAAAGGCGCTGTGCCTGCACGTCGCCCATACCTGCAATCTCAACTGCGCATACTGCTTCGCCAGCCAGGGCAAGTATCACGGCGAGCGCGCGCTGATGAGCTATGAGGTGGGCAAGCGCGCGCTGGACTTCCTGATTGAGAATTCAGGCAGCCGCACCAATCTCGAGGTGGACTTCTTCGGCGGTGAGCCGCTGATGAACTGGGACGTGGTAAAGCGGCTTGTGAAGTATGCCCGCAGCGTAGAGAAGGAACGGGGCAAGAACTTCCGCTTCACCCTCACTACCAACGGCATGCTCATCGACGACGAGGTCATAGAGTTCTGCAATAGGGAGATGAGCAATGTGGTGCTGTCCCTGGACGGCCGCAAGGAGATAAATGACGCCACCCGTGTAGATTATGCGGGTAATGGCAGCTATGACCGCATAGTGCCCAAGTTCCGTAAGCTTGTGGAGGCAAGAGGCGGCAAGAACTACTATATGCGCGGCACCTTCACCCACGCTAATCCCGACTTTACCAACGACGTATTCCATATGGCGGATCTGGGCTTTACCGAGCTAAGCATGGAGCCCGTGGTCTGTGCGCCGGACGACCCGGCTGCTCTGACCTCCGACGATCTTGAGATAGTAAAGGAGCAGTACGAGATACTTGCAAAGGATATGCTGCGCCGCGAAAAAGAGGGCAAGCCTATAACCTTCTATCATTACATGCTGGATCTTACGGGCGGCCCCTGCATATATAAGCGCATATCCGGATGCGGCTCCGGCACAGAGTACATGGCAGTCACACCGTGGGGCGATCTGTATCCCTGCCACCAGTTCGTAGGCGAGGAAAAGTTCAAGCTGGGCGACATATGGAAGGGTGTTACAAACGAGGCGGTGCGAAGCGAGTTCCGCTCCTGCAACGCATATGCCCGCAGGGAATGCGAGAACTGCTGGGCTAAGCTTTATTGCTCCGGTGGCTGTGCCGCCAACGCTTATCACGCTACGGGCAGCATACGCGGCGTATATCCCGCGGGATGCGAGCTGTTCAAGAAGAGGATAGAGTGCGCAATAATGATGAAGGTCGCACAAGAGGATATGTGATGGACACTCCTATACTCGACTTTCTCAGGCAGTACTCGGAACATGACTGGGTGCGCTTCCATATGCCCGGTCATAAGGGCAAGGGCATGCTGGGTTGCGAAAAATGGGATATAACCGAGGTGTACGGCGCAGACGCGCTGTACGAGGCTGACGGCATTATTGCCGGTAGCGAGCGCAATGCGGCGGAGCTGTTCGGCACGCAGCGTACCTGCTACTCTACCGAGGGCTCCAGCCAGTGCATACGGGCAATGCTGTATCTCGCCCTCAACAACAGGCCGAAGGGCAATTCCAACGTTATCGTGGCTGCCCGCAACGTACATAAGACCTTTGTATATGCCGCGGCTCTCCTTGATATAGAGCCGGTATGGCTGTGGCCAAAGAGCAGCAGTTCCCTCTGCGGCTGCCCCATGACGCCGGCAATACTGAAGGAAACACTTAATAAGCTTGATGCTCCGCCTGCCGCCGTGTATGTAACCAGCCCCGATTATCTGGGCGAAATGGCGGATATGGGAAACCTTGCCAAAGTGTGCCACGACAGCGGCACGATACTTCTCGTTGACAATGCCCACGGAGCATATCTGAAGTTTCTGCCAAAATCGCTGGACCCGCTGGACCTCGGCGCGGATATGTGCTGCGCGTCGGCCCACAAAACGCTGCCTGTGCTGACAGGCGGCGCGTACCTGCATATAAGCAGGCGCCTGCCTGCACGCTATGCCGATCAGGCAAAGTCGGCATTGGCCCTCTTCGGCTCCACCAGCCCGTCATACCTTATAATGGCCTCACTGGACGCCTGCAACAGCCTTCTGGCGGGAGATTACCCAAGGAGGATAGCGGAATGGGCAGGGAATATGGACTGCCTTAAACGGCGGCTCGGGAGCCGTGGGTGGAAAGTGCCCCAAAGCGACCCCCTTCGGCTGACCGTACGGGCTACGGAGAGCATGAGAGGCACGGACATAGCGAAGCTGCTGCGCGGCGGGGATATAGAGTGCGAGCATGCGGACGCCGGCTACGCGGTACTCATGACTACGCCAAACAATACTTTAGAAGAGCTGCACAGGCTGGAAAAAGTGCTTGGCGAGTGCCGCAGCAGACCAGCAGAGCAAGAGCTGCTGCCCATTGCCAAGGCGGAAAGGGCTATGTCGGTCCGGGAGGCGTTTTTCCGGCCCCACGAGGTGATACCGGTAAGCGAGGCATTGGGCCGTATATGCGGCGCTCCTGCCGTGTCCTGCCCGCCTGCGATACCCATTGCGGTGTCCGGCGAGAGGATAGGCAGGGAGGCCATTGAACTGTTTGAATATTACGGCATAAATGAAGTAGACGTAGTTAAGTAATGAAAAGTGCGGCACAGTTTGAAATGTGCCGCACTTTTGCTATTTCTTGTCAGATAAAAAATTTTCGTTTCACGCTTTCCCTAAGAGGCGGGCAGCAGGCTATGATGATGAGAGTGAGCCCAAGGATCAGACAGCACGCCAGGGGATATATGGACCATATCAGGCTGTCGTGGAGGCCAAAGGTGTAATTGAGCAGGTATTCCACCAGCACCATGAAGCCGCCTGTAGCTATGAGAGTGCCGGCGATTATATATAGATACCCGCGGCGCAGATAGTACATCAGCGCCACCGCGCCTACGGCGATTATCATCAGTCCCCCGGTGACGGGGAATGCGAAGGACAGGAACCAATGGCCGCCTGTGGCGAAGTTTATATAGAGCAGGTATAGGCCTGCGGCGATAAAGTCCGCCGCTACGAACACCACAGGTATGGGGCGCCTGAACCACATTGGCAGTACGACTATCACATAAAACACCGTCAGCGCGCCGCCTACGTAGCCGGACCAGAGTATTCTGCCGTTGATCCTCCAGTCGCACAGCAGCGACGTAGCGAGGGGCAGCAGAAACAGCATGGTAAGTATGAACAGCAGGCCGGACCGGCTGGCGGTCTCCTGAGGTTTCCGGTCAACGGGGTACGGTTTTTCGCCGTCCGGACGCTTTATATACGGGTGAAACACCACAGTGCCGCAAAGCGGGCACTTTTCCTCGCTGTCGCTCAGCTCAACTCCACATTTTATACAATACAAAGCTCACGCCTTCCTTTCCTTGAACTATGGCTGGTTGCTTTCGGCCTTTACGTGAAGGCCCTGATCCTGAAGCACCCGGAAAAAGTGCAGTTCCAGCTCAGGCTCCGTTATGTTGCGTATCATGTTGATATACATGGTGCCGTTATATGACAGCACGCCGCAGTTGTGGGGCGCCCGGGCCTGCACGCCTATTATGAAGTCCATGCGGCTTATGTAGGGGCGCATAGCTTCGGGTACGGTAACATTGCCCAGGTTCGACAGGCAAAGGCAGGACTTGCATTCACCTACCGCATCAAATACGGCTTTCATGGCGGCGTTTTTTATGAACAGCGGCATCACCTTTAAGATAAAAGCCTTTTCACTGCTGACGTTGGCGGCTATACGAGTACCCATGAGCTTTGCGGTGCAGTCCAGCCCCATGCGGTGATGGACTACTGAGCATATCTCCTTAAAACTGTAATCGCCAAGCTGAGGGTCTATTTCGGGGGTGACGTACAGGGCGAAGTTGCGCAGGGTTCTGCTCGGGAAAAGCTTTCGGAGGTTTACGGGTATAAGCACCTTTACGGGGCGCCTGTGCCTACGGAAATGTACTTTTTCCGCCTGCAGGTCGAGTATGGCTTTCATCATAGCAGCGCAAAGGAACTCTGTAACGGTGACCCCGTACTCCTTTGCCTTGCCGCGCACGGACTCCGCATCCAGCATGAACGTCACAAGATTCAAAAATCCGTCGGGCTCCGGGGTGCCTGAGAGGTGATACGCTGTTTTTTCCCGTCGACTTGCCCGCACGTCCCCGGCAAACCGGAGAAAGCTGTCCTCAAGCTCCTCTTCGGAGGGCTCCTCCAGCCTGCCCAGAACACCGTCCTCCTTAGGTACATTGAGGCCGTGCTTCTGGTATAGGTATTCGGCCAGCAGTGTCTTGAGGAATACCAGCGCGCCGTTGCCGTCGGTTATGGCGTGGAAAAACTCCACGGCTATGCGGTTCTTGTATACTATAACCCTGAAAGCGCACTCGCGAACTTCTTTAAAGGGCACGTGGGCCAGCGGACAGGCTTTTTCGTCGCGTATGGCGGGGGCCTTGGAAAGCTCCTCGAGGTAGTACCAAAATGTACCCCTGCGCAGCCGCACCGCCATGGAGGGGAAGCGGCGCACAGTCACATCGAGGGCGGATTGCAGCACCGGCCTGTCTACGGGCTCGCTCAGGGTGGCCGAGAGCCGGAAAAAGTTGTTCCAGTTCCTGCGCCGGGCGGCGGGGTATATCTTTGCCGCGTTGTCCAGACGCATCCAGCGTAGCTTGCGTTCAGGACAGAGGCGTTTGTTCAAAAAATCGTTTATCGTGACAAAATCGTCCTGATTTTCCTTTAACTGGTACAGCACATAGGCATGCCAGCGTTCCGGGGCGATGTGCAGACTGCTCCTGCAGCCGCATTGCAGCAGCCTTGAATGGAGTCGCCGGGAGTCGTCCAGCAATATCTCATCGCCGCCTGCGAAAATGAGAGAGGGCGGCATGCCTGTAAGGTCGCCGAATAGGGGGGACAGCAGCGGGTCCAGCCTGTCGCGGCCGGCTGCGTAGCACTGGGCGTAAAACTCAAGAACCTCAGCTGTGAGAGAGGGATCGTTGTCCCGGTTCGTTTCGTAGCTTTCGCCGGAAGCTGTGAGGTCTGTCCAGGGGGAAATGGCAATGATCCCGCAGGGCATGGCCATTTTAAGCTCTTTGAGCTTTAAGCAGAGGGCGTAGCAAAGGCCGCCGCCTGCGCTCTCGCCGCAGAGCATTATGTGATCCCCACCGTAGCCCTTGCTAATGAGGTATCTGTATGCCTCCAGCGCGTCGTCGAGTGCGGCGGGGAAGGGGTGTTCAGGAGCGAGCCTGTAGGCGGCACAGAACACGCGCACGCCCTCTTCATCTGCAAGCGTTGCGGCGAAGCCCTTGGCGTAGTCCAGATCGCCGCAGGTATAGCCGCCCCCGTGCAGGTAAAGTATGACTCCCTGACGGCGCTCGTCCCGCGGTATGACCCATGCGCCCTCGAAGAGGTCGAAGGGATGATCACGCACCTTAACGTCCTTTTTATGTATGGCTTCCATAAGCTCGCCAAGCTTGTCCTGTCCCCGGCGTATGGTTTCCAGTGAGCAGCTGGCAACCAGCGGCTTAAAGAAATTCAATTGAGAATGCACAAGTTTTGCCGGCAGTCCCATAGTAAGTTCCTTTCCAAGGATGTTATCTTAACAATTTATTATAGCATATAGCACCAATTTTATATAGACTTTACCCTAATGTGAAAAAATAGACAGCATATAAAGAAACGAAAACGCAATAAGGGTTGTCTTTGGCAAAACTTGACAGACGTCTCTATAAAAAGTTATACTTTTTTATATAATCATAAATGATTGATTCCCTATTTATTAAGAAAATGAGGATAAAGGCCATGAAGACAAGCGAAGGTTATATGCCTTTTATGGGACACCATACCTATTACAGGACTGTCGGCGAGCGTACAGACAAGGCGCCGCTGATACTCCTGCATGGAGGCCCCGGTTCTACTCACAATTATTTCGAGGTGCTGGACAGGGTGGCGGAGGAGGACGGCCGTATGCTCGTCATGTACGACCAGATAGGCTGCGGCAACTCATACGTTGACGGAAGGCCGGATCTATGGACGGCCGAGACATGGGTAAATGAGCTTATCGCTCTGAGAAAGCATCTGGGGTTGGATACATGCCATCTGCTGGGCCAGTCCTGGGGAGGCATGCTGCTATTGACCTATATCTGCAACTATGAGCACTCAGGCGTAAAGAGCGGCATACTTTCCAGCACGCTGCCCGCAAGCTGGCTGTGGGGCATTGAACAGGCACGCATGATAAAGGAGCTGCCGGAGGAATACCAGGAGGCCATAAAAACGGCTACCGAGACCGGCGACTATTCCAGCGATATATACCAGAGGGCAGAGGAAGAGTATATGCTGCGTCACGCCGCGGGCAAGCCCGATCCCAATGGGCCTGAGTGCCTGCTGAGGAAGAAAAGGACAGGCCGGGAGAGCTATGTCGTTGGCTGGGGCCCTAATGAGTACACCCCAATGGGTACGCTGAAGGATTACGATGTAATAGACAAACTCAAGGACATAAAGGAGCCCTGCCTCGTGATCAATGGCGGCAATGACCTTTGCACACCGTATATAGCCAAGGTGATGTACGACAATATACCAAACTCTAGATGGGAGCTGTTCAGGGAGTGCCGCCACATGTGCTTCGTAGAGGACAACGACCATTATGTTGAGGTGCTTAAAGAGTGGCTCAACGAGAAGGATTGATTCAATTTGGCTTATAAAAAATGACCCCGCCTTTATAAGGCGAGGACATTTTTTATGAAGTGCTATTCAGTTAAAAATAGTCAGCACAGTCAGCACCTTAACGATGTGACTTAATCCGACAAAAGGCAAACCAAAAAGTGATATTTTTATATTGTTCACGGGGGCTTTTTAATTTATAATGTGAAAAATATGGCGCGCGATAAAACCGCGGCACCTATAGGGAGAATTGCCATGAAAACCATATTGGTTCTGGGCGGCGCCGGCTACATCGGCAGCCATACCGTGTACGAACTCATAGACGGCGGATACGACGTAGCTGTGGCGGATAACCTTGAAACGGGATTTATAGAGGCGGTACACCCAAAGGCGAGGTTCTATAAGGGCGATATACGGGACAAGTCATTCATAGATTCCGTATTTGACGCCGAAAAGATAGACGCAGTGATACATTTCGCCGCTAATTCTCAGGTGGGCGAGAGTATGATAAAGCCCCTGAAATACTATGAAAACAACATGGGCGGTACACGAACCATGCTGCAATCCATGGTAGAGCACGGGGTGAAGTACATAGTATTCTCATCTACAGCCGCCATATATGGCGAGCCTGAGCGCGCGCCAATAATGGAGAGCGACCCGGCCCACCCTACCAACTGCTACGGCGAAACCAAGCTTTCCATGGAGCGAATGTTCCACTGGACCTCCGTGGCCCACGATATACATTTTGTGGCGCTGCGCTATTTCAACGCCTGCGGGGCGCACCCCAACGGCAATATAGGCGAAGCTCACGACCCCGAAACGCACCTTATACCAATAGTCCTGCAGGTGCCTAACGGACAGCGGAAGACCGTGAACATATTCGGCGACGATTACGGTACTCGCGACGGTACATGCGTGAGGGATTACATACATGTGTGCGACCTCGCATCGGCCCATGTGCTGGCTGCTGAGTATCTTATGAACGGCGGCAAAAACGACGTGTTTAACCTTGGAAACGGCGTGGGCTTTACCGTAAGGGAGATAGTGGATGCGGCGGAAAAGGTAGTAGGTAAGCCCATAGCGTGCGAGATTGCATCCCGCAGGGCGGGCGACCCCGCGCAGCTTGTAGCTTCCAGCGAAAAGGCTAAGACAGTGCTTGGCTGGAAGCCCAAATACGACGATATAGATACAATAATCTCTACGGCGTGGCGCTGGCACAGCACCCACCCCTGCGGCTACAAAGCCTGATGGGGCGGCATATGGATGAAGAGTATCGCTTTTCCGCTCCCGGACGTGTAGAGATAGGCGGCAACCATACCGATCATCAGCACGGCCGTGTGCTTGCAGCCGCTATAAACCTCGAGTCAAAGGCCATAGTGCGAAGGAACTGCGAGGGTAAAATACGCGTGATTTCAGAGGGATATGAGCCTGTAGAGATAGACGTATGGGATCTTGGGGTGCACGAGGAGGAGAAGAACACCACCGCGGCGCTGATACGGGGCGTAGCATCGGCATTTACAGAGTGCGGCTGTAAGCTTGGCGGTTTGGATGCGAAGGTAAGCTCCACGGTGCTGCCCGGCTCCGGCCTTTCCAGTTCAGCGGCGTTTGAGGTGCTCATTGGCCGCATATTAAACGGCCTGTTCTTTGAGGATAAACTTACGCCGGTTCAAATAGCACAGATAGGCCAGTATGCCGAGAACGTGTATTTCGGAAAGCCCTGCGGCCTTATGGATCAGACTGCCTCAAGCGTTGGCGGCCTGGTCTATATAGACTTCAGGGACCCGGCGCATCCGGTGGTGGAAAACGTGGAGTATGACTTTGACGGCTGCGGTTATACACTTTGCATAATAGACAGCGGTGCCGACCACGCGGGCCTGACGGAGAATTATGCCGCCATACCCGGCGAACTGAATAAGGTATGCCGGGTCTTCGGCAGGGAATACCTGAGAGATGTGGACGAAAGCGAGTTTTATGCAAGACTTCCCGAAGTACGCAAGGTGGCGGGTGACAGAGGGGCGCTCCGTGCCATGCACATATTTGACGACAGCAGGCGCGTAGCGGAGCAGGTGGCGGCACTTCGAAATAACGACTTTGACCGCTTTCTTAAGCTTGTGAACGACTCAGGCGATTCCTCATGGAAGTATCTGCAAAACGTGATCCCCTCAGACAGCAGGGAGCATCAGAGCATGGCTTTCACTATAGCCCTTTGTAAGAAACTGCTTAATGGCCGCGGCGCGGTACGCGTACACGGCGGCGGCTTTGCCGGAACGGCGCTTGCTTTCGTTCCGGACGGCGAGTTCAATAAGTTCCGCGAGGGCGTAGAGAGGGTGCTTGGCGCGGGTTGCTGTCATAAGCTCAGCATAGCGAAATAACGGGGTATTACGTAGATACAGCAGGGAAAAACACAAAAGCATTAAAGAAATAGGAGCCTAGGGCGGGAGAATATGTGAGCGCGGCAGGGCACTGTCTTATCCGCCTGACATTTGACGGAGGCCATCATATCCTGTATAATATCATTGACGGGTGAGCGTAGAGAGTATCATTTTGTTGTGCCTTTAATCCGATTCTTGACCTTGTTTTGCAAATATCCTATAATGATCTCATGCGAATGTGGTGGAACGGCATACACAGCAGACTTAAAATCTGCCGGCGAAAGCTTGCGGGTTCAAATCCCGCCATTCGCACCATGAAAAAACCCTAAATCTCTAAGGATTTAGGGTTTTATTGTGTCAGAAGTACCCACTAATAGTGACACTTTTCTGTGGGGGTGACCATTTTATGCAGGGGTAAATGAATACGAATACCCGTATACATTGAACGATATATGGCAAAACGTGATAGCGTCCACGCCTCAAGATACGATCTCGAATTTTGCCGGACTTAAAGGCTTTTTCTATAATATAATAATAGAATAAAGAATTATTTTGACATGGGGCATTGACTTTTTATTGGCAAAATGCTATTATAATAACAACAAAACAATCGTATCTGGGTGTGGCGCAGTTTGGTAGCGTGCTTGAATGGGGTTCAAGAGGCCGGAAGTTCAAATCTTCTCACCCAGACCAGAAACAGTCCATAGGCGATATGGGCTGTTTTTTATATGTACATATTTTAGATTAATAAAAAAAGCGGGAGCTGACTCCCGCTTTGGCATGATTTCGGTTAGTACACTTTTTTTGCGTCTAACTTCTTGATGACCACAAGGGTCAGCAGCATCAACGCTATGGCTATTGGCAGGCAAATCCAAGCGATGCGGACGAAGCCTGCTATTATGTAGGATACGAATGACACGGCGGCACAGGTAATGGCATAGGGCAGCTGAGTGGATACGTGCATTACGTGATCGCATTGTGCGCCCGCGGAGGCCATTATGGTGGTATCGGAGATGGGTGAGCAGTGGTCGCCGCATACAGCGCCTGCCATGCAGGCAGAGACACATATGACGCCTATGGGGTCAGTGATGGGGAATACCTCCAGTGTTATGGGGATAAGTATGCCGAAGGTACCCCAGCTGGTACCCGTAGCGAAGCTGAGGAAGCAGCCGATAAGGAATACTATGGCAGGCAGGAAGGACTGGAAGCTCTGGGCAGAACTCTTTACGGCAGAAGCTACGTATGCGCCAGCCCCGAGGGAATCGGTCATTGCCTTGAGGGACCAGGCGCAGGTCAGTATCAGTATTGCTGGGACCATGGCCTTGAAGCCCTCAGGCAGCATGCCCATCATTTCGGAGAAGCTCATAAGCTTGCGGAGCTGATAAAAAACGATGGTTATGACGAGGGCGAAGGAGGAGCCCAGCATAAGGCCTACGGAAGCGTCGGAGCCTGAGAAGGAGGTGACTATGTTGTGATAACCTTCTCTGGCAGGGTCAAAGAATCCGCCGGAGTATATCATGCCGGTGACGCAGGCTATAATTAGCACGATTATTGGCAGCACAAGGTCTATTACACGGCCGTTAGTATTGGCCTCAGTTGCTTCGGCGGAAGCATAAGGGTTTTTGCCGGAGAAGAGGTCGCCATTCTTAGCGTTAAACTCGCATTTGCCCATGGGGCCGAAGTCAGTCTTCAGCAGCACCAGCCCTACCATAAGTGTGATGGTGAGAAGGGCATAGTAATTGAAGGGAATTGCCTTGATAAAAAGGGTGAGTCCGGAGCCGTCCTCCACGTATGAGGAAACGGCGGCAGCCCATGAGGAGATAGGTGCGATAATGCACACAGGAGCCGCGGTGGCATCTATAAGATAAGAAAGCTTTGCGCGGGACACGTTGTGCTTATCCGTCACGGGGCGCATTACGGAACCGACGGTAAGGCAATTGAAGTAGTCGTCTATGAATATCAGTATGCCGAGGGCTATGGTAGCCAGCTGCGCGCCTGCGCGGGACTTTATGTTCTTGGCGGCCCAACGACCGAAGGCGGCGCTTCCGCCAGCCTTGTTCATAAGGCATACCATGACGCCGAGTATGACCAGGAATACCAGTATGCCGACATTATAGGAATCGGACAGTACGGATACTATGCCGTCGTTGAAAACGTGCAGAATTGTACCTTCAAAGGAGAAGTTGGAGTAGAGCAGGCCGCCTGCCAGTATACCCACGAACAGGGAAGAGTAGACCTCCTTCGTTACCAGTGCCAGAGTAATGGCGATTACGGGCGGAAGAAGGGCCCAAGGAGTGTTGTAGAAGCGCTCCGTGCCAAGCTCAGCGCCTTGGGTGGCGAAAGCGGCTATGCAGAGCACTATCAGCGTAATGGCCACCATTATGACAGTAGGCAGCGTCTTGCGGGTAGATAGTTTCATTTGGTTTTCCTCCATAAAGATCGAGTCAAAAAATAAAGAAGCCATGATCTTTGTGAACCGCAAAAATCATGACTAAAAATACATCAAATATAAATTATATTATACCGTGCATACCATGACAGCGCTCCACTTTTACGTGACAGTCCAGAGGATATTCTCCCACTGGCCCAGCGCCGGCACTCAGGCATTATGCCGGTACTTCGGCAAAGGACCCTTTCCGCCCCGCGGTGCCTGCCGCTCGTGTGTAGGGCCTAATAATGTCCTCTGCGCCTCTATCATTGCTATATACAATTATAGTAATAAAAATACATATGTCAACAAGTAATTTACAGTTCGTTAGGCCCTGTGTTACAATTTACGTGTAAAGTTTTTATATGTTTTTGAGTGGGAGACAAAATGAAGATAAAGACCGTCTATATGGACATTGAGGAAGTGCTGGCACAACCGGTACAGCAGCACGTATATCCTAAACGGCCAAATATATTTTTCAGAATGCTGCTGCGGGCGGTATCCGCGCCGGATTTGAAAGCAACAAATTTTAAATACCGTGAATTTGAAATGGAAAAGCTTGGGAAAAAAGAGCCGTGCTTGGTACTTATGAACCATTCGAGCTTTATAGATCTCAAGATAGCCTCTACGGTGCTTTACCCCAGACCCCTAAATATTGTCTGTACATCCGATGGCTTTGTGGGCAAGGAGCGGCTTATGAGAAGCCTGGGCTGCATACCTACCCGCAAGTTCGTAACGGATACCCAGTTGGTACGGGATATGATGTTTGCACTGAAAAAGCTGAAAAGCTCCATACTTATGTATTCCGAGGCAAGCTATACATTTGACGGTACCGCTACGCCGCTGCCTGCGGGCCTGGGCAAGTGCATCAAACTCATGGGAGTGCCTGTGGTGATGATACGCACCTACGGCGCCTTCGCGCGGGATCCGCTCTATAACGGTCTGAGGCTGCGCAAGGTAGACGTATCTGCCGATATAAGCTACATACTTTCTCCGGAGGACATAAGGACAAAGACGGCCGAGGATATAAACGGTATACTTTACGAGCAGTTCTCCTTCGACAACTTCAAATGGCAGCAGGAGAACAACGTTAAAATAAGCGAACCTTTCCGCGCCGAGGGGCTGAATCGCGTACTGTACAAATGCCCGCACTGCGGTGCGGAGGGCTCCATGGAATCCGGTGGAGCAGATATACTGTGTAATGCCTGCAGCAAGGGCTATACACTTACGGAATACGGCTTTATGGAAGCAAAGGAAGGAAAGACGGAATTTCATCACATACCCGATTGGTACGCATGGGAGCGGGATTGCGTGAGGCAGGAAATTTTGAAAGGCAGCTATAAGCTGGACGTTCCAGTGGACATATACATGATGGTAAATACCAGAAAGGTATACGGTATAGGAGAAGGCAGGCTGACCCATGGCGAAAACGGCTTCCGCCTTACGGGCTGCAACGGAAAGCTGGATTATCATCAGCACCCGCTGGCTAGCTACAGCCTGTATTCGGATTATTTCTGGTATGAGATGGGTGACGTCATATGTATAGGGGATGCGGCGGCGCTGTACTACTGCTTCCCAAAGGGCTGTGGTGATATAGTTGCAAAGACGCGTCTGGCAACAGAGGAGCTTTACAAGATAAAAAAAGCTGCGCAATAGAGAATAATAAACCGAGGCTGTTAAAAAGTGGCATTAAGCCACTTTTTTAACAGCCTCGGCTCAGTGTATTTTGATTTGGCCTAGCCGCCAAGATATGCTTTCTTGACGGCGTCGTTGTGGAGAAGTTCGTCCGCATCGGAGGAGAGGACTATCCTGCCGGTTTCCAGAACATAGCCCCGGTTTGCGATAGAGAGAGCCATTTGTGCATTCTGCTCCACAAGGAGGATAGTAACGCCGGACTGGTTCAGCTCCTTTACTATGTCGAATATCTGGTCGACCAGTATAGGTGCGAGGCCCATGGAGGGCTCGTCAAGCATCATGAGCTTGGGGCGGGACATGAGAGCTCTACCCATGGCAAGCATCTGCTGCTCGCCGCCGGAGAGAGTACCCGCGACCTGTTTGCGGCGCTCCTTAAGGCGGGGAAAACGCTCATAGACGTGCTCTATGGCAGCGTTGACAGAATCATTGGGCTGTGTAAAAGCGCCCATTTCCAGGTTTTCCTCAACGCTCATGCGGGAGAATACCCGCCGCCCCTCAGGAACGTGCGCTATGCCCATCTCGACGATCTTGTGCGGCGGTGCCGACTTCAGGTTGTGATCCTGAAATGAAACGCTGCCGGTCTTTGTGTGCAGAAGGCCGGATATGGTCTTCAGTATAGTGGACTTGCCGGCGCCGTTTGCACCTATCAGGGTTACTATCTCGCCTTCGTTTACCTGGAAGCTTACATTCTTTATGGCATGTATTGCGCCGTAATATACGTTGATGTTGTCAACCTTAAGCATTTTTTGCCTCCTTGCCGCGGCCCAGGTAAGCCTCTATGACGAGTGGGTTGGACTTTATCTCGTAAGGCGTGCCCTTAGCGATTATTTTGCCGTAATTCAGAACCGCGATTCCCTCGCAAATGCCCATGACCAGATTCATGTCGTGCTCTATGAGGAGGATAGCCAGATGGAAGGTATCGCGTATCTTCTTTATGTTCTGCATAAGCTCCGCAGTTTCGGAGGGGTTCATGCCTGCGGCAGGCTCATCCAGCAGCAGCACCTTGGGGCTGGTGGCCAGAGCCCGGACTATCTCAAGCCTTCGCTGAGCACCGTAGGGCAGGGAGCCGGACTCCCAGGAAGCCATGTGCTGCATGTCGAATATGGAGAGCAGTTCCATTGCGGTCTCGTGGGCCTTCTTTTCGGCGGACCAGTAGGACGGGAGCCGCAGCATGCTTGCAGCCAGGGAGGACTGGCAGGCGTTGTGCAGGCCTATCTTTACGTTGTCCTCGACGGAAAGCTTGGAGAACAGGCGGATATTTTGGAAGGTTCGGGCAATTCCCAGCTGGTTGAGCTGCCAGGTTTTTTTCCCGCGGGTGTCTATGCCGTCTATCAGTATGACGCCGTGGGTTGGCTGGTAAACGTTGGTCAGCAGGTTAAATACGGTGGTCTTGCCCGCACCGTTAGGGCCTATAAGGCCGGATATCTCGGTGCGGCCCAGCATTATACTGAAATCCTCAACGGCGTGCAGACCGCCGAAGTCTATCCCAAGGCGGTGTACCTCAAGTATGGTTTTTGAAGAAAGATCTCTTTCCGGAATTATAGAATGGCTTGGTACGGGAACCATCTTATCCATTACTTGTCACCTGCCTTTTCTTTTTTGTCCTTGCCCTTCCTGAAGAGCTTGCCCATGCGTGCCTTGTCAATGAGCCCTGTAAGGGAGAAGTCGTACTGGCCCATAAGGCCGGAGGGCTTGAATATCATTACTACGATGAGCAGCAGAGAGTAAGCTATCATGCGGTAGTCGGAGAATGCTCTAAGCACCAGTTCAGGTACTGCTGTAAGCACGGTTGCGGATACTATTGAACCTACCATGGAACCCATGCCGCCAAGGACTACCATCACCAGTATTTCTATGGACTTCATGAAGCCGAAGCTGGAGGGATTCAGTATGCCAAGGTAGCTTGCGTACAGAGCGCCCGCTACGCCTGCAAATATGGCGGATACCGTAAAACCGAGGGCCTTATAATAGGTAAGGTTGATGCCGACCGAGTCGGCCGCTATCTCGTTTTCGCGCACTGCCAGTATGGCCCTGCCGTGCTTGGACTTCATAAGGGTATGAATGAGAAAGCACACTATGCCCACGCAAAGGAAGCAGTTGAAGAAGCTGGTGTACTTGGGTATGTTCTTCAGGCTGGCCGCACCATAGGTGAAGTTGAAGCCCAATACGCTGTCGATGTTCAGAAGCACCACGCGGATTATCTCGCCAAAGCCAAGGGTGATTATGGCAAGATAGTCGCCTTTGAGGCGCAGCGCGGGGATACCTATCAGTATGCCGAATATACCGGATACCACGCCCCCGAGTATTATGCCGAGAGGGAATGCTACAAACTCAGGCAGATTGGGTACTGCCCTGAGGAACAGGGCGGAAGCGTATGCGCCTACCGCCATGAAGCCTGCATGGCCCAGAGGCAGCTGTCCGAGGTAGCCTGTAGCTACGTTCAGCGATACGGCGAGGATTATGTTGATGCCGCACAGCACTATAACTTTAGTATAGTAGTTCGGTACACTGCCGCCCGTGATGAGGGCGTTCACGCCGAAGAGAAAAACCGCGAATACGGCAAGGTTGATGGCATAGCGGAGGGGCATGGGGAGGGGCTTTTTGATCTTATCCATTGTACTTTCCTCCTTATACCTTTTCCTGTATCTCGTGGCCCATAATGCCTGTAGGCTTTACAAGCAGCACCACTATCAGTATGGCGAATACTATGCCGTCCTTCCATACGGAGAGGCCTACGGCGGAGACCATCGCCTCGGCAAGGCCTATTGCCAAGCCGCCTACCATTGCGCCGGGTATGGAACCTATCCCGCCAAGAACTGCCGCTACGAAGGCCTTAAGGCCCAGCATAGAGCCCATTGTGGGAGTAGCCTGGGGATAGGCTGCGCAGTACAGCACTGAGGCTATGCCCGCGAGGGCGCTGCCCAACGCGAAGGTGAAGGATATGGTGCGGTTCACATTGATGCCCATGAGCTGAGCGGCACCGGTATCCTCGGATACGGCGCGCATGGCCTTGCCCATCTTTGACTTTTTTACGAGCAGCGTCAGGGCGGCCATTGATATGGCGGTGACTATCAGCGTGATTATGGCTGTCCAGGACACATCTATGCTGCCTATGGATATGGTAGAGGTGGGCATAAAGCCGGGCATTGACTTTGCGCCTGCGCCAAACAACAGCTGTGCAAGGTTCTCAAGGAGATAGGATACGCCTATGGCAGTAATGAGCAGGGAAAGGCGGGGGCTTTGGCGCAGCGGCGCGTAAGCGACCTTTTCTATGGATACGCCCAACAGCACGCATACGAATATAGCCGCAATGATCGCCAGGATGGGGTTACCGGCAAATCCGCATAGGCAGAACCAGGCGGCGTATGCGCCTACCATTATGATATCCCCGTGGGCGAAGTTAAGCAGCATGATTATGCCGTAGACCATGCTGTACCCGAGAGCGACAAGCGCGTATATCGAGCCTGACTGAAGGCCGTTCACTACCTGCCTGAGGATCAGGGAAAGTGTACTCATAAAATTCCTCCAAGGTGCGCCCAGCCCCCAAGGCAGGCCTTACGGGGCAGGGCGTTTTTATCGTTAGGGTATTTACTTAAGTAGGTAAGAAGATTAGAAGGTCTCCTTGTATACGGCCTCGCCATTGGTGATGGTCATGATAACGGCGTCCTTGATGGGGTTGTTGTTCGCATCGAAGGTATAGCCGGCTTCGCTGGTGATGCCCACCACATTTGCGCCCTCGGTCTTGATGGCGTCAATTACGGCCTGCTTGTAGGCGTCGCTGGCGGGAGCTTCGCCGGTCTCCTCGGCCTTAGCCAGTGCTGCGCACATTACCATGGCGGCGTCGTAGGCGTTGGCTGCGAACATGTTCAGCGTATCTGTGCCGTAGGCTGCGGTATAGGCTTCCTCAAAGGCTTTTACAGCGTCGGTGGAGCCGGGTGCGTAAGCGGAGCAATAGAAGGTGCCCTCAAGCTCTTCGGCAGAGGCGTACTTCACAACGCCGTCCCAACCGTCGCCGCCCAGGAAGGGAACAGTGAGGCCAAGGGCACGTGCCTGCTTGACAATCATACCGTCATCCTCGTAGTAGTTGGGGCAGAAGATGAATTCGGGATCTGCGGCCTTGATGTTGGTCAGCTGAGCGTTGAAGTCCTTGTCGCCCTTGGCATAGCCTTCTTCGGCTACTACGGTGATGCCCAGCTCTGCGCACTTGGCCTTGAAAGCCTCGTTCAAGCCTGCGGCGTAGTCGTTGCCGGTCTGTACGATGACAGCGGCCTTGGTGTAGCCCAGCTTTTCCTTGGCATACTGAGCCATCTTTTCACCCTGGAAGGGGTCGATAAAGCAGGTGCGGAATACGTTGGTATAAACAGAACCGTCATCGGGGTTTACGGTAACTGCCTCGGCAGTGGCGGAGGCGGTGATCATGGGCATATTGACGGCATTTGCCTCGCCGGCAACAGCAATGGTGTTGGATGTGATAACGTCGCCGATGAAGGCGGTGATGCCCTCGTCTACCTCGCGGTTGAAGGCGTTGATGGCTTCGGCATCATCGCCCTTGTTGTCGTAGGAGATGAGCTCGATCTTTTTGCCGTTGATGCCGCCCTCGGCGTTTACCTTGTCAAAATAGAGGGTAGCGCCGTTCTTTACAGCCAAACCGTAAACGGCGAGGTCTCCGGTATAGGGCCCCAGCAGGCCGACCTTGATGGTATCGCCGGAAGCGGCGGAGCCTCCAGCCTCATTGCCGCCCTCAGCGGCGGGGGCTGAACAGCCTGCGAAGCATACAACGGCCATTACGACGGCCAGGACGGTACAAAGTACTTTTTTCATTGTTTTGGTTCTGTCTCTTATACACATCTGACGCTGCCGACGAAGAGGATAGTGTAGAT
>ENA-OZAB01000224-OZAB01000224.1-human-gut-metagenome-genome-assembly--contig:-NODE-224-length-37904-cov-39.554731_pt1 | contig 37904 bp, 29 predicted proteins | sample MGYA00243297_ERZ653491 | MGnify/ENA primary metagenome ERZ653491 (study PRJEB26926, sample SAMN06165154) | human gut metagenome | biome: ENVO:00009003; feature: ENVO:2100002; material: ENVO:00002003... | reverse complement strand
ACTTGCATGTGTTAAGCACGCCGCCAGCGTTCGTCCTGAGCCAGGATCAAACTCTTAAGTTTAATCTGACTTTCTTAACTTTGGCAGAGTTCCCTCTGCCGCCGGCAAAAATTCATTTTGAATTGACTGTGTTTATTTCGTTTTCGTCTTATCTATTCTCTTTTCAAGCTGCTTCGCCGCCGCTTCCCGCGGACAGCCTAAACACTATACCACACCCCCGCTCCATTGTCAACAATTTTATGCCCCTTTTTTAAATTCTCTTAAACTTTTTCCTCTCCCCCCACTGCCGCCGCCTTCTCCCTCACACCTACTCGCTCACAATACACCGCTCCGGACACTTGTGAACCGCAACTCTGTTTCAGTCCGGACTACCTTCGGGAAAATCTGCCTTCCTTCGCTCCTTTGCCCATACTCTTATGCCTCCCTTATGTCCTTCAACAAAATACCCCTCTCTTCTTTATATTGATCCCTCTCTTCCGCCTTCATATTTTTCATACATCTGCTTGTTTTTCATACGACTTCTTCATACGACTGCTTTTATGCCTTCTTTTGTCAGTTTACGCATCAAGTGCACATATGAAATAGTCAAAGGGATGAATGAGCCCAGCCAAGCCATCGGGTTAGCGATCGAAGCACCTAAAAAGCCTATCCACGGCGAAAGGCAGAACACACCCGCTACACGCATAACGAGCTCTCCTACGCCTGCTATCGTAGGCACGAAGCTGTTTCCGAGGCCCTGAATAGAATTTCTGAGGACGAAAATGGTGGCGAGTATCCAATAATTGGAGCAAGTCACAATGATATATTGTTTTGCAAACTCCAGTATCTCTTCGGGGTTTATCGAACCGCTGTTGTCGCCGATAAAGAAGCGTGTGAGGGGCTCATAGAAGATTATGACGAGGGCTCCGACCGTGACACCTATAGCGATATTGAGAAAGAGGCATTTTTTAACTCCCTCTTTAGCCTGTCCGATTTTGCCGGCTCCGTAATTCTGCCCTACGAAAGCGCTCATTGCTGCACCGAAGCTTTTAAGGGGAGCGGTGACGATATTCTCTATTTTCACCGAAGAAGTAAATGCAGCCACGGCGGCGGTCCCGAGGGTGTTGACCACAAAGGTCACCGAAATGGAGCCGATGGCTATTATGGACATCTGAAAGCCCATCGGAAAACCGATCTTAGCGTGAAGCAGGATCTCTTTTGTATCCCACACGAAGTCCTTGAATCCTATCCTCAGAACGGGGAATTTCTTCCTCATATAAATAAAGCACATTATTGCCGAAAGTCCCTGTGAAATGACAGTGGCCAACGATGCGCCCGCAACGCCCATATTGAACACGGCTATAAAAACCAGGTCAAGCACTATATTTATAATACATGCCGCAATAAGAAAATACAAAGGAGTTCTGCTGTCTCCCAGCGCTCTCATCGACGCAAAAAACACGTTAAAGAACATCGATGTGGTTATACCTATCAGCATTATGTAAAAGAGGTAATTATAGGCATTGTCTATCAAAAGTTCGTCAGTTCTGAGGAGCTTGAGTATAGGCATAACAAGTGGTGCGAAGATCGCCGTAAATACCACCGACACCATAATGGCAAGCCATATGGTAGCCACAAAGCTTTTCCTTGCATCCTCTATCCTTTTTGCTCCGAAGCGTTGTGCAGTGATCACGGAGAAACCGACTGCCATGCCCTGAACGCATCCCAATATAAAAAAGGTAATGCTCCCCGTACATCCGACGGAAGAAAAAGCCTCGGTCCCGAGAAGTCTTCCGACAATTATTGCGTCGGCGAGGTTATAAAGCTGCTGAAACAAATCGCCTATAAGAATAGGCAGCCCGAAAGCGAGGATAAGTTTTAAAGGTTTGCCCTCTGTAAGCGAACGTGTTTTTCCCTTGATTTCCGCCATGGTTTCTCCTTTGCTTTTGTCTTGCGCACAGAATAAAATCCGGAACTGCCGCATTTCCTGTATAAAAACACGCGTCTCCGGATAATGCGATAATGCATACGCTCCCTTCGATTTATACGATTTCAGAAAAGCTGTTTTTCGCTTAAACGCTGTCTTACTTTCATACGCCCTTCGATTTATACGACTTCAGAAAGATATTCCGCCCTTCCGGCCGGTTTTGCATTCCTCTGTGCTTGTCCGAGCATGAGTATCATACCCTTCGATCCTCAAAGTGTCAACTGTTTTAACAGGCTTTCATATTTTTCCGGTGAACTTACTTTTTTCCTTCAGAAGATCTTTCAGCTGCGTATCGGACGGCAAACTGATCAAGGCCTCCTCCAGTTGCATCACGCTCACTTCCCCGAGCGGCTCATAGGGAAATCTGTCGGAATAAACCTTTATTATACACAGTTTATTCGACCTGCATTTTTTATGCGCATCAAAAATGCTTTTCTTGCCATTCATCGCTACAAAATAAACTGACGTCCCTCGATTGAGTCTCCAACCCGCAACATCGGAAAACATCAGTCTGGTATAAACACTTTCCTTTTTTATCCCGACAGCACTCACTGACGCATATAAAGCGAAAATTCCGAGAGTTATATTCAGTTTTCCCGTCAATGCCCCGATAAAAAACGCCACGCCGCCCGCTGCTCCGACTATTCCCCCTGCTGCCGCCGTGACTTTCAGACTTTTTTTGTGTCCCAGCCTCTCGGAAAGCAGAGCGACTGCCGCACGGCCGCCGTCAAGAGGATAAAACGGCAAAAGATTGATAAGCCCGAAAGCATAATTGACATTAGTCAGTATATCCGTGTAGATATAACTTTCAGGGATCATCCACCATAACGCCGTAAATACAAGTCCTGCCCCGATATTCATCAGAGGAGCAGACAACGCGATAGCAACTTCGTCCTTGGGCGGAAGCGCCTCGAAATCACCGTATAAAACGGCGCCTGTCAGTCCGATCTTAAGTTCAGTGCATCTGTAGCCCAATTTTTCCGCCGTAAAAAAGTGCGTCAGCTCATGCAGCGACACACTTATTATGTAAGCCGTTACAGTCTGCCATCTGCCCAGCCCGAGCGCCAGAGCCATTGCAAACAACAATACCGGCGATATCTCCTTCTTTATCCCTCCTATACCTGCCATACCAATTGCCTGTTCGCTTCGACGATATCCGTGATCTTGACTCCGCGATAATATACATTTATGGTGGTCATCTCTTCATACCTGCCAAGTATATCGAATTCGTTTACGTCGGCTCCCGCCACTACGGCTATCTCACTCATATTTCCGTATACTACGACCGTGTTTTTATCCGCCTGGATTGACACGCTGCTGTCTGTAACTTCACACACCTTCCCGGAAGTCAGAGTCAACACCAGCCTGCCCCCCTTCACAACTACGTCTCCTTCACTTATACTGTCTATGTCCGTAGTTGCAGACAGCGTCATGACATTTATGTCCGAGTCGGCACCGAACACCGCAAGCGCAGCACTCCTCAGTTCTTCCGCCCAGCCTTCCTCCGCCATGAAAAAAACTCCGGCAGCTGCTAACACCACTATCACTAACAACGCCGCAACAACCTTCTTCGCCGTGAATACTCCCTTCAGTTTTCCGTCACTTCTCTCCGCTCGCTCCTCCGGCTCTTTACGCATCCTCCGCCTGACTCTCTTCTCTTGCTTTTCCTCTCGGCTCTCCTTCTTTACATCAGTACGATCAGCCGTATACCTCATCTCCAACCAATCATTCTCCACTGCTATGTTTTCACCGTGATTCACACACTCCGCAGCCGCAGGCGTGGCTTTCAACTCTTCAATGATCTCCGTTACATTGCTTTTTTCGCTTTCCATATCTGCCTCCCTGTAAAGGTATGCAATATTTTATGCTTGCTCATGAAACAATATTACCCTTTACCGCACCTGCAAAAGGTCACGTTTTTCCTTTTTTACATGATTTGACATGGTTTTCTTTTTTTTGTTTTTTTCAATTTTTTGCAAAATATAATATTTCAGATATTTAATAAAAATTTTACGAATTATAATAAAATTTTCCAAATTTTACTTGACTTACATTTTGAATTATGATAATATGTACTCAGGAAATATGTGCGTCCAAAAAAACAAGCACACCGCGCACATTATTTAACCTCCTTGTGTAAGAAGCTGAAGCGGAACCCACACGCTTCGGCTTCTGTTTTTTTTTTATAAAAAAACGCCCCGCTTTCTGCAGAACGTTTTCCTTATGTTTGAACTTTTATCTCTTTTTGTTTGTCTGATGTTTTTCTTTATTTATCTGATCTTTTATTTCTTTCCGGCTTTTTTCGCCTTATTTTCAGCCGCGGCTTTATCAGCAGCTATCACGGCGTCCACCTGCTCGTCATGATACGGCTCAAGGAGCAGATCCAGATTACCGAAAAACCTTTTCATCTCTCTCAGACTGTTGGCAAAGTACAGTCCGTCGCAGAACCGCTCATCCGTAACCACTCCTATCGTCATCACCTTGCCCGGCACAACCGTATTGCCTTCCACCACCGGAACCATCTGTTCTTTACCCATTCCGAAAAATATGCCTGTGGTTCCGAAATCGTAACAATGATGATAAATATAATCTGTCTTTATGGATTTCATGTTCGTAATGAAAAGCGAAGTGTGAAACGGACTCGTTTTTATAAGCGACTTGGGAAGCATATTCCATTTATCAAGCTTTTTCAACGTCCACCACATCAGCCTTATAACAAAGTTAGGAGCTTTTGCCATAAAGGCGGCTGTGGTATCCACCCTGTTGGCGTCGTTTTTTCCGCTCGTTTTTTCAATGACGCCCTCGATTTTGTTTTTAACCTCTTCGATAGTTTCACTGCCGTTAAACTCCACTTTGACTGCAGTAGCAAAAGCGGTATCCTTCAACGAACGCTTTATTACAAAACTTACATAAATATGATCTCTCTGATAAATACGCCCGGCATTCACGAACCGGTTCAAAGCCTTCCTCTCGGCAAAAAGCCTTACGGCCGCCGCTATCACTATATCAAGATAACTATAAAATGAACCTGTCCGCGCACGCTCCTTCTTTACGAATTCGTCTATCCCCTCGCACCTCAGACTTACTTTCGCAAAATTCAAAGCGTCCGATCTCTTGGACATTATGTGCGGCGGCAGTTTCGTATACGGGTCCACCTTAACGGCTTTACCGTCGCTCCTTTTTGCAAACATCCTTCCCTCCTCCCGCAACTGCGGTATATAAAAAAATAATTCGGAATGATTCCGATTACAGTATAACATATCGGACGCTCGTCCGCAATCATATAAAACGCCAAAAGATCTATTTTCTCGCCCCGAAACGATAAATTACAACATTGAGTGAAAAACTTCCGTAATTTTCAGTTATATCACGAAATTCCGACACGTATTTTTTCAGCCGCCCGGCGCATTATATTCACTGAAATAACCTTCGTTTCTCACGGTGTGTTGCGTTCATTATAAAATTTTCCAGAAGAACGGCGTGTTGAATTTTCATAAGTGATTTTACAGCCGTACGTTACTGCCTTAACTGAAACGACCTTTGTTTCTCACGGTGTGTTGCGTTCTCTCAAAAACCTTCGCAGCTCACGGTGAGTTGCGTTCATTAAAAAGATTTTTCGGCTGCCGGGAACAACGACAGAACGGTAAACTTATTAAAATCAAAGCTGTTTTCTGAACAAAGGACTGACCTTTCTGCCAGTTGCCGCTTCAAAATGAAATCTGACTATACCCAGGTCTATATACACATAAAACCCGTGCAGTGCATGCACTTTCACCGCATCCTCATCGAAGGTGAAACAAAATTTCTGCTGATTCATAGCCGTGGGCGCAAGAGAGGCGGCTTTTACTCCGTTATTAAACCACAATGGGACATTTCCCTTGCTTTCATAAAGCTGACGCAGAGGCTTGCTTTTATGAGGTTTTCCGGTTTCAGCGCCGTAACCCAGAGCTATCACGCAGAGCAGATCCTCTCTTCCGCATTGCTTCCTGACGGTTTTCTTTGAACAGGATGCCGCCACCCAGCACGTATTCAACCCCGCAAGTTGTGATTCAAGTACAATCCTTTCGCCGTAATAGCCGGTTTTTTCATAAGATTCTTCGTTCTTTTCTCCGAAAACAGCTATATAATTCTGCACGTTTTCGAACCTGCCGTAATGGGCAAGCAAGTTGCCGAAAGCTTCAGGCTCGTCAGTCACAAGTCTGAAATCGAGTCCGCTTTCTTCAGAACTTCTTTTTACCTCGCGCATGAGAGTCGCTTTGACTTCTTCTGTCAAGGGCTGATCTTTATATCTCCTTACGGAGTGCCTTGACTCCATCGCTTTTAAATATTCGTTTCTTTCCCTATCCGCCATGATCCTTCCCCTTTTACCTATGCAACCTCATAGCTTGCCGCTCTTTATCACTCAGCAACCTCAACATTCACCAAACGCATACTTCCTCAGATAAAGCTCGTATACACATAAAGCCGCTGCCGCATGTACGACTGCATTCCCCCGTACCGCGGCACACACGTCGCTTCTCGTTTTCCCTGTGACCATGACCGTTTTCATCTCGTTCAGGTCAAGATAACGCTGAGCCTTGGCTATGGACGGGATCGGTCTGAATCCCACCCGGAAAATCAGAGGCATACCGTTTGTGATCCCTCCGTTCATTCCCCCGCTGTGATTGGTAGAGGTGCGCACAACGCCCTCTTTGCATTCAAAAGCGTCGTTGAGTTCACTGCCGAAGCCCTGAGTAAGAGTACCGTCGCCTATCTCGAAACTTTTTACCGCCGGGATCGCAAACATCAGCGCCGCAAGCAACGAGTCGGCGCCCTCAAAGACAGGATCGCCCATCCCGCCGGGCACTCCGCTGACTCGGCACTCCACCATACCGCTTACGCTGTCTCCCTTTTCCCTGCACTTTGCAAGCAAAGCAGCCATTTTTTCGCCCGCTTCCGGATCGATCACATTTAGCCCCTTCACCTTCCTGACTTCACTGTCTTCCCCGAAAGGAAGATCCTCGATATTACCCGTTCTGAGTATGTGAGTTTCCACCTCTATGCCTTTTTCCGAAAGCAAAGACTCGCATACTCCGCCGGCAAAAACCATGGGAAGAGTAAGTCTTGCAGACAAATGTCCGCCGCCGCTGATATCGCATCCTCTGCCGTACCTGAGCGTCATAGCATACTCGGCATGCGAAGGTCTTGCAAGTCTTTCGTCCGTGCGCACCGCGTCATTATTTCCGAATAACACGGTAAGCGGAAAGCCGTTTGTTTTTCCTTCGGTCATTCCGGACACTATTTTATACGAGTCTTTTTCACGGCGGGGCGTATCCCACAAGTCTGACGCGCTCCTTAGCGTAAGAAGTTTTTCCGGCACGCTCAGGTCAAGTTCCTTTCCGGCAGGGAGCCCGTCAAGCACGCACCCTACGCCGCTGCCGTGAGATTCACCGAATAATGTGAGTCTGATCCTGTTGCCCCATGTAGACGACATCGTATTCTCCTCCGAGTTCTCTGAAACGCTCATAAAAATCAAGACAGCTTTTCCCGACACAATCCGCGTCCGAAAGATAGACCTCATGTCTGGCAGAGGCTACGGCACATGCCATCGCCACCCTGTGGTCCCCGAATGACATAAAATGACATTTATCCTCTCCGCGTATGCCCTTTACGGTCAGCACGCCGCCCTCGTAGCAATACTCCGCGCCGAGACTCTTCAAAAGCGCACAGGCGCCCTTTACTCTGTCACTTTCCTTAAGACGAAGCCTTTCCATGCCGTATATTCTGCTCTCCCCCTCGGCATGAGCTGCCAAAAGCGCCAGCAAAAGCGCCAGATCGGGGACGTCTGTCACATCAGCGGAAAAAGCTCTGATGTCTCCGCTGCTCACATTGACCTCTCTGTTGCCCTTAAGCACCCTTGCTCCCATATCCTCAAGCAGCCCCACTACTGCCTTGTCCGGCTGCAGATCCTCCGGGCACCCCGATACCGTGACATTTCCTCTCAAAGCAGCTGCCGTCAGCCATACGGCAGCTAACGACCAGTCGTTTTCACAGTATACGGAACTCTTTCTGTCGTATTTCCCGGCGGGCACAAAATACTCGTTTCCCGTTCTCTCGACGTTTACCCCGAAATCTTTCATGGTCTTTACGGTAAGATCGACATACCCTTTCGAAACCGTTTCTCCTTCAACGGTAATGCTGCCCCCCTTTCCGCCTAAAGGCAGAGCCATGAGCGCACCGCTCAAAAACTGTGAAGATCGGGTGCTGCGCAGAAAGATCCTCTGTTCTCTCGAACGCCTGAATGCTTTTATCACGACAGTATCGCCAAGACTTTCGCTTCTGATTTCTATACCGAAAGCCGAAGCAAAGTCACTCAGATCGGCGCGTATTCTTTCGGCAAGTCTTTTGGAAAGCAAAAACTCGCCCGCTCCCTTTGCCTGACACAGCATCGGTAGCAGCAATCTGAACAATGTGGCGTTACCGCCGCATATAACGGGAGCTCCTTCGGTCACGCTCTTGCACGCGCGCGCCGTAAGTCCGATATCCTCGCATTCTCCGCCTAACCTCAAATCCATAGGCAAATCGGAAAAAAGATTACATAACATTATGCGCTGCACATGTGACTTTGAAGGCATGTATGCCGCTCTCCCCCTGAGTTCCCGTCTTTTAATCAAGTAATCTGCACGCATAAGTTATCCCCCCTGAAAGTTCGCTCCACTCCACACCGACCATTACAGGCACGCCCGGTTTCAGAACAAATGTCATTTCCACTCCTCTTCCTCTGCTTTTTTTATCCATGGTTGCTTTATCGTATAAGGACCGGGCATCATATCCGCCGCACCTGCTTATCCCCGCGGCAGACATCAGTCTGAATAATTCTCCTTCAGCTCCCGAAGGTATCCCGAGATAATCCCCCACTCCGAATGTCAGCTCCATTCCCGACACCACCGCTTCTCCGTGAGAAGCCTTGAAATCTTCCGTTGACTCTATGGCGTGACCTATGGTATGACCGAAATTCAGAATATGTCTGAGCCCGGTATCTTTAAAATCCTTTTCGATGATACCGAGCTTGTATTCCGCCGCCATACGTATACCCTCTTCCTTGTTGCCGAGGTATGTATCGAAAACGGGCAGACCGCTGAGCAGCTGAGTTTTGATAAGTTCTCCCGCTCCGCTTTTCTCTTCCCTTTCAGGCAAGCTTTCAAGAAAGGAAATATCTATGAGAGTCTGATCGGGCAGACAGAACCCGCCGATCATATTTTTTGTTCCCTTCAGGTTGCAAGCATTCTTCCCCCCTATCGCCGCATCCGCCATAGAGGTCAGCGTGGTGGGCACAAGCACAAGCCTTACCCCTCTCATATACACCATGGCGGCAAACCCGGCAACATCTCCTACCACGCCGCCGCCCACTCCGATGACAGTATCTCCCTTTCTGACCCCGGCCGCATACAGAGCGTTTATAAGGCCGACCGCCGACGACAGATCCTTGCCTTCCTCTCCGGAAGCGACCACATAATGATCCGTTTTGCCTGTAAGAGAAAATATCTTTTCGGAAAACAAAGAAAAGGTATTCCTGTCAAAAACTATGAAATTCTTACCTGTCTTTACAAACTCTTTAAGTTTTTTTAAAGGCGCAAATGTTATTTTTTGTCTTTCCATATCCTTCTGATTTCATGCATCGCCTCATCTGCCCTTTTTCCGAGATCTATAAGCCCCCAGATCCTCCTCGACAATATCGCCTGCCAGACAAGCATACCGATACCGTCACAATACGGCACTCCGAGACGACGGCATTGAGCCGATAAAAAACTTTCCCTTCCGTAATTCATGTCGATGACTTCGCCTGTCATAAGCAAAGCGGGATCGCTGACAAGCTTTCCGTCCGTCAGGCGGCCTACAGGTGTGGCGTTGACAAGCAGATCGGACTTTACGCTTTCATTTCCCAGCGCAAAAAAAGCCGCGCCTCTTTTGATATAAGCCTCCTTGCCGCATATGCCGGCAACGTTTCTCACCGCAAAGCTCACTTCTGACCCGCTGCGGAGAAAAGCGTCGGCAGCAGCCTTTGCAGCTCCGCCGAAACCTATTATCAGTACTCTCCCGGCCTTTTTCCCCGAAGCCCTTATGTATTCGCAAAGACCTGCTCCGTCGGTATTGTACCCTTTACCACGAACCTCTCCTTCATCGGACTGCTCAGCCTTGCCGCGCAATGTAACCACCGTGTTCACCGCCCCGCACGACAACGCGGAATCATCAAGACAGCCGAGTAACGAAGCCATTTCGCATTTATAAGGCGACGTCACATTATATCCGTCCAACAGGTTCAGCTTTTCAAAAACGGATCTCCCGAGTTTGCCGACATCAATAAGTGAATACAGGTTTTTTTCACCGCTCATCGAGTCAAGCAGCGCGTGAAGTGCCGGTGAAAAAGATAAGCTTATATCTCTGCCTAACAGGGCCAGTTCCATTTTGATCCGGTAATCCCCCTTTTTGCGAGAATATCAGCTGTTTTTTTAAGGCGCGTTTCCGCGATCTTAAAAGCGCGGAGAGTATACTTCAGCCCCGTGAATGCGGCAACTATGTATAATTCGTTCTGCATATACAACGAATAGGAAAAAAATCCGAGGATATTTTCAAGTTCTTCCGATCGCTCTTTTTTCATCTTCTTTCCGAGAGCACGTATTTCTTTCAGTTCGCTTTCTATAACTGAAATATCCGATATCAGCAGGTTCGCATTCCGGCTGACGGATATATCACGGGCAGTCTGCGAAAGGATATCGGTATAAGCGTCGCGTTTTTCGTTTTCCGCCGGAACACTCCTGTTTGCAGACAAACGTGAGTAAAGATCGCGGGAAAGCTCCCTGAAAGGAAGGATTATTTCCCTGCAGAAATATTCGAATGATTTCTGAGTATCGCCGCAGTCGAAATACTCTTTGAGAAAAAGCACGAAATCTCTTTTTCCAGAATCTATCTCCGTGAGCAGACAGACGATAAACGCAAAACGTACGCTTTCCTGACGCGGAAGGATAAGCTTGCTGCGGACATTGTCTCCAATTTGTTCCAAAGGTATGGAAGCGCGGGAAAATTCATCCGCGTAATTGAAAGCGGGAAGAATATTGCGGAGGAAAAGAGTAAATTCCTCAACCGCAGTAAAATCAGAGAGCAAAAGAGAAAGCCTTTTGCCGGCGACTAAAAAAGAACAGCCGGAATAATTATCAAGACTGTGCATAAAAGCATTATACGCATCCATAGTCCCCCCGCCGCGCTTCTGCCGCGGCAATAAATAATATTTATTGTAGCACATATCTACCGATATTTCAAGCAACGAAAGCAAATTGTTTTTTTGTTTTTAAAAAATGTTCCCGAAAATCATTGCTTCCGGGGGAAAAATGTAGTATACTAAAAAAACATCCAAGCTGAACCTCGGGACCTTGCGGCTCGAAGGTTGCTTTTTTCTAAGGGGTGGGAGTAATGACATCCGCGACTTTATATTCTGCTTCCGGTCAAAGACAACTGGTCGATAACACACAGCACAAGTTGCTGTTGCTTTTTGTTTTTGACAAAATGGAAATACCCCTTTCGGAAAATACGGTGTTGGATTTCTGCACATATACGAATGTCTGGCTTAACTACGTCGACTGCAAAACGGCTTTTCATGATCTGCTTTCGGCTGACCTCATATGCAGCTACGACACGCACAGCAAAGATAACCCGCTTTATGTGCTCACTTCGGACGGCAGGACCTGTCTGGCGCATTTTTTTCAGAAAGTGCCCTCGAGTCTTAGAGAAGAGATCTCGCAAAAAGCCAAGCAGCAAAGACTGAGATTCAAACGAAAGCAGGAGTATGTAAGCGATTACCAAAGAAATACGGACGGCACATATAAGGTCATACTGAAAATCATGGAGCTCGGGAGACCCGTTGTGGAAATAGCAATGAACGTACCTGACCGCAGTACGGCAAAAAGCATGTTCGAAAAATGGGAAATAAAAGCCCCGGCAACGTTTCAGAGTCTCATGGAGATATTTGAAGAAACCGAAAAATGACGGCGACGAAGCGCAAGGATCGTTGAAAGACGAAAAAAGTTAAAAAAACCGCTTTCAACGCTTGACAGTTCCTTATTAATAGTGTAAAATGCCTGTGTTGTGCGACGATGGCGGAATCGGCAGACGCGTGCGTTTAAGGGGCGCATGGTGACCCCGTGTGGGTTCAAGTCCCACTCGTCGCACCAAAGTTAAAGGACCGCTCACAGAAGCGGTCTTTTAACTAAGCAGCTGATGAAGGAAAGCAAAGAAGGAAGTAAGGTCGGGGATAGTCTGCAGGGGATATTTATCGAAGCAGTTACGAAGCCGTGCGATCAGACGGAAAATGCAAACGAAATAATGCGGATATGGCGGAATTGGCAGACGCGCTAGATTCAGGTTCTAGTTGGGTTAAAGCAGTGCAGGTTCAAGTCCTGTTATCCGCACCAAACAGTAGAAATCCGAACCCAAAGCCGGTAGGCGAAGGGTTCGGATTTCTTTTTGTGTTCGGTGATATGTGATGTCAATCTGCTGTTGTTGGCATCACGCCCGAGCACCGCCTAAGTAAATATCCTTGATAGTTGTTGCCAAACGAAAACATTTTTAAGAAAGGATATTTACAATGAAAAATCAGATTACTTATACCGAACATAATGGACTTTACTACCCCGATCTTACGCTCCCCGAACAGACAAATTACACCATCGGCAAGTATGGCAATCTGCGCCTTGACTTTATGAAGAAGCACCGTCGCGGAACGTATACCACCCTGCTCACCGAAGGACGATTAAACGAACACCTACACGCCATTGATATTCAAGCTCACGAATTGCTCGATGACATAATTCCTCGCCTTGCCAAAGAACGTCGCGTAGACGAAACTCTGAAGGCTCATAACGCGCTTCAATGGGTTACCGAGATGAATAACATCAGAGCAAGCGCGGAAGAAATTGTCTTGCGGGAGGTGGTCTATCAATGAGGTCGATCATCAACGAGCTTTGGCACGGAAATATTGTACCGCAAGAAGATAGCCGCACCAACACAAAGGAAATGAAAGAACTTCTCGGATATATGTCACGTCATCACAAGGACTTGGAGAAAAGCTTTACTGATGAACAGAAAGAGATCTTCGAGAAATTTCACGATTGTTGGAGTGAGTATATGAGTCTCGTCGAAGCAGCTATCTTTGAGTATGCTTTTAGGCTTGGAATGCGGATTGCTATTGAAGCATTAACTGAAGAATAAGACATACGGTGCTATGCGTATTTTACGTGTAGCACCTTTTTAATTCTAACAAATCCTACAAAATCCAACAAAAATATTGAAAAACTTTCAAAAATGTGCTATAATACAATTATATAAATTTTCTTTTAGGAGATTCAGTAGATGATTATGAATAACGAGATGCCTGATCGTTGGTATTCTACCAAAGAAATTTGCGCTTATTTAGGAATTAGTCGTGATACAATGCTTGTTTGGATTGCCACGAAAAATATGCCAGCTCACAAAGTAGGACGAAATTGGAAATTTAAGGTTAGCGAAGTTGACGAATGGATTAAGAGCGGACAAGCAGCAGAATAAAATGGAGGTAATATAATGCTTTCGGATTTAATAAAGCGAATCAAAGATGAATTTGCATCATCTCGCATGGAGCTTATAAATCAAATATCTGTATCCGATGCCGAATACGAACAACTTTTGTATTATGTCAGAGAAAAAGTAAAATTTACCCATATACAATCCATAATTCCCGTAGATGAAATTCTTTCGGTGGCTATGGTTCAAATAGCTATCCGCGTATATTCTGAGGGTAACTATTGGGATTATTTCGATGAAGAAGTTGGCGTTGAAATATCTCAAAGCAAAAAATATTATTTTGCTCAGATCTTCGCGAAAACTATACAAAAATACAGGTTGTTTGAGTTGGAACAGGAAAATCAATCCAAGTATTCATACGTAGAAAACATAAAAGCTCACGCTTTTGTTCCTAATCAATATTTGCACAACTACTTTGACTTCTTGTTTTCGTTCTACGATAGAAACTTGTTCCGACAATTAACCGATGGAATTGACGAAGACATTGATGACTTGATTGGATTTGTTTCTGAATCTTTGAGTAGAAACGGCGATGATGTTTCCATCGAGAAAAGTGGCAACAAACCTGCCAAGTCATATAAGTTACTCAAGGCAACAAGGGCTTTGATAGCCCAATCCACGTCAACCGTTGTAAGTGATACGTTTTTTGACCATCTCGTTTTAATGGACAACTATTACTATGATGGCAAATTGCCCACAAAATCAGATCGTTTCTCCGAGGCATTTCAAGAGTGGGTTGAAAAGAAGAACAGCGAAATTAATGCTTCTGACAGCATCAGCAGAAAGCGTAAGGCAAAAGAATCGTTCTTCCATAAGCCTCACTTCTTGATTGATCGTAATAATAGTCAGCTTTATCTGGTGATTCCAAGCCAAAAGTTTAGAACAGAAGGTTTTGTAAATGATGCAAAGGTTGAAATCAGTGTCGGCGGAGAGCTGATTACTAAACACCTTGAAGTATATAAAGCATACGGTGTTTTGGTTTCGGAAGAAATTAAGTTGCCTATTGCGGATTTGTTTACAGAATATAAAGTAATCATCTCTGCCAATGCAACTCAAGAATATCTTATCCCAAGCAAAGAGTATAGAATATTTGACGAGGATTTTGACGAGAACAGCAAACTGAAGAAAGGTACAAACTATTTATTAGTTAAAAAAGGATTAATCGTAAGCAGCAATATATCAGAGCGCTTTGTCGACAACGCATGTGATTTGTGGGATGAGTATTGTTATGATGAAGTATCTGAAAACACTGTAATATACATCAACAACAAACCATTATCATTAATTGGCGAGTTTTCTGATAAGCCTTTATTCGAATATGTTTCCAAAGAGTATTTGTTGTATAAGAATGGACATCAAATCCAAACAGCATATAAGCATCCGATAGTTTCCTTTAAGATCAGTAGGAATACTTTATCAAGAGCAAGACTGTTTGTAAATGATGATATTTACAATATCGAGAACGATTGTAACATCACTGTGTTTGACTTTCCAAGTGAAAAAGACACTATAGGCGTATCTATTGACCTTAATACTCTTTTGCCTTGCTTGGATTCTGTTTATCAAATCGGATTGGATGAACCCGGTAAAAATCTGCACATTCTTACTCGTTATGTCTTGATTACAGAACTAAGATGTTACTCAAGCAAACCGAGATATACATTTTGTAGCACAGCCGAAATAACGATTTTGGGTGACTATACAATCAATCCCGCAAACTGCTATATGAATGAATATGGCGAGTATGTAGTTGACTTGTTGGAAGGAAATGAGTCCGGGGAGTTCGAGCTTGTTTTTCAAAATGAAATATACGGCCTTGTTGTCCCTCTGAAGGTGTTCAAGTTTGGTTTTGAAAAGCAGTGGCAGTTAATCCGTCCCGAGTTCTTATGGTATAGTGACTTGAAAAACGAATTGTACGTATCTATCCCGGGGGCAACTAACGTCAAGGCATATCTAAATAAAAACGAGTCCGATTGCATATGGGGTGATATGTACGAGGAGGGCAAATTCAAATTAGATATATCAGAGTTTGTTGCGGAGATAAAGGAAACCACAACCTCAATGGTATATATCAATCTTATGTTTTGCGATAATCGCTGGCGTAGCATTTCGTTATATAGAATACAAGTAAGACCGTGGATAGATCATTTTTCACTTATTTGTGAGAATGGTGTAATGGCTATTGATACGAAATATCAAAGTAGGAATCCCTTATATGTTGAGTTTTATGATTATGACTCAAATCAATTAGTAATTGGAACTGCACTTGAAAATGGCATTACATATCTTCCTCAGATCAGCAAGGACAAGCTTTACACTTTGAAGAAATATGAAGTGGAAAGTGATGAATTTGGATTTGAGGATAACCATATTCCTTTTGGTGAGCCAGTGTACAAATACGGATATGTAGATGTGTCAGATCTAACAAATTGTAAAATGTTCATTACTCGAATATTGAACAAAGAGAGAGGTTTGAAGCAACAGTACACTTATGTTGTTTTTGATATACAGAAAGAAACTGATAGTGTATATTGTGGTAAAATGATGTACTCGCCTAAAGTTAAGGGTGGTATGCCAAAACAAAAGCCTCGTACTTTGTTTGAAAAAGTGCGTTTTGAGGTGGTTCTTGACGAGTCTAAAATCCAAGTCTTGTCGCTGAATATTATTGAAGACGAAGATGCATATATCCCGTATTACGACAGTACAGTACAAGTATTGATTAGCGAAAACAGCGATGTGCTTTTCAAATCAAAAGAAGTCAAGCGCTTTGTTCCGCTATACGAAGATGAAACAACCTACTATGTAGATTTTAGGAGGGTGAGATAATGCTATTTAGACCTGCTGAAAGTTCAAAGCAGATAGTAGATTTTTATAGAAGCTATTTGCTTACGACTTTTCAGACAACCGATGATAAATATAATAGCCAACTTGAAGCGGAGCTTAGGAAGGACGGCGTAATTTCAAGCGGTCCTTTTGTAAGTGTAAGCGATTCATACGAAAAAGAAAAAACTATATCAGAGTTGGTTGATGAGCGTGTTTTGTGTGAAAGTATGCTTAATCTCGGCAAACTTGATCCGTATGCAAGAAGATTGTACCGCCATCAAGTTGAAGCTACTTTGAAAGCGGGAGAAAAGAAAAATCTTATAATTACAACCGGAACAGGTTCGGGTAAGACGGAGTGCTTTTTGATTCCCGTAGTGAACGAACTTTTGAAGGAGCAAGAAGCAGGAACTCTTGGCGCGGGAGTAAGAGCGTTAATTATTTACCCGATGAACGCCTTGGTTAATGACCAAATACGAAGGCTCCGAGAACTGTTCGCAAGTTATGAAGGATGCTCTATCACCTATGGTAAGTTCACGGGCGAAACCGCTGAAGATTTCACTCGTGCAAGGAACGAGTTTGTTGAGCGCGAAGGTATTGAGCCGCCTAAAAATGAGCTTATATGTCGTGAACAGATGCGAAAGACTCCTCCTAATATACTGATAACCAACTATGCGATGTTGGAATACCTCTTGCTCAGGCCGGGTGATGTTGCATTCTTTAGCAAAGCAAATGCTGACAAATGGAAAACAATTATCCTTGATGAGGCTCATACATATGGTGGAGCGAAAGGCATTGAGGTAGGTACTCTTTTGAAGCGTGTTAAAGCTATGCTCAAAAGAGATGATATTCAATTCATACTTACATCTGCGACGTTAGGGGATAACAAATCTAATCAGCAAATTGTCAACTTTGCTCAATCTCTGTGTAGTGCAAGGTTTGAAGAAAGTTCAATCATACGTTCTCATACGATAGCACCCTCGAAGCCTGCAAAGGTTGAAAAATTGGACTTTTCCATTTATAAGAAACTTTCCGAAAAAATCAGAGATAATATTGCTTCCTGCGATGTATTGGAGTGGTTGCGCACCAAAGGCATTGTTATTGCTGCCGATGCAGATGACAATAAATCTCTTGAAAAAACCTTGTTCAATATGATATTGGGCGACTCGTTCTACTATGAATTTAGGGCGTTGATGCTCAATCAAACAAAGCCACTAAATCAGATCGCAAGCGAACTCCGTATGGATATTAACGATCTTACGGATTTTATTGCCGTAGCATCCAATGCTCAGGTGTCCGGGGATAAACTGTTTGAAGCAAGATACCATATGTTTTTGAGAGGAATTGAGGGCGTTTACGTAACTCTAAATCCCGACAGACATCTGTTCGTGAGAAAAATGGAAACCTACAAGGAAGATCCATTCTCAGACGATTGTGGTTATAAGGTTTTTGCTATTTCTTTCTGCTATAACTGTAACGCTACTTTCATCGTCGGTCAAACGGAAGATGGATATTTAGTTCAAAAATCAAAATTCAACGATGATTATGAGCCGGAAGTTTATCTTTTAGAAGGCGATTACGACGAGTCAGGGATGGATGAGGCGGAAGCTGATAATAAATATGTTGTTTGTGCAAAGTGTGGTGCGATTACACACGCTACTTCTTTAGACGGTTTATCATGCGGACACGATAAGCAGTACCACAATTTATTGCGGAAGGTCAAAGAACGAGGTGATGCTTTGCACAGTTGTCCTTGCTGCCATATTATCAATACTCAGAGAAGCATAGTAAGACCATATTTTCTTGGTAACGAAGCGGCTACGGCGGTTATTGCTACGGGACTTTACAATGTATTACCCGACTCTCAAATAACTAAAAAGCGCGTTGTTATGGAGGACGATTTCTTCGGAAAAACCGAAGAAATGGAGATTGAAGAAAGAAAAGAGTTAGTCAAGCAGTTCTTGACTTTCTCGGATAGCCGCCAAGCGGCAGCTTTCTTTGCATCTTATTTGGAAACAACTTACCGTAGCAATTTGATGAAGCGAGTAATGACCAAAATCTGCGAGGATCATATCGAGCAGTTTAACAGAGGCATTAGCTTAGATCATTTTGTTTCTTTGTTGGAAGAACAAATGGAGCAGCTGAAAATCGGTGTTCCCGAAACGAGGCACAAGGCGGCGTGGATTTACGCTATAAAAGAGCTTACAAACTATAAGGCGAAAAACTCTTTGCAGAATAAAGGTGTATTGTATTTTGATATAAACATCAATATGCCCGACAATGCTAAGTTGGATATGAGCGCAAGCGAAGTTACGGCTCTTTTCAAACTGATGGCATTGTATTTTGTTAAGAAGGCTGCCATAGAATTGCCAATTACAGTAAGTAAGGCTGAAAGTGCTGAAATATTTTATAACGGTATTTCTTTTGGCTTTGATAAAGACCACACAACTCGTAAATATATTGAGCCGTGGTTGCCTGCGACGGGTAAGGATAATGTGAGAACATTATTTATCAAACGTATTTTGCCAAACTTGCCCGGCGAACAAGTAATCGGTCTGTTGAACTCCATTTGGAGCACGCTTTGCAGATTGGAAATAATAAAGCACGACAGAGTAAACAACCGTTATTTGCTTTCAACCAAAGCAATTACTGTCAGAACAGTCGAAAAACTTTATAAGTGTAACGAGTGTAAGATGGTAACACCGTTCTACCTTAATGGTACTTGTAGTAATCCTAAATGTAATGGTCATTTGACGGAATATAACTTTGAAGATGCTTTGGAGCACGACCACTACCATAATATTTATCGTCATCTCAATATGACGGATATGATTGCAAAGGAACACACGGCACAACTTGGTTCCCAAAAGGCATACACTTATCAAAATGATTTCAAGAACGAGCATATCAATGTGTTGAGCTGTTCTACGACATTTGAAATGGGCGTTGACGTTGGTTCTTTGGAAACTGTATTTATGAGAAATATGCCGCCCTCTCCCGCCAACTATGCACAGAGAGCAGGACGCGCAGGACGAAGCATAAAATCTGCCGCATATGCACTCACATACTGCCCGAACAGTTCTCACGACTTAAACTACTTCAAAAACCCCGTAGATATGATCAAGGGAACGATTATACCTCCCGCGTTTAATGTTGATAACGAAAAAATTGTTCTTAGACACATTTTTGCTTCAGCTTTTTCGTTCTTTTGGAAAAAATCTCCCGAGTTGTTCAAGAAAAACATAGGCGAGTTCTTTGATCTTAATGGAATGGCTGAATTAAAGAGCTATCTACAGTCCAATCCCGAAGATTTAAAAGAGTATTTGCAGAATATTGTTAGCCGGGAGTTGCAAGTGTTCTACGGTGTAGATACATTTGCTTGGGTTGACAGATTGTTCTCAGAGGATGCGGATGCTCCCGGTGTTTTTGTGCTTGCATACAAAAAATACTGTACCGACATAGAGGAACTTGAAAAAGCAAGAAAGGATTGTATCAGAGAACAGCGTGGTGTCGCACCGGGATCTCGTGAGGAAAAAGAACTCACATTTAGAATTTACAACATTGGTGCATCGCTAAACACTATCAAAGAACAACGTTTGATTGAGTTCCTTTCACGCAATAATTTGATTCCTAAGTATGGATTCCCCGTAGATACAGTTGAACTTACAAGTCTTAGTAAAGGTGGAGAATTAAAAGATCTGCGCTTGGATAGAGATTTGTTCTCAGCTATTTCTGAATATGCCCCCGATTCCGAGGTCGTTGCGGATGGTAAACTGATTACAAGCCGTTACGTTCGCGTGTTAAACGGCTACTCGTGGCCAAGATACAATTATGCTACGTGTAGCGCGTGTCAAACGCTAAATCGCACGATTTGGACAGAAAAGCTCCCTCAGTTGTGCAGACAATGCGGACACGAATTGCCCAAGGGAACGCATCAATATATCATTCCTAAATTTGGCTTTGTGGTTGATAATGCTGAACCCGTTGACGTAGGAACTGATAAGCCCGAAAGAACCTACAAAGGCTCAATCTCGTATATCGGTGATGGTAAACGTATAGAATCCCATACCTATTCGGTGTGCAACAAAAAGGTTGTGGTCGGAACGAGTAAGATGGATGAGCTTGCTGTGCTTAATACCTCGAACTTCTTCATCTGCAACACTTGTGGATATGGCAAGGTGTATGATGATAGCAACGATTTATCGAAGAAGGAAAAGCATCAAAAGCCCGATGGATACAACTGCTCTTGCGATACCTTAACCAGATACTCTATCGGTCACGAATTCCAAACAGACGTTGTTTTGCTGAAATTTGTTTCTGAGAACTTGGTTGATATAAATGAAGCGTGGACAATTTTGTACGCTTTGCTTGAAGGATTGAGTAAGTGCCTTCATATTGACCGAACCGAATTGTCGGGATGCTTACATTGGTATAGGAATGAAGCAATGGGCAATATGGGCAACTACGGTTTCGTTCTCTTTGATAATACTCCGGGTGGCGCGGGTTACGTTCGTCAATTAAGAAACGTTTCCACATTTATGTCAATGCTTGAAGCAGCCTTGGCTATTGTAAGCAAATGTACTTGTGGTGGTGAGGTAGGAGATACTGCTTGCTACGGTTGTTTGTGTAACTACTATAATCAAAAGCAACACGACATTTTGCAGCGTCGCTATGCAATTGATTTCTTGAACTCGGTTAAAAACGGACAGGATTTCTTCTTTGGCATTCAGCTTGAAGATGAAGATGTTGTACCGCCTGCGGAGGATATTTTGACACAAACCGCATATTTCAATAACGATGGACAAGATCAATCAATGATGTCGTATGATGAAATATGGAATTACTTATCGCAGGATACAGAGGATGAGGAACAATTGGAATTGATTCAAACGATTGCTTCTCAAATGGAAGAAGGTAGCTATGACAAGCCTCACTATTCCGCAAGTATTACAACCGTACAAGACGAAACCAAAATAATTGCTGATTTGGTTTGGCCTGCATCTAAAGTATTGCTTTTCTTGAGGGAGAACGTTGAAAGCTTTGAGGCGGCTCAATCGACGAATTGGACAAGCTTTTGCCTTGATGATAATTTTAATATTCCCGCATTCATTCAAAAAATCAAAAGATAGGAGGCGTTCATTATGGCAATAATAATACCCGAGAAACCCATAGACATACCTATTGGTAGTCACGAAGATGAAATGTTTATCGCATTGTCAAATCTGCCGGATGAATATTATGTCTTTCATTCTTTTGTTATAATCAACAATGTAAATGGTGTACAGTATGAAAGCGAAACCGATTTTATCGTTTTCAATCCGCAAAAAGGAATCATCTGCATTGAGGCAAAGGCGGGGCAAGTAAAGTGTGAGTCGGGCAAATGGATGTATGGCTCCGGCATAGAAATGAGCCACGGAGGTCCATATAGAAAGGCTGACTCGGACAAATGGAAACTTCAAAAGTATTTCCAACGTAAAGGATTGCAAAACCTTTGGGATAAGTGCAAGGTGCTTCACGCGGTTTGGTTTCCGTCAATAACGAGGGCATACTTGAATATGATTCAGATGCCCTCAGATGGGGATAAAAGCATAACCTTGACAAAGGAATCGCTTACTAATATAAAAGAGGATATTGATAAAATATTCGATATTCAGTTGCCTGCGAATGTGGAAACGAACTTAAATCAAGCGGAAGCTCAAAAGGTTTTGTCAATGGTTCTATGCCCGACATTCGACTTGATTCCTGCGGTTGCATCTGAGTTAGCAATCAAGAGAAGCGCGTTCAATCGTTTGCTAAAAGAACAATCGGTATTGCTTAACTTCCTTGAAGAACAGCCTTATGCGGTTATAAGCGGAGTGGCAGGTACGGGTAAGACGATGATTGCCGTTGAGAAAGCAAGAAGGCATTCTGAAATCGGAGAGAAGGTTTTGTTCCTCTGTTATAACAGAAAGTTGTGTGACTTCCTTCGAGAGAAATATATGTGTGAGAACGTTCACTACTATACGATAGACGCGCTTGCTTGCTATCTGTGTAATACTTCAACGGCTGATTATGGTCAATTGGAGAACACTTTGATGGAGATGTATTACTCGGGAGTGTTCCCATATAAGCACGTTATCATCGATGAAGGACAAGACTTTGGGCAAAATCGTATAGAGGAATCAAGCGTTATTCAAACCTTGGAGAGCATCGTTTTGAGTGATGAAATCAAGGGCACATTCTACTTGTTCTACGATAAAAACCAACTTATTCAAGGGCGTCAAATACCACAGTACATTGCCGACTCGGACTGCAAATTAACTCTTTATAAGAATTGCAGAAATACCGAAAACATAGCTATTACATCTATGCGCCCACTTGGAAAAGACAAGAAACCTAAGATGTTCCAAGGATGTGTCAAGGGCGCGTCACCCAACATACATATTGTATCATCTGAAGCCGATTCCTTGGATTATCTTAACAAGGTTTTGAAGAAACTTACTGATGAAAAATACGAGGACATTGTGATTCTAACTTGCACAACCGAAGACCAAAGTTGGCTTTCTGCTCATTGTGTTAACGGTAGTTATCCTTTCAACAATCGTCAAATCAAGTTTACCTCTTGCCGAAAGTTCAAAGGTCTTGAAGCTGATGCGATAGTATTGGTTGATGTAACAAGAAGTACGTTTGACGTGGGAGGCAACAACTTAGTCTTCTATGTTGGTGCATCGCGCGCAAGGTTTCTCCTCAGCATTATCGTCAATATGAGTGATGATGAGTGCAGATTTGTAAGCGATATCCTTGGAAATACACTTCAAGGCAAGCCGCCGAAGAAGATGTTAGCAGCATCGCTTAATGCCTTACTCCAATAACACCGCTAAGGGGCAATATACAGCTTTTAGCGAAAAGAGGACAAGATGAACTCCCACATTCAAATACCTAAGTGTGTGTTTAAGGAATTCGCCAAAGACAATAATGGTTTCTTTAAGTATAACATCAAAACTAAAATAATAAGCAGAGGATATCCTAAAACCACCTTAACGGAGGAGGATTATTACTCTGAGGAAATGGAGAAAACATTAAACAAAAAAATTGAAACTCCATTAAGACAGTTGCTTGATTTTTCTAAAGAAATCATTGCGATGAATACATTCGTTCCTATAACCGAAGATATTCTCCAAATTGCATTAACATACGCCAAGTCGGTTATCGCAAGAAGTCCAAATTTATATGATTCGGTAATACATCATAGCATATATTTTCAATTCACCAACAAACAAAATCAGCATGATGTGACAGTAAGTTATGCAATGAGAGATGAAACACTAAAAAGTTTCTTTGATAAATATGATATTTCCTTTATGATAAATCAAACGGCGTGCCCGTTGGTTTTACCAACAAGAGGAATATACGATTTTAGGATAAACAAAGTTCAATGCTTGTGTGTTCCTATAAATCCAGAATGTGCTGTTCTATTCAAGGAAAAAGGAAAGCACATACATATAGATCAGGAATCAGATAGTGTAATTACCGTTATACCTAATTGTTTGGAGTCATTTGTTATGCGAATGAATGCATACGCGTTTCATAGACAAAAGGGAGATATGAACGGATATGTCATTTGTCATCAAAAAAACATATTAGAATTACTTAAGGAAAGCCAAATTGAAATAAATTAAGAGTTGTGCCGCCATTCAGTACAATATTGAACTAAATGGCGGCTTTCTCTTTTTGAAATTTTCTCAAAAACCATTGACAAACTTTCTTTCGTGTGCTATAATTACTACACGGTACATTTGTACCTTGTGTAGTTTGGAGGCATTTATGAACAAGTGGAGTCCCGAAAGAGCGGAGGCGATCCGCCAATTTATAGACGAATATTTTATGGAGAACCGCAAGTCTCCGACGGTGCGCGACATCGCGGCGGGGACGGGTATCTCTAAAACTTCGGTGCAGAGATACCTCACCGATATGAAGGAACATGGCGAGATCGAGTACAACGGCCGCCGCAGCATTGGCACGAATCTGTCGCGCAATATGTTTGAAACCACGCCCGCGATCCGATATGATTCTACCGTGTCCTGCTGGTTGCCGAGTGAGCCGAATGTGGAGGAAGCGGACATCATTCCTCTCCCCACCGCGCTTGTCGGTGACGGAAAGTTTTTCATTCTGACCGCGAAAGGTGACTCGATGACGGGCATCGGAGTTGACGATGGTGATCTCGTTATCGTGCGCGAACAGAACACTTGCAGGGACGGAGACTATGCGGTTGTTCTTGTAAATGGAAGCGAAACTTTGCTCAAAACCATTACTTATCTTCCCGACAAGAAAGCATATTTGCTTCACGCAGAGAATCCCGATTACGATGATCGCATCGAGCGCAATGTGCAGATTCAAGGCGTTGCTACACAAGTTATCAAAAAACTTTGACAACGCTTTGCTTGTCCATCAGTCTTAGCAAGCACTGCTTTTGGATATCCAAAAGCCATTCTTGCTAATATGTCCGTTGGTCTTAGCAAGCATCGCGTTTGTCATGACAAACGGTCCATCGGTCTCAGCAAGCATCGCTGTTGTGTCCCAAATCCCAACGGAAGATAAAAATATATTCAATGTGTCTGCTTGTCTTAGCAAGCATCGCGGTTGGACGCCCAAAGCCAACCGAAAGAAAATACATCAGTCGCAGCAAGCACTGCTTTTGTCATGATAGACAAAACCATAGGAGGTCAAAAATCGTGAACATCAAAGAAATGTTAAATAGAGTGCTCGATGTACTTAAGGATAATCACACCACGTGGTTTTATATAGAGCTTCCCAAAATAGATATGGAAGCTTTGCGAAAAAAGATCATTGCAATCTTGAAGGACAAGCACGGCGGCATCGGTATGATTCCCGATGATGAGATTGAAGCGCTTGCTGATGTGCTTCTTCCCGGTGTTATAAAATTCTTTTCCTCGGATGAATGGCGCGCCGAGCTTGATGCTTGGAAAAAGGAACAAGAAAAACAGAGCAGTAAAGTCAAAAGCGAAAGGAAATCTTAATGCAGTACTATCATGTTTCATCTTATGTTAAAGAGGGCGATGTTCTAACAAGAAATACAAAAAACAATCGTGAATGGTGTTGCTTTGCTTCATCATGTGACTTATCAACATTCGAAAAGTTCTTAGAGTGTTACAATTATTTATCTTCACACAATGTGTCAAATCTTACTGGCAGAACTGTTGCCAAATGGACCTGTGAAGCTTTATTTGATTATATTAGAAGGACAGAGTTTATCGAAAAGCCAAGTAGAATTTGGGGAATATATTTATCTGCCACTTTAGAAGATGCTAAAAAATTTTTAGCTGCCGATAGAAAACCTTGGGTTGACAAAAACGGGATAAGGCATGAATCTCATATATTTTCCATTACGCTTAAATCTACCGATAAGGTTTACACATTTGATATGGATTTATATACACAAGCAGATAAGCTTCTGCAAAACAATCAACCATGTAAGGAAATATATGATTACATAATTGACAAAGCTCGATTATATTGGCAAAGTACAAGCGGAAGTTTCACAGAACACATAGTAGATAGTGATGTGCTCGTCGGAAAGCAAATCGAATGAAAGGGAGTGATACATTGACAGGAGTAATATACGCTCGCTATTCCTCGGACAATCAGCGAGAGGAATCGATTGAAGGTCAGCTTCGTGAATGTCAAGCCTTTGCAAAGAAGAACGACATAACCCTGCTTGAGCCGTACATCGACAGAGCTTTGTCGGCAAAGACAGACCACCGCCCGAACTTCTTGAAAATGATAAAGGATAGTGCGGCGAAAAAGTTTGATGTTGTCATCGTATGGAAGCTTGATAGATTTTCACGTAATCGTGTCGACTCTGCACACTACAAGTATGTTCTTCGTAAGAACGGAGTGAAGGTTATTTCGGCAACCGAATCCATCTCCGAAGGTTCCGAGGGCATTCTGCTTGAGTCTGTGCTTGAAGGCATAGCTGAATACTACTCAGCCGAGCTCTCCGAAAAGGTAGTGAGAGGTCTAACCGAGAACGCGCTCAAATGCAAATACAACGGCGGCACACTTCCCATCGGATACACCGTTGATGAAAATCAGTTCTTCCAAATCGATCCCGTTGCCGCACCTGCCGTGCTTGAAGCATTTAAGAAATATGCCAAGGGCGCAACGATGCAAGAGATCACGGACGATCTAAACATCAAAGGTATTCGCACAGTCAGAGGAACGAAGATCAGCCTCAACAACGTGACTCGAATGTTGCACAACCGAAGATACATCGGTGAGTATCAATATCGCGACGTAACCGTTCCCAACGGTATCCCCGCTATTGTTCCTGCCCATTTGTTTGAACAAGTGCAAGAGCGAGCCGCCGCAAACAAGAAGGCTCCCGCTAAACACAAAGCTGAGGACGAATATCTGCTGACAACAAATGTAATCTGCGCAAATGGACAACATAAAATACTCAAAGCCGCCGAACTCAATGTAGACCAAAGCCGTAACCCAATTTCGGATTACGGCTTTCCAATTAACCTATTTTTTATTATAAATTTTACAATCAATATCTGCTTTTACTTGCAATAAAAGAGCAAAATGTGCTATACTATTTGCAATAGTTAAACACGGTTTATTTTCTTAAATCTAAATTTTGGGGAATGTACATCTTCCCTCCCCCATCGGGCGCGCTAGCGCCTTCTTTTCGGGACATGAGTTCGCATATGCGTACAGCATGCTGCTAACCCTCTTAAACGCAGACTCCTTGCGCTCGCCTAATCTTTCGGCGTGTTGCAATTACTTTGTTTTTCAGACCAAGACTCTTTTGTGAGACAACATTCTGTTCATGCGGGCAAAACGTGTAAATTAAAAACGTAATTATTTCACGATTGTTAAATTAACAAATCAGGAGATTATACTATGATATATAATTCATCAGGATAAAATAAAGTATGCTTTTGCAAATAATATATTTTATATGAACTTACTTTCAGAATATATAAACAAGGAGGTCTGATATGAAAACATATTCATTATTAGATATATATAAATTAAATCGTAAGATTTTAGGTGTAATGATGCCTATCGCAGCGACAGTATTTTTATTGTTGGCAGTAATTATTCTTGTTGCTATGCCTGCTGTATGGTGGGTAAGCCTAATATTGTTCGGGATTGCGCTTGGACTTATACTGTTATGTATCTTTATTTGCAAATACATAGATAAAAAAATCAGAGATTTGGAAGAAAAAGAGCACAATAATTAAACGTTTTTATAACTTATATTTATTTGAAATATTTATAACGGGAGAATAATTTTATGAATAAGATATTAGCAAACAAAAAAAGAACTTGTTTTATCGTTTTATTGCTTACAGTTTTAGTATTTGTTGCTATATGCATTACTTTACAAGAAAGAAATACCGTTTTCGCGGCAAGCGCAGACGTGAAAACTGAAGAGTACTCTTCTTTGGATTCCGATTATATTATTGGTTATGAAGGACTGACTATTCGGGATTATCCAAATAAATTGCATGCAACGAAGGCTGCAGTTAATTCAAAAGATAACGGCGGCTTTGAATTGAGTGGTTTAAATGAGGATGATCCCATTGTGTCTATTATTCCTAAAGAGTATTTTTTTAATGTTGGACAAATTTTGAAAATGGGAGATGAATATGGTTATTTCATAGATACAAAGCAAAAGGCGAATCAAAATTATTTATCCAATGTTATGGTTTTTGACATAACAACTAATACAGATTTGACAAGCACTATTGATCGTGTAATAGTTGAAGTGACACCTATCTTTCAATATAAATATGTAGGACTCACTAATAATGCCGAAGCGGAAATGTTTCATGGGTTTTACCTCTCTTACGGTCAACTTACCGATTCATGTGTAGTTCCATATCCTTCAAAGATGGAAAATTATACATTTGTTCACACTTTGGAATATGGTATGACCGAAGACTATTACCTTAAAGACGTTTCATTTGGAGCTTCACTATTCAACGAGCAATCGCTTAACAGAGGTGATAGCGGATATGATCCATACAATGATTACGGTTCCTATTTCACTGGATTTGATTATTCCTATCAAGGAAAATATCGTGAATATGGTGAATTTAATGGAGCAGATTTAGGTTGGAATATTGCCGATAGCGTGTTCTATTGGTTAGGTTATTTTGATGCGGTGCCTGTTGTCGGATCGGTTACATCAGTATTAGGTCAAATTTACTCGACTGTGTCATTGGGCAAAGGATGGATTGATTTTGCTGTTGATACATATAATGCTGTTGAAGGAGAAATTAAGTCTACAGAAAACAAACTAACAGCAACTTGTTATTATCAAAACAGAGACGACCAATTAAAATATTATAAAGACGAAAAAGGAAATCCTGTACTAACCAAGACCGCTACTTTAGTCGTAGATTCAGGGACAGAAAAAAGTATATGGTACGGCGTAGGCGACAATGTAACGGCGTATTTTTCAATCGGACATTCCGCATTAAATGGAAAAATTCCGAACCACACTCGCTTTACCAACCAATTAGGTTTACAGATCGTGAGTTCAAATAATGATGAGGTCGTTGCTGCAGGAAGCACCATCATTAGCGATTCTTTAAGAGAACAAGAAACGAAAACACTTACGCTTGACGAGTCAAGCGATATCTATATGTTGCCAGAAGGTGGAGATAAATTTACTTTTGATGCTGAATTTGCCAGTGATTATAATATACAATTTGATACAGATTCGAATGTGGATGTCATTGTGAACGGTCAAACTTATCACGGCAAAAATTTTGATATAGATGTTTCGGTTAGGAGCGGTGAAAGAATTGATATAACTATCGCAGGCAATGAGAAAGGAATCCATACTCCCATTTCGGTAACACCAAGTACAAACCTTACAGGTATGAACATCCCCGGTAATGAATATTATTTGTTAAAAACAAATGAATTGTCCGGAGTAACAAGCCTCACAACAAGCAATGCAAACATTGTTATCAGCGGATTTTATATTAAAGGGGATGATGGGCTCATTTTATATGATGAATACGGTTCTATTACCGAAACGAATGAGATTTCATATCCTTTTCCGGACGATGAAAGTTATTATATCGTTCTGCATAATAAAACTGGCAGTTCAAAATCAGACATCAGCATAAATATTGCAGAAATTCCGACGATCACGGAAGGTAATCCGAAAAGTTTAGAATTGCTGAGCAATTACAGTTATTATGAGTTTCGCACAGGTTCGACTGGCGGTCGATATGTTCAGACTGTTTCGGGAACTGAAACAGATGATTTAAGATACAAAGTTTTAAACCAAAATTTTGATCCGATCACAAACGGCTACAGTTATGTTGACGGAGAATATATTATGTCGTTTTCTCCGAATACGACTTACTATATTGCGATAATTTCGGATAAGAAAGACACTGCTTCTGTCACTATCAACAGGGAATCGAAAGCATACCAATGGCAAATCTCCGGCGGAAAATTCGGAAACGGTTATATAACCTATGATCGAGAAATTTATGCCCCGAGAGGAACGTCATATATATTGGAATTTTTGGTAAACGGCATAGTCGTCGATACAAACTATTACAGCGAAGATGATGTGCATAACTATTTCGGTGGATATGATATTTCTGTTAATCAGTCCGGGGTATTAAACATACCCTCATCTACGCCGGTCAGAGGTTCCGGTATTACCGTATACGCGAAATATAATAATGAAGCGTCATACGATCATAGTTTAAAATTGATTCCTGACTTTGCCGACAAGTTGAACGTTATTACAAAAAATATGGAGTCAACGTTAGGATTTTCCGTTTCTGTCCCCAAATATGTAAAGACAGTTCATTATACTTTATCTGTCGGCGGGAAAGAAGCTTCTTTCACAAGAAGTATTTCAAATTATAAAGCAGTAAACTATATCACTGAGGACATCCAATCGAATTATAATACAATGGGGTATAGCGGAATCGGGAATATCACTATAACCATAGACAGACTGGACGTTGTGACTGCGGTAAACAGCACATATTCTTACAACTGCAATTACTCTGCACAGGTTCATAATCTTTTTGGCGGAGGAGACGGTTCGGCAAGCAATCCGTTCACTTTGTCGTGTTACAGACACCTCAATAATATGAGAAAAGCCGTGAAAAATAGTCGGTTGGACTATAATTTCAAAATGACAAGCGACATTTTAATGAAACAAACGGAAACAAATTATTACTGGGATGCTTGGTGGGAATTGATTCCCGCAACATTTTATGGCGTGTTTGACGGCAACGGCTATCAGATCAGACGATTAAATTTAGTTATGCCTACCGACGGTTCGACGATAGATTCGTATTATGGATTATTCAGAATCAACCGAGGAACCATTAAAAATCTTAAATTGTACGAAGGTGGCACGAATACATATAAGCAAATGGGTCAGGATACGACAAAAACGATTTATGTCGGAATGATAGCGGGAAAGAACTATGGTACTATAACGAACTGCACTTATGAATCCGGCAAATTTAACATGTGCTTCTTCGCGCCAAATGTTTATTCTGGAGGAATAGCCGGATATAACAACGGAAAAATCAATAATTGTTCGGTACAGATATATTCTCTCGACGGGTACGGTCACAAAGGTGGCATTGTAGGTTATAACGCAAGTTCTGGAACTGTAACGGGTTGTAAAGTTGAAGGATTATTATCGGCAAGATATTCGCCGGATGAAATTGAACGCACGAACCAATATTCTGTAGGTGGCATTGTGGGTATTAACTATGGTAAAGTGACGAATAACAAGAATTATGCCACTTTGAGATATGTCAGTTGCGGAAATGAAGGAGACAGCAGAGTTTTACAGCCAAGAATCGGTCAAATTATCGGCAGCAATTATGGTACATACTCCGGTAACACATGTTCGGGCAGCGTAGATAAGGGCGTGTTGAAAACGGTAACATGGACAACCGGTATCCTATGGTGGAAAGAAACTCATACCCATAATCAAGCACAATATGTCTCAAGCGGCATATATGGTTATAATGGATAATCAGTAATTTCGTGCCGCCGAGACTGATTTGTTCCATTCTGTAAACATCAAAAAGAGGATGGCTTTGTGGTTGTATAAAAAGCAATCTCGCGGTGTTTTGAAAACGATGTAAGGCCCCTTTTTTGAAAGTTTCACAAAAATTTCAAAAATTATTTTTTGCCCGTTTTCGGGCGGTTATTTGGCTGTAACCGCTCAAAAACGGGCTTTTTATATAAAACGAATTTTCGCTTACATCCTTTCCCCTTTGCACTTTCGCAGGATTTATGCTAAAATTATAGGGTGAAATTTGATTTAGAGTGAGGGGCTTTATGGCGCGTAAACACCTCTATGGCTGTTTCCGTTTCGTGGACAAAGACGGCAAAGAACACTTCCGTAAACCCACGCCGAAACAAAGGAAAAACATTCTCATCTATTATCTCCGCCGCAGGAGCGGCCGCTGTATGCGCGTTGCCGACATTGCTTCTGCCTTCCACGTTTCCGAGCGTACCATGCAAAAGCTCTTAAAGGAATTGGAAGCGGAGAATATCATTCGGCGCGTCCCCGTCTATGGCGAGAGCGGCGTACAGAAGGCAAGCAAGTATATCTATACGGGAGATAAGAGCAGGCTCACGGGGAAAGAACCTTGCATTGACAAGATATACGATCCCGCCAACCCCATGAAACTGCGTGACTTCGATTGGAAAGGCTATTGGACGGTACGCGACGATTATCTGTTCTTCCACTATGAAGAAGTATTCGGCTGCGACGGCCCTTCCCGTGCGCTCAACGAACGGGCGCGGAAGAACGGCTGCACCTCTCCCGAAGATGAGTTCGAGAACATACAAGAGGCGGATATAGAAAGCGACCTGTTCGACGAGGAAGACGAATATGAGTACATATTCCCCTCATCGAGGAAAAAGAAATAAACACGGACAACCGAATATCGGGCGCAGAGGCGGCCGTTTGGAGATCAGTTTATTCGCTAAAAGAATAAGCTGATTTTGTTTTCTGACCCCGCGTCAAATGAGAAGTTTGTGGAACTTTCGGAAAAGTGTAGTTATTTCGCCCTCTTACTTGGCTACCTATTGAGGGGATTTAATAAAAACTTTCAAAGTGGGTTGTATTTTGGGCTTGCTTTTTGCCTCCCTATTGAGAGAAAGTTTACCGCTCTGTGTAAAAGTTTTGTGAAATTATTTTCAAAACCGTAAACTTTTGAATTTTCGTGTCCTTGGGTATATGGAGGGAATTTTCAGCGACAGCATTTTACCCACTCTTTTCAGCGTGGGTAAAGATAAAAAATAAATCGTATATGGAGGAAAATATGAGCAATCGACAGACGATCAGACCGCCCTGATGCGGCAAGCAAATGGCGAAAAACGGAAAGCAAAACAGACAAAAGCAATCTGTTCCTTACCCTGTTAAATAAGCGGAGCAGACTGCCGATTTCCGTAATGGCGAGGTACGCAAGTGGCAAGCCACTTGCCGAGCGTTCCGCTCGCCTCGTTAGGGGAAATGCTTTCCCCTAATACCCCTTTACGGAAACACAAAAATTTGGGAGGAAAAAATTATCGAGAAGAAAACAGTAAAACGAAACAGACCTATTACCTATTCTTTCCGCGTATCGGAACGAGAACGGCGTATCATTGATGAGAAGGTAAAGATAAGCGAATTGAGCAGAACGGACTTTCTGATCCGCGTCCTGACGGACAAGCCCGTTTCCGTGATCGCGAACGGCGGGGAGATCTTGCAGGAGCTCAAACGGCAAGGCAACAACTTAAATCAGGCGGTAAGGAATTGCTACTTCTACCCTGATGAGAAAGAGCAAGTATTGTCCGCCGCGGCAGAGTGTAAGAGAGCGTACCGCGCTTTACTCTCCGTTATCGGGGGAGACTGATATGCCTTTATTGGCTGTCGCGGCGGGCAGAGCCATGCCGGATATGGCTATCGGTTACATTACCCGAAAGGATAAGGCGAGATACATCGACGTGCAAAACCTTTTCATTGACGAGGACTATTCCGCGCAGTTCAAAGAAACGGCGGCGAGGTTCGGGAAATATAAGGACTACGGAGAGAGAAAGTATTACCACTTCAAACTCTCTCCCGACCGCAAGGACAAAGCAGACCCGCTCATGGTGCAAGAGTATGCAAAGGCTTGCGCGGAAAAAATGTTTGAGGGTTGCGAGTGTGTCATAGCCACGCACACGGATACGCAGACCGTCCATGCGCACATTATCGTGAATGCCGTCCACCCGATCACGGGAAAGAAACTGCATTTTAACGACGGAGATTATACGCGGCTGAAAGATATGGCGAATGAAATCGGAGAAGAGTTCGGCTTTTCATCATTGGACTTTCGGAAGAAAGCGGAGAACAAGCGAACGAACGACGAACGGCACATCATTCTCAAAGGCGGCACTTCGTGGAAAGAAGAACTGCGGGAAGTGATCGAGGAAGGCAGACAAGCAGCAGCTACGCCGGAAGAGTTCGAGGAGCACCTGAAACTCTACGGCGTGGAAATAACGCAGAGCGGAAAAGATTATTCCTATCTGCATCCGCGCAAACAAAAGCCGATCCGCGGCAAGCGGCTCGGAGAAAACTATACGAAAAAAGAGGTATTGAATGTCATTGAAAAATTTGGAAACAGGACAGGCAGCTACGCCGTTGGAAAAGTTGCAGAAAATCAACGAGGTACGGAGAGCGGAAACGGAAAACGGACTACTGAAAGAGGCGTTGGCGATATCAAACGAGAGATCGAACAGCTTGATAGAACAGCAGAACAAGCTCATCGAGGGTATGCGTTCGGATATAGCGATGACGGAGTTCGAGCTGACGGAAACAACGGAGAAAGCCGTGCGGGAAATCAAAGCGACGGCGGCAAAGACGGAGCGGCTGAACGAAAGCATCGCAATGCAAGTCAGAAAGGCGGTTTTGACTTCTGCAAATGAGCTGAAAGCAGAGATACTTGCAAGCGCGGACAAAGCATTGACGGAAACGCGGGAAGAACTGAAAAAGACAGAAAAGCAAATTCAAAAGCAACGCGAGGATATGCGTATGGAGAGCGGATTCCGCAAATTTCTGTTTTGGGCAATGCCCGTGTTTCTGCTTACGCAGACAATCGTGCTTATCATAGCATTGCTATAATCGACAAGTAAAATTGAAAAGAACCTGACCGCGGCGCAGGTGTCCCGACAGGAAAACATTTGGAGAACAGGGATTGAAAGAGCGGCTGCGGCAGAAATATGAGGAAAAATCCGTATGTAACGGAGACGCGTACAATGGCGCGAAAGGAGAAAAGATTATGAGAGAACCATTGACCTAACTATAAAAAATCGGAGGGAAATGAGCTACGGGAAAAACAATGCAACAATTGAGCGCTGAGCATGGCTCTGCGCCTACCTCTACGAGAGAATATGAAGTTGGGGGAAAGAAATATACGGTAGTCAGCCATTATGTGGGGAAAAAGAATGTAGATAACGTTTTACGCGAAATCGCCGTAAAACGCGCTTATTCCGATATGGAGAACCCGGCATAAAGTAAGGAGAAGTTTCGGTCAGAGCATTGCCAAATTCGGTGTATCGTGGTATAATATCCGTACATTGAATTTGGCTGCTTTGATTGAAAAAGGAGTAAAAGAATTGAGATCAAAGCAATTACAACTGAATAGCAAAGTCGGGCTTTATATGCGTCTTTCCAAAGACGACGAGCGCGCAGGCGAATCACTGTCCATAGAAAACCAGCGTATCATCTTGACCAAGTATGCGCAGGAACGCGGCTGGACGATCACGGATGAATACATAGATGACGGTTATTCGGGAACGAATTTTGATCGTCCCGAAGTACAAAGACTGTTAGAGGACGCCAAAACAGGAAAAATCGACACGATCATCGTCAAAGATTTATCCCGTTTCGGAAGAAACTATATCTTTGTCGGGCAATACGTCGATTATATCTTCCCGATGTATAACATCCGTTTCATCGCCATATCGGATAATGTAGATACGGCGAACACGAACAGCGCGGGCATGGACATGATGCCGATCATGAACGTGTTTAACGAGTGGCATTCGGCAAACACCTCAAAGAAGATACGTGCGGTAGCCGAGGCGAATGCAAAAGCGGGAAAATATCGCTCCACACACGCCCCATACGGCTATGTCAAGGGGACGGGCGATAAATGTTTACCCGTAATAGACGAGCCTGCGGCAAGCGTGGTAAGGCGTATATTCGAGATGAGGGCGAGCGGTAAAACGTACAAAGAGATTTACACCGTTCTCAACGACGAGAAAGTGCCTATCCCTGCCGTTTATCTGTTTGAGAAATTCGGCATCACGAATAAAAAGCCGAATAAAAACCTGTGGGCGGACAGCATACTGCGGAGCATTCTCAAAAACCCCATGTACCTCGGGCATTTGGTGCGATTGCGCTATACGACCGTATCATACAAAAACAAGCGGCGCGTAGAGCGCGAGCCTATCGTGTTTCCAAACGCCTTTGAACCCATTATAACGCAGGAACTTTGGGACAAATGCAGGGAATTGGACGAATCGGTATCGCACGGCAAACACACTTCGTGGGGAATCATGCCGCCGCTGTCGGGCTTGATGTATTGTGCGGACTGCGGCGGAAAGATGAAACTCGGACGGCAAGACTTGAAACCGTCCAAAGCACACCCCGAAAAGCGTTCGCGCTACCACTACATCTGCGGCAATCACTCACGCTTCGGAAAGTATTATTGCTACAACCACTATATCCGCATTGAGGACATAGAGCAAATTGTACTTGACGATATTCGCTCGAAAGCGCGGCTGGTGTTGGAGGACGAGGATAAAGCGAGGACAGACTTTCTGAAACATAAAGAACAGATGTCTGCGGCGCAATATAAATCCGACAGCAAAGCCCTTATGCAAAAGACAAAGCGGTACGAGGAACTCGAACGTTTGACACAATCGGTGTATGAAGATAAAGTGATAGGCAAAATCCCCGAAGAGGTTTGCCTGAAACTTCTCGCCAAATATACCGAGGAACAGTACGCAATAAAGAGCGAGATCGACGAACTTGAACACAAACTGTCTGTCGTAACCAAAAACGAAACGGATGTGGAAGAATTTATCCGTAGGTTGAAACACTACACGAACGTGCCTGAACTTACGAGGGAATTGTGCATGGAACTGATAGAGTATATCACCATAGGTGCAAAGCCCGGCGATAAGACGGGTACAAGAGGAATCCACATCTACTACAAACTGTTAGGTAAAGAATCCTGACGCAATACAAACGTATTGTCCATTTGCGCAAGCAAGTAAACTGTTTTGCGGTTATTGTAAGTGTCTAATCACGGGCGAAAGTGGAACGAGTCATACGCTGGAGGTTCACCGCTATTATAAATGCCGAGGCACACGTAAGGGCGGAACTTGCAAGAAGAAAACCATCAAGAAGAAATGGATTGAGGAAGTTGTAATCCTGCTTATTCAGAAGTTCATCTTTGACGATGAATTGCTCGATAGACTTGCAGATATGCTGATCGCCAAGCTCAATGCCGAGAGCAGTGCTCTACCGATTCTCCGGCAGCAGCTTGCAGAAATAGAAAAAGGCATCGACAATCTTGTCAATGCCATTCAAGCGGGAATTCTGACCGCATCCACAAAGCAACGTCTTGAGCAGCTTGAAGCCGAGAAGAGCGAGATCTCGGTGCAGATTCTCAAAGAAGAAATTGCTAAACCCACAGTTACAAAAGAAGATATACTCGCGTATCTTATCAAGTATCGCAAGCTCAATATGAAACAGCTTGACCACCGCCGCCGACTGATCGATAGCTTTGTCAATGCGATCTATCTGTTCGACGACTACTTGGTCATTACGTTCAACTACAAGGAAGGCACAAAAACTATCACCTTTGCCGAAATTGAAGAGGCCTTTGGTTCGGATTTATCATCACTCACTGCACCAATCTAAACGCAAGTTGAACCACGAGTCTGACTTGCGTTTTTTTTGTAAAATCGAAGATCTACTCTATAACCAATTGTTCCATTGACTTTTGTTTCGTAACTTTTTCGCCCAATAAGTTAGCCCACCTTTCGGTATAGAATATAAAATACGAAATGCGGCGTTTTTTTCGCTTTGCAGACAATGACGGCAAAAATCCCCATAAAGCTGACGGTATCCCTATTATGATAAGATATAGCGGTCCTAAAATCAAAGATTGGATCGCATGACCATACTCATGGACTAATAATCTACTAGACAACTCTGTAACCGTTATTTCTACTTTAAATTTTTCCGCAAAAAACGGTTTTTTTGCAACAAAAACAAATAATCCAAGCGATACGCTTGATCTATTCTGCCACTCGGTAACGATTGCTCCGTGATAATAAAAATGTTTGTTCTTTATATGATTAATAAAAATAAATAAACCTAATACTGTTTGAAAAATTCCCCATGTACATTGCAATACCTGTCTCTTATACACATCTCCGAGCCCACGAGACTCGGCATGATCTCGTA
>ENA-OZAB01000210-OZAB01000210.1-human-gut-metagenome-genome-assembly--contig:-NODE-210-length-39173-cov-8.295030_pt1 | contig 39173 bp, 31 predicted proteins | sample MGYA00243297_ERZ653491 | MGnify/ENA primary metagenome ERZ653491 (study PRJEB26926, sample SAMN06165154) | human gut metagenome | biome: ENVO:00009003; feature: ENVO:2100002; material: ENVO:00002003... | reverse complement strand
GGATTGCAGGCCAGCGCCATCGCAATGACCACGCGCTGCTTCATGCCGCCGGAAAACTGGTGCGGGTACTCAAAGGCGCGCTCTGCGGGGATGCGCACCGTCTCCAGCATGCGGATCGCTTCGAGCTTTGCCGCGTGCTTGGAGATGCGCTTGTGGTTGCGGATAGCCTCCGCGATCTGGTCGGCCACCGTCATGGTGGGGTTCAGCGCGGTCATGGGATCCTGAAAGATCATCGAGATTTCCTTGCCGCGGAGCTTCCGGTATTCGTGCTTGCTGAGTCTGGACAGATCCTGTCCGTCAAAAACGATGCTGCCGCGCTCAATGCGTCCGGGCGGACAGGCGACAAGGCCCATAATGGCCAGTGCCGTCGTTGTCTTGCCGGCGCCGGTCTCGCCGACCAGCCCCAGCGTCTCACCGGCCTTCAGCGAGAGCGAAATGCCGTTGACAGCCTCGATCACGCCGTCGTCGGTATGAAACCGGATGACAAGATCCTGGATCTCCAGCAGATTTTTTTCTTCCATAGCTTCAATCCATCCTTTCCTGTCAGCGCTTCATGCGCGGATCCAGTGCGTCGCGCAGGCCGTCTCCCATCAGCGTCAGGGAGATAATGGTGATCACAATGGCAAGACCCGGGAAAATGGTCAGATAGGGCTGGTCACGGATAAACTGCTGTCCGGCCGCCAGCATGGAACCCTATTCCGGCGCGGGCTGCTGTACGCCAAGCCCAATGTAGGAAAGCGTGGAAATCATGGTGATCTCGCCCGCCACAGAGGATACGATCTGCGCGATCAGCGGACTGATGGCGTTGGGCAGCACATGCTTGACCACGATGCGCACGCCAGACGCGCCCATGCCGCGCACAGCCTCAACGTATTCATTGCGCATGACCGAAAGCATCTGGCCGCGCACAATGCGCGCGATGCTTGGCACACCGCTGATGGACATGGCGATGATCAGGTTGAACGTGGTGGGCTTCATGATATTGACCAGCGTGATCATGAGCAGCATGGACGGGATCGCCATGAACACGTCCAGTGTGCGCATGATGATGCTGTCCGTCGCGCCGCCGTAATAAGCGGGGATCGCACCCAGAATAATGCCAAGCACGGAGGAAACGACCGTCGCGGCCAGCGCGATGGTAATGGACGTGCGGCCGCCCCAGAGAATACGGAGCAGAAGATCGCGGCCCAGCTCATCCGTGCCGAGCGGATGACCCTCGACGGGGTATTTGCGGATCAGGGCAATGTCACTGTTGATGACCTGCGCGTCATAGTCGCTGAAAAGCGGGGCGCTGAAACAGACGATCACGATCAGCGCAAAGAGGATCATGCCGATAACCGCCGTATGGCTGCGGCGCATGCGCCGCCATGCATCCGTCCAGAGCGAGCGCTTCTGCCTGCGGACGGCGGTCTGTGTGGGGTCTTGATGCAGGCTCATGCGGCGGCCTCCTTCTTTTTGAGCTTCTTGCCGCCGGAGGTATAGACGGCGCGGATACGGGGATCGACGACACCGTAAAGCAGGTCGGCGACCAGATTGCCGAGCGCGATCATTATGGCGGTAATGATAACGCCGGCCATGACCGTCGGAATATCCTTTTCACGCAGTGCAGAAAGCATCATGCGGCCCATGCCGTTGATGCCGAAGACCTGCTCGATAACGATGGAGCCGCCGAAGAAATTACCGATTGAAAAACCGATGGACGTAATGAGCGGCAGCAGCGCGTTCTTGAACGCATGGCGGAACAGCACCTGCCGCTCCGGCGTCCCCTTTGCGCGGGCAGTGCGGACATAATCCTGCCGGATCGTATCAAGCACCATGGCGCGGATATACCGGGAAGAGCCGGCCCATGTGCCGAAGCAGGAACACAGCAGCGGCAGGATCCAGTGCAGCGGCGTATCAAAGCCGTTGCTGGGGAGAATGCCGAGCTTGACGGAAAACAGCAGCATCAGCAGCAGGCCCAACCAGAAGGCCGGGATCGAGGATACAATCAGCGCAACCACGCGGAACGCGTCGTCAAAGAACGTATTCTGCTTGACCGCAAGCAAAATTCCGAGCGGAATGGCGATCAGATACGTCAGAACCAGCGAGCCGAAGGCCAGAATACATGTGGCGGGCAGGCGGACAGCGATCATCTTGGCGACAGACTGCTTGGTCGTATAGGAAACGCCCAGATTGCCTGTCACCAGGCCCTTCATGTAGTTCACATACTGAACCAGAACAGGCTGATCCAGACCATTTTCATGGTTGAAGGCTTCGATCTGCTCCGGCTTCGCGTTCATGCCGAGCGCCAGACGCGCCGGGTCGCCGGGGCTGAGACTGAGCATCAGGAAAACGATGATCGACACGCCCAGCAGGACAGGGATCACCTGAACGATGCGCTTGAGTATATATTTGATCATGGCGCAGCTCCTCTGTGAATAGACTATGGTTCAACACCAAAGGGGCTTGCGCCCCTCTGGTGTTGTGAAAAACGGGTCTTCAGACTTAGCCAAGCGTCGCCGTGCGGAAGGAAAGCGTGCCGCTGGGCGAGATGACAACACCGTTCAGATTCTTATTGTAGACATAGCCCTCGTTACGGCCGAATGTCGGGAACATCGGGACATCCTCCCACGCAATCTGCTGGATCTGCTGGCAGGCATCCTTAATCTCCGCTGTGTCGTTGGAGGTCTTGGCGGTGATATACAGTTCATCGCAGACGGGGTTATCGTAGAAGGAGATGTTCTGGGAGCCGAAGCTGCCGGAGTAATAGCACTCTGCAGATGTCAGCGGGTTTCCGGTGGTATCGCCCCAGCCGCCGGTAAGCATCTGGAAGTTCATGCCGACCATGTTCTCAAGAAACACGCCGAATTCCTGCGTGACGAGCTCCACATTGACGCCGATGGACTTCAGATCTGCCTGATACGCCTGCATAACAACGTCATTGTTGGAATAACCGATAATCTCAAACGTAAGCGGGTTGCTCTCGTCATAGCCCTCGGCAGCGAGCAGCTCCTTGGCCTTCTCCAGATTATAGGTGATGGCATCGTCGGATGCGTAATAATACTCGGACATCATGGGGAACATGGAGTCGATGGTGTGGTAGTTCTCACCCTTAACATTCAGATAGCCTTCCTTATTGTAGGCATAGGCCATCGCCTTACGGACATTGACGTTGTCAAACGGCGGCTCCTGCGTGTTCATGGCCACGAACGCAGTGTAGGTCGTGTCGCCGGTGTAGAAAACGAGGTTGTCGTTGGCCTCGGCGCGGGCATAATCGGTCGCGTCGATCTCGGTGAAATCAGCGTCGCCTGCCTCAACCGCGATATAGGCTGCGGAGGGCTCTGCGATCGCCTTGAAGGTGATGGTTTCGATAGAGGCCTTCTGGCCGGGGTAATCCGCCCATGCGGTCAGGACAGCCTTCTCGCCCGGGACAAACTCGGACATAACGTACGGACCGGTGCCGATCGGTGCGTTGGCATATGCGTCGCCGACCTCTTCGCAGTAGGACTTGTTCAGGACGGGGACTTCAACCAGATCGCGGATGAAGCCGCTGTTGGCCTCCTTCAAAACGATGGTCACGACATTGCCCTCAGCGGAGACGCTGTCGATCTGCGCGTACAGGTCGGCGGCCTGAGAGACATTTTCCAGACGGGTCAGGGAATAGACAACGTCCTCGACCTCCAGCGGCTCGCCGTTCTGGAACATGAAGCCGTCACCGACAGTCAGCTCATAGGTCAGCTCGTCCGGCTGCTCCCAGGAGGCGATCACGCCCGGCTGGAGCGAGAAATCCAGATTGCAGTTGAGCAGATTGTCATAGACATGGCTCATGATGGTAAAGGTGTTGATGGCGTTGGCAACGCTGGGGTCCATGTTATTGCCGACGTCGCTGAGCACAACGGTAATGGCGCTTGCGGACGGCGCTGCGGATTCTGTTTCGGCAGCTGCCGTGCTGCTGTCAGCTGCGGGTGTGGTGTCAGCGGGCTTGGTGCTGCCGCTGCAGCCGGCAAGTACGGTGAGCAGCATGGCTGCGGCCATCAGGATTGCTACAAAACGTTTCATAAAAAAGATCCTCCTTTTGATTGATAAATGGCGTTACTTCTTCCAGACCTGCTCAAAGACGCGCAGCCAGTTTTCACCTAAAATTTTGCGGATTGCCTCGTCGGAATATCCACGCGCGACAAGGCCGCGGGTCACATTGATAAACGAGCGGTAATCCTTCAGCCCGTGGATCCATTCGGTAGACGGACCGTTGCCGGGCGCGAAGCCAATCGTCGGGGCGACGTACTTCTTAAAGGTAATAGCCGCCCATTTGGTCTGCGGCATGGGCCAGTCCGTGCCGATGCCGACATGATCGATACCGACCAGCCTGACGACATAATCGATATGATCGATAAAATCATCTACTGTCGTATTTTCGGGGTCCGCGCCCGTGAACCACGGCATTGCGAAAATACCGACAACACCGCCGGTATCGGCGATCGCGCGGATCTCGTCATCACTCTTGCAGCGTGCGTGGAAGTTGACCTTCTCCACGCCGGTATGGGATGCGATGACAGGCGCCTTGCTGTACTTGCAGGCATCCATCGTGGTATGATAGCCGCAGTGTCCGGTATCGACCACGATACCAAGCTCGTTGCACTTTTCCACAAACCGGATACCGAACTTGGACAATCCCGCTCCCCCGTTCGGCTCCATACAGCCGGCGCCGATCAGATTCTGATTGTTATAGGACAGCTGCTGCACGCGCAGGCCATAATTGTACAGAAGCTCCAGCAGCTTCAGATCCTTGCTGTAGCCCTCCGCCTCCTGGCTGGTGACGATACCGGCCTTCAGGCCCTCTTTTTTGCAGCGGCGGATCTGTTCGACCGACGTGCATTTGACCAGCCACGGGTAAGTATCGAACTCAGCCTGCAGCTCAACTGCCGAGCGCAGCGCCTCATCTCGGTCCGTAACGCTGAGCTGGCGGCAGCCGCCAGTCAGACCGCTGTCATACCAGCAGTCCTTATACAGCTGCGAATACGAGCCGCCGATCATCCGGCGCAGGATCTCAGCCGTTGCCCAGTTACACTGGGCGATCTCGTCGCCGGGGCAGGCTTCCTGTGCCAGCGCCAGCAGCTCCTCCTCCGCGCCCTCCGGCAGGGAGTACGTCCCGACAGGTCCCTGGAACAGCATGTCCAGAATGATGCTGCTCTCATGCAGCGTTCTGGCTCTTGCCTCCTGCTCCGCAGTCAGAGAAAAATCATACAGGGGTTCAATCATCATACAACCGCCTCCATTTTCTTCCCCTTTTCAAATACATAGTTTCCGGCGGCCAGATCCTCAACGGCAAGCCCCTGCGATTCATAGACCGTAATGTCCTCTGGACTGAGCCGTCCGGCAAGCTCACCGGACAGAACCTGTCCGATCTCACCCAGAAGATGTGACTCAGCAACCTCGCCGCCGCGCAGCGGGATCAGGAAATCTCCCGCCTCGTTCATGCACGATTCCCGGCTGTCGCAGAACAGACGCGCTCTGCGGATCGCCTCGGTGTCAAGCTCCCGGTTCGCCGCGCCGCACGCGCCGACGGCATTGACATGCGTCCCGGCGGACAGATGCGCGCCAAACAGGATCGGCTCGCGCGCCGCGGTCACGGTGCAGACGATATCCGCGCCCGAGACAGCAGCCTGTACATTGCCGCTGCAGTCGACCACAGGAATGCCGAATTGAGCCTCCATATCCGTCTTATAGCGTTGGACGCTTTCCGGCACGATATCCCAGACGCGAACCTCGCGGATCTCACGCACAAGATGAATCGCCTCCAGATGGCGTCTTGCCTGCAGGCCGGACCCCAGAATGCAGAGCGTATGCGCATCCTTCCGCGCCAGCGCGTCGGTCGCGGCAGCGCTGACAGCAGCGGTGCGGACGCCGGTGATGGCGTCGCCGTCCAGCAGCGCCTTCAGCATGCCGGTATCCAGGTCGAACAGCAGCACAACGCCCTGATGCGACGGCAGTCCGCGCTGGAAGTTGTCCGGGAAGACTGTAATTGCCTTCACACCCATAATTCCGGCAGCTGTATTCGCCGCAGGCATCAGCCCCAGCAGCTTTCGCTCGCTGACCGGCAGGACGCTCCGCAGCGTCTGGATGGTGCGGCCCGCGGAATAGTCGATCAGGACATCCCGCATGAGCCTGATACAGCCGCCCATGTCCAGAAGAGCGCAGACCTCTTCTTTCTCATAGTAATGCATGTCAAAACCTCTCGAAAAGAATTTTATTTGATGCTTTCTTGCATGATAATTATAGTAGAGAAGTTCCAGACTGTATATTGACAATAAATCGTCATTAAATTATCATAGGGTGTATCTGAAAACTCATGATGTGACCGGCAGCGAGGGATTTTTGCGTTGCGCAAGACATTTTTTCGCAGGAATACTGACGTATTTCAAGGAAAAATGACGCGGCGCACCGCAAAAAGGCCCGCTGTCCGGGTGCGTTGGGAGTTTTCAGATACACCCTAGTAAAAAACACAGAGGAGGCGCAGCGTCATGAGCTTCAGGCTTGCGCTGGTCGGACACGGCTCGTCAATCAGAGAAATCCAGGAGATCGTAGCCGAAACATTTGAGAATATCGAAACTGTCGGAATTGAGATGCCCAGTGATGAGCGGGTCGATGAGGCGGCACAGGCGCTGAGGCGCTGTCTGCCGGAGCTGGACGGCGTCCTCTACACAAGAAGCGAGCCGTATAAGCTGATGGTGAGCCGCGTGGATCATGGGGCGGTGCTGGCGCGGTATGTCAACGTCGACGCAGCCAGCTTCGTCCACGCGCTTTTGATCGCGCAGAGCAAATACCACGCGGATATTTACAGAGTCAGCGTAGACACGCTGGACTATGTCACCGTTATGAAGACGTATCGTTCGCTGGAGCTGGACATGGATCACGTGCAGCCGGTCAGCATCAGCGTGGATACCAATGCGGCGCATTTTGTCGACGCAACGGCAAAGACGCACCGCGAGAGCTACCGCAGTGGCCTGTGCAGCGTCTGCATTACAAATATCCGCAACGTGCAGGACACGCTCGCAGCCGAGGGCATCCCCTGCGTGCTGATGGCGCCGAGCCCGGATAATTATATCAGCGAGGTGCGCCGTCTGATCCTTTCCTGGCACGTGAAGGAAAAGGCAAAGGAAGGCAGTGTGATCATCCGGATCCACGCAGAGCTCAGCGGTGATTACTATCTGAATCGGAAAACGATGGTGCAGAGCGTACTGGATCTGGCCAAGCTCGCGGAGCAGATCGTTCTGTTTGCGCAGCTGGTGAGCGGCGCGTATCTGCGCATGGGCGAGCAGGATTTCGCCGTGATCTGCAGCTACGAGGTGCTTTCTGACACAACGGATCGGTTTTCCCACTTTGATCTTCTGGCGCAGGTCTACGGCGGAACGCCCTACCGACTGGCGGTCGGGATCGGAACAGGGCTGCACTTCCAGCAGGCGCTGGCAAACGCGGAGCTCGGCACGCAGCGTGCATGGGAGGAGGGCTCCAACCGGGCGTATCTGGTCTACGCGGAGGATCGCTTCGTCGGCCCCATCCAGCCAAACGAGCTGATGCATGTAAAGCGGAGCCAGTTTGACCCACAGCTGCTCAAGGTCGCGCAGGACTGCGCGCTGTCGAACAATACGGTTCTGAAGATCAGCACCTTCGTGCAGCGTAAAAATAACGGCACGTTCTTTACCGCGGAGCTGGCCGAGGAGCTGCACATCAGCTTCCGCACAGCCGCGCGCATCGTGGAAAAGCTGGAGCAGAACGGCTATATCGTCGAGGTCGGCCGCAGCGTTCTCAATGGTCGAGGCCGGCCGACCCGCGTCTTTCAGCTGCTGCGCTGATTTTCACGCAGAAAATCAGTTCCAGCGATATGACCCGACGCAGTGTGTTTTTACCGCAATGCTGCAGAACAGCGGCAGCTATACGCCGCGGAAAAGTTTGGATCCTTCCGGTTTGTCCGGATGGTTTTTACGGAATGGATGCGCGAACGGCGGAGAGGATTGTTATCTTATCCTCCCCGCCGCTCTTCTTGTTTTCACCTGATCCAATGGTCCTGTTTTCAGCAGCCAAGACCATTGCCGCGCGGCCCGTTCGCCCCTGCGTATTTCTCTGTTCCCTGCGGCGCAACTTTTGCGCCGTCCTCTGCCCGGCTTATCTTTCAGCGTAATTGCGCCGGTTGACATCATTTCGATCCGTGTTTTTCAAAATTAACAATTCTCAAACAAAACGCAAACAATCGTGAAACGCAGCGCTTGTATGCTATCCTCACTATGAAGCAGGGAACAATGGTACCCATCTTTTCGGCTACACTTTCCTGCATCTGGCGCGTGACGTGCGTGTAAGTGCGGAGCGTGAAGCCCGCATCGAAGTGTCCGAGCATACTCGATACGGTTTTCACGTCCACGCCGTTTTGTAGTGCCAAGGTCGCGAATGTGTGTCGTAAGTCGTGAAATCTCAAGTGTTCCAGCCCTGCATCTTTCAGGATTTTCTTGTGGATGTTGACCACCGAGTCCGGGTGGTACATCTCGCCTGTTTTCGGAGATGGGAACATCCATGGGCTGCCGGGATGCTTTTGGTGTTCTGCGACCAGCAGATCGACGGCCTCCTGTGGAATTGAGATTTTTCTGATCGAGTTTTCCGTTTTCGGGCGCGTGATGTCCGGTTCGCCTGCGCTGTTGCGTCCGGCCTGCTTGCTTACGGAAATCGTCTTGTTTTCGATGTCCAAGTCCGACCATTGGAGCGCCACCAATTCGCCTTTGCGCAGTCCGCTGATGAGCTCCAGATAGAACATCGGCAGGACACCACGCTGGTCGGCGGCTGTCAAATAGGACTTGATTTGCTCTGGCGGCAGGATCTTCATTTCGTGCTTCGGGATTTTGGGTGGAATGCAGTCATCTGCCGGTTTTCGGACAATCAGCCGTTCTTTGACTGCGCGGTCGAGGGCATTGTGCAGCATCGTGTGGATGCCGCAGATCGCGTCCGGTCAGCTTTTTTCAGCGGAATATCTCCGATGCGCGGTGTGATCTGCTTTTTATTGATTCTTGAAAAACGCTACCACAACAGCACCGGGGCCCGCATGGGTTCCGATCACACTTCCTACGGTCGTATAGCGAATTTCTTTCAGTTTTCCCTCCCAGATGTGACGGCTGTCTTCGATATATTTTAGTAGCAGTGCGTCAGAAATTCCACTGTAGCCCAGCAGAACCGGCCTGCTGAAATCAATGCCGCCGGCCTTGTCGATCTCCTGAACGAGCAGATTGTTCCCCATTTTGGAGCCGCGTGCTTTTCCCAGCAGGTGAATCTCGCCGTCAATAACGGAAAGCACGGGCTTGATATTCAGTACCCCTCCGGCGAATGCGGCTGTCTTTGAAATGCGGCCGCCCCGCTTGAGGTATTCGAGGGTATCTACCAGCGCCACAACAACGATTTTTTTCTTCTCTTCCTCCAGTACCTGCGCAGTTTCCTCTGCGGTCATTCCTGCATCCAAAAGGCGGAACGCAAGCTCCACCAGAATCCCTGTTCCCATCGCTGCGCTGGTACCATCTACAACATAAATGTTTTCATAATCCGCCGCCGCGATCATGGCGCTTTGATATGTGCCGGAAAATTTGGATGCAAGGGTAATAACAACGGCTGATTCGCCCGACTGCCTTGCCTTTTCAAATTCCTTTATAAAGGCGTCCGGCGTTGCCTGACTGGTGGTGGGCAGCACATCGCTTTCGATGAGCTTTTCATAAAATGTTTTGTTGTCGATGGTCACGCCATCAATGTATTCCTCCTGCCCGAAATGAACGGTGAGGGGTACCGTAGATACCCGTGCTTTGATCTCAGGAACTAAGTCCGCAGTGGAATCAACAATAATCCTTGTTTTCAATTTCGTCAATCTCCTATTCTTCACTATTTTGAGCGATGGCCTCAAGACTTCTGCTGATGGCAGAAAGGCTGCGGTAAAATGTCGCTCGTTCGTCCTCCGTAAGGGTACGGCTGACCGTATCAAGGACGGCGCTGATTTTCTCCGCGATCCGTTTGCCGGCCTCCTGACCTTTTTCAGTCAAGCGCAAAGGGCTTCTGTACCGTTTGGCCCGTTCAGAATTCCGGACGATAAATCCGTTACTTTCAAGATGCTCCAACGCACGGGAAATGGTCGCCTTGTCCTCCTCGCAGTGCTCGCACAGCTCCGCCGCAGTCACGCCATCCAGAGAATATATGTAGTACAGACAGGACACATGGGCACTTCGCAGATGATAGGCGGCCATCTCCTGATTTTTTATCCTCCGTATGTCGCGGCTGATCCGGTTGATCAAAACCGTAAACGTCTCAAATCGCTCCTGCATGGCTGCGCTCCTCCCTCACGAATGCTTTTGTTGAAATCTCAACTTTCGGACTATACCACATGGATGTTGAAATGTCAACAGCAAAGTTCCGCACAGCCATTACTCTTTGATTATAGCATTCCACGCCGTGAGGCGGTCCCGTCGTAGGTTTTCTGTTATTTTATCGGGTGGAGGGTATGGTCATCAAGAACACTAACCCTCCCTATTTGATCAATGTCACTTATACTGGTTTTAGAATCTATTTGCCGGGAGGTTGCTAGATTGCCATTTCGCTTGCGACCATCCTTTGTTGTAACTTGCATCGGCTCTGTGATAAGCAGCCCGCGTTCTGAAATCTTTGATTATTGAAAAGCGGCGGAGAGGATACGCGTGGCATCCTCTCCGCCGCTTTTTGTGTTTTTTCGTATGCAGATCCTGGTTTGCGCAGAGACGATCAGTGGTGCAGAAGCTGCACGCAGCACAGGCCGTATGGCTCCATCCGGCCATTCTCGACGCCGTCGCAGAGGAGGCAGTCTCCCTGCATTTCCGGCGGGAGCACGGCAGGTGCGCCGCTGAAATTGCAGCATACGCGGATCCGTTCTTCGCCGCAGGCGCGTTCATAAGCGAGAAGCTGCGGGTGCTCCGGCAGGAGCAGGCGGAATGTTCCGCTGCGCAGCGCATCCGAGCCCTGCCGCAGCGCCAGCAGCCTCCGGTAGAAGTGCAGGATCGAATCCGGGTCTGCCTGCGCTTCGTGCACGTTGATCTGCCGGTAGTTCGGATTCACATCGATCCACGGCGTTCCGGCTGTGAAGCCCGCGTTGGCGGAAGCATCCCACTGCATGGGCGTACGCGCGTTGTCGCGGCCTTTTTTGCGGATGCCGTTCCACGCCCAGGCTTCCCGTCCGTCCTTCCGGGCCTGCGCGAGCAGATTGAGGCTCTCCACATCGCGGAGCTGCGTCTCGTCCCGGAACGGGAAATTTGTCATACCGATCTCCTCGCCCTGATACAAAAACGGCGTTCCGCGCAGCAGATACATGGCCGCCGCCAGCATCTTCGCACTCCGGACGCGCAGCGCCTCCGAAGCGTCGGAGCCAAACCGCGACACGGCCCGCGGCTGATCGTGGTTGCCCCAGAACAGGGTGTTCCAGTCGATTGCCTCCTGCCAGCGCACGAGAAGCTGCTTGAGTTTTCTCAGGTCGAACGGGATCACATTCCATTTGCCGCCACAGCCGTCGAGATCCATAAAATCAAACTGAAACAGCAGATCCAGCTCCCGGCCGTCGCCGACAACGGAGTCTGCATTCTCCGGCGTTACGAAGGTCGTTTCGCCCACGCACATGCAGTTTCTCCCGTCAAAGCAGCGGCGGCGCATTTCCCGCAGATACTCGTGCAGCTTCGGCTGGAATGCGAACTGCTCCGGTGAGAACACATACCCGTCCCCCTGCCCGTCCGGCAGACCGGGCGCTTTTGCAATTAAACTGATCACGTCCATCCGAAAGCCGTCTACGCCGCGGTCAAACCAGCGATTCATCATGGCATAGACCGCCTCCCGGAGCTTTGGATTCTCCCAGTTCAGATCCGGCTGCTTTTCACTGAACAGATGCAGGTACCATTGGCCGGTTTTCTCATCGTAGCTCCATGCCGACGGCGTAAAGAAGGACGACCAGTTGTTCGGCTCCTTTCCGTTTTTGCCGTCGCGCCAGATATAGTAGTCCCGGCAGGGATTGTCCAAGCTCTTTCGCGATTCCACGAACCATGGGTGTTCATCGGAGGAGTGATTCACAACAAGATCCATCACCAGCTTGATGTCCTGCTTGTGCATTTCCCGCAGAAGCGTATCAAAATCCTCCATTGTCCCAAATTCGGACATGATTTTTTCGTAATCACGAATATCATATCCCATGTCCGCATTCGGAGAATCATACACCGGGCACAGCCAGACCGCGCCGACGCCCAGCCATTTCAGATAATCCAGCCGGGAGATGATCCCGGGGATATCCCCGATCCCGTCGCCGTTGGAATCCTGAAAGCTGCGCGGATAGATCTGGTAAAATACCCGTTCCTTCCACCATGCCGCACACATTGCATTTTCTTCTTTTCGCCCCTGCATCGTATCAGCTTCTGACCTCCTTGTAGTATTCCGTCGGACTCATGCCGGTCATTTTTCGAAACAGCTTGGAAAAATAGTATCGATCCTCGATCCCGACCAGATACGCGATCTCCGAAAACGGCAGATCGGTCGTGGAGATCAGCTGCTTTGCGTTGTTGATCCGCAAAATGTTGAGATAGGCAAACACCGGCGAGCCGGTCAGGGAGGAAAACACCCGGTTCAGATAATCGAAGTTTCCCTCGAACAGTTCCTCAATCTCCCGGCTGGTCAGATGTTTAGTATAGTTCTGATTCAGATAGCGCAGAAGCTGCTCCGCGATCACGTCGGACTTTCGGATCTTCCGTCCCTGTGCGCTGTTTTTGGCAAGCAGATGCTCGTGCGCCGTCTGAAGCAGAAAGCTGTGAAGCAGAGCGGACGCCCGGCGCTTATAGTCGTCCTCCCGGCTGTCGTAGCACTCCACTGCCGTATGCAGCTGAGATTTGAATTCTCCGCCGGTCAGATGAAACTGCTTCGGCAGGCAGGTCTCCGGAGCCGTGGGATCACAGGCATCCAGATTATAGCCGACCAGACTTTTCCGCCGTTTTTCCGCCAGCAGCGCCATCGCCTGCCGGTCGTCTGCAGCCCGGTGCATATCGGGATGCGTGAAATGCGCGTAATAATAGTCGCAGGCGGCCTTTTGAAAGCCCTCATGCGGCAGGCCCGGCTCCAGCAGGAAGAAATCTCCCGCGCTCAGGTGATACCGAATGCCGTCCTCCTGCAAATACAGATTCCCGTCCCGGATCACATACAGGACCCATTCGTTGATGCAGCGGGAAAAATGGATCCACGGCTCGTTATACCGGATCTGTCCCAGCATCCGCACCTTCGGGAGCAGATCTGCATTGTAGGATATCAGCATACTTCATCCCCCATTGTGAACCAGACTGCGGTCCAATAGTCCAGCCGCGCAAGCTCAGCCGTATAGATCCGGCCCTGCGGTGTCTGCCGGCAGGTCAGCGGCAGACGCTCCGCGCACAGACTTTCGCCGTCCGGCGAAGCGGCAAACGCACCGGCGACCGGCCGGTCGAGCCGCACCTGGATCCGGATGTTCTCCGCGGCCCTCGGCGCGGCCTTTGCCTCGTTCCAGCGCGCGTTGTTCCCGCGCAGGTTGATCAGCTGAATGTTCAGGCGGTTCCCGCTTTCCCGGATCATGCTCCAGATGGTATCCGCCTGCGCGTCCGTGGAAAAAGCACAGTCCTCCGCTTCGAACTGAATATCCTCATTGATCCCACCGGCCGCGGTGCGGCCGATGTCCATGCCGGCATCCAGATACAAAAGCGCGGCATAGCGCACCAGAAAATCGCAGTACCGCTGCACGACGGGCAAAAAGGCTGCTCGGAGAGAAGCGTAGTTTGCATAGTAGCTGTCCTGCAGGGCGGCTTTATTTTCGCCCAGCACCAGCTGTGTGCCGCCGGCAGCGCTGATCGCGGCCCAGGACAGGCGGAACGCCCGTTCCGCGCCGTCCGTGTCCGCCTGCTGGAACGGATGCAGATACGCTGCGAGCACCACCTGCTTTCCGGAGCACAACCGCGCCTCCCGGATCAGCGTATACAGATCGCAATAGCGGTCGTTCGGCGGCCAGACCTCAATGTAGACTGCATCCTGCCTTGTTCCGGCTACCGCCTCCATTGGCCAGTTGTTGACGGCGTTGAAGATCACACCGGCGGCGGGATCTTCCGTTCGAACTGCCTCCGCTGCCCGGTCGATCAGCTTCGGAAGCGCATCGGTCAGCTCGACCGGGCGCCGCTCCGCATCCCAGACCTGCTTGGGGAAGCCGTAGGTGTCCATATGGATCCCGGAAAAGCCAAAGGCGACAGCCTTTCGGAATTCTGCCAGAATATGCTCCGACCAGCCGCAGCTTGGCACGATATTCATGTAATAGAGCCACCCGGCGAAGGTCATCGCCTGCCCGTCCATGGTATACATGGCCCATTCCGGGTGCTCTGCAAACAGCTCCTTTGCAGCGGCATAGACAGCGCCGTAGGCAATGGGCCGGATCCCGGCAGCCTTGCAGGCGGCGATCTTCGCGCGGATCGCGGCAAGGTCGGTTTCCCTGCCCATGGGATCGAGATACCGCTCCTGCGGCGGCAGCAGCATGTCGTGGCGGTACATCCAGTCATAAAACTGCACGGCGTTAAAATGCAGCCGCCGGATCCAGTCCACGTCCTGCGTTTCGGTGTCCGCGGAGGTAAAATCCGATAAAAATGCGTACCGCGTCACCTGACGGGGATCCTCCACAACGTCGAACGCACCCTCCCACTGCGCAGAGCCGGCTTCGACGGTGATTCCGTAGCTGCCGGCCGGCAGCGGCGGCAGGATCAGCGTCCGCCCGTTTTGGCGCACGGAGCAGTCGATGGGTGCTTCCAGCCGGTATACGCATACGCGCGGCGCGTTCGCTCCCTCCGGCAGATACAGCCGTATCTCCTGCCCTGTCAGATACTGCGCGCGGTCAAATTCACAGGTCAGCTTCATCCCTTTACCGCCCCCTGTGTCAGTCCGCCGACGACCATTTTTCGCTGGAACAGAATAAACAGCGCGACGACCGGGATCAGCGCAAGGATCGACGCGGCAAAGACCCACTCCCAGCGCGTGGCGTACTGCCCGTTGAGCCGCTGCAGCAGCAGCGGGAGCGTCATCATTTTCTCATCCGCGCCAACGAGCACCTTGGCGGTAAAATACTCCTCCCAGAAGCCCTGAAACGCGAAGATCGTCATCGTGCCGATCGCCGGTTTGGAAAGGGGCAGCATGATCTTGAAAAAGATCGTGCCGTGTCCGCCGCCGTCGATAATGACCGATTCAGACAGAGAATCCGGCAGGCTTCGGAAGAAATTCCGCAGAAAAAACGTATGCCCGCAGACGTTGGTTGCTACATACACCAGAATCAGACCGGCCCGCGTCCCGATCAGGCCGTTTGTCAGGCCCGGAAGCCGAATGCCCTTCAAAATCAGAAACTGCGGTATGATGTTCAGAAAGCCCGGCATCATCAGCGTAAACAGATAGATTCCAAAGAGCTTGTCCCGGCCCGGAAATTGGATACGGGCGAAGCCGTAGGCCGAGAGCGTGGAGATGAATACGGAAAGAACGACCGTTACACAGGTATTGACGACGCTGTTCCAGACCGCCGTCGGAAAGATCTCCAGCTCCAGAATATGCTTGTACGCGGAAAAGTCCAGTCTGGTCGGAAGCAGTCTGGGCGGATATGGCAGCACATAGCTGAATTCCTCGAAGGAATTGCTGATCATGAAGAAAAACGGAACAGAGAAGACCAGCAGCGCACCGATCAGCAGCGCCCACAGCAGGATCTGGCCCAGAAGCTCCGACCCTTTTTTGCTTTTGACGTGTTTCAAGCCTATCCCTCCTGTTCTGTGCTGTTCAGCTTCAGCGTCCGGTTCAGGATCACCGTCAGGATCACGATGGTCACGGCAGAGATCATGCCGATGGCGGAAGCCTCGCCGAAGGCGAACTGATTGAACGCCTTGTCATACAGCAGATACTGCAGCGTGGATGTTTTGCCGTTCGGATTGCCGCCGGTCAGCATCATGACCTGAATAAAGACGTTGAACGAACCGATGATCATGTTTACCATGACATAGAAGGTCGTGGGCCGCAGACTCGGCATGGTGATATACCGGAATCTTGCCCAGAGTCCCGCGCCGTCCAGCTCCGCTGCCTCGTACCGCTCCTTTGGAATGCTCTGCAGCGCCGCCAGATAGATCAGCATGGCCCAGCCGACGTTTTTCCAGATGCCCATGAGCCAGATGGCCGCATTGCCGGACCACTCCCGCAGCAGCCACGGCACATAGTCGTCCAGTATATGCAGCACATCCACGAGAATGTAGTTGATCAGCCCGCGGTTGGAATTATTGAACATATACTGGAACACCAGACTGACGATGACCCACGATGTGATGACCGGCAGATAAAAGCCCACGCGGAAGACGCCCTGTCCGCGTTTGAGATTGTTGATCAGATACGCGAACAGCATACCGCCCAGCAGGATAAACGGGACGGTCACGAGCGCGTAAAGGAAGTTGTTCCGATAGGCATACCAGAACCGGGAGCCGCCGGACAGAACCTTTTTGAAATTCTCAAGACCGATAAACGTGATGTTTCCCTGCACGATCTGATAATCGGACAGCGCGATACGGATCGTAAACAGCAGCGGATAGAGCACGAACACCGCCACCAGGATCAGCCCCGGCAGGATAAACGGCAGCGCCGTGAGCCAGCCGCGCACGCCCTTGCGGACTGCGCCGGGCCGCCCGGCCCGCAGGCCGGCTTTTTCGGCAGAGACCATAGGGATACCCCTCCTCCTTTCTCAAAAAGGCTGCAGAACCGTTGGGTCCTGCGGCCTGCTGTAAGACGCGGTTTAGCTGAGCTGCTCGTCGATCCGGGCCGCCGCATCGTGAAGCGCCTGCGCCACATCCGCACCATCGACGAAGATGCTGGTCACCGTTTCGCTCCAGATCTCCTGGATCGCGGAGTTGTTGGGGGACGGAATGCGCGCCTTGGCCGATTCCATCTGCTGCATATAAACAGACCAGACGGGGTTGCTCTGGACGGCCTCACTGCTTACCAGCGACTTGAGGATCGGCAGCTGACCGGCCTCGAGCATGGCAAGCTGCACATCCTCGGAGGTCATGAACTTGGCAAACTCATAGGCTGCCTCCGGGTGCGCGCTGGTGGCGAACACGGCGATATCCTCGCCGCCGACCACGGACGCGCTGCGGCCTTCATAGGTGGGAATGGTCGCTGCGGTGATGCCCTTGGAGAGGCTGTCCTCATAAGAACCGAAGTACCACGGGCCTTCAAAGAACATGGCGTATTCGCTGTTGATGCCGTCCCATGCGTCCACGGAGCCGTCCACGTCGCGGATGGTAAGGACCTTCTCGTCGTGCAGCTCCACGATCTTCTGCATGGCTGCGATGCTGGCGTCGCTGTCCAGATAACCGCTGGCCGTGGTGAAGCCGTCGTCGGTCAGCACGCCGCCGAACAGCCAGAAATACGGGTACATATCCCAGTCGCCGACGCCGGAAACGTTCAGGGAATAGGTGCCGCGGGTCTTGGCAGCCTCGATGAACTCCTCCATGGCAGCGGGGATCTCATCCAGTCCCAACTCCTTGAGCACGTTGGTGTTGACAACGGCCGCCTTGCAGTTGGTATCCAGCGGCAGGCCGTAATATTTGCCCTGATAGAGATTGGTCGAAAGCGGTGCATCCAGATACGATGCGGAAAGCTCTGCGAAGTCCGGGTAATCGCTCACCGCGGCCAGACCGCCCTGCTTGGCATAGGCCGCAATATTGGCAATGTCCACACGGGCCACGTCCGGGCTCATGCCGGTGCCGAAGGAGGTCACGATCATCTGGTGGTACTGGCTGCTGTCCTGACGGACAGCCTCGACCTTGATCTCGGGATAAAGCGATTCCCAAAGCGGCATAACGACGTTCAGAAACTGCGCTTCCTCGCTGTCGCCGTAGGTATGCCAGAACGTGATGGTGACCGGTTCAGCCTGCTCAGGCGCGTCTGTCTGTTCCGGTTCGTCTGCCTGCGCCGGCGTATCGGCTGCCTGCGCGGGCGCGTCGGCGGTATGATCCGACGCGGGCTGCTGTGTCTGGGCCTTGCTGCACCCCGCCGCGCACATCACGATCATAATGACGGAAAGCAGCAATGCGATCCATTTTGAAACACTCTTTTTCATTGTTTTTCCTCCTGCTTCGTAATCTCTGCGAAGTTCCATTCGCAGTTTGATTATACCCCTCCGTTTTCGGCAGGTGAATGGAGAGCAGCGTTCTTATTTGTATTATAGCGACTTTTTTGAAAATATCCATGCAGCACAATCTCTATTTGCGCAGAATTCTTCCTTGCAGATTTGTGCATTTCGCTGCCGGAGGGTACAGTCACCGGAAAGTCCGCTCTGCATGGAGCTGCACCGCCCTGAAGCAGTCCGCGCAGGTGCTTTTTCCCGTATTCCTTGCCTGCGCTGCGAAATTGCCCATCTTTCCGGCAGCTCTTTCCTGTATCTGGCGCGTGATAAAATACCGCCTGCCGGAACTGCTCCGGCAGGCGGCACAATATTTTCTGCTCATTCTGCACCGGACAAGCAGACGGAGCTTATGCAGTCTGCTCCTGCGGCAATGCTTTCAGCGGCAGCACAAACACAAGCCCAAGTACCGCGCATACCAACGCAATGACGAATGCCATTTTCATGCCCTGTGCGATACCGAGCATACTGATGACCAGCGTATAAATCGCCGTACCGACAGAGGAACCAAAGTTCTGGCAAACCTGAATCACAGAATTGCTCTGCATTCTGCGCGCGGCCGCAATCTGGAGCTGCGGCGCAACTGCAAAGGAAACACCGACCGCGCTGGTCGATCATAACATCCGGGAAGGACTTATGGATTGCTGGGGCTGTGAAGACCGGAAAACAAATCTCTTTGACTGTTTTCTCGGAGAAGCGCCGACCTGCGGCGCGTGCCTGTGGTCGACCGGAAAAATATTCTGCCCATAGCGGAGAAAAGGAGAAAACATGGAGCGGTATGCTTGGAAAGCCGCCGTTCTGCCCGGAAAAATGGCAGAATACCGCAGGCGGTATGACGAGATCTGGCCGGAGATGCTGGAGATGTTCCGCCGCGCCGGGATCCGGAACTATTCGATCTGGCAGGCAGGCGATACGCTTTTCAGATATTACGAATGTGACAATCTGCAAACAGCGCTTGTCGTGCAGCAGGACGCGCCTGTCAGCGCACGCTGGCGCACATATATGCGTGATGTGATCCGTATGGAACGGGATCCGAAGAGCGGCGCACAGCCGCATCTGGAGCAGGTGTTCTTTTTCGGCTGTGACACCTGTACCTGAAGGCACAGGCCTACATGTTCTTAAAAGGCAGTCTGTGGTTATACAACGCAGGTCCAGCCGAAGGGGTCTGGCCGGGTGCCCCACTGGATGCCAGTCAGCTCGTCGTAGAGTCTCTGTGACAGCGCGCCGATCCGGTTCTGGTTGACCTCGAACGTTTCTTCGTTCCATGCCAGCTCCCCGATGGGCGAAATGACGGCTGCGGTGCCAACGCACCACGCTTCCTCCAGCGTGCCGTTTTTGGCAGCCTCGAACAGCTCGTCCACGCTGAGCAGCCGCTCCTCGACCGGAACGCCCCAGCTCTTCAGAAGCTCGATGCAGGACTTTCTGGTAATGCCCGGCAGAATCGAGCCTGTCAGCATCGGCGTGACGACGGTTCCGGCAATCTTGAACATGACGTTCATGCCGCCGCCCTCTTCCACGTATTTACGCTCCACGCCGTCCAGCCACAGGACCTGCGAATAGCCTTTTTCCAGCGCCTTATCGCCCGCGCGGTTGGCTGCGGCGTAGTTGCCGCCGCACTTGGCCTCGCCCGTTCCGCCGCGCACCGCACGCACGTCCTCCGTCTCGACCATGATTGGCACAGGCTTCAGGCCGTCTGAGAAATAGCTTCCCGACGGAGACAGAATGATTGCAAATGTCGCCTCATGCACGCCATGCAGGGCAAGCGTCGGGTCTGTCGAATACAGGAAGGGGCGGATATAGAGCGACGTGCCGGGTGCAGACGGGACCCACGCGGCATCCATCTTTACCAGCTCCCGGATCGCCTGCAGGCCGTCGCGCTCATCGATGCGCGGCAGGCCCAGCCGGTCGCAGGAGCGGTTCAGCCGTGCGACGTTTTCCCAGGGTCTGAACAGCTGCACCGCTCCGTCCGGGCGGCGGTACGCCTTCAGTCCCTCGAAGACCTCCGTGCCGTAATGCAGAACGCTTGCCGCCGGAGAAATGCTGATCGGCCCGAAGGGTACGATGCGCGCGTTGTGCCACCCCTCCCGGTCTGTATAATTCATCAGAAACATATGGTCCGTGAATACGGAGCCGAAGCCGAGCCGGTCGGCGGGCGGCAGCTTGCCGGGATGCGTTGTTTTTGTCATGCTGATGTTCATCGTCATAGCCTCCTGTCTGAACGGTTTTTTATAGTTCCTTGAGATGCTGCATATTGCGGCGGATGCCCTGTACAGCCAGTGCATACGCGACGTGCGCGCCCACATGGCCAAGCCCGATCACACCGAGACTTCTTTTCCTGCTCATAGTAAGCACATCCTTTCGTATCGTGTTCAAAGAATATTGGTGTAGCCCATAAGACTTGCGTCCGCCTGCGCAGCGGCCTGTTTGCCGCTGGCAATAGCCAGCACGACGAGCGACACGCCAGACGCCATATCGCCTGCTGTCAGGGCCGGCACGCCGGTCTTCCGGACAGCCTCATACGCATCCACAGACGCCGGTTCACACCCGGAAAAGCCGGAGGCAAGCAGCAGCAGATCGCAGGGCAGCTGTTCGCCGCTCCCCTGCAGGATCACCGCGTTTACAGAGCCGTCATCGCCGCAGACAAGCCGTTCGATCTGCGTCTCATAGCGCCGGATATCCGCGCCGAAGACAGCCTCCGCCTCCTCGTGCGCATGGTCGCGTTTTTCTGTCTGCTCCGTGCGCGGCTTGCGGATCAGCTGCGTGATGGACCGGCAGCCCTGCCGCAGCGCAACGGAGATGCAGTCTGAAGCGCTGTCGCCCGCACCGACCAGCACGACCTGCCTGCCGGACGCCGTTACGGCGGGTTCTGTTTTTTCAAGCAGCGACTGCGCCGAGGCGCGCAGATAATCGAGCGCGTAGAAAACACCGGCCGTTTCGGCAAACGGCAGCGGCCGCGGCTGCTGCGCGCCGCAGCAGAAGATCGCAAGGTCAAACTGTGCGGCCAGTTCCTCCGGGCTGATCTGCTGCCCCACACGGCAGCTTGTCCGGAAGCTGACGCCCTCGCGCTCCATAAGCGAAACGCGGCGGGCAACGATCTGCTTCGGCAGCTTCATTTCCGGGATGCCATAGGTCAGAAGCCCGCCCGGAAGCGGGTCTTTTTCAAAAACCGTCACATGATGGCCGCGGCGATTGAGATAGTAAGCTGCGGAAAGTCCGGCCGGGCCGGAGCCGATCACCGCGATTTTTTTATCCGAACGCGCAGCGGACGGCATGGGCTGCATCAGGTCGTTTTCAAAGCCATACTCGATGATGGAAAGCTCGTTTTCCCGGATCGTGACCGGCTCGGACACCTGGCCGCAGACGCAGGCTCTTTCACACAACGCCGGGCAGACCCGGCCTGTAAACTCCGGGAAGGGGCTTGTCTTCAGCAGCCTCTGCAGCGCACCCTCATAATTTCCGTTCCATAGAAGATCGTTCCACTCCGGGATCAGGTTATGCAGCGGGCAGCCGAGCAGCACGCCCTCAAATGACGCGCCTGCCTGGCAGAACGGCACGCCGCAGTCCATGCAGCGGCCGGACTGCCGGCGGCGGTTCCGTTCAGACAGCGGCAGCTCGACCGGCGCATAGTCGCCTGTACGCGCCGCCGCGTCACGGCTCGGACAGTTCACGCGCGTATAATCCAGAAATCCAGTCGGTTTTCCCATGACTTTATTCCTCCCGCTTCAAAAACGCTTCAAGTTCTGCCTCATCCCGCGTCATACCGGCTGCCTCATACCGGCCGATCAGCTGCAGCATATGGCTGTAGTCATACGGAATGATCTTTTTGAAATCCGCAAGCCGCTCGTTGAAGTGTTCGAGAATGGCGCGGCCTTTTTTTGAGCCGGTCAGCGCCACATGACGCTGCAGAAGCTCCCGGAGACGGGAAATGTCCTGCTTCTGCGCAACGGCCTCGACGGAGACAAGCTCCTTGTTGACGCGCAGATAGAACTTATGCTCCGGGTCCAGCACATAGGCAACGCCGCCCGACATCCCGGCGGCAAAGTTCCGACCGGTAGGCCCCAGAACAACGACCGTGCCGCCCGTCATATATTCACAGCCGTGGTCGCCGACGCCCTCCACGACGGCGGTCGCGCCGGAATTGCGTACGCAGAAGCGTTCGCCCGCAATACCGGAAATGAAGGCGCTGCCGCTTGTCGCGCCGTAGAGCGCAACATTGCCGATGATGACGTTGTCGGCAGGCTCAAACGTGCTGGCCCGATCCGCAAAAACGACCAGTCTGCCGCCGGAAAGGCCCTTGCCGAAGTAGTCGTTGCTGTCGCCCTCGAGCGAAAGCGTTACGCCCTTCGGCAAAAACGCGCCGAATGACTGCCCGGCGCCGCCGCGGCAGTGGATCTGATAAGTATCATCCTCCAGCGTGCTGCCCCAGCGGCGCGTGATCTCCGCGCCGAAGAGCGTGCCGAATGCACGATCAGAACAGGAAATATCAACAGTGCAGCGCTTTGGGACAGCCGGTTTTCCCTTTTTCGGAAGCAGCGGCAAAAGCACCTGCTTATCCAGCGTCGTATCCAGCTTGAAATCGAACCGCTGTACCGGATCATAATGGCAGTTTTCCTCGCCGCAGCGGGCCAGAATGCCGGAGACGTCTACCATCGCGGCGCGCTGCGTGATCTGATGCGGCAGGATGTGCAGATACTCCGTATGACCGACCAGCTCGTCGACCGTGCGCACGCCGAGCTTCGCCATGATCATGCGCAGCTCCTGTGCGACAAACTCCATAAAGTGCATGACATACTCCGGCTTGCCGCAGAAGTTTTTCCGCAGCTCCGGCCTCTGGGTCGCGATGCCCATCGGGCAGGTATCAAGATTGCACACGCGCATCATGACGCAGCCGAGGCACACCAGCGGCGCGGTTGCAAATCCGAACTCCTCCGCACCGAGCATACAGGCGATTGCCACATCGCGGCCGGTCATAAGCTTGCCGTCTGTTTCGAGGCGCACACGGCCGCGCAGACCGTTGGCAATGAGGCTCTGGTGCGCTTCGGCCAGACCAAGCTCCCACGGAAGACCGGCATTGTAAATGGAACTGCGCGGGGCCGCGCCGGTTCCGCCGTCATAGCCGGAAATGAGCACCGTCTGCGCGCCTGCCTTGGCAACGCCTGCGGCAATGGTACCAACGCCCGCCTCGGAGACGAGCTTGACGGAAATATCAGCGTTTTCGTTGGCGCATTTCAGATCGTAGATCAGCTGTGCCAGATCCTCGATCGAGTAGATATCATGGTGCGGCGGCGGTGAGATGAGCGCCACACCGGGCGTGGAATGCCGCGTGCGCGCGATCCACGGCCAGACCTTGCTGCCGGGCAGATGGCCGCCCTCGCCGGGCTTGGCGCCCTGCGCCAGCTTGATCTGGATCTCGCTTGCACTTACAAGATACTCGCTTGTAACGCCGAACCGGCCTGAAGCGACCTGCTTGATGGCGGAGTTTTCCTCCGTACCGAGTCTCGCGGGTTCCTCCCCGCCCTCGCCGGAGTTGGACTTTCCGCCCAGGCGGTTCATCGCAATGGCAAGGCAGCGGTGCGCTTCTTCGGAGATGGAGCCGTAGGACATGGCGCCGGTTTTGAAGCGTTTGACGATGCTGGAGGCTGGCTCGACCTCGCCCAGCGGAATTGCCTTTGTCTCGTCAAACCGGAACCCGAGCAGACCGCGCAGCGTATGCGGCAGCAATTCATCGTCGACCATGGCGGAGTACCTGCGGAAGCACGCAAAATCACCGGTGCGGACGGCCTTCTGCAGCGTCAGGATGGTCATCGGATTATACATATGATCTTCCATATCGCCGCCGGAGCGGAGCTTGTGGAAGCCGGAGGAATCAACAGTCAGATCGACGGTCAGATCCATCGGGTCAAACGCCCGGTCATGCCGCCAGACAACAGCGTCGTTCATCTCCTGCAGGCCGACGCCGCCAACGCGGCTGACCGTGTTTGTGAAATACCGGTCCACGACATCCCTGCAGATGCCGACGGCCTCAAAAATCTGTGCGCCCTCATACGACTGCATACTGGAAATGCCCATTTTGGATGCGATCCGCATCACGCCGTCCAGAATGGCCTGATCATAGGCATCGACCGCGGCATAGTAGTCCTTGTTGAGCGCCCCTTCGGCGACGAGCTCGCCGATGCAGTCCTGCGCGAGATAGGGATTGACCGCGCTTGCGCCGTAGCCGAAGAGCGTAGCGAAATGGTGCACGTCGCGTGGCTCGGCGCTCTCAAGGATCAGGGAGATCGCCGTGCGCTTTTTCGTGCGGACAAGATACTGCTGCACGGCGGACACTGCCAGCAAAGACGGGATGGCGATGTGGTTCTCATCCACACCGCGGTCGGAGAGAATGAGGATATTTGCCCCGGCGTAATACGCCTTATCACAGGCGACAAACAGCCGGTCGAGCGCAAGCGCAAGCGAGGCATTCTTATAATACAGCAGCGAGACCTTCTTTGCCTGAAGTCCCGGCATATGAAGCCCTTCGATCTTCATGAGATCCCGGCTGGTCAGAACGGGATTGTTGATCTGCAGGACGCGGCAGTTTTCCGCACAGTCGGAAAGAAGATTGCCGTCGGAACCTGCGTAGACGGTCGTGTCAGTAACGATGGCCTCGCGCAGCGCGTCGATCGGCGGGTTCGTGACCTGCGCAAACATCTGCTTGAAGTAATAGAACAGCGGCTGATGCTTTTCTGACAGGACGGCCAGCGGGATATCCGCCCCCATGGAGGCGGTCGGTTCCGTGCCGTTTTTCGCCATGGGCAATATGGCTGAGTGGATCTCGTCATAGGTATAGCCGAAGATCTTATACAGGCGGCTGCGCTCCAGCGCCGTGTATTCCGGAACCTTCCGGTTTGGAATCGGAATATCCGCCAGCTGCAGCAGCTCCTGATCGAGCCACTCGCCATAGGGATGCTCCGCTGCGTAACGGTGCTTGAGTTCCCGGTCTTCCAGAACGGTGCCGGTCCGGGTATCGACCAGAAGCATTTTCCCCGGCTGCAGGCGGGATTTGCGGACGATCCGTTCCGGCGGGATCGGCAGCGCGCCGACCTCTGAGGCCAGAATCAGATAGCCGTCGTTTGTGACCAGATAGCGTGCCGGGCGCAGGCCGTTGCGGTCAAGCACAGCGCCGACCTGCTCGCCGTCGGAGAAGAGGATGGCTGCCGGGCCGTCCCACGGCTCCATCATGGAGGCGTAATAGTGGAACATATCGCGCTTTTCCCGGGACATATTCTTATCCCGTCCCCACGGCTCCGGGATGCACAGCATCACGGCCTTTGGCAGCTCGATGCCGCTGTACATGAGAAATTCCAGTGTGTTGTCCAGCATGGACGAATCAGAGCCGTCCGTCTCCACGACAGGATAGACTCTGGCGATCTCCTCGCCCAGAACCGGAGAGGCCATCGTCTCCTCGCGGGCAAGCATTCGGTTGATGTTTCCGCGGATGGTGTTGATCTCGCCGTTGTGAAGAATGATGCGGTTGGGATGCGCCCGCTTCCACGAGGGCGTGGTGTTGGTGGAGAAGCGGGAATGCACAAGCGCAAGTGCAGAGGCAAAATCCGCGTCCTGCAGATCCGGATAGAATTTCCGCAGCTGCCAGACCAGAAACAGCCCCTTGTATACGATCGTCCGGCTGGACATCGATACGACGTAGGTGCCGGAGACGGAATGCTCGTACTCGCGCCGGGCCAGATACAGTTTTCGGTCAAAATCCAGGCCGCGCGTGGTCTTTTCCGGGCGGCGGATAAAGCACTGCGCGATTGCAGGCATACTGCTCCGCGCTTTTTCGCTCAGAATCTCCGGACAGACCGGCACATCCCGCCAGAACAGCAGCCCCAGCCCTTCGCGCGACAGGATCATCTCCAGCAGCTTTCGGCTGCGCATACGTTTGAGCGGATCCTGCGGAAAAAAGATCATGGCGACGCCGTAATCGCCCGCTTCCGGAAGCGGTTTTCCCGCCTGCCGCGCTGTTTTTTCAAAAAAGGCATACGGAAGCTGCGTCATAATGCCGACGCCATCGCCGGTAGTGCCATCGGCGTCCTTGCCGGTGCGGTGTTCAAGCTTTTCGACGATCTTCAGCGCGTCATCTACTGCCCGATGCGTTCTCTGTCCGCTGATATTGACAACGGCGCCGATCCCGCAGGCATCATGCTGGCTTTCCTGTTCGGTGAATCGTTGCTGATGTACCTGTTCCATGCTTTCCTGTCCCCTCTTCCGCTGTAAAGCCTGTGCCGCTTCACGCTGCATATTCTCCGGGAATGCGAACGCCCCCCCAATATGTCCTCGTATCATATACATATGTCTTTATAAAAAGAATTTCTATTTATTTTAGTGATGTATATCGTTAATGTCAACAATTTTCGCCCGTTTGATTTATTCATATTGCTGAACGCTGCCTTCAGAAATTCTAATATTGCTTTTTCCCATGCAGCGCTTGACATTTGCCTGCGGCGCGCGTATAATGCGCTCAAACGAACGGTTCGGCAATGTCCTTCCGGCTCATATGGAGACGCAAAAGCGGCGGCTGGATACAATTATAAAGCATATTTCGTGATTCCTCTTTTCATTTGTGTTGACGGCGGCCCGCAGGAAAACCTGCGGGCCGCCGTCATATGCTAAAAAGCCGCTGACCGGCAAATGCGTGCCTGTTTGACTCCTGATCCATACGCAGAAGTGTTCAGAACGCGGGGGGCTTTGAAAAGCTGACGGGGCTGCAGCGATTTCTCGCTGCAGCCCCGTTTAAATTTGTTCAGCGGCCCTGATAGTATCTGTACAGGAAGGTCACGATCTGGGCGCGGGTGCAGTAGGCGTCCGGGCTGAAGGTCGTGTCGCTGGTGCCGGTGGTGATGCGGTTGTCATAGGCCCAGAGGATGGCGTCGTAGTTGTACGCCGTGGTCTTGACATCCGTGAAGGGGTTGAACGTGTTGGGCTTGGCGGCGGAGGCGGCGCGGTAGAGGAACGTTGCGACCTGGCCGCGGGTGACCGTTACGTCAGGCCCGAAGGTGGTGGCATTGAGGCCGGTGGTGATGCCCTGCTCAACAGCCCAGAGGACTGCGTTGTAGTAATAATCGCTGGGCTGCACGTCCGTGAACGGGCAGACACGATATCTGGGCAGCGGGGAACCGGCTGCGCGCCAGAGGAAGGTGACGGTCTGTGCGCGGGTGCAGACGGCGTTGGGCGAGAAGGTGTAGCGGCCCGTGCCGGAGGCGATGCCGTTTTCTGCGGCCCACTTGACAGCGTCGTAGAAGTAGTCAAGGCGGCTCACGTCATGGAAGTTGAAGCTGCCCGTATTGCCGCCGATCACGCCGGGGATGTAATCCATGCCGTCGTCGACATAGGGAACGAGCGTGCCAGTGAGGATGGTGTAGTTGTGCGTGTCGTTCGGGGTGAACGTCCATGCGTATGCCTTGCCGTCCTCAAGTACGGTCGTGAGGGGCAGATCCCATGCAATGGTGCCAGCCGGGCGGATGGTGCCGACGGTGAGCTTGGCATCGGCAAGGGTCTTGCCGCTCGATTCGATCAGCGTGTAGCCGGGCGTGCCGGTCGGGGTCGCCTTGGTGATGGTGAAGGTCGCGGTCTTGTAGCCGAAGCTGGCGTCGCTGTTGAAGGTCACGGCGACGGTGTAGGTGCCGACAGTCAGCGGGAGGCCGGAGGCGTCAAGCGAAGCGCCGGTCGAGGCGTTGGGCGTGTAGCCGTAGCGCAGCGTGCCGGAATGGCCGGAAATGGTCGCATTCTCGTACTTGATGCCAGTACCGGTGTAGACAGCGGAGCCATCCGGGAAGGAGATGCTGCCGGAGATGTCGGTTCTGTCGTGGGTCGAGATCGTCAGCGCATAGCTGCCGCCGTTGTAGTTGCCGGAGACCGGGGTGACAGTGACCGTGAAGGTCGCCGCGCCGACTTCGTTCTTCAGCCGGAAGGTGATCTTGTTTTCGCCTTCGACAACCGCAGGTGCCACAGCGAAGATGTCGTCTCCGCCCTCAACAGCGGTGAGCTTGATGGAGAAGCCGGTTTCGGTCTCGCCTGCGAGGAAGAAGTCGGACGGGAGCGTTCTGGTCTTCAGGTCGGTCTCGGTGCAGAGCTCGGAGATCGTGCAGGGGTTCAGGGTCAAACCGGCCTTGTTGATGGTGAAGGTCTTGCTGGCCGTGCCGGTGTAGTTGCCCTTGCCGGTGACGGTAACTGTGGCGGTACCGGCGTTGATGTTGGAGGCGTAAGAAACGGTGTAATCCTTATCTGCCTCAAGCGTTCTGCCGCTGATCGCAACGGTCACTTCCGGAGTATGTGCATTGGTGTTATAGGTCACGTCAGCGATAGGCGCGAACGTGCAGCCGGAAATTTCCGCAGAATTGATAGTGAAGGTCTTTTCCGTCGAGCCCGTGAAGTGATCGCCTATACCGGTGATGATGATCTTCGCAGTACCGGCGTTGATGTTGTTCTCATAGGAAACCGTGTAGTCGGTATCAGCTGTTAGCGCAGCAACATTGAAGGAAACGGCAACTTCAGGCTTCCATTCCTTGCCAGTGTAGCCATAGGGGCCGGCATCATAGGTGATCTCAGCGCTGGAGATGTCCGCCTTGGCAATCTCGAAGGACTTTGTGACTGTGCCGGTGTAGTTGCCCGTGCCGGCGACGGTGACGGGATAGCTGCCCGGCTCAGTGCCGGTCAGGTCGGAAACGGTATAGTCCGTGCCGACGGTCAGGGTCTTGCCGTTAACTGTGACGGTCACAGTCTGGGTCAGTTCATTGCCGGTGTAGGTCAGTTCCTTATCAAAGGCAACGTCCTTGGCTTCGATCTCGCGCGGTTCGACCGTGAAGGTCGCTTCTGCGGTGTAGATCGTGCTCTCGCTCTCGCAGGATGCGGTGACTTTGTAGGTGCCTGCGTCGAACGGCTGCGCGGTGGTGAGCACCTCATGGTTGTCCTTGTCGAAGAACTTGAACGTGACGTCGCCTGCACCTGCCGGTTTGGACTCGCCGACGCTGGGGGTAACAGTATCGCCGTAGGTGACGGTAGCAGGAACGTCGATCTGGAGTTTTTCCGTATCGGTTCTCTTGTTAATGATCTTGATGGTGAGCGTATTGCCGGACGTCTCATTGTAATTCGCCGAAGAGAATTTCAATGTAGCCGTGTCAGACGCGTTATTAGCAGCATCTGTCTTATCCGTATCTCTCAGCATAAACGTGACAGAACGCATGTCATCGCTTGGTAAGTAACCTGTAATCAGGCTATTTCCCGCGTGAGTAACCTCAATTTTAATGCCGTCCTGCGTCAGACCGAAATCAGCCGGAGTAACCGTGACTTCCTTTGTACCGAAGAGCACGGATTTTTCTGCGTCCGTCGGCGCGAGGTCGCCTTTGACGATCGCCCAATCCAGTTCTCTGGTCGTAACGGACTCGTAGATTGCATAATGCGCATCGTCCACCGCGCTGATCGTTGCAGCCGCCTTATAGGTGTTAACGTCCGTTGCCGTGTTGTTTTCGTAGTCAACCTTGATCTTGCCCTGCAGGTCTTCCGGAATCACCAGTTCAACCGTGTGCACAGTGCCGTCATATTTGAAAGCTTCTGTGTAGTCCCAGTCCTTAATATCGTCAATAGAAATTGTGGCCTTATGGACGGGCACACGAACGTTGAGCGAAAGCTCGGCATAGTTCTCGCTGTCAGTCGGGACAAACTTTGCCGCGAATGCTCTTCCGTACGGCTCAGGTGTGCCGTCGTAAACGGTCGGGTCGCCGACGTCTTCGTTCGGATTTACCCATTCGAAGTGGCCGTCGACCGGCGTTTTGCTTACATCACCGGCAACGATTACCGTGCCGCCGGTGAAGCTGAGGTCGCTGAGCTTCATGCCATAGTGCGCATTGGGCGTAGTGCCGGGAGTCAGAAGCACTGCGAGGGTATCCTTGCCAGCAGTCTGGACTGTCACAGAGGCTTCGTAAGCGCCTGCAAACATACTCGGCGTGATCGCAGCCTGCTGGACTGCGCCGTCGTTGACCGTGACGCTCAGTGTCTGCGTGTTGTCGATGACATAGTTCGTCGCTGCTTCCAGACTGATCACGATGGTGTAGAACGTGTCTGCCTTGAACTTCTCGCTGCTACCAAGAGGATTGCCACTGGTATCCGTACCCTCATAGCAGGTATAGTTCACATTCAGGCCGGGGGTCGTCGTCTCGACCTTCAGGTCATAAATTCTCTGGCCCTTGACGAAGTTGGTGATGGCTACCACGGGCGCGGTGATCTCCCGCTTGGTAATCGTGAAGGTTGCGTTCTGAACAGTCACGCTCTCATCGATTCTGCAGTTGTTTCCATTCGGCTCAGCAGTGACAGTATAGGTACCAGCATCTGCTGCAGCAACATTCAGTTCATTGCCGTTGTTGACAACGAAGCCAGCAGCGTCGTTGCCTTCTGCATCCTTCACCTTGAAGGTGACGAAGCTGGTGATGTCCTTGTTGGAGGTAGACGTTGCGCCCATGGTGAGCACTTCGTCGCTGCCGTATGCGACTTCAGACTTATCGACGGAGGTGCTGCCAATAGTAGGTGCCTTACCGCTTACCGGCATGGTATTCTCTTCTATAGCAACAGAGTCCTTAATGTCATCTGCCTCGCCCGCGACTGCACCCTTTTTTGTAAGTTCGTCAATCTTCAGAGTAAACGCAGCGTCTCCGGACTCAATATCATTTTTAACCTTAAACAGATAATATGCAACATCAATCGTTGCGCCGGCCGTCACGTTCACACCTCTGCCGGAAGCACCGCTGATTTTTGCTTTACCTTCTGCAATTACGTTTGCAGCAGCTTCCATTTTGAAGGAATCTGCAAAAACAGCTATACCGTAAGTATCGCCCTCATACTCCCATGTATACGGCTCCAGCACGGAACTATCATATTCCATGACCATTTCAATGCTCATGAGTTTGATTGTCTCAGCTTCTGCGTTATGGAACGTTGCTTTTACCGCGACAAGATCGTCTTTTTCATACGGAGTTGTTTTGGGAGCACCATACACAACATAGCCGTCTTCGTCAACTGTAAATGTAGTAAAAGACGCAACCGACATTTTCGATTGCTCAGCTGCACTGATTGGAAGCACACACAGCGAGAGCAGCATGGCCACCACCAGAAGCAGTGCAAATAATCTCTTCATTTTTTCCTCCTCAATCAAACGTTACTAGACCAGCTGTATACTGCAAAATCATCGAAGCATCATATGCAGTGATCTTTCCGTCTTTATTCACATCTGCCGCTGCAACCCCTGTTAGGTCTACAAGATTAGCAGTATGCTGCAAAATCAGGGATGCGTCATATGCAGTAACCTTTCCATCCCCATTCACATCGCCCAGCATGTACGGCGGCTTTGTGCCGTACTTGAACGACGCGACCTTTTCAAGGGCCTTGTCGGTCGTGCTGATGTAGATGTTGTATGTGCCCTCCGTCAGCGCCTTGGGCTTGAGGGTGAATGTCACCGCGCCGCCCTTTATGCTTGTCTGGTCGATGTACTGGATGTTGCTTTCCGTGGGGACGGCTTTGTCGCCCTCGAGAAGCAGCACGAGGGAATACGCGCCAGTCAGGCCGGTGCAGTTCAGCTCGAACGTGTCGGCGTCCTTATAGAAGCTGCCGTCCTGCGTGCCGTTCTTCACAGTCAGGGGGCCGGTCACATTATAGACGCCGAGGACTTCCGTGTCTTCCGCAAACGCGGCTGCGGTGAGCATTGTGAGTGTCAGCACTGCGAGCAGCAGCGCAAGCATTCTTCTTTTCATGCCGCTTCCTCCATTGTCATAAATTGATCCGCATACCGCAGCAGGATCGCCGCGATCTGTGCGCGGGACGCGTTGGCCTCCGGCGCGATGCGGCTGCCGCCGACGCCGGAAACAAGCTCGTGGTAGACCGCCCACCAGGTCGCGTCCTTCGCCCAGGAGGCGATGGTCGTGCTGTCGGCGAAGGTCTGCTCATAGATGCCGGTCAGCGTCAGCTCTGTGCCGCTCTGCCCGCCGTTCAGGCGGAAGAGGATGGCCATGGCCTGCTGGCGCGTGATAGGGGCGTCGGGGCCGAAGCGGGTGTCGGACAGGCCGTTCACATAGCCCTTTTCCACGGCCCAGCTCAGCGCGTCCTGATACCAGTCCGCGCTGGCATCTGCAAACGAGGCCGCCTTGGCCGCGGCGGGCTTGCCGCACATACGCCAGAGCATGAGGACGAACTGTGCGCGGGTCACGGCGGCGTCAGGACGGAAGGTGCCGTCGGAATAGCCCGTGACGAGGCCCATTTCCGCTGCGCGTTCGACCGAGGCGAAGGCCCAGTGCGCGCTGGTCACGTCGCGGAAGGAGCCGGCTTTGACTTCCTCCTGCATGGTGTCCGCGGGCTGCTCCTCTTCGGACTTCTTGTCGTCTTCGGATTTCTTGTCGTCGTCGGACGTTTTATCGTCCGCGCCCGGCGTTCCGCCGGTGGAACCGGAGCCGGTGCTGCCCTGCGCGATCAGCGCCGGGAGCGAATAGGAAAGCGGGAGCGCCTTGCCGTCCGTGTCGGACAGGAGCGCATCGGCAAGGGTCAGCTTCGCGTCGCCCGCCGCCTTGACGCGGAAGGTAAACACGGCGAGGCTGCCATCGGTCTTGACGGCGGTGGTGGTCGCCGCTGCGAGGATCGCGCCGACGCCGTCACGCGTTGCGTACGGGTTGCTCGCGGCGAGCATACCGGCAACGAGCGCGCCGTTTTCAATGCCGGTGCATTCGACAACGGAATCGTCGTAGCCCAGACTGAGCTGCACGGCGGCAAGACCTGTGTTGCCGGTCAGCTCCGCCGTGACGGTAAAGGTCTGCCCAACGTCCGGCAGCTTGTCCGGGGCTGTGAGCTTGAGCGTCGTGCCTGCGGCGCAGGCAAGCGGCGTCAGCAGCTGCACCGCCAGCAGCAGTGCGATGCCTATGGCCAATATTCGGTTGCGTTTCATTCTTCGCATTCCTCCTCATCTCGGTCGGACGTACAATCGGGGTGAAATTGTAACTGGGTGCTGCAAGAGTCTACACTACCCCTAGTATTCGTAGAATAATTATATACGAACTGTGCCGCAATTGCAAGATGCTGGCTGCTTTATTTGTGGGGAATTTGGAGAAAAGTTTTTTCGGATGGGCGGCGATGCTGTGAAGCTTCAACAATTCGCGGCTGCTCCCCTCCCTCATCCGGCCCTTCGGGCCGCCTTCCCCGGCGGGGAAGGCTTTGGGTGCGTGCGGATTCGCCGGACTGTCGGCGGTTTAACCGGGAATTGATTTGGATTTAAGATTCTGCGGGAAATATCACGAAGATTTAACGTAATTCTGGACGCGCATTTGACATTCTCTTTCTATATTTATATCAGATAAAACGAATTTAGAAAGAGGTCTGTGCGGATATGACGATTTTTAACTTTTTAACATTGCTCGGCTCGCTGAGTTTGTTCCTGTTCGGCATGAGTGTGATGGGCACGGCGCTGGAAAAACGCGCGGGCGGGTCCTTGAAGGCCATTCTGGCGAAGCTGACGAACGGGAAATTTTCCGGGCTTCTGACGGGGCTTGCCGTTACGGCGGTCATTCAGTCGTCCTCGGCTACGACGGTCATGGTCGTGGGCTTTGTCAACTCCGGACTTCTGAGCCTGAAACAGTCCATTCCTGTCATTATGGGCGCGAACATCGGCACGACTGTGACAGCGTGGCTGCTGTCGCTGTCCGGCATCAGCGGAGACAGCCTGTTCGTGCAGCTTTTGAAGCCTTCGTCTTTTACGCCGATTCTGGCTGTGATCGGCATTGTGCTGTATCTGACCGCAAAGGGCAAGAAAAAGGACACGGGCCTGATCCTTCTTGGCTTCGCGACGCTGATGTTCGGCATGGAATCGCTGTCCGGCTCTGTTTCCGGGCTGCGGGACGACCCGAACTTCACGAAATTCTTCCTGTTGTTCTCGAATCCCATTCTGGGCGTTCTGGCTGGCGCGATTCTGACGGGCATTGTGCAGTCCTCGTCCGCGTCGGTCGGTATTCTGCAGGCGCTGTCCTCGACCGGGGCTGTCAGCTACGGCGCAGCGATCCCCATTATCATGGGACAGAACATCGGCACGTGCGTGACGGCCATGCTGTCCTCCGTCGGCACGAACAAGAACGCGCGGCGCGCAGCCGTCGTGCATCTGAGCTTCAATATCATCGGCACAGTCGTCTGGCTGGCGCTGTTTGAGGCTGCAAACGCGATTTTCCGCTTTGCGTTCGTCTCGACCGCTATCGATACGTTCCATATCGCACTCATTCACTCGATCTTCAATCTGCTCTGCACGCTGATGCTGCTGCCGTGCTGCGGACTGCTGGAAAAGCTGTCGTACCGGATCATCCCGGATGGCCGCAGCACCGACACCGCAACTGTTCTGGACGAGCGCCTGTTTGCAACGCCCGCCATTGCGCTCGTCAAGAGCGAGGAGCTGGCCAAGCGCATGGCTGCGGACTCCGAGCTTGCGCTGCATGAGAGCTTACAGGCCGTGCTCGGCTTTACGCCGGAGCTGGCCGCCTCCGTCCGGCAGCGGGAGGACGATACCGACCGCTATGAGGACACGCTGGGAACCTTCCTCGTACATCTGGCCACGCAGCCGATGAGCGAACAGGACAGTGTGGAATCGTCCAAGCTGCTGCATCTGATCGGCGATTTTGAGCGCATTGCAGACCACGCCGTCAATATTATCGAATCGGCGGAGGAGCTGAAGGAAAAGGGCGTTTCGTTCACGGACTCTGCAAAAAAAGAACTTCAGACGATGCTGAACGCCGTGGGCGAGATCGTTGATCTCACAAGCCGGGCATTTTTGCAGGACGATCTGACGCTTGCGCGGCAGGTCGAGCCGCTGGAGCAGGTCATCGACAAGCTGAAGGACGAGCTGCGTACGAATCACATCGCCCGTCTCCAGCGCGGCGAATGCTCGCTGGCCGCAGGTTTCGTACTGTCCGATCTGCTGACAAATCTGGAACGCGTGGCCGACCACTGCTCGAACATCGCGGGCTGTCTGCTCGACATGAAGAACGAGCGCATCGATCTGCACAAGTACCTCGGCGACGTCAAATCCGGCAGCAACGAATTTTTGATGCAGTACCATACGTTTGAGGAAAAATACAAGCTGGCGTAACCGCGCCGGACGCACAGACAATATCAGCACGCACCAGCGCCCCCTGTCATGTCACAGCATGACAGGGGGCGCTGCGGGTATTCACAGCAGAATGCAGATCATCCCGCCGGTGTTTTCGTTGATCATGCGGCCAAGGGTCTTTGTGAGCTTCTGCCGCGCGTCGTCCGGCATACGCATAATCTTCGCCGTGACGCCCTCGGAGACAAGCTCATAGAGCGATTTGCCGAAGATGTTGCTCTGCCAGAGCTTATCGGTGTCCTCTTCATATTCGCCGAGCAGATAGTCGATCAGCTGCTGCGATTCCTGCTCGCCGCCGACCATGGGGCTGATCTCCGTCTCGATCTGCGCGCGCATCATGTGGATGGACGGCGCGCTGGCGCGCAGCTTGACGGCGTAATTGCCGTTTTTCTTCACGATTTCCGGCTTTTCGAGCTTCAATTCCTCTGCGCCCGGCATGACGATGCCATAACCGGTCGCCTTGACCTGTTCGAGCGCGGTCTGTACCTTTTCGTAGAGCTTTTTCGTCTGCGAAAGCTCCCGCAGCATCTGCATAAGCGCCTCGTCGTCCGCGATCTCCACGCCCGCCTGCTTGGACAGTTCTTCGTAGAACAGCGTCTCCGGCAGATGCAGCTCGCAGGTGACCGTGCCAGTTCCGAGATCGACCTCCCGCACGCGGAACGCGTCGACCGGATCAAGCTCCCGCAGCGTGCCCATGACGCTTTCCGCCTCGCTGAGGCTCGTGAGCCTTGAGGCGCGGTCAAGCATTGCGTCATACAGGGCGGCCTTGACCGGGTGATCGTCCGGCAGCGCCCGCACCCAGCTCGGCAGGAAGAAACGCAGCTCCTCGACCGGGAACGCGTACATGACCGCTTCGAGCAGCCGCGCAATATCCTGCGTCTGCATCACCGCGCAGTCCATCGTCAGCGCCTGCACGCCGTATTCGGCCCGGATGCGGGCGCAGATCGCGTCCGCCTGTCCCTTTTTCGCGTCCTGCGTATTGACGACGACCACGAACGGCTTGCCCGTTTTCTGCATATCCGCAATGGCGCGGGCTTCCGCCTCGCGGTAATCCTCGCGCGGGATATCCGTGACCGTTCCGTCCGTCGTGACGACCACGCCGATGGAGCTGTGGTCCTCCATGACCTTTTTGGTGCCAAGCTCCGCCGCCTGTGCCATGGGAAGCTCCTCGGAGGCCCAGGGCGTCGTGACCATGCGGGGCTTGCCGTCCTCCGTGTCGCCGACCGCGCCGGGGATCATGTATCCCACAGAGTCGATCAGCCGCACCTGCAATGTCGTTTTTCCGTCCGGGCTGATGCGGGCGGCCTCGTTCGGGACGAATTTCGGCTCCGCCGTCATGATCGTCCGGCCCGAGCCGGACTGCGGCAGCTCGTCGGTGGCGCGTTCGCGCTCATAGACGTTTTCGATGTTCGGCAGCACGAGCTGCTCCATGAAGCGCTTGATAAAGGTGGATTTTCCCGTCCGCACAGGGCCGACGACTCCGATATAGACCGTGCCGTCCGTGCGGTCCGCGATCTGCGCGTAGATCGAACGTTGTTCCATATTCCCGCCTCCCGTCTCACATGGGGATCAGCAGCAGCCGTCCGGCGTCCGCCTCCGGCTGCGTCAGATGATTGGCCTGCTGGATCGACTGCGCCGTCGTCCGGTACTGCCGCGCAAGGTCCCAGAGCGCGGCGTTTTCGCTCATGCGCCGGATGACGACTGACGGCCGCTGCGTGTTCTGCTGCTTCGTCAGGTCGAGCGTCCCGCCGGACAGATTCTGCAGCGTCTGCCGGGAAAACGTCTGTACCTGAAAGACCGCGTCATAGCGCAGCTCGACCGCGCCGCTGCCCGCCGAGGCATAGCCCTCCGGCTGGATCGTACACACGGCCTCGCAGAGGCCGTTTTCGCTCAGCGCCGTATGGCAGCTGACCTCCGTGCGGAACGTCTCAGCCTGCACCGCGCCGTCCGGGTCGGTATAGACGAGGTCCGCGCGCAGCGGGACATGGACGGTAACGCCGTCGTCTGTCCGCTCAAGCGCCTGTGCGTCCGGGTAGACCCGGCAGTCGAGCACGGCGGCGGCCTGCACCGGGAACGAGGCGCGGACAGGCTCGCGCAGCGTCTGCGCGTCGAGGCGCATGGTGTGCTCCTGCGTTTCCCACTGCGGCTGGAACTCGCCCTTGGTCGAATATGCGTCCTCACAGAGCGTCAGCGCCTGCGGCTGCACGACCATGCACTGCGCCAGCAGCCCCGCGCCGAACAGCAGCTTCTGCGACTGCTCCGACGCGACCGGCTCCAGCTGCACGCCGGTCACGAGCAGCACCGATTCGAGCGTTTCGTCCTGATCGTAGTCGCCCTCCATCTGGCAGTACTGCGAAAACGGCACGGAAAAACTCAGCGTCCGCAGGGCGTTTTCATTGTCCAGATAAGTAATTTGCAGATTTGCGGTTCCCTTCAGGACGGCCTTGCTCCCGACCAGCCCCTGCTCCTGCACGACCGGCGTGAGCAAACAGCTGACCAGCCGTGCGATCTGCGGCCTGCCGTCCGGCAGGTTCAGCTCCTCGCTGACCTGAAACGCGCGCTCGGAAAGCTCCACAGGCGCATTCGTCTCATAGGTCTGCGTTTTCAGCTGCAGGCAGGCGGGCGGATCCTTGAGGACGCTCATGCTCTGCGTCTGCGGCTCATAGCCGTCCGCCTGAACCAGAACGCTCACGCGCAGGAGCACCTTGCGCGAGTTGATCAGGCGGCTGTCCGCGCTGCGGACGCAGCAGCGCACGAGCGTCTGCGTGTCCTCGCGCAGCTCGGCGCACTCCAGCTTGACCGTAAACGGCAGCTCGGAGGTCAGCAGCTGCAAGCCGCCCGCTTCGTCTGCGTACAGGCAGCTTGTGCGCAGCGTCCCCGTCACGAGAAGACTGCCCTCCCGGTTCGTTTTGCTCTGTACCTCCGGCTCGGCGCAGCAGATGAGCGTGCGGGAAGCGTCCGGCATACTGTCGGGTATGATGAGCTCCTGTGTCTGCTCCTGCGCAAGCGAGAGATGCGCCGTGCGATGCAGGCAGGACCGTTGTTTCTGTTCAAATGCAAGCTCCATAGTCTCAACTCCTTGTATATGTTCTGGGATATATATACGCAGAGCCGGACAAGGATATGTTTCGGAAATTATTTCAGCAGCAAAAGTCCCAGCACGATCAGGATCGCCGCGATCAGCACCCGCAAAAACCACCCGCACAGCGCAAACGACAGCAAAAGTCCAACGCCCGCCCCGATTAGAAGCAGCCCGAGCTGCTTGGTCTTCACACACATAAAAAATCCCCCCTGTCAGCATACGCGGGCAGGAGGAATCTGTGCGGGTCTGAACGCGTTTTTACAGCTTCCAGCCCACGGCCTGTTCGCGGCCGGTGATGAAGCGGCGGTAGATGCCGCCCTGCGCCATCAGCGCCTCGTGTGTGCCGCGCTGGACGATCTGTCCCTTGTCCACCACGAGCGTATCCCCATCCATTCCGCCGGCATTGACATTTTGCCCGCGTACTATGAGGAGTTCCCGAAAACGCACTACCCGGAGCTTTATTTTGATCTTCCGGCAGCGTTTTAGAGCGTCGATCAGGCGACGGACCTCCCTGCCATGTCCCGGCTGCTGTTTGAGATCGAAAATTACCGGGGCGAGGGCGCGGCGGCGGCGCTTTTTACGAGGCTAATATACTGCGGCTGCACGGGAAACGCGGAGTCCGGACTGTGCGCAGGCGGGAGGACCGGCTGTCTGTGATTTTTGTTCCGGCGGGGTTGACAAGGACTGTTTCCTGTTATATAATTTGCATTATATATAAT
>ENA-OZAB01000208-OZAB01000208.1-human-gut-metagenome-genome-assembly--contig:-NODE-208-length-39303-cov-13.019058_pt1 | contig 39303 bp, 30 predicted proteins | sample MGYA00243297_ERZ653491 | MGnify/ENA primary metagenome ERZ653491 (study PRJEB26926, sample SAMN06165154) | human gut metagenome | biome: ENVO:00009003; feature: ENVO:2100002; material: ENVO:00002003... | reverse complement strand
AATATTTATATAATAAATAAAAATTGGAAAAGGGAGAAGAAAAGACGATATGCTGACCGTAAATTACGTTGACGACGACGATGAATTGATGAGAATTTACGACCGCGCGGGGGTGACGGGCGCAAACACGAGCGGTATCAATGCGGTGCTCTTCGACGACGACGAGGGCATGGGCGTATGCAAAATGGTGCTTCGCGACGAAGGGATCCTTATTGTATCTTTCGACGTTGCAAAGGACAAGGCGGAAGATCCGTCGGTTTCCGACTTCTTTTTCAGGACTATTCTTTTCAAACTGTCGATGAGCGAAGTCAATATTCTTATTGCACCCGACGACAGGCTTGAAAAATTCGGATTCAAAAAACAAGGAGATCTGATGGTTGTTGCCGCGCGGGACGTAGTTTTCCCGTCGTCTTGCGGCGAAAATCACCAAATCGATAATTAACCGAATAAAATCGGCGTATAAAGCGTCGATTTTTCCATTAAGGAGCATATATGGAAGAATTTGCAAAACCAACCAACTTTATTGAAGACATCATTGACGCCGATCTTAAAAGCGGCAAGCATACGTTCATAGCGACGCGTTTCCCGCCCGAACCGAACGGGTATCTGCATATCGGCCACGCAAAAGCCGTCTGCATAAATTTCGGCATTAAGGAAAAATATCACGGCACGTGCAATCTGCGTTTCGACGACACCAACCCGTCGAAAGAAGACGTCGAATACGTCAACAGCATTCAGGAAGACATAAGGTGGCTGGGTTTTGAATGGGACGCGCTTTATTATGCGTCCGATTACTTTGAAAAAATGTATTCGCTTGCGGAGGGGCTTATCGAAAAAGGGCTTGCGTACGTCTGCGATTTGTCCGCGGAAGAAATCAGCAAAACCCGCGGCACGCTTACCGAGCCCGGCGTAAACAGCCCGTACCGCGACAGAAGCGTGGAAGAAAACCTGCGACTTTTCAGGGAAATGCGCGCGGGAAAATACGACGACGGCGAAAAGGTTCTCCGCGCGAAAATCGACATGGCGGCGAACAATATCAATATGCGCGATCCCGTCATTTACCGTATCGTGAAAGCGCCGCACCACAGACAAGGCACAAAATGGGTGATTTATCCCATGTACGACTTCGCGCATCCTTTGGAAGACGCGATCGAGGGTATCACGCACAGCTGTTGCAGTCTTGAATTTGAGGATCATCGTCCCTTGTACGACTGGGTTGTCGAAAAGTGCGGATTTAATCCCCGCCCGAGGCAAATCGAGTTTGCAAGGCTCAACCTTACCCACACGATTATGAGCAAGCGTTATCTTCGTCAGCTTGTCGAAGACGGCGTGGTCGAAGGGTGGAACGATCCCCGTATGCCGACATTAAGCGGTATGCGTGAAAGGGGATATCCCGCGGAAGCCATACGCGATTTCTGCTCCCGCATCGGCGTGGCAAAGGCAAACAGCGTCGTCGATATCGCGCTTCTGGAACACTGCGTTCGCGAAAACCTTAACGAAAACGCAACGCGCGCAATGGCGGTTCTGAAACCGTTGAAACTCGTTATCGAAAACTATCCCGAAGGGGCGACGGAAACCGTCGAAATCGAAAACAATCCCAACAAAGAAGACGCGGGTTCTCACACCGCGACTTTCAGTCGCGAACTTTTCATCGAAGAAAGTGACTTTTCGCTGAATCCCCCCGCAAAATATTTCCGCTTAAAACCCGGCGGAATGGTAAGGCTCAAAGGCTCGTACATCGTCGAATACGCCGGTTGCGACGTCGACGAAAACGGCAACGTCAAAGAAGTGCGCTGCAAGTATATCGAAGACAGCAAATCGGGCGGCGCGAACGCGGGCATCAAGGTCAAGGGCGTAATACACTGGGTGAACGCAAACGACTGCGTCGACGTAACGGTAAATCGTTTCGATTATCTTATCAACGACGTCGAAGGCGACCTTATGGATCGCGTCAACAAAAATTCAAAGACGGTTGTCCGCGCGAAAGCCGAAAAATTCATCGTCGAAAACGCAAAGGCGTACGACCGTTTCCAGTTTATGAGACAGGGCTATTATATGGCGGTAAGCAATTTCGACAAATCCGCGCCCGTGTTCAACGAAGTCGTGGGGCTGAAAGACAGCTTCAACAAATAAGACAAAAAAAGAAAAACGCCGTCAACTTTTTTACGAAAAGCGTTGATATGTAAACTATTTTAGTTTATAATAGTTAAGAAGTATCTTGAAACCACGATGGTTTTTTCGTGATTTCGACCATTGTTTAAGGAGATAAGTTATGGCAGTATGTAAAACTTGCGGTTCAGTAGTCCATCAGGGCGACTCGTTCTGCCCCGTTTGCGGACAAGGCCTGTTCAACCCCGAAGACGCGCTTATCTGTTCGGCTTGCGAAACGCCGAATGCGCCCGGGACGCGCTTTTGCAAACATTGCGGCGCGGTGCTTCTGAGAAAGCCCAAGACGGTTCAATGTCCCGTATGCGGCAGCGAAAACGCCGAAGACGCCTTATATTGCACGGCTTGCGGCAGCGAAATGCCCGGCGATTTCGAAAAAGAGTTCGAGGTGGAAAGCATCGAAAGACTGCAATCGGTTTTGCCGCTCATCCACTCTTATGCCGAAAAGTTCAACGGCGAATTTGACAAACTTTCCGAAGAAGAATTGAAAAATTCCACGTACGTTTGTCCGGTATGCGGCAAGCGCAACAGCATTTCTGACGAAAAGTGCCGTCGTTGCGGCAGAGATAAGAACAGAAGTCTGTACCTTGCAAGCAAGCAACGTATTCCTTCGTTCGAAGACGCCGTCGAGGTGCCCGACGTACCGCACACTCCCGTGGTCGAGCCCGTATTCCCGGTGAAAGCGGACAAAAAGCCTGAGTTTATAAACGGTAAAAAGTCTGCCGACAGCAAACCCGTAAGGGGCGGCGGACAAGCCGGTTACGCAGGCGGCTATGCTTATTCGGGCGACGGATTTATGCAAAATTCGCCCATAGTACAGCCCCTTGCAATCGTTCCGTACGTCACGCAGGAACAGCCCTTGTGGCAGTATGCGTCCAAGGCGGATTATGAAAGAATGCGTCGTAATAACGCAAAAAAATAACGGGGGAATTATGGATAAAAAAACAGAAAACGTTAAAAACGAAAAAGTCGTATTTTACGCTCCGTTGCCGGTCAACAAACCGTATCCTATCATAAGGCCCAGCGAAAAAATCCAACTTCAACCCACGGTAAATCCCGTTGCGATCGTTCCTTACCTGTCCGCGGGCGAGGAAGAAGAAACCGTCGCGCAGTCCGCGGCGGAACAACAGACCGTTGCCGCAAGAAAGACGGAAAAACGCGCGTCGGCACGTGTGTCGGGCGTTCTTATGCTTATCATCGCCACGCTGTCGATAATTCTGTTCGGGTTGTCGTTCGCGGCGAAATATCCCATTGCGGGAGCGGAAAAATACATCAGCCTTAAATACTTTGCCGATATGTTCGACGTGATGCTCAAAACGCACGAATTTGCAAAGTTCGACATTGTTTTCGCGCCGTATCTTATCGCCGTCGCCTACGTTGCGATAATCGTCAACTTCATTTTGTCGATAATCGCGATTTCCACTGGAAAGAGAATAGGATTTACCCTTTGCGCGGTCATAGCGTTCCTGTGCTTTGTCGTCGCGGCGTTTTATGAGATGAAATTCTTCTCTCAGATCAAAAATCTGGGCAATCTGCTTTCGCGCGATTGCGGTTGGCCCTCGATAATGCTGATTATTATCGGCGGCGCAAACCTTGTGTTCGCATTCGTCTGCAACATAATTTGTCCTAAACACAGAATTCAGGAAACTGTCGAGTTTTAAGCGGAGGTTATATAATGAAAAGAAAAAACAAAAAAGTAGTTGCCGAATCTTTGCCCGTGAACGCGGAAGAAACCATTAAAAACGCCCGCGCGGAAATGAAGGACGAAGATTTTTCTGAACTCAGAATTCAAAAGTCCGAAGCAACGCCCATTCCGCAAGGGAAACCCGCGGCGGCTGCTCCCGCTCCGCAAAACGCGCAAAAAGTCCCGCCCGAGGTTGCAAATCCCGTCGAATATGCGGTGATGCGTCCCGTGGCAGGCGGTCTTCAACCCATAATCGCACCCCGCGGTCAGGTTCAGCTTAACCCCGTCGTAGTGCCTGTGGCGTTTGTGCCGTACGCAACGCAAAACCAACCCGTTTTGCAAATCGACAATAAACCCAAACAGCAACAACCGCTGCCCGAAGTCAAGGATCAACCCCTTGATAAAAAGGCGGCGCGCGCGGCAAAACGCCGCGATAAAAAGCCCGAGTTTGTCGAGGACGATATTTCCGCAGAAAAAGCAATCAAGAAAACGAAAGCCAAAAACCGCGCGTTTGCGGCAATCCTTTTCGTTATCACCCTTGGATTCTTTGCGTTTGTCATTCTCAACCACTTCGCGGCAGAACTTAAAATCACAAGCCTTGCGCTTGCCCCCGGCGAGCCCGATATCATTGCCGGCTGGATGAACTTCAATACAAGCAACCTTATCGAACAAGTCCCGCTGTTCCTTTACACCGTGGTATGCGCGATTGCTCTTGCGACGCTTATCGTGGAATTCGTGGGGCTTTGCAACGGCCATGGATACCACATCTGGATTTCCGCGCTTATTCTGTTCGTATTGACGGTGGCGGGCGCAGTTATTTGTGCAACCGTTCCCGCATTCAAAGCGCTTAACGTTCCTTTGAACCCGATTGCGAAGGGCAGCTTCGTATGGCGTCTTGCGATGGTGTCGGTGGTATTTTTGATTTTCGCGCTTTGCTTCATTCCAAGGAAGCCCAAGTTCGATAACGACGACGATTTAAGCGATCTGATTTAACAAAAGACAAAGAAAAATCCCGCGGAGCCCGCGGGATTTTTGTTTGCGCTTTTTCGTTTTGTTCGTTTAATATTCTACGCCGGGGATTTCTTCCCATTCAAGGACTTCTTCCCACGTCTTATTATGTTCGATGCAATAAGAATACAACGCAATCGTACTTTGTCCGAATTTTTCAGCGAAAATCGAATTGCCCATTACCATATATAAGGGCACCAAATCTCCGCCTATAATTTCCACGTAATCTTTCTCAATTCCGTTCATTCTTTTATCTCCTTCGTATTATTATCTGTTGAAACAATTATTTATTAAAAATGTCGTTTCCTTTTGAGTCCACGCCGACGACGCACTCGAACCCTTCGACTTCGAGTTTCGTTACCGCTTCCGACAAAAGTTCCGGAAAAGCGATGACTTCCGCCGACTTAATCGCCGATTTATAAAACGCGCCCGCTCCGCCGATTGCGACGAAGTAAACCGCGCCGTTTCGTTTTATCGCGTCCACTACCGCGCGCGTGCGCGCGCCTTTACCTATTATACCTTTAAGTCCCGCGTCCAGCATATCGGGCGTATAAACGTCCATGCGTTTCGACGTCGTGGGGCCGCAACTGCCGTATGGTTCGCCGTCTTTTGCGGGCGTCGCGCCCGTGTAATAGACAAACGAATTCCGAAGGGGGAAAGGCAAAGGCTCATTGTCTTTCATAAGGGCGAAAATCTTTTTGTGAGCGGCGTCGCGCGCCGTGTAAATCGTGCCGCTTATCGACACGATATCGCCCGCATTCAGCGTTTTCAGTATTTCAATATCGCTTGTTTCGACCTTAATCATTTATCCCTCGATTATTCTTTCGCCGTGGCGCGAGCAATGGCATTGTACGGTGACCGCGACGGGCAGTCCCGCAATGTGGGTGTTTTCCGTTTCGATAAACACGCGAAGGGCGGTAACGTCGCCGCGGAAGCCTTCCGCACCGATGCCCAGAGCGTTGATTTTTTCAAGCATTTCCTTTTCAAGGGAAGAAAGATATTCGTCGGGGTTTTCCTTGTCCAAGTCGTTCAAAAGGGCGTGCTTGCTCATAATCGCCGCCTTTTCCATCGTGCCGCCGACGCCGACGCCCAAAATTACGGGCGGACACGGGCAACTGCCTGCGTCTTTCACCGTTTCCACAACCTTTTCGACCACGCCCTCGACGCCGTCCGCAGGAGTTAGCATAAAAAGCCGCGACATATTCTCGCTGCCGAATCCTTTCATCATGCAGGAAACTTTCACTTTGTCGCCTTTCACGACGCGCGTGTGGATAATCGCGGGGGTGTTGTCGCCCGAGTTTTTGCGGGAAAGCGGATGCACGGACGATTTGCGGAAGTTTTCATACGCTTGTCTTACGCCGTCGTTTACGGCGTCTTCGACGTATTTCCCGGAAAGCGCGACGTCCTGCCCGATTTCCAAGAAGACGACGGCAAGCCCCGTATCCTGACATACCGGCGAGTTTGTATCCCGCGCGATTTCGGCGTTTTCGGTCAGGACTTTAAGCGCGAAACTTTCGCGTTCGTTTGCGCCTTTTGCCGCTTTCAGACGGCAATATACATTTTCGTCAAGGTGCGTTCCGATGTTCTCAAAAATTTCCCTGACCGCGTTTTCGATTTTTATCGTGTCGATTATCATACTTCACCTTTTTACCGATATAGTATAACATAATATCGCTTGTAAAGCAAAAAAAACCGTGATACAATATTAAACGAGGTTAATATGTCACTGAGAATAATGTCGATCGCCAGCGGCAGTCACGGGAACTGCACTTATATCTCGTCGGAAACGACGCATATCCTTGTGGACGCAGGGGTAAACTTGAAAAGAATTTCAGACGCGTTGAAGACAATCGGCGTGGGGATTACGGATTTGTCGGGAGTTGTCGTCACGCACGAGCACGACGACCATATTTCGGGACTTTCCGCACTTTCAAACGCCGGCGTCAAGGTGTACGCGCACGAGCGGGTTATGCCGCATATCGCGCGCCGTATAGGGCCGATTCCGTTTGAAAACGTAGATTTTTTCGACGCGGGGTTTGAAATCGGCGATATTGCGGTTTATCCGTTCAGGATACCGCACGACACGGTATATCCGCTTGCGTATACGTTCGTGTCCGGCGGCGCAAGGGTTTCCGTCGCAACCGACATCGGTCATATAACCGAAGGAATTTTAAGTAATTTGAAGGGTAGTCAGGTAGTATTGCTGGAATCGAATCACGACGTGGAAATGCTGATGAAAGGCTCGTACACGCAACGGCTCAAAACACGTATTTCGGGCGCAAACGGGCATATTTCCAACGATTGCGCCGCAAACGTCGCGACCGTCCTTGCACACAGCGGGTTGAAAACGCTGATTCTCGGGCATATGTCCGAAGAAAACAACTGCCCGGAACTTGCTTTTTCGACGGTATTGTCCGCCCTTGACGCAAACGGATTTTCGGACAAAGTCCGCGTCGAACTTGCATATCAGAATAAATGCGGAGAACTTATCGAAGCCGATGAAAAATAAGAATTTCAAGTTTTCAAACACGGGCAACGCGTTTCTCGTTGCGTTTGCGACCTTTTACGTCCTGAGCCTTATTTACGAATTCTCTTTCCGTTTCACAAGCGGAATGAGCGGAGCGGCGGCGTGGTGTCAGTATCTTATCAACCCCGTTGCGTTCATAGGCTCGATGCTCGTTTACGCAAAGCGTAAAAACGTCGACGTCGTGTCCGCGACGAAACTCAACAAAAAAATCGGGCTGAAACAAATCGGCATACTTTCGCTGTTGTCGGTATGCTGTATTATGGCGTTTTTGCCCGTGTCGAACATATTTTTGGACATACTTTCAAGGCTCGGGTTCGATATGAGCCTTAATATCGTCGATACGACGGCATCGGTCGGCGCATACTTTTTGGGACTGTTACTGCTTGCGGTGCTTCCCGCGTTTGCCGAAGAGTTTCTGATGCGCGGCGTCGTCCTGAACGCGGCGTCGAGAAAGCGCGATTATTCCTATGCGATACTTATCACCGCGGGTATGTTCTCGCTCATGCACGGCAACCCGATACAGACGGTGCATCAGTTTTTGCTGGGCGCGGTGCTTGCCTACGTCGTGCTTGTGTCGAAGTCGCTGTGGGCTGGGATTTTCCTGCATTTCTTCAACAACTTTTTAAGCCTGACGCTGGAATACCCGTACGAAGCGATTATGAAAAATACGAGCTTGGGCTCGATGCACGTCGGATATCGCTATCTCATCTGGATTGTGGCGATACTTTTAGGCGGCACGCTTGTCGTATATCTTCTGAAAAAGTTCACGAAAGTAAGCGCGCCGAAACGCATTGAAATTTTGCCGGATAACGCCGAAGTCATCGACGTTTACGAAAATAAGGACGGCGTTTATTCCACCGAAAAGACCTTGTCCGTTAAAGCACAAGAAAGCAAAAACGACTTTGCGGCGGCATTTAGGGATTTGTGCGGGATTTTCAAAAAAGGCGGATTAAAGGCTGCTTATAATAAGATAAACACCATAATCCGCGATATTACGCCCGAAGACGACGAAATGACCGAGATGTCGCGCGAGGACTTTTTCCCGTCGAATATCAAGCTTGTTTACGTCATTCTCGCCGTTATTTGGATTATCTCGCTGGTCAGCGGATTTTTGAATTGATGACAAAACGTTTCGCAAAAAACGGCATATATGCGTTCTCGATGCTCCTTATCGCAATCTTCCGGATTATGGTTTCGGAAGGGGTTTTGTCGGGGTTGTCCGTGCTCGGTTCCGACGCCGTGTGGAGCGTCGTCGTGCAAGTCGGATTTATGGGCGTCGTGCCGCTTTTACTTTACGTAATATATCTTAAATTTTCCCGGGACAAGCACGCCTTAAAAACAATCGCGGCGGAGTTCAAGTACGATTCGTTGCCCGCTAATAAAAGTTGGGTTTATATTTTCCTGATTTCGATTTTCGCAACCTTTATGGTGACGTGTTTGTCAAACGTCTGGTACAATCTTATTTCGGTTATCGGCTACACTCCCTCGGTTTCAAAACCGCTTGTTTACGACAACATCGGCGTACTCATTGCGGATATCGCGCTCACGGCGATTCTTCCCGCGACGTTTGAAGAGTTCACGAATCGCGGACTTTGTTACGGCGCAAACGAAAACGCGCGGTTTCCGACTTTTGCGATAATTCTTTCGGCACTGATGTTCGCGCTGATGCATACGAACGTCACGCAGGTGTTTTACACGTTCTTCTTCGGGCTTATTACGGGCGCTCTCGTTTACGTCACGAAAAGTATATATCCCGCGATGTTTTGCCATTTCGTCAACAACTTCGTTGCGGTGATGCGCGATTACGGACGGCAAACGGGAAAAGGCTTCGATTTTCTGAACAAGGCGTACGGTTTTCTGCTTGGCACGACCAAAGGCGGAATAATCGCCACGATATTGTTTATACTCGTTGCGTTTTTGATGTTTGTACTGTTTTTGAAGACGTCGGTTATTGAGAGCGACAAAAGGATCGAAAAAGGCAAAGAAGTCGCGTTTTGCAAGGAAGAGGCCGCACGGCTTGACAACGCGCCGCTGTATTTTGCGATAACGCTGAATGCGCTTATTACGATATTTACCTTTGTATGGGGGGTTATAAGATGAAAATCAACGTCGTGTGCGTGGGCAAGATAAAAGAAAAGTATTTTACGGACGCGATAAACGAATACGCAAAAAGAATTTCAAGGTTTGCGGAGTTTAAGGTTATTGAGTGCGCGGAATTCCCCGTGAAAAACCAAAGCGCGGCGGAAGTATTACAGTCTGTCGAAAAGGAAGGCGAGAAAATACTCGAATGTGTCAAAGGGCATGTCATATTGACAGCGATTGACGGGAAAATGCTGGATTCCGTGGAGATTTCGCGCTTAATGAGTGTCAAAATGACAGAGGGTGTTTCCGAGATAACTTTCATCATCGGCGGCAGCAACGGCGTGAGCGACAAAGTGAAAAACCGCGCCGATTTCAAAATTTCTTTCGGGAAAGCGACTTATCCCCATCAGCTTATGCGCGTGATTTTGTCGGAGCAGATTTACCGTGCGTTTTCGATAATGAACAATCTGCCGTACCATAAATAACTTTTATTATTACTTCAAATCAGGTCAAACGAAAAAGTTTTTTCATATTATGTCGTATGATTTACGCGTACGACGATCTATTGAACGACCTTAAAACAAGAAAAAATTATTTTTCAATCGGACAAAGCGTGTTTTCGCGCGAAATTTTCGCATTTGTTAAAGGACGGGGGAATCCGCACTCGCTCATATTCGGCGGGATTCACGCAAGAGAGTGCGTTACCGCCGACGTCGTGATGCGGCTTTACGATAATTACGACGAAAGTTTGCCGGCGATATGTTTCGTGCCGCTTGTAAACCCGGACGGCGCGATGCTTGTGAAATATTCGCTTGACGGGGCGGAGTTTTCGTCGCGCGAATTTTTGAAACGGGTGAATAATAATTCAACGGATTTTTCAAAATGGAAAGCAAACGGGCGGGCGGTAGACCTCAACGTAAACTTCGACGCGGACTTCGGAAAAGGCGAAAGCAACGTATTTTATCCCGCGCCCGAAAACTACGTCGGTGAGCGTCCGTTTTCCGAGCCCGAAACGCTTGCCATGAAAAAATTGACTGAAAATTTCGGCTTCAAAGCGGCGATGTGTCTGCATACAAAGGGAAATCTTATCTATTATGGCTATAAAAAATTGAAATGTTATAAAAATTATGTTAAAATGATTGCAGCCGCAACCGGACTCCCCGCCGTGACAAGCGACGGCAGCGCGGGCGGCTACAAGGACTGGTTTTTGAAAAACGGCTTTGGATTTTCGATAACGGCGGAACTCGGCGACGATTGTCTTTTTCACCCGATTTCACGCGATTACACGGCGGAATTTGCGAAAATCCTTGAAAACACGCCGAAAATCCTTGCAAAAATCGGTGAAGAAATATGGATGAAAAGTTTATGCGCCGCGCAATCGAGCTCGCAAAACAGGCGGAAACTTTCGACGAAGTCCCCATCGGTGCGGTCATCGTCCTGAACGGAGAGATCGTCGCGGAAGGCAACAACAGAAAAGAAAGGGACAATTCGGCAATTTCGCACGCGGAAATCGTCGCGCTTAAAAACGCCAACGAAAAACTCGGCTGGTATCTTTCGGACTGCGAAATGTACGTGACGCTCGAACCGTGCGCGATGTGTGCGGGCGCGCTTATAAACAGCAGGCTGAAAGCGGTTTACTTCGGCGCGTACGACCAAAAAGCCGGCTGCTGCGGCACCCTTTACGATCTTCCGACGGACAAGCGGTTCAATCACAGACTCCACGTCGAAGGCGGCATCTTGAAAGACGAATGCGCCGCGCTTCTCACGGAATATTTCAGAAAAAAACGCAAAAAAGACAGCGACATACAAGGTGAAAAATGATTATTATCGGTCTTGGCAACAAAGGACTTTCCTATAAAAACACATATCACAACATGGGTTTCGACGTCGTGAGCAAACTCGCGAAAGAGCTGGGCGTCAGGTTTTCGCATACCGAGTGCAAGGCAAAAACCGCCGTTACAAACGTGAACGGGAAACGCGTCGTCCTTGCAAAACCCGAAACGTATATGAACCTTTCCGGCGAGTCGGTCAGGGAACTTATGGGGAAATATAAGGAAACGGCGGACGGCATAATCGTGATTTACGACGATATCGACATCGCAATCGGCACGATCCGCGCAAGGAACGCGGGAAGCGCGGGCACTCACAACGGAATGCGGAATATCGTGGAATGCTTGAACGGCAACACTGCTTTCAAGCGTATCCGCATCGGCACGGGATTCGACCACGGCAACGTGCCCCTTTACAACGTCGTGTTGTCGAAAGTCAAGGGCGAAAACAAAACGCTTGTCGACGCCTCGACCGACTTTGTCGCAAACGAACTTTTGTCGTTTTTGAAAGACGGCGACTTTGACAAACTTATGAGAAACGTCAACGGATTTAAGCCCGAATGACGAAAAATATAAAAACGAAATGTACGACTTTTTGAGACTCGAAAACTTAAAAGGCGACTTCAAAAACCTTCTCGACGCAGTACGGGGCGGCAAAGCCACCACGGCGTTTTCGCTTGTCCAAGGAGCAAAAAACCACGTTACAAGTGCAATTCCGGGCGTTAAACTGCTGATTGTGCCGGATAGGCTTGCCGCCGAAACCGCATACACTCGTCTGAAAGCGTACGTGAACGACCGCGTCGTGTTTATCCCCGACAAGGACGACGTGCTACTAAACAGAAAGGCGGGCTCGGTCGGACTCACGGGAAGAAGAATCGAGGCGTTGACGCGACTCATACAAAACAAAGCGGAAATCGCGGTTATCCCCGCCGAGGCGCTTTTGCAGTATTATCCCAACGTCGATGCGTTCAGGGCGGCGCACGTTACCCTTATGAAAGAAGAAGAGTACGCGCCCGAAAAAGTCGCGAACAAACTTGTGTCGATGGGTTATACCCGCGTCGAAAGCATGTCCGACCGCGGCGAATTTTCATTGCGCGGCGACGTTCTGGACGTATATCCCCTTGCAAGCGAATACCCGATAAGGATAAGTTATTTTGACGACCTTGTCGAAAGCATAAAATTTTTCCGCCCGGAGACGATGGAAAGCGTGAAAGAAGTCGGACACGTCACGCTGTCGCCGGCAACCGACGTTCTCATCACCCGCGACGAAGCCGACAAAATCATCGGAAAAATCAAAAAGCACCGCACGACGAACGGCGGAGCGAACGACGTAATCGACGACGTCATCGGCAGGCTCGAACTTAATCCGACCGACAGAAACCTTGTGTGGATAACGCCGTTTATCGACGAAAGAAGCGTGATTTTCGATTATCTTCCGCGCGACGCGACGATTATCGTGGACGAGCCGAAACTTTTGTACGAGAAGTTGGAACTTATCGAAAAGGAACACTCGTCAAGGGTTAAAAGCCTTGTCGAAAGCGGCGAAGTACTGCCGATTCATAAGGAGTCGATTTTAACGCGCGCATACGCTCTGACGTATATAAGGGTGATGAAGCGGCTTGCGTTCCAGCAGTTGACCGCGCTCAATCCCGTGTTCGAGTCAAGCGCCGTATATACGCTCAAATCGCAGCAGCCCGCAAAGTATTATCTTGACCGCAACGTGCTTTACACCGACGTCAAAAATTTCAATGCGACGGGCTACAAGGTCATGCTTTGCTGCGGCGACGAAAACCGCGCGAAAAACGTGTCGAAATCGCTCAAAGAAAACGATATTTACGCAGAGTGCGACGAAGATTTTTCACGCAGTAAAATCATTGCGACAAAAGCCCCGATACGCGTCGGATTTATATATCATCAGGCAAAACTCGTCGTCCTCGGAATGGACGAACTTTTTGGCAAAATCGGACAGAAAACAGAGTTAAGCAAACCAAAAACGGGGTTTATCCAGTTAAAAACGGGAGATTATGTTGTTCACGAGCAATACGGAATCGGCGTTTGCGAAGGCTCCGACCGCATCACCGTCAACGGGATAACGCGCGATTACGTCGTGCTTCGTTACCGCGACGGCGGAAAACTTTTCGTGCCCATCGACCAGATGGATATGCTGACGAAGTTTTCGGGCGGAGAAACGCCGAAACTCAATAAACTCGGTGGCGACGAATTCAAAAAAACCAAAGAAAAAGCGAAGGCTTCGATTAGAAAACTTGCCTTCGATTTGCTGAAACTTTATCAGGAACGCGAAAAGCAAAAAGGATATAAATATTCCCCCGATACGCCGTGGCAGCGCGAATTCGAGGAAAATTTCGAATACGACCTGACCGACGACCAGGATCGCGCCGTCCGCGAAATCAAGGACGATATGGAAAAAGGGCGCGTGATGGACAGGCTTGTCTGCGGCGACGTCGGCTACGGCAAAACGGAAGTGTCGTTCCGCGCGGCGTTCAAAACGGTCATGGACAACAAGCAGGTTGCGATTCTTGCCCCGACGACAATCCTTGCAAAACAGCATTTCAACACCTTAAACGCAAGGTTGCAGGGATTCGGGATAAAGACGGTACTTTTATCAAGGCTTCAATCGGACAAGGAAATCGACCGCTCACTCAAAGAAATCGAAGACGGCGTGGTAAGTATCGTCGTCGGCACGCACCGCATACTGTCGAAAGACGTCGCGTTCCACGATCTCGGGCTTTTAATCCTTGACGAAGAGCAGCGGTTCGGCGTGGAGCACAAGGAAAAACTGAAAACGGTGAAAAAGGACGTCAACGTTTTAACGCTTACCGCAACGCCAATCCCGAGAACTTTGAATCTCGCGCTGAGCGGAGTCCGGGACATAAGTCTTCTGGAAACCCCGCCGAAAAACCGTTTGCCCGTGCAAAACTACGTCGTCGAATACAGCGACGGGCTGTTAAAAGACGCCGTCATGCGCGAAGTGAGCCGCGGCGGACAGGTGTTTATCCTTTACAACTACGTCGAAACCATCGAGGCGTTTGCCGAAAAGGTCAGGAAACTCGTTGACGGCAAAGCAAGGGTGATGGTGGCGCACGGTCAGATGGGCGCGGGCGAACTCGACAAACGAATGACGTCGTTTTATCAAAGGGAAGCGGACGTGCTTATCGCAACGACGATTATCGAAAACGGCATCGACCTTCCCGACGCGAACACGCTTTTCGTCATCGACGCCGACAGATTCGGGCTTTCGACTTTGTATCAGTTAAGGGGCAGAGTCGGCAGAAGCGGCGCGCTTGCCCACGCATATTTCACGACGCGGCTTAACAAAGTCCTGACCGACGACGCCGTAAAACGCCTTACCGCGCTTACCGAATACAGCGACTTCGGCAGCGGCTTCAAAATATCGCTGCGCGACCTTGAAATAAGAGGCGCGGGAACTTTCCTCGGCGCGGAACAGCACGGCCATATCGAAAAGGTCGGCTATGAACTGTACAGCAAGATTCTGAAAGAAACCGTGGAAGAAATCAAAAACGGCGGCGTAAAGAAAGAAAACAACGTGCTTATCAAAATCGACGTCGACGCATACGTCCCCGAAGACTACGTGGGCGACGGCGACAAAATCAGGGTATACAAGCGCATTTCGGAAGTTACGAGCGTGAAAGAAAGGGACGAACTTATCGCGGCGCTGTCCGACGTATACGGTCCTGTGTCCGCGCCGCTTAAAAACCTTATCGACATCGCACTTTTAAAAAGCCTTGCGGGAGAATACGACGTCGAAAAAATCGTCGCGACGAAAAAAGGCGCGGCATTCGTGTTCCGCGACGCGAACGTTTTCAAGGAGCAAAACCTGCTTTCCGCCGTGGCAAAACTTACCGAAGACGTCGTACTGACGGCGACCGTACCCCCGCAACTGTTGTTCAACACAAAGGGGCTTTCCGTCGAACAGGTTGTCGAAAAGATGATAAACTTTTTGCTGATCACGCAAAAATCGTGAAATTTCCCGCGTGAAAAACAAAAAAACGATAAAAAGGAAAATATATAAAAACGTTTGCCTAATTTAAGGTAATCTTATATAATATGGTGTACGGTTTTTATTATTATATATAATTCCGCAAGGAGTCTATGATGAATATTAAGAAATTCTTGGCAGTTATACTTGTGACGATTATCGCGATTACCGTGTTTGCGGGTTGCGACGTTATCACGAAGAATGAGGAGCGCGACTACAACCAATCGCTTGCCACCGTGAAATACGCAGGGCTTACGTCCACCGTCACGAAGGGCGAGTTTAACGAGTCGTTCAACTCACTTGCCTACTATTACGTTTACTATTACGGATACACCGTCGACGAAGCGGCGACATCCATATTGGATTCGCTTGCCCAGCGCAAGTTGCTTATCCTTTACGTCCGTGACGAAATCGCAAAAAGTCAGGGCGTCGCAAACACCACCGCGGTAGCAGACCTTTTGAACGCCGTTGAGAAAAACGAAGCGGTAAAGAGCGCGAACGAATCCATGGCAAAGTGGTACAAACAGGTGTTTGAGGAACTCTGGAAAGAGGCAAACTCCACCGACGACACGACAGACGATACGACCGACGACGATAAAGTCGATGAAACCGACAAAATCGCCGCGCGTCCCACACGTCCCGACAAAAAGGAAGCCGAGGTCGATTATACCAAACCTTTAGATCCCGCAAAAGCCGAAATTAAGTTCTTTGAGAAACCCTACAAAGATTTGTACACCGAAAAAGAATGGGACGAACTTAACAAGGTCGAGGGCAAAGCCGACTATATACCCAAGGCTCTGAACGAACTCAAAAAACAACTTGCAGACAACTACAAGTCCTACGATTATTACCTTAACAGCGCGTACGAAACCCAGCTTATCTCGAAGTATAAGAGAGAACTCGTCAAGGATTTCGACCCCGACGACGCCGCAATACGGGCTGAATACGACAGATACGTTTCTCTCAACAAGGAAAAATTCAGCATCGAAACGGAATCGAATTACAAGTCGGCAATCTCGTCGTCCCTGACAAACACCGTTTATCATCCGACGTCGGAACACGGCTACGGCTACGTTTTCAACATTTTGTTCAAGTTCAGCGACGAGCAATCGACCGAGCTTAAAAACTTCACAGCGGGACAACCCGACAAAACAATCGTCGAAAAGTACCGCGCACAACTTGCAAACAAAATCGAGGTTATGAAGTCGAATCCCGATTACGATCCCGACGAAGTCTGCGAAGAGTGCGAAAAAGCACAAAAAGACAACAATGACCCCAACAAGTACTGCACGAAAGAAAAATGCAACGCCCGTCCTTACGAGGTCGATAGCGAAGGCAATATCAAGAAGTACAACGTAATGGACGTAATCAACGAACTTACGGCGAAACTCGACGCGGCAACTACGTTTGAGGCAAAACGCGAAATCGCGGCGCAGTACGTTTATATGGTAAACGACGACACCGGTATGTATAATACGAGCAGCAATAACGCCATCACTGCGGGCGGCAACGGATACCTTATCTCGCCCCACGAAACCGATAAAACTTATGTCGAAGAATTTTCGAAAAAGGGCAGAGAACTTGTAAATAACGGTCTCGGTTCGTACGGCTGGTGCGTCACCGACTACGGCATTCACTTCATGTTCGTAAGTTACATTCCTTACGACACGACCGTTTCGGGCGTAGCGGACGACCTTATTCCCCCTGACTACATCGTTTACTACGGCCGCGAAGACGACGAAAACGACAAAAACAAAACGCTCCGTGACGTCATTGTCCAAGACCTTAAATCCAAAAATACCGAGGCGCGTTATCAGATTGCCGCACAGAACGCAATCGCAGCAAACAAAGACAACTCGATTTCAAGGAATAAGAAAGTCTGGGAAAAGACAGTGAAAGAACTCAAAAAATCGCTTGGCGTAAAAGACTAAGACAAAACAATCAAAAACCTTCGGGTAACCGAAGGTTTTTTTATCGGGTTTTTTGAAAGAAAAAACAACCGCAGGATAATCTCAAAAATTAGTATTGTAAAACCAAGAAACTTATGATATTATATAATAAATAAAACAACTTTCGGAGTCATTATGCAAAACGAAAACAATTTTGAAAAACACGAAAAACTGAAAAAAAAGTTGAAGATCGCGGGATTTGTCCTGGTGATTGTCGGGGCTGTGCTGACACTGGCGGCGTTTATCGACCTTGTTATAACGGTCGGTAATCCCGACAAAGGAGTGCCCAAACTCTTCTTCCTGGCGTTTATAGGGCTTCCCATGCTGGGTATCGGGGCAGGGCTTCTCACATTGGCGTTCCGCCGCGAAATTGCCACGTATTCCAAAAACGAAAGTGTGCCCGTCATTAACGAGGCAAGTTCGGAAATCGCGCCGGCAATACAAAACGTCGTGAAAGCGGCAAAAACCGAAAGCGGCGTCAGGTGCGAATGCGGCGCGTTGAACGACGCTGACGCGAAGTTCTGCAAGGCGTGCGGAAAGCCGCTTGCAAAAACCTGCGACAACTGCGGCGAAGATAATTCCGCCGACAGCGCATACTGCAATAACTGCGGCAACAAGCTGTAATAAAAAGAGAAAAGGGGACTTGCAAAAGCAAGTCCTTTTTTTGTGACGAAAAGAGATTGTATGCCGACAGATAATAATACAAACTTAGGTTTTGCGCCGTGTTTTTGACTAATACTGCGTTTCGCCCACGGCTTATACGGTAAAGTATTAAGCCGCTCGTGTGCCTTGTCTTATCCTAAAAATACGACGGAAAAACCATACAAAACCCGATATTCATCGGGGAAAATTTTTTCATATTCGTTGAATTCTCGATTTTTCAATGATATAATAATATAGGCAAAACCCGCGGGAGTGCTCGCGGTTTGCAAAACACAGATTAAGGAGAAAATTATGGGAGATTATTCAAAATTTATCGACGAAAAAAGACGCGCCGTACCGACGCCCGAAAGCATGGTTGACGAAAACGGCATTTGCGCGTTTGGAACTTTCGACAAGGAATTTGAAAAAATGGACCTTGTGAAACTGAAAAAACCCACAAGTTTGCCAAATTGCTTCAACAGGCTTAAACTCACGCTGTGGGAAGCGACGGAAGTCCATCTGAAAAACGGTGTGCTGCTTGCGGTGGTTTGCGATATGGGCATATTCGGAAAAACGCTGAACGTGTTTTACGACAAGCGTACGAAAAAGGTTTATTGCTGGGATACCAACTTAAAATCAAAGGACACCGTTATCGCGCCGAACCTTATTAACGGTGCCGTTGCAGAAGGGAAAACACCCGTGTCGCACGTCAGATACGTCAACGACTTCCAGGACGGCAAATGCCATCTTAAAGGACAACATACGGGCAAATGTCTGATCACCGTTCCTCAAAAAGACAAAACGATCGTCGCGGCAATCAAAGAAAACTACGGCGAAGCGACAATCGAGTACGACTTCACGCTGACGCGTTTGTCAAAACCTTGCGTAGCAAGCATTCCTTTTGGCAAAAACCGCCCGCTGTACAGCCAGAAAGACTTCTTTAAGGCGGAAGGCAGGCTTGTCATTAACGGCGAAGAAATGCTGACGGACGAAGATTCCGCGGCAATCGTCGACGATCACAGGGGCTATTATCCCCGCCGCGCCCATTACGACTGGGTAACGACGATGGGTAAATGCAACGTCGACGGCGCAGAAAAATGGCTTGCGTTCAATCTCACCAGAAATCAATCCATCGATCAGGAAAAGTATAACGAAAACATACTTTGGCTTGAAGGGAAGACAAGCATTCTTCCGCCGATAACGTTCACGAGAAACCCCGAAAGCAAGGACTTTAAGGATTATTCGGAATGGATTGTCAAGGACGAGCACGATATGGTAAACCTTAAATTCAAGGTATACAATATGAATCCGATGATTATGCACGCGCTTGTCGTAAACATAGATTATTATGTCGCATACGGCGAACTCGAAGGGTATATCCGTGACGAAGACGGCAAGAAATACGTCCTTGACGGAATGCTCGGCATGGGCGAAGATAAAACGCTGCTGCTGTAATAAAGCCCGAAAAACATCATGCAAAGTACTGCCGTACGACAAAAAACACAATAGTTTTATGAAAATCTTAAACGGCGAAACGTGCAGTTTATCGGTCAAAATCGCGCGATAAAACATATAACCACGAGAACAGGACAAAAAACAAAAACAAAAAAGACAGCCCGCGGGCTGTCTTTTTATGCAAGAAAACAAGTTGTTTTTAACGAGGTTCCGAATTACTATTCCTGCGTTTCCTGACGGAGCAGAGTTGCGTAGCGCAGCATATGTTTGCGAGAGGACACGCCGAGTTTTTCCAGAATGTTGTGGTTGTGGAATTTAAGAGTGCTTTCGCGGATATTAAGGACGTCGGCGATTTCGTTTGCGGACTTGCCGTCAATATACAAGTCGAAAATCTTTCTTTCCGTTTTCGTGAGTTCTTTCAGCCCGGCTTTGAACGCCTCGTAGTTGTCCGGATCGATTTCGTTTTTGCGGGAATACGCAAGCCTTTCGATTTCGGCTTGTCGCTTGTCGATTTCGGCGGTCTGGTTTTCGGTGACGCTTGCAAGTTCCTCGTTCTGGCGTTTCAGCTTATCCGTTTCGAGATCGCGCAGTTTATCCTGTTCGGCAAGGTAGACGAACAAGTCGTCGATTTCGATAATGTCGGAGTTGTTTTCGGCGTGCTCCTGCTTGCGGATTTGTTCCAGATTTTTTATCACCGGCGCGACGAATTTTCGTGAGAAGACAACCGAAAGCACGACGGCGGCGAACACCAACAAGAAGCATACCAAAACGATTCTCGTTGCGTTGACCGCAATGGTTTTGTCAAAGCCGCTTTTCGGCTGCATTACCACAAGGGAGTATGCCGTATCGCATATCGAAATCGTTTTCGTGACGGCGACGAAATTTGTTTCGCCGCTAAGTTCGGTAAGGTTGTTTTTAATTATTTTCGGGGAAAGAGTGCCGCTCGGTTTCAGGGAATAGCCGCCGAGAACGCCCGTCCAAAAGATATTTTCGCAGTCGATTTTGCTGTCTTTTGAAGTTTTTGAAAAAGTGCAGGTTAATTGATCCAACCTTGTCGGCTGGGCGAAGTAGTCCTTGAAGTAGGTGTTGGAGATTTCAAAGCCGCAGATTCCGTAAAAAGTGTTGTCCGCGCCGAAAATCGGGGTGATATAAGCCATCGCACTGTCGCTTGTGCCGTCAAGCGCATAAACGTCGGACAGCAGCGGTCTTTTATCTTTTACGGATTTGCCGAAGATGTCTTTTATTTCTGCCACCGATTCGGTATTGAATTCCAACCGCCATTTACGATGCGGCATTATGCCGTTTTGCCTGCCGAGATCCGAGTTTCCTCTGTACATAAGCAACGTTTCGTCCGTGCGGTCGAGGGTACTGCGCTGGAAGTACAGCCCGGTTCTGGATTTGTCGGCGTTTGTAGCACCGGAGTTTACGGTTGCGTCCATCACAATGAACGCGCCCGAGGCGTCGGCTTTCAGCAGTTCTTCTCTGAGTTTCGGCAAAAGGGCTTTCTGCATGCCTTCGGTATGCGACAGGGAGTCGTTCAGCGCGTTGAAAGAAATCCCGTTTTCGGACAGATACGCGTCGATTATCGCCGAAGAGTCGGCGGCAAGCATTTCGCCCATCATCGAGATATCGTCAAAGTATTTTTCGATTTGTCTTGTATAAAACTCGTTCTGGAAAGTGAGGTTGTCGGAATATTTTTCGGTCGTCGTCGAGAACTGCCCGGCGAAAAATAATCCGCAGCTTACAAACACGCCGACGACAAGAACCAGCGCGAGCATATACAACAAAAGCTTGCGCCACATTGACTTTTTTCTGTTTTTGAAATCGGCGATTTTTAACATATTTCGGGATTTATCGCCGCATTCAGGCGACGTTATAAAGCGCGGCTTTCATTTCCGCGACGATTTGTTCCGTGGTGCCGCCCGCCGCGTATAGCGAGGCAAGGTTTTTCTGGATTTTGCGGATTTCGTCGTACAGCGTGCGTACTTTGGAATAATAGCCGTCGAAATTCGGTTCTCTCACGAAAGTGCAGGTCGCGACGGTTTTCGTCAGTGCGGCGTAAAGGTTTTTGAAGGCGTCCGACTTAAAGGAATTTTCGCCGATTTTCGCAAAAGCCCCCGTTCTTACGGGCATATATCCGGTTGACAGGACGAAGTCCACGTTGCGCTGTTCCTCGGTGAACCACCGCGCGAATACGGTTGCCGCCTCGGCTTTTTTGTCGGTCGTTTTATAGGCGCAAAGCCCGACGCCCGCCTGCGTTGCGAATTTCTGTTTTCCCGCCTGTTGGGGCAGGGGTAAAACTTGCAGTTTCATATCTTCCGACGTATTGTCGGGGTACGTGATTTTGTCGTTGGCGTAAAGCACGGAAGCCGAAGAGCCGATGCCGGCGCACGTTTGCGCGGTCATAATCTGCGTGTTGTAGTACATATCGGACACGACGATATGGCCTTTGGCAATCGACGTCGCGAACGCCTCGTAGGCTTTTATAAACGACGGGTTGTTTTCGTCGTACCAGCCGTCCTTGTAAGAAACGCTTTCGCCGTCGGAGATTGCACAAAGTTCCGCAAGTCTTATAAGATAATCGATGGCGCAAAAGGGTTTTCCGCCCGACCAATCGTAATATTTTTCGGCGACGGTGAAGAAGCCGTCCCACGTTTCAAGGTCGGACACGGAAACGTTTTTTTCGGCGGCGAATCTTTCAAAAACTCCGCCCGCGATGAACAGCATATAAGTCGATTTGGAAACGGGGAAAACCGAAAGGCGGTCGCCCAGCATGCCGTCGCTCAGAAAATCGGGGACGAAGGCGTCCAGTTCGGTCGGCGTGAAATAATCTTTCCAGTTCAGAAGGTTGTCCGCCCCGAGACTTTGCGCGTCGCCCGAGTGACAGAAGAACAGGTCGGGCATATCCTTGGAGCCCGCTTTCCCCGCCTGCGCGTCTTTGAGTTTCTTTCCGATCTGGGAAGCGTTGGACATCAGTGTGACGTCAATGACGATTCCTTTTTCCTTGCCGACGGTTGCGTTGAATTTCTCCACAAAGTCGTTCATCGGGGAGTTGGCTTGCTCGCCGTAAACGTGCCACATCGTAAGAGTCGTGGGTTTTTTGGGATCGAGCAAGGATTTATTTTTGTTGCAAGCAACAAACGTAAACGGAATTGCAAGAAGCGCCGTGGCGGCGATCAACAAAGTGAGTATTCTTTTGGCATTACGTTTCATAGTGTTTTTCCGTTATTATCAGTCGGGGGAAATTGCCCCGATTTTTCAAAAAATCAAATTATTTTTGGGTTTTTCCCCACCTTTTGGCGGGTTGGGTGGGGGAAAAGCCGTCCTGATTTTGATATACTGTCTATACACTCGAAGGTGATTATCTGTATTATAGCATAATATGCGCGCGCAAGTCAATCCGCCTTTGAGACAATAAAACGCGATATCTGCGGAATTCACAACGGTTTTAAGTCGCGATTTTCGGCGATTTGGAATAAATCATAAGAATCAAACAAGGAGACAAAATCATGAAAAGAAAATCGATCTTCACATTTTGTGCGATAGCGTTAATGCTTGTTTTATCGCTCTCGGTGCTTACTGCTTGCAACAAGGACGGGAAACACAAAGAATATACGATAACCTTTGACAGCAAAGGCGGCAGCGCGGTGCAACCCATCAAGGCAAGCGCAGGCGCGGCGATTACAGCCCCGACCGATCCCACCAAAGACGGTTTTGTTTTTGCAGGCTGGTATGAAAGCACGGACGGCGGCACGACGCTTTCCGACACGGCATTCAGTTTTTCATATATGCCGGCAAGAGTTTTCACGCTTTACGCAAAATGGGCGACTGCCGACATTAAGGGCAAGACATTCAACAAAGTTGACGCAACCATCGAGTGGGAGTCCGAAGCCGTCAAGCAAGCGCTTCTTGCAGAAATGAAAATGACGGAGGAGCAGTTTATACAAAGTCATAAGGTATCAAAAGTTACGCTCGTTTTTGCGGCGGATAAAGATTCCGTGACGGCGACTTTTGATCAACACCCGGGCGAAGAAGACGATAAAGGCAAAGGCGTCAGAACGCTGTTGTACAGGATTAAAGGCTCTGCTATCGTGTTTTACGACAGCCAAGAAGATATGGAAAAAGAAATCCCCGCTCACGAAATGGGTTTGTTTGTAGGCTCAACGTTTGAGTTGTCCTCAGATAAAACGACCATTATACAGAGCAATATCCAACCGGGAATTGGAACGATTAAATATAAGTATAGCGTTGTGGTAAAATAAACCGGCGTAAAAGGAACAAACACAAAAAACAACGGTTTTAAGTCGCGATTTTCGGCGATTTGGAATAAATCACTTAAATCAAAAAGGAGAAAGACTATGAAAAGAAAATCAATCATTGCAGTGCTGGCGTTGGTATTAGTGTTGGCGTTGTCGTTGTCGATATTCTCGGCATGCAACAAGAAGCACAAGTATTCAAGCGAGTGGAAGTTTGACGAAAAAACTCACTGGCACGAATGCACCACGAAAAAGCACACCGACACATCGGAGAAACTCCCGCATGAGTTTAAGGAAGAAATTGTGAAAGCAGCGGACTTCGGCGTGGTCGGCACAAAGAAATTCACTTGTAAGGTATGCGGATATAGTTATACCGAAGACATCGACGCACTTGGCGCGAAGGACAACGAAATCGTACTTCAAGACGGCAAAACGCTTGATAAAACGTACGACGGAAGTGCTGTTGACGTTTCGGACAAATTCTCGTTCAGCGGCAACGGCGAAGTGACGTTAATGTTCAAGGCACAAGGCGCGGCAGACGACGCGTACGACGCAACCGCCCCGAAGGATGCCGGCGAATATACCGTCAAGGTCAGCGTAAGAGCCACGGCGGAGTGGAAATCCGCGACAAAAACTTTCGACTTTGCAATCGCAAAGAAAGAACTTACCGCGACCGGAACCAAAGAGTATGACGGCAACGCAACCATGCCCGCAACCCTTACGGGCGTAATCGCAGGCGATGCGGTCACCGCGACAATCACGATGGACAGCAAAAACGTTGGCGCAACCGTCCAAAGCGTTGTGCTTGACGGCGCGGACAAAGACAACTACACGATTAACATAGAAAACGTAAGCGTGACAATCGCTCCGAGGGAAATCAAAATAAAGGATCTTGAAGTTGAATACAACGGAACGAGCAGTTATATTTTGGTAAATGAACAAGCAAGCAATGCAGACGCAACCAAATATAATTTTGTCACAGGCGACTATGTTAATCTGAGACTTTCATTCAACGCAAAAGCAAACGCAGGCAACACCCAAGCAGACTTAAAGAGCATCAGCCTCCACGGTAATGACGCGCAAAACTATAAAAAACCCGAAATAAGCGATGTCACGGTCACGGTTTTACAACGTAGCATTACTGTGATGAACAGGGAATTCAAAAAGACAAAGGTCGGCGTAGGTCAGTTTGAAGGCTCTACGTGGTTCGCTCTTACAGAAGAAGAAGGCTTTGTCGCGGGCGAAACAGAACTGAAAATCGGCATTAAGGACACAGCGGTTGCTTCGTACGCCGTAGGCGGTCCTTACAATATGGAATTTGTTGAAGACAGATTTGTGTTGTCGGGCGATGGAAAAGGCAACTATAAAGTAGTCGGGGCAGTTGGTTGTACGTTGACAATCTCCGGGAAAGAAGTCACGCTTAACGCGACGTATGTCGATGCGAACGACAATCCTATTTCGGGGATCGAAGGAAATTTCAGCGTTACCATTGATGACAAAGGGATTTCTTCGCAAACCGCCCAAGGCGATCTTGCCGAATACCTGATGAAAGGCGAAAACAAAAACAAAAATGTTGAAGTAACAATGGAGGTTATTGACGGAAGCGTAACCATAGCGGCATTCAGCAGAGTCGGCGTGAACACTCAAAGCGATTTGCGTTACGTATGCAACTACGGCAGTTTTGAGGTTTCCGGTGACCAACCTACCTTCATTGAGTTTGCGTTGTTTAACTATAACACTCAATATATTGACGAAAACGGCACTTGGATTTATACCGATACGACAACTTTGAACGTAAGAATTAAAATCAGGTTCTATGACATCGCAACACTCGACAAAAACACCTCCGCAATAGATGCTATCGGCGCAAACTACACCGCGGTTTTTGAAACCACCGTTGACAGCGGAGAGTATGGCAGCGTCTGCACGCTTGACCTTGAATGGACAAGTGAAAAAATCACCGGCAGTGAAGTTATTGTGTACAATGCGTTGACCGGCTCGGAGATTAACTTTAATAAGGTCAATGAAAAGCAGTACACATTCGACGCGATTGCAGGCAATACCAAGTTCTACGTTTACGTTGAAGGCGTTGGCGGCGACAACCAGGTCACTCTTAAAGTCACGCTGACGTGCGCTTTGAACGAAGGCACCCCGACAAGGCTTGAATTTTCCGCAGGCGCAAATGAACTTTCGTCCGGAGAATTGACCTATGCGGCAGGCGAAGAAAAGAGATTTGTTGTCAGTGTCGGTTCCATAATGAATGGAATGAAGTACACGATTTCAAATATCCCCGCAGGCGCAACCGTAAAGGTTTATAGAGCAGACGGTACAGAGGTTACTTTGTCGACGGACAATTCTTTTGAGTTTCTGTCTGGCGTGCCCGCAAGAGATTATACCATCGTTGTCACAAACACCACCGACAACAATCTGAACATTAATTTCAGCATAACAAAAGAACAGACGTCAGGCGGGATTGTAATTTCCTGATTGAAAGCATAGCAACAAAATAACAACAACAAAAGATCGGATAAGCGGGGTAAAACCCGCTTGTCCGAAAAACATTTTACTTAAAGAAGAAAATAATTAAATTAACATATAAAAAATAACAACGGTTTTAAGTCGCGATTTTCGGCGATTTGGAATAAATCACTTAAATCAAAAAGGAGAAAGACTATGAAAAGAAAATCAATCATTGCAGTGCTGGCGTTGGTATTAGTGTTGGCGTTGTCGTTGTCGATATTCTCGGCATGCAACAAGAAGCACAAATATTCAAGCGAGTGGAAGTTTGACGAAAAAACCCACTGGCACGAATGCACCACGAAGAAACACACCGACACGACGGAGAAAACCCCGCACGTGTTCACGTGGACAGAAAAAACACCCGCAGGCTTTCATACGGACAAAGTCGAAAAGGGCGTATGTGAATGCGGATACGAAACCGAAAGGACAATTTCCGGCACCGCAACGCACACTTACGGCACGGAATGGACAAAAGACGAGTCGGGACACTGGCACGAATCGACCTGTGGCACAACGGCTCCCACGCATGACGCAATAAAGGGCAATTTCGCCGCGCATACCTTTGACGAAGGCAAAGTTACCAAACCGGCGGACTTCGGCGTGGTCGGCGAAAAGAAATTCACCTGCACGGAATGCGGATATAGCTATACCCAAGAAATTCCCGCACTTGGCGCAAAAGACAACACTATTTCGTTTGCTAACGATTTAGTTGATGAAAAAACCTATGACGGGTTGGCGTTTATCATTGATCCCGCGAAGGTCAATCGTAAGGGCGACGGTGAAATCACCATTACTTACAAAGGCGAAAACGACACTGCGTTTTCCGAAACCGCCCCGAAGAATGCCGGCGAATATACCGTGAAAGCAACCGTAAAAGGCACTGCGGAATGGAAAGGCGGAGAAATCACCACGACTATCATAATCAACAAACGCGAGATAACTTTGCCCGCAGACGTTTTTGAAGGAAAACTTGGAGAAAACCTTGAAAGCGGAAAGTTCGGTTTGACGTGCATAAACGTCGCGGAAGCGACGAACAACGTCGTAGAATGGGTGACGATTGGCGCTCCCGAAACATACTATGCGATTGGCATACATACAATCAGCGCCACCGTCCTGACCGTGGACAACGACAACTTCGAGCTTAACAAAGGCGTATACGACACGGTCAAATTTACCGTTTGGAACGCTCCCGATTCCTTCTATGCCGGAATCAAAGACGTGTTCACCTTTCCTGGTAACAGTGATGTTATGATCAATACAATAATCGCTAATGGCACGGTGAAAAAAGGCGACCAAATTTTAGTCAATGAAATCGGCAAGATAATCACAGTGAATAAAATCGAAAAGGATACGGGCACGTCGGTGACAGAGGTTGAAACGGCAACCGCCGGTGAAGAAGTAGGCTTGCGTATTAGCGAAGGCGTAACGAAGGCTGAGCTTAATAGAGGATATATGCTGTCCAAGCCCGATACGATTATCGGTTATAGCAAGGTCACGGTAACAATAAGAGTGCGCACAAAAGACGAGGGTGGTCAAAACACCCCAATTCAGACGGGAATTAAACCGAATGTTGCTTTTGCCGACACGTACGGTGAAGTAATCGGCGAAGTTACGTTCCCGAAAGGCACGACGTTACTTTCAGGCGGTGAAATACTTGAAGGCGTCACCATTAATTTCCAAGGCAAAAAAGTTCCCGCATTTGTCGGTCGCAGGTTCACACTTAGGGTGAGCGGAAAAACTATTGCCGAATGCATAGTCACCGCAGTTCCTAATGCGACAAGAGTTAGGAGCGGTTTTATGTTAGGCGTCCCCGGCACCAATGTCATTGAGCCTATCGAGCTTGGCGAAAACACATTTGCGGTCAACCTGAACAGAAGTGATCTCGGTGAAATGCTTAAAAACGCCAAAGATACCGATACAATCGAATTAAAATTTATTAATGGCGGAAAGGACATCGCAAAATACACTCGCACTCCCGGCACAGGCGAGGGGGTATACAATGAAGTTGGCGGAAGAATAGTCGGTTCATATCTCATCGTCGAGTTTTATAAAAACACTGGATCTGATCCCAAACTAACCGGCAATAACGGCGAATGGGTTTTTACAGGCGATGATATATTTATCGGAATTGGTGTTTATATTACGCCCGCTTCGGGAACCTGAGCGACACTGCAACCATCGTAGCAAAATAACTTAAAAGTTATTATCTGTTGAAAAATCGGATAAGCGGGCGTAAAAACCCGCTTGTCCAAAAAAAACGACATATCGAAAAGCCGTCAGTCAGGACGGCTTGGGTATGTTGCCAAACAGAAAGGGATTGTTCTGTTTGGCAACGTACCAAAAACCAAAAATATACTTATTTATTCGGAGACAATATGAAAGCATTAAAAGGCGTACTTATTACACTTGTCGTCATCATCGCCATCGTCGGCGTTACCGTCATCGGCGGGTACGTCGCGGTTCGCTCCAAGTACGGCATCGACCTTTTCCGCACCGCGGGACAACTGAAAACGCTCACAAAAGACGTTGACGAATCCGCTCTTTGTCCGAATGCCTACGGCGAGCAGGATTTTGTCGAAATGAAAAGCGCAGTCAATGATAAAATCGACGGGCTTATCGTCTATGAAAAGGACAAAGGCTACAACGGCTATTCGGTCAATTTTGCTTCACTTGCGGGCAAAAGTATGACAGATCCGATTTTCCTCACCGAAAAGCATGTCGGGGCGATTGCCCAAACGGTCTTTTACGAGCAAACGGGCGGCAAAATCAAGTTGGGCGATAAGGAAGTGTCCGTAACCGTCGTGCAGATTGACTTTTCGGAAATCGCCGCAAACGGCAGCGCGGACTTCAACGTCGTGGCGAAAATCGACCTTACGCCGTTCAAAGCGGATATGGGCGGTTTCCCGTATAAATACTTCAAAAAATATATCCCCGACAACCTTTACGTTTCGTCCACCGTTCGCGTAGATAAGACGGAAGAAGACGGCTTTGCCTATACCGTAACGCACAAATCGCTTACGCTTAACAATCTTTCGGCTGATGATACGGCGGATTTGTTCAACACCCTGAACGCCGTGCTGAAAATCGGGACTGCCGAAAACCTGAATATGCAGGTCGGCACCATGGCGGTAAACGCACTTATCGGCACGAAAGACGCCATCGGTTTTGCCTATTCCATGAAAGCAATCGGGGCAAAGAGTTTCGATTTCGGCACTGTTTCGGACATAGACTTGTTTATCGTATACTAAACGACTTAATGCAGCATATTTGCGATGTAAAGTCGCGTTTTATGCAAAATATCCCCCAAAAATCCAAACAAGGAGATAAAATTATGACACACACAAAAGCGAATAAATCAAAGATATTGACGCTGATTTTGGGACTTGCGACGTGTTTTGTGCTTATGCTGGTCATTGTGCTTGCAAACCCGACTTTTGCAGCATATGCGGCAGGAGAAGACGGAACAGCGCCGACAATTATCCGCACGGGCGGTATTGACGTTGATAGAAAAAGCCATATGGGCACTCTCCCTAATGCAGTAAAGGGCGTAGAATACAAGGCGAAAGACGGTAGCAACTACAAAATTGAGGCTACCGGAACAGAACCGTTCACTTTTAGTGCGAATAAATCGGGAGAAGGCTATGCCCCATTGCCCGAAGGACTTTCGTTAAACCCGACGACAGGCGAAATCGTAGGTACGCCTACGGGAGATGCAGGTAAATACAATATCAGCGTTACTGTTACAAATAAATACGGTAGTGATAACATCTCTGTGGGGATGTACGTTTATGGCGAAACCTCCAAACCTAAAATCACGACAACGCAAGCAGATATTGCGGTAGGTTATGTAGATTCTTCATATTCGCAACGTATAGTTTATAATAGTGGTATAGGCGAACCTTCCAAGGCAAGCATTACAAACGGTAATTTACCTAAAGGATTAATACTTCGACAAGCAGGTTTTGGTATCTACATAGAGGGAAAACCTACCGAGGAGGGAACTTTTACTTTTACCGTGCGTCTGCAAAACGCCGCAGGATTTGACGAAGAGACATATACCATAACAATCCAAAAAGGATATCAAAGACCTAAAATTATAAACCAAGATGACATAACTAATAAACCTGCGATAAAAGGGAAATATTTTGAATTTCAATTTGAGGCAACCGGAACGAATGCGGCGGATAATCCGTTTTTGTTCTTTACGTATTTGAACCAATTCGAAGAATCAACACCTAATGCGCAAGGCGAGTATGAATTAGGAAACGGACTATTCTTAACAGAAGAAGGAAAAGTATATGGCACGCCCTATAGCACTGAGGATATATCCTTTAATGTAGGTGTAAAAACCAAAAATTTATATGGCGACTACGAAGAAACTGGTTTCGGCACTGGCAATTGTTATGTTCCCGTTTATGAAAACGGACAAATAACTGGGGTTACTATTTCCCCTGAAAACACTTCCGTTCCAAAGGGTGGGCAAAGACAATTTACCGCAACCGTAATTGGATACGGCGATTTTGACAAGTCGGTTACATGGGATATATATGACTATTCTGCAGGTACAACAATATCTCAAGACGGCGTCTTGACTGTCGGAATTGATGAAACGGCAACAACAATAAGGGTTGAAGCAAGAAGCAAAGGCGACACTAATATACTTAAAGAAATACCAGTAACTATAATAAACCATACGCACACAACAACGCTTGTCCCTGCAACACCGAAAACATGCACGACGGACGGGAATATCGAACATTACAAATGTAACGTTTGCGGAGATTTGTTTGCAGACGCAGGGGCAGTTAATCAACTTACCGAAGGACAAGTAAAAATCCCTGCGGGACACGAATACGGTGATTTAGTGCCAAAGCAAGAGCCTACCTGCAAACAAACGGGTATGCAAGCGCATTACAAATGTTCGGTTTGCAATAAGTATTTTGACGAAAGCAAAACCGAAAAGACCGAAACGGAATTGACTATTCCTGTAAATCCTAACGCTCACGATTTTGGGGCGTGGATAGAGGAAGTTCCTGCAACTTGCAAAGATACCGGCGTAAAGGCGCATGAAGATTGTAATAGGTGCAATAAGCATTACGACGAGAGCGGAAATGAAATCACCGACCTTACTATTCCTACAAACGACAATCACGACTGGAACGCTTGGGTAAGCAACGGTGACGGAACGCATACCCGCACTTGTAAGAGAGATAGCGGTCATAAAGAAAACGGCACTTGCTCGGGCGGAACGGCAACTTGCACAACAAAAGCAGTTTGTAACGTTTGCAGGACAACGTATGGCGATACTGCACCGCATGACTACGGTGAGCTGATACCCGAAGTGCCTGCAACAACGGAAGACTTTGGCGTGAAAGAACACAAAGATTGTAAGGTTTGCGGAAAGCACTTTGATAAAGACGGCAACGAAATCACCGAACTTAAAATTGCCAAAATCGGCACGCATAACGTGGTAATAAACGGCGAAAGCAAATTCTATGCACACGGCGAAAGAGTAACCGTAACGGCAGAAGATAAAGAAGGTAAAGAGTTCGTTGGCTGGAAGGACGCAAGCGGAAAAATCGTCAGCACCCAAAAGGAATATACCTTTGAGGTAAAAGACGAAATGGTCCTTACCGCCGTATATCAGGACAAAGCACCGGGCGGCGGCACGATTGACGGCGAAATCGCACCCGCTCCCGATAAAAACGGACTGTCCGGCGGACAGATTGCGGGCATCGTGATCGGAAGCCTTGCAGGCGTCGGAATTGTCGGGTTTGCAATATTCTGGTTTGTCGTGAAGAAGAAAACGTTTGCCGAGTTAATTTCCGCAATCAAAGCACTGTTCAACAAAAAGCAATAATATCAACAAAGCATTGTTCAACAAAAAACAATAAATCCAAACAACAAAAAACCGTCCGTATTTCGGACGGTTTTTCCTTGGAGTAAGCACAGAAGCGATGATGCGATGTTTTTGCCTTTGGCAAAAGCGATGTGCCTGCGGCGCGATGTGTGCCTTCGGCACGTTGCGGATAGCCGGGAGGGTTCGACTGCAAAGCAGTGTGCGTTTTATTAAAACGCACGGACTCCCCCGTATAACAAAAACAACCGCGGTTGCGGTTGTTTTTTGGTGTACCCGGGGGGAGTCGAACCCTCGACACCCGGCGTCGGAGGCCGGTGCTCTATCCAACTGAGCTACGGATACGTCTATGACGGATTATAGCACAAAACGGGCGGATAGGGCAACTTTATTAAAACTTATCGGAAAAATTGCCAAAAAAAAGGACGGAAAATTTCCGTCCTTGTGGAATCGTCGGTTATTCGGAGCGCAGGCACTCGACAGGATCCTTGTTTGCCGCCATATGCGCCGGTACAAATCCCGCAAGCACCGCCAATACGATGCTGATACCGAACATCATAAGCGGCTGCCACCAGGAAAGCGTCGCAAGGTGCTGTACGCTGAACAGCTTTGCAATGACCGCGTTTATCGGCAAAATCAGTATATACGATATCGCAATGCCCAGCACGCCCGACAGACAACCGATAATGCCCGATTCCGCAATGAATACGCTCGACACGTCGAGTTTCCTTGCGCCGATACTTCTTAATACGCCGATTTCTTTCTTCCTTTCAATGACCGACGTGTATATTATGATTGCAATCATTATCGACGAAACAATCAGGGATATCGCGGCAAAACCTATGAGTACGCCCGTTATGGTTGCGGTCATCGACTCCACGTATGCCATTATCATCGACAGGTTGTCGCTGTATTTTACGGGAGTTTCGCCGTTTGCTTGAAGAGTCGCGTTGTAGTTGTTAAGGAACGCAAGGATTTTCTCTTTGGAGTCGAACGAACTTGCATAGATTTTGATTTTCTTGGGCTTGTCGACGTCGGACACGCCGAGTTTCAGCATGAGAGAATCGAAGTCAGTGCTCGGATCGATTTCGCTGATACCGACCTCGTCGTTGTTCAACGCCTTGACAAGCGGATGTTCCGACGCGCGCTCCGAAAGGTATCTGGACAGGGCGGCGGTGTAGCCGATGTTGCCGTTTATCGACGTAACGTTTGCGTCTTCGCGGGGACGTACGACGCCCACGACTTTCACGTTCACGGTGTTTTTTCTGCCGTCGGTCTCGCCGTCGATAAAGGTTTTTGCGCGTTGCTCGTCCCTTGCGGCAATCTTTTCCCATTTTCCCGTTTCGGTGTTTTTGTGATAATAGTCGCAACCCGTGGCGATTTGGTATTGCAGGGGCTCTTTGCCGTTTTCACCGATAATATCGCTTATCGAAAATGTCGAGTTGCTGAAACTGTTTTCGCCGCCGGTCGAGCCGCCCAACGCGCTGCCGATATCTTCTTTCGATTTAAGCCCGAGCGCGAAGAGCGTATAGTCGTTAATTTGGTTTTTGCGGTCGACGACAAGCACGACTTCGTCGTAATTCGTCGGCCATTTGGAATTGCCCAGAAGTTCGTACTGCCGGTTCAGAAGAGTTGTGTTGTCGGTCATTTCGTCCCACACGGTGAGATAGGACGAGAACATTTCAAGTTGCTCCTTGAAGCCGGAGAGCACGGGAATATCCGCAATCGCGTCGACGAAAGGCTGCACTTTCATATACTTGTCTTCGTCGCCTTTCGAGTGAGTGTAGTCGCAGTAAACGTCGAAATCCGTGCCGTAGTTGTACTTGACATAACCGATCGTTTCGTCAAAGTTGTCGTCAATATACGACTTTAATCGTGTCAAATCGTTCTTTGAAGTCAGTAAAGGGATATTATCAATGACATTGCCGATGACTTGTTGCGTATAAATCGTGTCGCCCGAAGGATATTTTTCGCGCTTTGCCGTGTCCGTTGTCAGAAGGGACAGAATCGCCGACAAGTCCGTGTTGCTTTCACTGATTTCGATGGGGTATTGCGACAGCGCGTTTTCTTCCATTTTGGAAATGAACGACCTTGCGCCCGTCGAAAGCGCGAGAACAAGCATTATGCCGATGATACCGATGCTCCCCGCAAACGACGTCAGAAACGTGCGGCCTTTTTTGCTTATCAGGTTTGTGAAAGACAGCGAAAACGCGGTGAGCGGCGACATCGACGCCTTTTTGCGCTTTTTCTTTTCAATGCGTTTCAGCGCGCGCTTGGCGTTTTTCGCACCCGACTGTTCGATGTCGGAAAGCGCTTTTTCTTCGGCGGCGGTTTTTGCGGCAAGGTCTGCCGCCTCGTCGCTAAGACACTCGTCAAGGGTGTACTCGTTCGTGTCACCGACGATGACGCCGTCCGACATATTGAGAATACGGGTTGCGTATTCGTCGGCAAGTTGCGAGTTGTGCGTGACCATGACGATAAGGTGATCTTTTGAAATTTCTTTCAGCAGTTCCATAACCTCGACGCCGCTTTCGCTGTCGAGCGCGCCCGTCGGTTCGTCCGCAAGAATGATTTCGGGATTGTTGACAATGGCGCGGGCAATCGCGACGCGCTGCATTTGTCCGCCCGAAAGTTGCGACGGATGTTTTCTGGCATGGGCTTTCAGCCCGACTTTGTCAAGCGCTTCAAGCGCGCGGGCATGGCGTTCTTCTTTTGTAACGCCCGCAAGCGTCATCGATAGTTCCACGTTTTTCTGAACCGTCAGGTGCGGAATCAGATTGTAACTTTGGAAGACGAAGCCGATACGCTTGTTGCGATAATCGTTCCAGTCAAGGTCGTTGTATTCTTTCGTGGAGCGGCCGTCGATGATGACGTTGCCCGACGTGCATTTGTCCAGCCCGCCGATTATGTTCAGAAGGGTTGTTTTGCCACAGCCGGAATGGCCGAGTATTGCAACGAATTCTTGTTTGCGGAATTGGATCGTGATGCCTTTCAAGACGTTTACGACGTTGTTGTCTGTCTTAAAATCTTTTTTAATTTCTTCAAGTCTCAACATAAAAAGCGCCTTCCATATTTTTTGATTTTAAAATAATAGATCTTAATATTAAAAATAAATTAAAATTGCAAAATTGTTAAGAGTATTTTTTAAAAAAACAGGAAAAGTTTTATCATCATTTACAAAAAAAAGACAAAACGCGGGTTGTCTTTCCCTTAAACGCTTGAAAAACAGGGCGGCGAATGATATAATACCTATTATCTTTTGAAAATCCATAAGGAGAGATTATGAGTAAAAATCCAAAAGTCGACGCTTTCCTTCATAAGCTTTTCGGCACCACGCCGGGTGAGGGAATGCAGCCGAAAGAAGCGATTGCTTATTCCGTTGCCGGTTTCGGACAAAACTTCATTTGTACGATTATCGGCAGTTATCTTACCGTCTTCATGACAGACGCACTGGGCTTTGACCTTAACACGAAAATCGGCGTTATGTCGGGCGTTATGGCGGTTGCCTGGCTCATGCTCGGCACGCGTATCTTCGACGCTTTCAACGATCCCATTATGGGCAGCATCGTTGACAGAACCCGTACGAAGTGGGGCAAGTGCCGTCCTTATCTCAAATGGATGGCGATTCCCATCGGCGTCGTTACCATTTTGTGCTTCCTGCCCTGGTACCCGAAAACGGGCGGCGGCTTTGCGGCTCTTTCGGTGATTTACGTTATCTGGTCGGTCGTGTATACGGTTGCGGACGTTCCTTACTGGGGACTTTCTTCCGCAATGACAAACAACACCGACTCCCGCGGAAAAATGCTGACAGTTGCGCGTCTTGCGTGCACGCTCGGCGCAGGTATCGTTACCGTTTTCGTGCCTATTATTACCTCGGGCGTCACTGCGGAATACAAGTATAACGAACTTGCGGTGCAAACCCCCGTCATCGTTTACCAGATCAACGACGTCAACGACAGCACGAAAAACGTTTACGTCTTTGATACGGAAATGCAAAAAGCATACTTCAACGACGGCGATATCAAGGAAGGCAACCTTACCGAAGCGGCGAAAGCGGCAGGCTTCAAATACGGCAGAACGGTTATCTACGACGATAAGGGCGATCCGAAATATCTTAATATCAAATTCAAGAAAAACGGCGATATCAAGAGCGTCGAAGTCAAGGAAGAATATTATAAGCAGAATTTCCGCTCCGCAAGTGGTCTTTTAAGGACGGAATGTGCGGACGCAAACCAGAAAGCCTTGCGTTATACTTACTTCATCGCGGCGATAGTGCTTGTCGTGCTTGCGATGCCGATGTTCTTCTATGGTTTCAAAAACACCAAAGAAAGATTCGGTGCGTCGGAAGACGACAATCCCCCGACGCTCGGACACAACCTCGGGTTGCTGTTCAAAAACAAACCTTTGTTGCTCCTTGTTCTTTCGGGTATCCTTGGCGGCGCGAGAATGGTTTATACATATACGGGCGGCTTGTACTTCTGTAAATACGCCTTGCAAAACGAAAGCGCATACAGCCTTTTGACGATGCTGGTCGTGCCGGGCGGTCTTGTGGCTTCGGTGCTTTGTCCGTGGCTTACCAACAAATTCGGCAAAAAATGGACGTTCATCGGCTCGCACATAATCGGCGCGGTCGCAATGATAATTATGTTCTTCATGTGGGATTTCAGTGCAGGCGCACTTCGTGCGGGCGGCATTTACGTCGCGGCAATCTGCCTTATCCTTATCGGTATCCCGCAGGGTATTTCCAACATTATGACCTACGCGATGATCGGCGATACGGTTGACTATCTTGAATGGAAGACGGGCGAGCGCGGCGAAGGTATCTGCTTTGCAATGCAAACCCTTATGAATAAAATCGGTATGGCAATCGGCGCGTTCATCGGCGTTCTCGCATACGGAATGAGCAACATTTCCCCGACAGACCCTGTCGGCAATATGGACGTCGCGGGACTTAACAAGTTGTGGATGATGCTTGTCTTGTCGGGCGTCGTGAGCTTCATCGCCTGTATTATCCCCATCTTCTTCTACAACCTTACCGAAAAGCGTCAGCGCGAAATGGTGAAGGAAATCGCCGAAAGAAAGGCGGCTGCGGATATTTCGGCGGATCTCGATATTCCCGTAACTCCCGAAGCGTAATCTTTCGTAAAACGAGTTTTAACCCCGCTTATGCGGGGTTTTATTTTTGAAAAATGAAGCGTGCGCACTTTCGCCGCTTGACTATTTTTCCGCCGCGGTTTACAATATTTTACGAGGTGAATTGTATGTTATACGACAATATTCTGGAAACAATCGGGAAAACCCCGCTTGTGAAACTCAACAGCATAAGTTACGACGACGTGAACGTCTTCGGGAAGCTGGAATATTTCAATCCGTCGGGCAGCGTGAAAGACCGCGCCGCTTATAACATGATTCTGGAAGCGACGTCGTCGGGCGCAATCGACAAAGACACCGTTATTATCGAGCCGACTTCCGGCAATACCGGCATAGGACTTGCCATGGTATGCGCCGCTCTTAAAATGAAACTTATTCTCACAATGCCCGAAAATATGAGCGTCGAAAGAATAAAAGTTCTGAAAGCGTACGGCGCGGAAATCGTCCTTACGCCAAAGTCGGAAGGTATGCGCGGCAGTATCGAAATGGCGGAAAGGCTCAAAGCACGTTACGGCCACGCTTTTATCCCGTCGCAGTTCACAAATCCCGCAAATCCTGCGGCGCACTTTATGCACACCGCAAAGGAAATCTTCGCCGACCTTAACAACGTCAGCTGGATTGTCGCGGGCATAGGCTCCGGCGGCACGATAATGGGCATTAAAAAATATATCGACACCTATAAAACTTCCACGCTTATTTGCGGGGTTGAGCCGAAAGGAAGCCCCTTGCTCACGCGCGGGAAAGCGGGACCTCATAAAATTCAGGGTATCGGCGCAAACTTCGTGCCGAAAATCCTTGATCCCGACGTTCTGGACGCAGTCGAGGACGTGTCGGACGAAGACGCCATGGAATGCGCCAGAAACCTTGCGAAAGAAGAAGGCATTTTCGTCGGTATTTCGTCGGGCGCGGCGATTCAGGCCGCAAAAAACCTTGCGTCGCACGGGGAAAAGGGCAACATCGTCGTTATCCTTCCCGACGGCGGTATGAAATATCTTTCGACGGAGTTGTGCGGTGAGTAAGAAAAGAGTTGTGCTTGGTATGAGCGGCGGCGTCGACAGCAGCGTTGCCGCGCTTCTCCTGAAACAGCAGGGCTACGACGTCATCGGGCTGTTCATGAGGAACTGGGTTGAAGAAGACGAAAGCGGTTGCTGTACCGCTCTTGACGACTACGACGACGTGCGCGCCGTCGCGGGGAAACTCGACATACCTTATTACACCGTCGATTTGTCCAAGGAATACTGGGATAACGTTTTCAGGCAGTTTGTCGATTACTATAAACGCGGGCTCACGCCGAACCCCGACGTCCTGTGCAACAGGGAAATCAAATTCGGCCCGTTTGCAAAGTACGCCAAAGACCTTGACGCCGACTTTATCGCGACAGGGCATTACTGCAACGTGCTGAAAAAGGACGGCCGCACCTACCTTGCCCGCGCAAAGGACGAGAATAAGTGCCAGACGTACTTTTTGAATCAGGTTTCGGAAAAACAAATCGAAAACGTCATTTTTCCTGTCGGAAACCTTTTGAAACCCGAAGTCAGGAAAATCGCCGAAGAAAACGGACTTTCCACTGCCGAAAAGAAGGACAGCACGGGCGTTTGCTTCATCGGGGAGCGCAACTTCCGCGAATTCTTAAAAAAATATATCCCCATGCAGGAAGGGGACATCAAAACCCTTGACGGCAAAGCCGTCGGCACTCACAGCGGCGTGTTTTATTACACCGTCGGACAAAGAAAAGGCTTCGGTCTTGGCGGCGCGGGCAACGGTGAGCCGTGGTACGTCGTCAAAAAAGACGTGGAAAACAATATCCTTTACGTCAATCAGGGAGAGTGCGATCTGCTGTTCACAAAGGAACTCACGACGCGCGGCTTCAACTTTATCACAAAAAAACCCGACGAGAAGGAGTTTCGGGTGCTTGCCCGTATCCGTCATCGTCAGCCCCTTGAAAACGCAACTGCGGTAATCGACGGCGACGACGTGCATTTATACTTCGACCGTCCGCAACGCGCCGTGGCGGCAGGACAGTATGCGGTGATGTATGAAGTTGATTCTCCCATATGTCTCGGCGGCGGCGAAATCCGTTAAAAAGTCATAATTTTGCGATATTCTGCTTTTTCGGCGGAACCCGAAAAATCGTGTACGCCAAGTACCCTGGATTTTTC
>ENA-OZAB01000203-OZAB01000203.1-human-gut-metagenome-genome-assembly--contig:-NODE-203-length-40189-cov-10.663452_pt1 | contig 40189 bp, 37 predicted proteins | sample MGYA00243297_ERZ653491 | MGnify/ENA primary metagenome ERZ653491 (study PRJEB26926, sample SAMN06165154) | human gut metagenome | biome: ENVO:00009003; feature: ENVO:2100002; material: ENVO:00002003... | reverse complement strand
AAAGTATCTTGCGTGGTTTTATAATATGGTTCCCTTCCGGGGGATTCTCACGTCGTTGCTATGCAACTCCTCAGAATGACATAAAGTGCGTTGCACGCAAGACTATAAGGGTGCCGTGATAGGCTCGCAATGACAGGACACCCTGGCGTAAGCCGCACAGCACGCCGTTACCCTGTATGAATTTTGGTAAATGTTAGTATTTGCTGGGAAAAATTTAAAAAAACGTATGAAAATATTTGAATATGTGCATTGAATGGGCGAAAGTTGCACAATAATGGGACTTTTTTGGACTATTATACAATATAGTACTATTATAGTATTTAAATATTTTCAAAAAAAGTATTGACGAGGCATATTTTATAAAGTATAATTATAAATGTAAAGGGAAACTAAGACATTTTTTTATGCAGTTTCCCCTGAACAAAAAAATATCGGACAAAACGTCGCAAAATAAGGATTTGTCGCAGTGTGATATTGCGATATCGCAAATCCGGGGACCCCAAAAGATACTTTGTACTTTTGGGGAAAAGGAGCACACAAGCAAAAGAGTGAGCATTATTGTTTGCAATAATGTGATTTCAAAAGTGCAGTGTGCGACGCGTGTCCGATATGCTCAAACATTGAAATAATTATAGTGGAGGATTAACATAAATGTTAAAACTTAGAAAAAACAAAAAGGGCTTCACGCTCGTTGAACTTATCGTCGTAATCGCAATCATGGCAGTCCTTGCAGGCACGGTCGCCGGTGTTACGGTTTCGCAGTTGAACAAAAGGACGGACGAAGCAAACCACACCCAAGCCAAGAAAATTGCTGACACTATTTACGAAGAATTATTAGCAAGCGTGGAAGTTGGCGTTAACAATGCAGATATGACCAGCGCTGTTACCGATGCTTACGGCTCATCTGTTATTTTTACGGGCACACCTACAGCTGGAAAACAGTTTTTAGTAACTATACCCGCAGATACCACTGCTGTAGATTCAAGAGAATATACTGTTGAATACAAGGGCAAACAAGGCTCAAAAGGCGATATTAAATACAAAATTACCGCAACCGGCGGAGTTGTTAAAGACAACGCATAAAATCTCTTTTTAACAACAAAACATTAAGCGAGGCAAACGCCTCGCTTTTTTATTGGTTTTTACTTAATCAAAATCTGCCAATCATTATTTATATTACTAAAATATCTCTGCATTTTTTCCGCGCTTTCCGCGTCCTTGCTGTTAATTGTAATGCTTAAATTATTGATCAAATTATATGGGACTTTGTATTCAAAATACGATTTATCCTTAAAATCATCATATTGTTCCGATTCTTTTGGTACGGACAGAATAAACCTTGTTTCATCTTCCGGTATGTAAGTTGTATCTTTGAATAGAAGTTTGAACCTATCAATTATTTCGGATAATGCGAGAATAGTTGAATTATTATAGTATTCGCCAAACTTGCAATATAGTTGATAAAGGTGATACAGCATTACTTCTACGCGATTTGATTGTTCATTTTTATCATATATCACTTTATGCGTTAAGGCGGTAATTCTATTCGGGGCACTGGATGTTACCAAAACTTCTTTTGACAAATTTAGCATATTCGCACCATTAAAAAAGCAAGCGTCAAAACCGAAAGAACATGCCCCGCCTCCGGGTGTATCATCTTGGTATTTTTCAAAAACATAATTCCAAAGATAGTTATTATCGGGATTATTTGAAAAACAACCAACAAAGTTTTTTGACGTTTGGCTATAATCGTTTGCCTTATCATAATGTAATGATTTTTTGTCAAATCTGCATAATAACTTATAAAATCGTATATCGATGTAATTAAGCATAAGCAATTTGTTGATTATGTCATGATATACTTCATAAAATATTTTCCCTTCGTTTTTATCATCAAACCTTGTTGCGTTTGTCATACGAAAAGACAACCCGTCGGACAGGAAAATTTTTTTCGCAGTGTTAAACGATGTATAATGATACAGTATTTCTTGATTAAATTTATGATAAAATGAATTATTGTTTATCGTCATATATAAAGCAGGCAAATAATCTTTTATAATATAACTCATTTTGTACCCCTTATTACGTTATGGTTGTATTATACCATAACATTTTGCTTAGTCATAATAAAAAACAAAGTATAAAGTAAAAAAGACAATAAAAAAGCGAGGCGTTTGCCTCGCTTAATGTTTTGTTGTTAAAAAGTGATTTTATTTGCCGCCTTATTCTTGTTTAGCAGCGGGTACTTTTTTAACAATACCTTCTTCGTTAACAGTATAGGTTGCGTCGCCTTTGCCGCCCGACTGTTTGCCCTTATACTCAACTTTAATAACCTTGGGAGATGCAGTAGTGTCTAAACTAACTTTTATTTTTGCATTAGTGCCTTTAACTTTATCACCATATTGAGTCTCTAAATCAGTTGTAAGATCTGTTATGGCAGTAGCTTTGGAAAGGTCAAACTCTTTTTCTATAATCCAAGTTGAGATAAAGTCCGCAATACCTTTTGCTTCAGAGTCCATAGTTTTGTCTGTTTGCTTGTTCAACTGCGAAACCGTAACACCGGCGACCGTACCTGCAAGGACTGCCATGATTGCGATTACGACGATAAGTTCAACGAGCGTGAAGCCCTTTTTGTTTTTTCTAAGTTTTAACATTTATGTTAATCCTCCACTATAATTATTTCAATGTTTGATTTGGACAACACGTCGCACACTGTCATTGAACAAAGCAATGCTGCGACAAATCCTTATTTTGTGAGAAATAGTAGAATGGTAATGAAAAAAATAATATATTGACACTGTACGCGCGAAGTAGTATAATTATATAAGTATGAAAAGGCGTGTTTTCAAAAATAAAAAAGGCTTTACGCTGGTGGAACTTATCGTGACCATTGCCATTATGGCGATTCTTGCCGCGGCGGTTACGCCTGCCGTTTACGTCACGACAAAACGCCGTCAGAAGAGCACTGCCGAAACCGACACGCAGACCATGTACAGGAACGCGATCGCGGCGGTTACGTACCTTTCGGGGCAGTATATTTATCCCAACAAGCCGGATCCGCGCAAAGAAGACGTGGACAACGGCGTGCACGGGTGGTACGTCACGTATTCCGCAATGGTGTGCAAGCGCATTTATCAGACCGTAATCGGGCTGGACATTCCCGTCAAATATTACAATCCCGATGCGTCGGGGACGGAAAAGGTCCTTGTGCCGCAGGGCTGCAACGAGGTGAAGCGCAGTTCCTTTGTCAATGCGGACAACAAAAATCCTTATATCGTCATTCAGGTTGTGGGCGTCACGGCGGCGGAAAGCGCAGAAATCGAATATTACCTCATCGTCAGCTACCACAACGACAAGAATAAGTTTGAGGCTTGGGACGGCGGCGCGACGGTGCCAACGGCTACGCTTGAATACGTCACGAAAGATCCGACGACAAATCCGCAACTTAACCGCGCATATCAGACCAACAAGGGCACTCCCATCCGCTATACGTTCAAAATAAGAACAAAGTAAGGCTATTATGAAATATATCTTGCAGTTTTTTTACCTGGTTTTACAGTTCACCTGGGGCGCGATTCAGAACGTCCTGGGATTTTTGCTTTTCCTGAAAAATATCAGGTGCGAGCACGCCTATTACCACGGCGCAATCCTGACCTTCCACGAGGGCGATTGGGGCGGCGTGTCGTTGGGCGCATTTATCTTCATCAACGGCAAGCGCGGCGAGGAGTACAAAAAAACCGTGTCCGTGCATGAGTACGGCCATACCATTCAGTCGCTGATTCTGGGGCCGCTGTATCTGTTTGTCGTCGGGATTCCGTCGTTTGTATGGTGCAACAACAAGAAGTGCATTTCTTATAGACAGGATAATAATAAATCCTATTACGATCTGTATTGCGAAAGCTGGGCGAACAGGCTCGGCGAGGCGGTCACGCACGAGGAGGCCCCGCACAAGTGAAAGAAAAGTTCAACGGGGTACTTTTGCATATAGGAAGTCTGCCGTCTGAATACGGCGTCGGCGCGCTGTCCGAGGGCGCGTTTTCTTTTGTCGATTTTTTGGCGGACGCGAAGGTCGATTTCTGGCAAACGCTGCCGTTATCGCCAACGTCTTTCGGCGACAGCCCGTATCAATCGCCGTCGGCATTTGCGGGGAATCCGTACTTTATCGATATAAATACGCTTGTTAAACGCGGGCTTTTGACGGAAAACGAGGCAAAACGCGTCAAAACAAAATCACTTGACTACGCCGAAATTTTTAATTCGCGATACGACGTGCTGCGCTGCGCGTTCAAAAGATTTCAAAAAAATTCCGATTATTCAAAGTTTCTTGAAAATAACGAATATTGGCTGGACGACTTCGCGCTGTTTATGGCGCTCAAAGTCAAAAACGGGTTTTCATCGTTCGATACGTGGGAAAAGGACGAAAGACGGCGCGATACGCTGTCCGACGAAAAAATCGCCGCGCTTCAGGACGAGTGCGATTTCTGGCGGTTTTTACAGTTCGAGTTCTATCGCGAATTAGCCGCGCTTAAAGACTACGCAAAATCCAAAAACGTCGCGCTTATCGGCGATATCCCCATCTACGTCGCGTACGACAGCGCGGACGTCTGGGCGCACCCCGAAATATTCAGGCTTGACAAAAATATGCGCCCGAAAGAGGTCGCCGGCGTGCCGCCCGATTACTTCTCCGCCGACGGGCAACTTTGGGGCAATCCGCTGTACGACTGGAAAAAACAGCAGTCGGACGGCTTTTTGTGGTGGCATCACCGCTTGCTGCATCAGTTGCAATTCTTCGACAAAATCCGCATCGACCACTTCCGCGCGTTTGAAAGCTACTACGCCGTGCCGTATGGTGCAACGACCGCAAAAATCGGCAGGTGGGTGAAGGGCGTCGGCACGAAAATCTTCGACGGGCTTGACCTCGACGGCAGAATCATCGCCGAGGACCTCGGAATTATCACCGATAAGGTGCGCCGCCTTGTGAAACGTACCGGTTTCCCCGGAATGAAAGTCTTTCAGTTCGCTTTCGACGGCAAGAGCGATAACGAGCATCTGCCGGAAAACGTGAAGTATAACACCGTCTATTACACCGGCACGCACGACAACGATACGCTGAAAGGTTGGTACGATGCGCTCGATGACGGCACAAAAGAGTACGTCAAAAAAACCCTCGGCGCAACCGACGAAAACGTCTTTGATAAAACTTTCAAAAGGGTAATGCGCTCCCGCGCGAAATTCGTCATCGTGCCTATGCAGGACTATCTGTTGCAAGGCTCGGAGGCGAGAATGAATACCCCGGGAACGAACGACGGGAATTGGAAATACGTCCTGCCGAAAAATTACGCAAAGGTGAAAAACCGCATAAGAAAGTACGTCAGGAACAGATGTTCAGACAGCGCGGCGCGCACTGCGCTTTTGAAATCACATTATTGCAAGCAATAATGCTCATTCTTTTGCTTGTGTGCGCCTTTTTCTCCACGCAAGTACAAAAGTATCTTGCGTGGTTTTATAATATGGTTCCCTTCCGGGGGATTCTCACGTCGCTTCGCTCCTCAGAATGACAAATAATCCGCAACGTGCCGAAGGCACACATCGCGCCGAAGGCAACATCGCTGCGTAAGCAACATCGCTTGCCGAAAGGCACACATCGCTGCGTAAGTAACATCGCTTTTGCCGCAAGGCAAAAACAACGTTAAAATCCTGTGCCTTTTTCGGTGATGATATTTTCACCGCTTAGGTAAATTTTGTAATATACCTCACGATATTCTTGCGATTTTCCCTTGTAATAAAGATAAATCGCTTTTTGCTCCGTGTTAAAATCGGCGGAAAAAGTCCCCTTTTTTTCGGGAACGCCGTACGAATCAGCCCATTTTAAGGACGAAAACCTGTTTTTCAAGGTATTGTAAGCGGCTTCCGAGTACGCATCCGTCCATATTTCGTCGATACTGCCATACAACAAAAGATCTGTCACGTCGATTTCGATACCCGTAAGTTCGGTGAAGAACGAAGGGCGTTCAACGACTTCCTGCGCCCACGAAACGATTTGTGCAGAAATTTGCTTCCCGTTGTATATGTAGTTGACTTCGTCGGTTTTCTTGTTGAGTATGCCCACGGTTGCGCCCGAAACGACGCCGGCAAGCACCGCCATAATCGCAATTACGACGATAAGCTCCACAAGAGTGAAACCTTTTTTATCGTATTTCATAATTATATTATACAAAATCGCCGACGTTTTGTCAAAACCGACGTATTATCAGGGCGAAACGGAAAATCCGATTTTGGAAAACCGCCGTTTTCGTTTTGTCGAGTTCAAATTTTTTGAAGGTTTTTTTGAAAATCAATTTTTTACAAGTCGTAATAATTGACAGTGATGAATGTCAAAATGACAGTGTGTTTTTACGGAATAACATATCAGGACTTGTCGTTGCGTTTGTCGCAAAGTATGAGCGATATATCGTCGCGCACGATGCAAAGGAATTTCAAAAGACATTCCGTCTCGGACACGGTAAGGTCGCGCGTCAGTATCGTCGCAACGGACAGGGCAAGATTTGTGAGTTCAATGACGTTGAGCCGCGAAAGTTCCATAAGGCAGTTTATGTTTTCGTTTGGAAATTAGTGCGAAACGGCGAAAACGGGACGTGCAAAATGGCACGTCATAATGCAAAATAACTTGACATTCGGTTGTAATATCTTGTATATTATATTTATAGCAATAACTTTTGGGCGCATTATGCCCAAAATTGCACATACTATGGCTATACCGCCGGGTTTTCCGGCGTATCGGAGGAGAGATATGAGAGCAAAAAAATCAAGCAAAAACTTACTTCGTATCAGCGGACTTGCATTAGTGTTTATGCTTGCAGTCGCACTGCTTGTCAGCGCAATTTCTTTTACGCGCGTGGGTGCGGGAGAGATTAAAGAATCAAATGCGAAAGCGACGGTTACGCCGAGCACAAAGTTTCTGGACATTGCCACGCCGGAAAAGTTTCAGCCGTTTGTTATGGACGGATCGTCTGCGAATAGTTATTTCGCACAGTTTACATATTATCCCGAAACCTACAAAAACTATTTTGGTTTTATTGGCGGAATATATACCGGTATTTCAAACTTCAATACGAGCGAAACGTCGGCTTCTATGGAGCCGGCTGCTACTATTGGTAATGTAAGAGAGAGATTATACGCTTACTATAAACTTCCCGATTACTTAGTTAACGTAGGCGCCGAAATCGAAATCAGCGCAAACCTTGACGAGGCGGTTAAGTTCACTGCAATGAAAAACACGTTGAAGTTCATTTCGTACGCTTCCGGTGTTACCGAAATCGGCGAAAACTCCGACTACGTAAACGGCACTTTTAACAAGGGTACGACCTGGACGGTTACGTCAACCAATCAATATATCCTTGTATATGCCGGCGGCGAAGAAAACGGCAGTGAAAAAATCGAAATCAGCGGTCTTGCCATTAACATTAAAATCAAGAGCGTAAATTCGGTCAGTGCATATGAAGAAATCGCGGCAAAACTTGCGACGAACGTTGCTCCCGTTACCAGATCATGGGACGGTACGACAAAGTATTCGGCAGATTTTGGCGAATTCAGAAATATAGCGCAAAACTTTGAAACCAACCGCAATACGGTTGCCAACCTTGGAACTTGGGGATTGCACGCCGGAGATATAATTGATCCTTCTTCCAATTCATTGGTTTCAATTCGCACAGACGGAATGCAAACAAAGCAGTTCTCCTTCCTGCTTTACGACAAATATTTAAGCCTTGACACAGCGGATATCAAAGGTTTTGATTTATTCCAAGCATATCGCGGCACGGGCGCAATAACGGACGGCTCCGCAAAAACATACAAAAGAGATGATTATACCGCAGAACAGCTGAAAACGTTGCGTTATCCGACAGGCTTGGAAAGCATAACGGTTGAGCCGTTTGCGTTTGACAATAACGACCCCGCGACGGGTTCTTTCCGCGGGCTTTACGTCACGGTCATTTACGACGGAAAAGACAACGGGCTTTTGCCTATCGAAACCGACACTGCGTATCTCGTAAATTATGCAAACGTTAATAAAGTCAGCGGAAAAACATTGACGGTATTCTGCGGCGGTATCGACTACACCCCGCCTGCGGCATTGGACGAAGTTGCTCTCCTTACTGAAAGCGTTTTTAACGAAAACGACGGCGTCACATATTTTTATACCGACACCATAAAATTCAAACCCATTCTTGAAGACGACGACAATCGCGGCGACGTCAAGTATTTCTATACCCTTTACAAAAAGGTTGACGGCATTTACGTTGAAATCGAAGGGCAGACAGGCATTGCAATCAACAACCCCGGCTTTGACGTTTTCATCCTTTCGGGACTTGAAACGGGCGAATACGCAATCAAGTTCAAAGCGATTGACACGGTTGGACGATTCTACGAAGGCGCGAGTGCGGAACAAATCGCACTTTTTAACAGCATACAAAAAAGCTGGGCAAACCACGCCGTTTACAGCGGTTATCACCATTTCACAATCGACGACATCAAGAGCCTGCCCGAAAAATGGGAAACCGCAATTTACCTTGAAAACGGCGGCGCATATAACGGCGAATGGACGAATCAGAACGTCGTTATCGAGTTCAATACGCTCTCTTCCATCAAGGACATAACCTATCAAATCAGTTATTGTAACCTTAAAAACGGCGTTTTAGTAGGCAAGCAAACCGATTGGGTGAGCATCAACGACAAAATCGTCGATAACAAATATATCATAGGACATGACGAAATTTCGCCCGAAGGATACGAACGCATCTATTATCTCCAAGCGATTTATAATTCGTCAAATATCACGTACACCGTTGACGTTCCCGTGAAATACGACAACTATAACGGATACAAGCCCGAAATTGCAAGGCTTCTTGACTTCTCGACAGACGCGTATGCCGACTTACTGCCCCTTCTTGTGAACCTTAACTACAAACAAGTCGGGAAAGACGGCTACGTCAGCGAATTTTTGGGCAGCCCGATGACTCTTTATTACGCAATCACCCGTGACGGCGTCGTGGGCGAGGCAAAGGAACTTTCGCTTGATACAAACGACGTTTATATGGATTTGTTCGAGGGCAGAAACGTTTCAGGCCTCACGCAAATTCAGGTCAGATTCTGGCTTGTCGACGAAGCGGGCAATACAAACGAGGAAACCATCTACAACGTCAACCTTGACAGGGCAAAGATCAACGTCAACTTCAACATCGATACGAACGCCCGAAGATACTTCAACAATACGACCGACGTAAGTACGTCGCTTGTTTCGTACACGTTGTCGAACAAGTTTACAGGCACTATCCCGTCGGGGAAAATCGGCATTACTTTCGACGCGGCGTACGACGGCGTTAATGCAGGAAAAAGACACGTGATTGTCAGCAACGTCCTGGCTTCCTACGTCGAAGGCTCGGCTTATACGGCTGCGCTCATCGACGAATATGAAAAGGTTTTCTTTGACGTAAACGGCAACGTCATCACCCTCGTGGACGGCAGGTTTGTCGTCGGCACGCACGAAATAAGAAAAGCCCGCCTTACGATCGATGAGAATTACGAACATGCGAAGTTTGTTTATAACGGCACCATCAACTACGCAATGACCGACTACGTTTCGGGCGACGGCTCTTTATTGGTGCTCGATAAGGTTTTGGGCGACAAAGCGGACGAATGGAAAAATATCCAATGGAAAGGCACGTTCCAGCTTGACAGCATTGCCGTCAACCCCGGGCTTCGCGCGTCGCTTATAAATATCGAAATCGCGGGCGAACTGAACAACAATTACCAGATCACAAACGCGGGCGGCTCCGCAAGCGCACCCAAAGCGTATATCGATATCCTACCAGCCAAACTCGGTAAAATCACGCTTATCGCCTCAAAGATTTATAACGGCGAAAATACGATTCTGACGAACTCGGACAACTGCACGTTTAGTATCGAGGGACTGCAAGGCACGGACAACATCACGCTCGAATACGGCACGATTATCCTGCCCGGCAAGGACGTCGGCACATATACCTTTAACGTCAACGATTTCAAACTCGTCGGCGAAAGAAAAAAATTCTATGACCTGACAGACGTTACCGTTGAAGCGACGATTACCGTAACGCCCAAACCCATCACGGTTACGGTGAATAACGTCGATAAACCTTTCGACAACAAAACGTCGTTCCAGATCAGCAGCTATACGTTTGGCGGCGTTGTATCGGGCGACGACGTGAAACTGTTAACAAGCACGGGCAATACGGCAAATATCAACGTCGGCACTTATCCCGATTGCAAAGTCACGCTGGGTATTACCGGCAATGACAGCAAAAACTACGTCCTGAACGTTACCGAGGCGGTTGTTACGGTCACCATTTCTCCGCGCGAAATCGGCGGCGCGAAAATCACCGGTATTTACGCTGTCGACACGAACGGCAATTACTACTACATCAATGAAATCGGCGCAGGCGAAGTTGTGATTTATCAGAAAGACGGCGCAGGTTATATCGCGTACAGCAAGGACGAAAACGGCAAGGCAAAGACCGAAAACGTTGACGTTTTGCCAGCAGGCGCAACCGTCTGGGTGCTCGATACGTTCGTCACGGGCGGCGTTTGCATCATCAACGGTCACCGCTTCGAGCTGTCGCAAGACATCGTTTACGCAATCGAATACTATGAGGATACCGAACTCAAAAACAAACTCGACATCGGTGAAATCGACTTCACGCAGCGTCAGTATCAGCCCGTCGTCGTCGATCAGAACGGCAACAAATTCGTTATCAACGTCGACATTAAGGACGGCGTTTACGACACCACTTCGGGCGCGTATAAATATACGTTGAAAATCGAAAGCTTCGGCGCGAAAAGCAACTTCAAGAAAATAACGGGCTTCAATGACACGGAAACCAAAGTCGTGTCCGTGCTTGACTTCTCGGACGTCAAGTTTGAAAATAAAATGTTCAACGGCGACAGCAGCGTCGATAATTTCAGCGCTCCGTACAACGCGAAGGCATACACGCTTAACGTCATAAGCCCGTCACCGTTGGATAAGGATCCTGTGGCGGAATACTTCAAGAAGGGCGTAGACGGCGTATGGATGCCCGTTGACAAGGCAATCGACGCCGGAGTTTACTACGGTAAGTTCACGGTATCGCGATTGAATAACGAATACATTCTTGAACAAACTTTCACGATTGAAAGAATCGGCACTGAAATTAAGATTAAAGACGCGTCCGTTACGTACGACGCAAAATACGGCGAAGACTTCGCTGAAAAAGTGCAAAAGGTCGACGACGCGTTCAATTACTACAAGACGACTTACGGCATGGTCGTCGGCGCAAACGACATCGTTTACGAATATTCCTTTGACGAAGATTTCAAGACGCTTCTCGGCAGTGCTCCCGTCCGTCAGGGTGGCGGCGTATGCTACGTCCGCGTGAGATATAGGGGCAACGAAAACTTCATCGGCTCGGTCTCGCCCGCCCGCAAAATCAACGTCAACGGCGCGAAATTCAACCTTGTCGATATCACGGCAAACGTAGGCGAATCGTTCAATCTGCCCACGGTTGAAAATCTTATCGACAAAGACTCCGTCGGCGGCAACTACAAAGATATCGCAAAAGACTTTGTCATCGTTTATCGCGTCAGCGACGCCAGTTACAAGGTCGTGAATAACGCTGCGGGACTTGTGGGCGAAGGCAGATATCCTTACAGAGTCGTTCATAAAGGACTTATCAAGGGCGGCGCCTGGACGGTCGACAGCAGCGCGGAATCCACAAGATATACCCGTGCCGTGTCGGCGGACGGCATAATCGAAGCGACGATTTCCATCACCGAAAACGAACTTAACTCGGTATGGGGCGGCGACGTCAACGTTCCCGACGATAAAGTGCTGGAAGATAACGGCATCGGCACGATCTCGGGCAGCTGGACGCAGGCTGACAGCGGATACACCGTTTACTTCTGCATACTCGACAGAAACAACGCCGCAAGCCGCGATAACTTCACCAACGGTTTAAGACAAAATAAGGAAATCTTTGGCAAAGAGTACGTAGCTGGCAAGGTCTACTTCCTGTCGCTCAGCGAATATAAGAACAAAAGCGTCCTTATGAACGCCGACAAACAGCCCAGACTTATGAGCCCCGCAACCGTAACGATGAACGTCAGCGCAAACGGCGCGAAACTCATCAGATACAACAACGGCGAATGGACGGAAGTAAACTACGTCGATAACGGCGACGGCACCGTAACGTTTGAAACCGATAAGCTCGGCTACTTCATCTTTGCAGAAGACTACGTCGCGCCCAAAGCGAAAACAAACACGCTGGCAATCGGCATCGGCGCAGGCGTGGGCGGCGCGGCAGTGCTTATGGCAATCATCGTGGTTACGTTGGTCGTCATTAAGAGAAAACGCGCATAATCGTTAAACAAACGCACGCGACGGCGTGCCGTTTCCATAATATAAAATATTTTATAAGGAGAAGAAAAATGAACAAATATGCAGGTACAAAAACCGAAAAGAACCTCGAAACGGCTTTTTCGGGCGAATCACAGGCAAGAAACAAGTATACTTACTTTGCGTCGGTTGCGAAAAAAGAGGGCTATGAACAAATCGCGTCCCTGTTTCTGAAAACCGCCGACAACGAAAAAGAACACGCCAAACTTTGGTTCAAGGAACTTAACGGCATCGGAAACACAACGGAAAACCTTGTTGCTGCGGCGGCGGGCGAAAACTACGAATGGACGGATATGTATGCGGGCTTTGCAAAAACAGCCGAAGAAGAAGGCTTCCACGAACTTGCGGCGAAATTCAGACTTGTCGCGGCGATCGAGAAACACCACGAAGAAAGATATCGCGCGCTGTTGAAAAATATCGAAACGGCGGAAGTTTTCAAAAAATCCACGGTGAAAGTGTGGGAATGCAGAAACTGCGGCCATATCGTCGTCGGAGAGTGCGCGCCCGAGGTTTGCCCGACGTGCAATCATCCCCAAAGTTATTTTGAAATATCCGCGGACAACTATTGATTGTCGCAAAACCCAAGGACAATCGTTTTCAAAGCGTCGGGACACCCCGACGTTTTTTAATGTTTAATATTATATATTATATAGTTTATATAATGAAAATAAAGGGCGGCGGGTAAATTTCGAAGGCGAGAAGAAGCGCGATATTTTTTAAAAAAATAATAATAAAAAAATTTTCTTTTCCTTCTTAAAAACGGTTTACAAAAAATGCCGCTTGTGTTATTATAACCCTAACAGAAATCTTTAATTATGTCCAGAGAGGCATACAAGGTTATCATACAATAAACAGGTGTATCATATCTTGCGTGTCTTGACGCAAGATTTTTTTTGAGGTTTTATGGAAATTAAGGCAAACATTATGGATGATACGGCTGTCGCCCGCGCGCTTAAAAGGGTATCGCACGAGATTATCGAAAGAAACGACTCCCTGGAAAACGTCGTGCTTATCGGCATTAAAAGCCGTGGTATCCCCCTTGCCGGAATAATTGCCGAAAACGTGAAAAAATACGAAGGCGTGTCGCTTGACGTGGGTGAACTCGATATAAGTCTTTATCGTGACGACCTTGCGGAAAAAAGCGAAACTCCCGTTATCGAAAAAATCAACGTTCCCTTTGAAGTAAGGGGACGAGACGTCGTCCTTGTTGACGACGTTTTGTTTACCGGAAGGACGGCGCGCGCCGCAATCGACGCCGTGTTCACGCTGGGACGTCCGCGCACGATACAACTTGCCGTGCTTATCGACCGCGGTCATCGCGAACTTCCGATACGCGCGGACTACGTCGGCAAAAACCTGCCAACGTCCAAGCAGGAGGTCGTAAGGGTAATGATACCGCCCTATGACGAGAAAATCGCCGTCGACCTGTTTTCACTCTGATATATCAAAATATAAATAAATTTTAAAGGAGATTGTTACTTATGAAGATGATTTACAACGTTGAAGACAAGTTGTCCTTCAAACAAACGCTTGTGTACTCGCTTCAACAATTCTTGGCGGTCGTATGCGCGACGATTCTCGTGCCTATTCTTTCCTCGGGAAACGGCGTCAACATGAGCCCCGCTGCCGCACTTTTCGGCGCAGGTATCGCAACTCTGTTCTACGTATGGGTTACCAAGAAAAAGAGCCCGATGTTCATCGGAAGCTCGTTCGCGTTTATCTCGGCGTTGATCGGCGCAACTCAATACGGCTGGTGGGGAATTATTCTCGGCGGCGTATTCGCAGGCGCTGTATACTGCATACTTGCCTTTATCGTCTGGAAGAAAGGCACTGAATGGATCAACAAACTTATGCCCGCGGTCATCATCGGACCCACGGTTGCTCTTATCGGCTTAGGTCTTTCGGGCAGCGCAATCGGCAACCTTACCACTGCAAGCGGCAGCGGGCAATCTTACAACCTTGTCGCAATCTTTTGCGGATTGTTTGCCTTCTTCGTAACGGTTTTTGTATCCTGCAAGGGCAGCAAAAAAATGCAACTTATGCCTTTCATCATCGGTATCGGCGCAGGTTACCTTCTCGCATCGTTCTTCTCCATCTTCGGATACGCATGCGACGTCGAATATCTCAAAATCGTCAACTGGACTCCGCTTGTCGAAAACTTCGTAAAAGACGGCAAATTCACGGGCGTCACCGCATTCCTCGATTATCCGCACCTTGCGATTATCGAAGCAATTAAGGAATCCGTTAACGGCACCGCAAGACTTACCGGCGCGGGCGTCGGCGCAATCGCGCTTCTGTTCATCCCCGTATCGCTGGTTGTTTTTGCGGAACATATCGCGGACCACAAAAACATGAGCACCATCATCGAAAAAGACCTTCTTAAAGACCCCGGTCTCCATCGCACGCTCATCGGCGACGGCTTCGGAACTACCGTTGGCACAATCTTCGGCTGCTGCCCCAACACCACTTACGGCGAATGCATCGGCTGTGTGGCAATCACCAAAAACGCCTCGATTTACACCATAATCGGCGCGGCTGTTATCGCGATTATAATCGCGTTTTTCAGCCCGTTCATTGCGCTTATCGAAACAATCCCCACCTGCATTCTGGGCGGCGTATGCCTGGCGCTCTACGGATTTATCGCAGTCAGCGGTCTTAAAATGCTGCAAAACGTCGACCTCGGCGAAAGCAAAAACCTCTTCGTCGTATCAGCAATCCTTATTACGGGTATCGGCGGACTCGCTCTTAAATTCGGTCTTGCAACGCAGGGCAAAGCAATCATCACCATCACCAACATCGCAACCGCTCTTATCGTAGGTATCCTTACCAACGTCATTCTTTCCATCAAAACTAAGAAAGAAAAACAGGGCGAAGTCAAAGACGGTGAAAGCATCGCGGTCGTGGGCGAAGGCGTAACGTATGACACGGACGACAAACTCCCCGGCGTCAGAAAAGACGAAGTCGTGGCAGACAGCGAAGCAGTCGACGAAGCAGTCGAAGAACTCGGACTCGAAGACGAAGACAAAACAGCGACGGTGGAATTCCGGGCGGTTGAAGAATCAAAGGACGAATCGTCCGACAAGTAATAATCAACGAAATATCAAAAAGTCCTCATAGTTTTATGAGGACTTTTTTTATACCTGAAATGCATTTTTTTTGCGTGGGCACCTTGTTGCCTTTGGCGCGATGAGCCAATCGGCAGTGATATGCCTACGGCGTGATATTGTCTTCGACAGTGATGAAACACTTTGCAACATCAAAAAGCCCTGACTAATGTCAGGGCAATGCAATTATTCGTTCAATTATTGCGGATTATTTCGTACCGAAAATTCTGTCGCCGGCGTCGCCGAGACCGGGGACGATGTAGCCGTTTTCGTTAAGGTGAGAGTCTTTGCAGCCGACGAAGATGTGTACGTCGGGATGTTTTGCGTGGACTTTTTCAATTCCTTCGGGCGCGCCGATGATGCTCATAAACTTAATGTTCTTGCAGCCTTTCGCCTTAATGAAGTCGATTGCCGCGATTGCGCTGCCACCGGTTGCGAGCATCGGATCGAGAATGATGACTTCGCGGTTTGCGATATCGTCGGGAAGTTTGCAGTAGTACTCCTTGGGTTCAAGCGTTTCGTGGTCGCGATAAAGACCGACGTGTCCGACTTTTGCGGTGGGGACAAGAGCAAGGATACCATTTACCATGCCGAGACCTGCGCGGAGAATAGGAACGATTGCGATGTCATTTGCAATAACGCGGGTTTTAGTGACCGCAATCGGGGTTTTAACCTCAATTTCTTGCGTATTGATATCGCGGAGAGCCTCAAACGCCATAAGCATTGCGACTTCTTCCACAAGTTCGCGAAACTCTTTGCTGCCGGTACGTTCATCACGCATAATTGCAATTTTGTGTGTGATAAGAGGGTGATTGAAAATGGTTACGTTGTTCATAAAACACCTCACAATATTTACTTTTAACATAGTAACATTTCGGCGTTTTTTTTGCAAGCAAAATACGCATTGTTCGACATATTTTTTAAGGCATATCGCAATAAAAAAATTAGCAAAAAAACACGAATTTCGTCAAATTGATATTTTCAAAACCTTGATAACGTAAATTTATTGTGTTATAATATACACAGTATAGGTATTTTATCTAATTTATTTTCAGGGTTATATTATTAAAGAGGAGTTTGAAAAATGTTAGCAGCAGTTTCATCCAATGAAGTATGGCAGAAAATCGTCGATTTCTTTACCATCACGGTTAAAGATTTTTTCGTCGAATTATTGGCAGAAAATCCCCCGATTAAGTTCATATTGCTTGTTGCGGGCGCAGCGCTCGTACTCATCGGCTTAATCGTTATTATCGCGGTTTGTGCAAAGAAGAACAAGGCGAAGAAAGCGGCAAAGAAGGCGGCAAGACAAAGCGTCAAAGACGCAAAGAAAGCAAGTAAGAGTGGCAAAGTCGCAGCCGAAGAAAAACCCGCTGTGAAAGAAACGCCCGTCGTACCCGCGGCCCCCGCACCCGCACCCGCGCCCGTTGCGGCAGCGGCACCCGTCGCGCCCGCGCCTTATATCGAGGACGAGAAGAAGTTCGACGCCGACGCTTTCGATGACGAGCTGCCTCCGTTTGAAGACAAAAAACCCGCTCCGCAGGCACAAATCGATATGTCGAAGTTTATCGCGGAAGAAAAAGTTTATGCTCCCGTGGAAGAAGAAAAACCCGTCGCGCCCGCGCCCGTTCCCGCATACGTTCAGCCGGAAGAACCCGCGCCCGTCGAGGAAAAGCACTATATCGAGCCGGAAAACAACGACAACTTCGTTGACGACAGCTGGGGCAAGGCAAAAATAAATCTGAAACCCAAAAAGGCTGCAAAAGAAGAAACGACGGAAGAACCCGAAGTCGCCGCGGAAGAGCCCGCTCCCGCAAAGAAAAAAGCGACAAAGAAGAAGGCGGAAGTAACGGAAGAAGCCGCACCCGCAAAGAAAGCCCCCGCAAAGAAAAAGGCGGCGGCAAAGGTTGAAGAACCCGTCGAGGAAAACGACGAAGCCGATAAACCGAAGGTCGTCGGCAAATATACGATCGAAGATACCGGTTATGCGTATCAGTTCCACCTTTACGCAAACAACGGGCAACTTCTGTACGAAAGCCGCGAATACGCAAGTCTGAACTCCTGCAAGGGCGGCATCGCGACCTTTAAGAAGAACGTCGCAGACTGCGAGTACCGCATCGACGTCGATAAGAACGGCGGCTACAAGTACATCTTCAAGAAGGGCAACAGCATTTACATCGGCGAAACGTACTCGACCGCAAAAGCGGCGGAACGCAGCGCGGAATCCGTGAAACGCTTTGCACAGGTTTCCGAAATCAGCGAATAAATTTTTAATATAAAATAATAAAAGGGGTTATATCAATATGGCAAAAGAAGTAAAAAAAGCAGCAACAAAAGAGCCCGCACCCAAGAAAGCCGCGGCGAAAGAACCTGCAAAAAAAGTTGCGACGAAAGAGCCCGCAAAGAAACCGGCAGTTAAGGAAGTCGCCCCCGCAGAAACCGCAGCAAAAGGCGTTGTCGGAAAATATCGCGTAGATTGCGTTTACGGCGATCTTTATCAATTCCATCTTTATGCAAACAACGGTCAGCTTCTTTACGAAAGCCGCGAATATGCGTCGAAGAAATCGTGCCTGGAAGGCATCGAAACCTTCAAGAAAAATATGCAGGACGCAGCAACGACCGTACGTGTGGATAAGGACAAAAACAACAGATATAAGTTCATTATCAAAAACCGCAACAGCATTTACGTCGGCGAAACTTACGACAATAAGAAACAAGCCGAAAGCAGCGCGGAATCGGTGAAACGCTTTGCAGTCGTATCGCAGGTCATCGAATAAGAAAAAACGAAATTACGCACGGTGAAAACCGTGCGTTTTTTTATACGAAATTTGAGGCGGAAGAATATATCTTTGATATATTCTTTTTTTGCGGTTTTTTGCGCGGGAAACAATCGTCAAAAATATCTTTTTACAAATTGCGACAAAATGCGTATATTTCGTTGACAAATATACGCTATTTTCATATAATCATATTCAGTCGTATGGTTTAGTAATTGTAAACTTTTTTCTTAAAATTACAAAACCCTCTAATTTTTAGGTTTAGAAATACTAAACAAACGGCGCGGAAACAGGAGGTTATATGGAAATCGGAACCAAACTGAAAAATCTGCGGCTTCGTTGCGGATTGACGCAGGAGGAACTTGCCGACAGGTGCGAACTCACGAAAGGCTACATAAGCCAACTCGAAAACGACCTGACCATGCCGACAATTTCCACCCTGAACGACCTTATGGTGGCACTCGGAAGCGACCTGAAAACCTTTTTCAGCGAAGACGAACCCGAACAAGTCGTGTTTACGAGCGACGACTTTTTTGAAAAGGAAGGCGACGGGCAAAAAATCGTATGGCTTGTGCCCAACAGTCAGAAGAACGAGATGGAGCCTGTTTATATCGAAATCGAGCCGAATACGACGCTTCAGAAAGACATGCCGCACGAGGGCGAAGAATTCGGATACGTCCTTGACGGCGAAATCGAAATCGTCATCGGCAACAACGTCTATAAGTGCAAAAAACGCAACAGTTTTTATTTTGTAAGCAACAAAGTACATTATATTAAAAATACAAAAAATACAACGGCTAAAATCATCTGGGTGTCAAGCCCGCCCACGTTTTAAGGAGAGTATATGTCATCTGCAAACATTATCGAAATCAAAAACGTATCCAAGGAATACGACGGCAAAGCAGTCGTCAAAAACGAAAGCATCGCGATAAAACGCGGCGAATTCGTGACAATTTTAGGACCTTCGGGCTGTGGTAAGACGACGACGCTTCGTATGATTGCCGGCTTTGAAAAACCGACCAGCGGTCAAATCTTGTTCGACGGCGAAGATATTTCCAATCTGCCGCCGCATAAGCGCGCCGTGAACACGGTTTTCCAGAAATACGCGTTGTTCCCGCACCTTAACGTGTTCAACAACATTGCGTTCGGTCTGAAACTTAAAACCATTCCCGACGGCACGACGTACACTGACAGAAAGGGCAGGACTTTCGACAATATGAGAAAATATACGAAAGCCGAAATCGCCGAAAAAGTCAATCACGCGCTTAAAATGGTTGACCTTGAAGACTACGGTCACCGCGACGTGAACAGCCTTTCGGGCGGACAGCAACAGCGCGTCGCAATCGCAAGGGCAATCGTCAACGAGCCGAAGTTGCTGCTTCTTGACGAGCCGCTGGGCGCGCTTGACCTTAAAATGAGAAAGGATATGCAGATCGAACTGATGGATATGCATAAACGCCTTGGAATCACGTTCGTTTACGTCACGCACGATCAGGAAGAAGCGCTCACCATGAGCGACAAAATCATCGTTATGCGCGACGGCGAAGTGCAGCAAATCGGCACCCCCAAAAAGATTTACGACGAGCCCGCAAACGCATTCGTCGCCGACTTTATCGGCGAAAGCAACATCATGTCGGGCATTATGATCGACGACTATAAATGCAGCTTCTTCGACACTGAGTTCGAGTGCGTCGACAAAGGCTTCAAACCCAACGAACCCGTTGATATCATCGTGCGTCCCGAAGACATTTATATCACGAAGGGCAAAAACGTCGAAAAGGGACAACTCACCGCAAAAGTAACGTCCTGCGTGTTCAAGGGCGACCACTACGAAATCCTTTGCGAAAGCGACGGAAACGAATTGCAGATCGTTGAAAATACCGAGTGCGCCGTCGGCGAAGAAATCGGTATCTTCATTCCGAAAGAAGAAATACACATCATGCACAAAGCGCGCATTATCAACGAGTACGAAACCGAAATGGGCGACAACGGCATTGTGAAAATTTGCGAAGCCGACTTTGAAACGAAAAGCGACTTGCCCGCAGGAACGAAAGTTAAAGTGTCGATTCCGTTTGATAAAGTCGATGTTACCGACGACGAAGCCGACGGAACGGTCAGCGCGGACGTCGTGTCGAGCATTTACAAGGGAAGTTACTATCAGGTCATTTTACGTACCGATTTCGACTATGACTTCTTTGTCGACACTCAGGACGAATGGCTCAAAGGCGACCGCGTAGGCATCAATATTAAACCCGAAGACATTAAGGTGGAGGCAATTTAATGAAAGAGAAAATTAAAAATTTCAGATTTACGCGAAAAGCCTTTGCTTATCCGTATATGCTGTTTTTGCTGGTTTTCGTCGTTACGCCGCTTGTGCTGATTCTTGCCAACGCGTTTATTTACAACGGGAAATTCAGTTTCAAAAACTTTGCGATTTTCTTCACCGAAAAGTCAAGTCTGGTGGTGCTTGGAAACTCCATTCTCGTCGGACTTCTGACGACGATTATCTGCATAGTTCTGGGATATCCCGCGGCGTACTTCCTTGCGAAATACAGCGCAAGCAAGATTTTCGTATTGCTGTTTATCCTGCCCATGTGGGTAAACTTCCTGATAAGGACGCTTGCAACGAAAGCGATTTTCGTGTCGCTGAACATTCCGCTCGGAATGGGGACGGTCGTGTTCGGCATGGTTTACAACTATCTGCCGTTTATGATACTTCCTTTGCACACTGTGCTTTCGAGTATTGATAAAAACTATATCGAGGCGGCGGAAGACCTCGGGGCAGACAAGTTCCAGGTTTTCGCAAAAACGATATTGCCGTTGTCGGTGCCGGGGATTTTAAGCGGAATCACGATGGTGTTCATTCCCACGATTTCGACGTTTGCGATAAGCCAGCTTTTGTCGGACAGCACAGTATTCTTGTTCGGCGACAGCATTCAGATGAAGTTTGATCAGGGCTTGTACGGCGTCGGCAGTGTCATGAGCCTTGTAATGATAATTCTCGTGCTTGTTTCCAACTTTTTAATGAACAGGTTTTCAAAAACGTCTGCGACGGGAGGAAGAAACTTATGGTAAAGAAATTTTTTGCAAAAGCATATCTTTATTTACTTCTCGCGCTGCTGTACGCGCCGATAGTGTTGATTATCGTGTTTTCGTTTTTCAACACGTCGATTTTCTCTTTTGACAACGGGTTCAGTTTCGAGTCGTACAAGTCGATATTCGCGTCCGACAAAACGCCCGAACTGCTTGCCGCGCTTAAAAACACGCTGATTATCGCCGTCGTATCGAGCGTTGTATCGACGCTTATCGGCACGTTTTCGGCAATCGGCATTTATTGTTTGAAACCGCGTGCGAGAAAGGTTGTGGAAAACGTCAACCAACTGCCCATCATCAACAGCGAAATCGTTATGGCGGTGTCGCTTATGATATTCTTCGTAACGTTCTCGTTCCCAGCGGGATATTTCCGCCTTATCATCGGACACATCAGTTTCTGCACGCCGTACGTCATTCTTTCGGTTCTGCCGAAACTTCAAACGATGGACAACAACGTTTACGAAGCCGCTCTCGACCTTGGCGCAAACCCGTTCAAAGCGATGGTAAAAGTCATTCTGCCAATACTTGCGCCCAGCATTATGTCGGGATTTATGATGGCGTTCACGCTGTCGATGGACGACTTCATCATCACGCAAATCAACAAAGGCGCGGCAACGGGCATCAACACTCTTTCGACGTACATCTACGCCGACGCAAGGGTACAAGGGCTTTCGCCGTTCTGGTTTGCGATATTCAGCATTATCTTTATCGTGGTGCTTACGACCATTCTCGTCGTCAACGTCGTTAAGGTCAAAAAAGCCAAAGCCGACAAGAAAAAGGAGGTTAAAGCATGAACAAGAAAGCAATTAAAATCCTTATCGTGTCGGTTATTATCGCGGTTATCGTCGGCGGTACGATTGCAGGCATCGTCGTCGTGAACCTTGACAGGAAAAAAGAAAAACTTGTCGTATATAACTGGGCGGACTATATCGATCCCGCCAATATCACGCTTTTTGAAGAGTATTACAAGCAAAAAACCGGCAAGGAAATTGAGGTCGTTTACAGCACTTTCGACACAAACGAAACAATGATGACCGAAGTTACCAAGGGCGACAGCCAGATCGACCTCGTTTGCCCCAGCGAATACTCTATTCAGAAACTGAAAGAGAAAAACCTTTTGCAACCGCTCGATATGTCGGACGGCGACTACGAATTCATAAGTAACGTGTATCCTGCAATCCGCGACAGGGTGGAGTCGATTTTCGGCGCGGAAATGAACGGATATTTCGTGCCGTATATGTGGGGTACGCTCGGCATAATGTACAACGTCGAAAAGGTCAGGAAAGAAGACCTCGAAGCCGGCTGGGGTATCCTTTGGAACAAAGCGAACAACCCGGAACTTGAAGGTAAAATCCTTGTGAAAGACAGCGTCCGCGACGTCTATGCCGCAACTGTTTGTTACCTCAAAGAAGAAGGAAAACTCGACGGAACCCCGTACGCCGCGTTTTCAATCGAACAACTTATCAACACCGTCGACAACACGCTTTTAAAAATGTGTGAAACCGTGCTTCTGGAACAAAGAAAGCATATCAAAGGCTACGAAGTCGATTTCGGCAAGGACGATATGATCAACAAAATCGCATACGTCGACCTTGCCTGGTCGGGCGACGCAATGTACGCAATCGAGGAAAGTTACAACCCCGACAAAACCTTCAAAAACCTTGCAACCGACGAAGAAACAAATTACCTTTTGGACTACTTCGTCCCGACAATTGAAATCGACGGCGAAGAAAAAGAGTTCGGCAACGTCTGGTTCGACGGATGGGCAATCCCGAAAACCGCGCAAAACGTCCCGGCGGCAAAGGAATTTATCAACTTTATGTGCCGTCCCGACGTCGCGATGCGTAATATGATGGAAATCGGCTATACCTGCTCCTTCGATCCCGATAAATATATTGCGGGCGAAGACGAATTCACAATCGAAGCCGTCAACTGCCTTCTCGAAAACGAGTACATTTGGGAAATTTCCGACGACGAAATTGCCGAAAATTATCCCGACGGCGACTGCATTATCAAGGAAATCGACGGCGTTAAGTACGACCTTACCGAGTTCTTCGGCGACCATAGAAGATACCCCGACTTTAAGAAATCGGAAGGCACTCTCGGCGTAATGCAGGACTTCGGCGCGCAAAACGACGCGGTCGTCAGTATGTGGGAAAGGGTAAAAGGAGGCGACGAATTCCCGTGGAAACTTATCGTCGCAATCGTTGCTTGCGTCGCGATTGTCGCAGGGGCGTTCGGGCTGTGCTTCCTGGTGCGCCACGTCAAATCGAAACGCCAACCGCATATCGACGCGGATTCCGAACAACAAACCGCTTAAAACAAAATTAAAAAACCAAACGAAACCAAAAAACCGATTGCAAACGCAATCGGTTTTTTAATATATAAATTGTGAATTATTTGATACAAACCCCGATACTGTCAAAAGGACACTTTTGCTTTGTGTATAATCAAATATAATAAAAAAACAATAGGACACATAGAAAATAATTTCATCGATTTATTTAGTAGTATAATAATTACTTGTTGCCTTGCTTTTTTAATATTTATTCAATATTTTCTCACGTCGCTTTATTGTCAAAAGACAAATTATCTGTTGGCATACGCAGCAACATTGCATCCGCAGTATAGATAACATGATAATTTTTAGTTTATGAAATCAATGGAACATATCTGAACTTCATACTATTGCATATTATTCGGATTTGCATTAAACACAGCAAGAGTGTCCTAATGACAGCAACGTTCATTCCACGCGACGCATCTCCCGGAAGGGTTACCGCATTGTAATGACACAGAGTGCGTTGCACGGAAATAATATACATTATCCGCTGTTCTTGTTTTGGAAACCGCGTTTTTCAAAACAAGTGAAAAGGGAATAAGGATTAGCGGAGCGCAGGTTTCCTTATGGGAAAAACGGCACAAAAAAGGCATCTTTTTCAAGATGCCTTTGACTGTTGTTTGTCCCGTTTTCCAAAACGGCAATCTTTTCATTTGCCGTTTTGAGAGCGAAGCAACTTAGTACATGTCGCCGCCCATCGGAGCCTGCGGCATCGCCGGAGCCGGTTCGGGCTTGTCGGCAACGATGACCTCGGTGGTGAGCAACGTAGACGATACGCTTGCTGCGTTTTGAAGTGCCGAGCGCGTGACTTTGGTCGGATCGAGAATACCTTTTTCGACCATATCGCAGAACTCGTTTTTAAGAGCGTCGTAACCGAAGTTTGCTTTCTTTGCGCGCAACACGTTATCTACGATAACGCCGCCGTCAACGCCCGCGTTTTCCGCGATTTGTTTAATGGGGGCGGTAAGGGCTTTCGCGATGATGAGCGCGCCCGTTTTTTCGTCGCCGCTGAAAGTATTTGCGTATGCGGTAACTTTGTCGCTGACGGACAGAAGGGCAATGCCGCCGCCGGGGACGATACCTTCTTCGACAGCCGCGCGGGTTGCCGCAAGAGCGTCTTCGATGCGGAGTTTTCTTTCTTTCATTTCGACTTCGGTTGCCGCGCCGACTCTGACGACTGCTACGCCGCCCGAAAGTTTTGCAAGGCGTTCTTGAAGTTTTTCTTTGTCGTAGTCGCTGGTGCTTTCCGCAATCTGGTGCTGGATTGCCGCAACGCGTTGTTTGATGAGAGCGGGATCGCCTGCGCCGTCAACGATGGTGGTGTTGTCTTTGTCGACCTGAACCATTTTCGCGCTGCCCAGCATATCGAGGGTTGCGTCCTTGATTTCGTAGCCGAGATCGGACGAAATGACGGTTGCGCCTGTCAGGATTGCGATATCTTCAAGCATTGCTTTGCGTCTGTCGCCGTAACCGGGGGCTTTGACCGCAACGCATTTGATTGCGCCTTTGAGTTTGTTCAGGACAAGGGCGGTAAGAGCCTCGCCTTCGACTTCTTCTGCGATGATGAACAAGCCGCGGCCTGATTTTACAACCTGTTCGAGAACGGGCAGCAAATCCTGGAACACGCTGATTTTCTTATCGGTGATAAGGATAAGCGGATCTTCAAGGACGGCGTCCATTTTGTCGGGGTTGGTCATCATATAGGGGGAAGCGTAACCGCGGTCGAACTGCATGCCTTCGACGACGCTGAGTTCCGTCTTCATGGTTTTGCTTTCGTCGATGGTGATAACGCCGTCTTTGCCGACCTTTTCAAAAGCGTCGGAAAGCAGAGTGCCGATTTCTTCGTCGCCTGCCGACACGCTCGCGACCTGCGCGATAGCGGTTTTGCTTTCAATGGGTTTGCTGATTTTTTTGAGTTCTTCGACGGTATATTCGGTTGCTTTCGCGATACCTTTTTTCAGCACCATCGGGTTTGCGCCGGCGGCGATGTTTTTCATACCTTCGCGGATTATGGTCTGTGCGAGAAGGGCAGCCGTTGTGGTGCCGTCGCCTGCGACGTCGTTGGTTTTTACGGACACTTCTTTCACAAGTTGCGCGCCCATATTTTCAAAAGCGTCTTCGAGTTCGATTTCCTTGGCGATGGTTACGCCGTCGTTTGTGATGAGGGGTGCGCCGAACTTTTTGTCAAGAACGACGTTTCTGCCTTTCGGCCCCAAAGTGATTTTAACTGCGTCGGCAAGAGTGTCCACGCCCTTTTCAAGGGAGCGGCGCGCTTCTTCGCCGTATTTGAATTGTTTGCTCATATAAAAAGCCTCCTTATTCGTTCACAATTGCGAGAATGTCGCTTTGGCGAAGGATGATAACTTCCTTGCCGTCAAGCTTGAACTCGCTTCCTGCGTATTTGCTGTACAAAACTTTATCGCCTACATTGACTTGCATCGTGACTTCTTTGCCGTCGATAAGTCCGCCGGGACCGACCGCCACGACTTCTGCCATCTGGGGTTTTTCTTGTGCTGTGCCGGGAAGAAGGATGCCGCTTGCGGTCTTTTCTTCCGCTTCGATTGATTTAACGACAACTTTGTCAAACAAAGGTTTTATTGTCATATTTACCTCCGAAAAATTGATTTTGAAGTTAGCACTCAAATGCCTTGATTGCTAATTCAATGGTAATTATACACGCAATATATCGCGATGTCAATAGTATTATGACAGAAAAAATTAAAAAATACCGCTAAAAAACGCGCATTTTCAAAACGTCGTAAAGTCGCGCGTTACTAAATAAAATACGGGCGCGCACGTATGCGCGCGAATTTGTTTACAACGGACTGAAAAAGTGTTATTATTATCATATATTTATTTTCTTTCGAGGTCGCTATGATGGACAAATGGGATAAGAGATTTATGGAAATGGCAAACGTCGTTTCGACGTGGTCAAGTTGTTATAGAACCGGGCGTCAGGTCGGCGCGGTCATCACAAAAAACAAAAGAATCCTCACAACCGGCTACAACGGCGCGCCCGAAGGCATCAGAAGTTGCGTCGAAAAGGGCGAATGTATGAGGGATATCATGAAAATCCCGTCGGGCACCCGCGCGGAACTTTGCTACGCCGTTCATGCGGAACAGAACGCCATCTGTCAGGCGGCGAAACTCGGTATTTCCCTTGAGGGCGCAACCCTTTATTGTACGCATCAGCCGTGCAGTATCTGCGCCAAAATCATCGTCAACAGCGGCATAAAACGTATCGTTTATCGCGAAGGATACCCGGACGAATTCGCAATGAAAATCCTGAGCGAAGCCGACATTCTTGTCGAAAGATACGAAGAATAATAAGTCAATTTTTAGGATATAAAGAATACCCTTAATTATAAGGGTGTTTTTTTATGGAAAAAATCGACAATGTAAATTATGACGATTATAAGTATAAATCGTATATCTGGAAGGAAGACGGGCGGCACAAAAAACCCGAAAAAAGAAAGAAAACAAAACCGCAAAAACCCGAAAAAAGGCGCGTCGTTAAAGCCGACAAACAGGCGGTTTTCGTCGTTTGTACGATACTTTTGTGCTTCTCGCTTACGTTCGCTCTCGCAACTCTTTCCGGAAAAGGAAGCGTGATGAATTTCTTTCAAAAGAACAAAAACACCGACTGCGAAATGTATTACGTCGTGTGCTCCGACGTGTTTTCGGACGAAAGCCTTGCAAGAATTTCCGCCGACGAAGCGCGCACGTCGGGCGGGGCGGGCTATATAATTTACGATGAAAAATACTATCTCGCGCTTGCTTGTTACAAAAGCCGCGACGACGCGGAAAAAGTCCTAAAAAGAATGGCGGGGAGCAGTTCCTGCATCTATGAAATCTGTGTCAAGGCACCCGCGCTTTCCTGGTGCGACAACGGAAAAAAAGACGCTGTAAAAAACGCGTTGAAATACTCGGATACGGCGTTTTCCCGCCTTTACGAAATCACGACTTCGTTTGAAAAAGGAAGTATCGGCGAAACAGAAGTAAAAAACAGATTAAAAGGTTTATTGAATGAAATCAATAAATTAAATGCCGATTTTGACAAAATTACAAAATCCGAAAATATGCCCGAATACATTAAAATCAAGGCGGAAATCAAGGCCGCCGCGGCTGTTATAGGAAACGTCGCGAATTCGGATTTTTCGGGCGCGACGCTTTCCGCGGCGTTAAGGTTTGCGACAATGAGCGTCGTATGCGGCTACAAAAATTTGGCGACGGAGTTGTAAACGGTTGCAAAATCCTATGTTTTAGTATATACTATATTACACTAATGTAAAGGTGAACGAATGGCACACATTTCTTTGTACAGAAGATACCGTCCGACTTCTTTCGACGAGGTCATCGGGCAGGGACATATCGTAAGGACGCTTGTCAATCAGATTAAAACGGACAACATTTCGCACGCATACCTTTTCACGGGGACTCGCGGCACGGGAAAAACCACCGTCGCGAGAATTTTTGCGCGCGCGATTAACTGCGAAAACCCCGTAAACGGCAATCCGTGCGGGAAATGCTCGGCGTGTGTTGAGCTTCAAAAGCCCGGCAATATGGATATTCTGGAAATCGACGCCGCGTCCAACAGCACGGTGGACGAAATCCGCGACCTTCGCGAAAAGGTCAAGTATCCGCCCGTCATCGGAAAGTACAAAGTTTATATCATCGACGAAGTTCATATGCTTTCGACAAGCGCGTTCAACGCACTTCTGAAAACGCTGGAAGAGCCGCCGTCACACGCCGTGTTCATTCTTGCGACGACCGACGTCCACAAACTGCCGCAGACGATTTTGTCAAGGTGCATGCGCTTTGACTTTAAATTGCTTTCGGTGAAAGATATTTCGGACAATCTGAAACGCATTTTCGACGACATCGGCAAAAAGTATTCGGAAGAAGCGATAAACCTTATCGCAACTTCTGCCGAGGGCAGCGTGCGCGACAGTCTTTCGATTGCGGATATGTGCGCCTCGTATGCGGGCGATACGATAACTTACGACGACGTTTTGGAAGTTCTCGGCGCGTCCGATCCTCACATCGTTTTGGACCTTGTGCAGGCGGTGCTTTCGCACGAAGTCGCGCGTGCATTGTCTATCGTCGATAATTTGTCGAATTTCGGCAAAAACATCGCCGTTCTCAATAAGGACGTCGCAACGACGATAAGGAACGTCATTTACGTGAAAAACTGTAAAAATGCCGAGTCCGCCTTGAAACTCCCGAAAGATATTTACGAAAAACTTTTGGCGATTTCGGAATCGTCCGGCAACGTCGACCTTCTGAACGCGCTCGATTTGTTCAACGGTCTTTCCGGCGAGTTAAGATACAGCACCCAGCCCCGCATTATGTTTGAGGCAACGGTCGTAAGGGCTGCGCTTGAAAACGGCGAGGCGGAAATCGAAAAACGATTGAAAAAACTGGAATCGGCAGTTTCGCAAGGCGCGGTAAACACCGCGTTTCAAAAAAAAAATGAGCTGAAAACAGATAATCCCGACGCGCTTTGGGACGCCTGCCGCACGGAAATCGTGGGGAAGGAAAGGTGCATGGCGCTAGGGATTGCGATGAATAAATACGTCGGGGTGGAAGAAAACGGGAACTTTTTCAAGGTGTCTTTCAAAACGAAGGCGGACGCGTCCGTCGTGAGTATCCCCGACAACCTTAAACTTATTGAATCAAAACTCGGCGCGCTTTCGGGCAAGCCGTATAAACTGACCGTAAAGGTCACCGACGACGACACGTCGGAAGACGTCCTGAAAAGGCTGAAAACGCTTTTTGGGGACGATTTCAAAATCACGAAATAACCGGAGGTATTTTTTATGGGCAAAGGCGGTTTTCCCGGCGGCGGATTCGGCGGCGGAAATATGCAACAAATTTTGAAACAGGCGCAAAAAATGCAAGCCGATATGCAGCGCGCTCAGGAAGAACTTAAAAATTCCGAAGTAACCGGCTCGGCGGCGGGCGGCATGGTTGAAATCACGATGACGGGCGACAAGGAAGTCACCGCCGTCAAAATCAAGCCCGAAGCGGTTGACCCCAGCGATATCGAAATGCTGGAAGACCTTATCGTCGCGTCCTTCAACGACGCCGTCAAAAAGGTTGACGAGTTGCAGGAAGAACTTATGGGACCGCTTGCAGGCGGTATGGGCGGTTTGTTCTGATGCCTTATATCGAGCCTCTTGCAAAACTTATTGCGGAATTCACGAAGTTCGAGGGCGTGGGCGAAAAGACGGCGGCAAGGTACGCTTATTCCATATTAAAGCGCAGCGACAGCGAAGTCGACGACCTTATCAACGCCTTGCGAGACGTCAAACAAAAGGTGAAATTCTGTAAAATTTGCGGCAACTATACCGACGACGCCGACGACGTTTGCGAAATTTGTCGTACGCGCGACAAGTCGGTTATCTGCGTCGTGAAAGAGCCGAAAGATATTCAGGCTTTTGAAAAGGTAAAGTCTTTTAAGGGCGTTTATCACGTTTTGCACGGCGTAATCAGCCCCATCGAGCACGTCGGCCCCGACGATATCGACATAAAAGGGCTGCTGAAAAGGCTTGACGGCGTGAAAGAAGTCATCGTTGCGACCAATCCCGACGTCGAAGGCGAGGCAACCGCATTGTATATCGCGCGACTTATAAAGCCGCTGGGGATAAAGGTAACGCGCATCGCCCGCGGTCTTCCAGAAGGTAGCGTTATCGAGTACGCCGACGAAATGACCTTATCCACCGCGCTTCGCACCCGCGTGGAGTTATAATAATAGATTGATACAAGCAGTTTTTCGGTGAGAAAAAAATTTCTTGACATATCAAAACTGAGTAATTAAAATTATCCGTAAAGGAATTGGAGTATGGCAAAAAAACAAGGCATATCGGAAGCGGTCATTAAACGTCTTCCGCGATATTACAGATACGTTAAACAGCTTGAACACGACGGAGTAAAGCGCGTTTCCAGCTCGGAACTTGCGAAAAACCTGTGCGTTACGGCGTCACAGGTCAGACAGGATTTTTCAAATTTCGGCGAATTCGGTCAGCAGGGCTACGGGTACAGCGTAGGGAAACTTCGCAGTGAAATCGCGTCGATTCTCGGGCTCGATCAGCAGCACAACATTATTATTATCGGTTGCGGCAACATCGGAAAAGCGCTTGCGAGATACGTTGGGTTTTCAGACGACGGTTTTTACGTCCGTGCAATGTTCGACGTCGATCCGACGGTCATTCAGAAAGTTCCCGCCGGCGTCGAAGTCCTGAACGTCAATAAACTTGCGGAATACATAAACACGCACCCCGTCGACATCGCGGCGATTTGCGTACAAAAGGAATACGCGCGCGAAGTTGCCGAAAACCTTGTGCGGCTCGGCGTGAATAAATTCTGGAATTTCGCCCCCGTCGATTTGTCGAACGTCGCGGAAGGCGTCGTGTGCGAAAACATCAATATGAGCGACAGTCTGTTCGTGCTGTCTTACAAGATCAACGAACAACAATAATCGTTGCATAATAACTTTCCTCCTGCGGATACTACTGCGGGAGGTTTTTTTATGCAATACACAGGAATCACAAGAAGAATCGACGAGTTGGGACGCGTGGTTATCCCGAAAGAAATCCGCCGTACGATGCGCCTTCGCGAGGGCGAAGAAATGGAAATTTTCGTTGACGAAAACAGCCTTATTCTGAAAAAATACTCATGCGTAAAGGGAATACAAAAGTTTTCGGAAGAGATTGCGGAAAGTTTGTTTTCGTCGACGGGGGACACGTCGCTTGTGACCGACCTTGACAAAATCGTCGCGGCGGCGGGCTTTGACAAGACATTTTATTCGGACAAACTCTTATTGCAAAAAGTCGCGGATATTTTTCAGAAAAGGACGACGCGCACGGTGTTTTTGCCCGACGGATATGCGATAACGGGCGACGATACAAACGAATACAAAATGCAGATATTCGCGCCTGTCATCGTCGCGGGCGACGTTACGGGCGGCGTTATTTTGCTGTCAAAATCCGAAAAAAACGTCGCCGAAAAAACCAAACTTGCCGAGTTTTCGGCAAAAATCTTGGCAAATTCACTGCAATGAAAAGGCGTACTATGGCGGGAAACGCCGCGCTGCTTTCGGTGTTTTCCATAATTGCAAAGGTAATAAGCGCGCTGTATCGCGTGCCGCTCACGTCTGTGCTCGGCGCGGAAGGAATGGGAATGTATCAACTTGTGTTTTCCATTTACGCGCTGATACTTGCGCTGACTACGGGCGGAATTCCCGTTGCGGTGTCAAGGCTCACGAGCGAGAATAACGCGTTGAAAAAGGACAGCAGGATAGTCCTTAAAAACGCGCTTTTAAGCGTTGTCGGGACGTCGGTCGTGCTTGCCGCGTTCTTGTGCGTTTTGTCGGGGTTCGTGGCAAGAATTCAAGGAAACGAAGGCGTGAAAAGCGGATATTACGTTATTGCGCCGGCGGTTGTTTTTGTCGGTGCGTTGTCGATGTTCCGCGGCTGGTTTCAGGGGAACAACGACGTGATTCCGACGGCGGTATCGGGGCTTTTCGAACAGGTTTTCAAACTTGCGTTCGGGCTGACTCTTGCGAAAATTCTGTCAAAGTACGGCGTGATTTACGGCGTAATCGGCGCGCTGTCAGGAGTGATGATAAGCGAATTTGTCGCGCTTATTTATATTGTAATAACCTATTTTTCGCGCGGGAAGATTTACAAAATCAACGCGGTGGAGAGTTGCGATAAAGACGTGCGAAACGCCATTCTGAAAACGTCTGTCGTTTTTGCGATTGCCGGCTTTATCATACCGTTTTCGCAGTTTATCGACGGAATTTTAATCGTAAACATATTAAAAGCGTCGGGAGAGTCGATTTCGCTTGCGACGGCGAAGTACGGTTTGTATTCGGGCACGGTAATGAGCGTCGTGAATATGCCCGTCGTTTTAAGCGTTGCGTTGTCGGTTGCGATCGTGCCGGTTATCGCGTCGGCGACGGCAAAACGGGACATCGACGAAATCAGGAAAAAAGGAGCGACCGCCGTGAAACTCGCTTTTGCGATTTCGACGTTTGCCGCGGTTATGATGTTTGCGTTTTCCGACAAAATCATTGCGGTTTTATATCCGCGTCTTAATCGCGCGGAAACACAAACGGCGGTGCGGCTTTTAAGGATTATTTCGTTCACCGTGCCGATGGGCGCGCTTCGTGAAATTTACGCAAGTATGATAATGGCGATTGACAAAACCGGAAAAATCATCGTCAACAATTCCTTTTCGGTCGCGCTGAAAATCGCGGTTACGGCGATATGCCTGTCATACTTCAACGTGTACGGCGCGGGATACGGCATGATTGCGTTTTCGGCGGTCGGCGTAGTCTTAAATGCGCGCGATTTTTATATTCTCTCGGGAAAAAATCTTAAACTCGTGAAAAACGTTAGTACAATCGCGGCAATAAATGTTATAATGTTTTTACTTGCGTGGGCTTTTGATATTTATATCAAAAATCCGATTTTGTCGCTTGCGACAGGTTTTGTCGTCGCGTCGTTTGCGTACGTTGTCGCGGCGGCGTTTTCAGGCGTCTTTGACGGGGACGAACTTTCGGGCGTGCCGTTTTCAAAGGCGTATTACAAATTATCGCAAAAACTACGATTCTGGGAGAGTTGAATGATTACCGTAATTGGACTCGGGCTTTATAAGGACGATTTGAGTTTCCGCGCCGAAAAGTTTCTGAAAAAGGCAAAAAACATTTACGTCAAAACGGCAAAAACGCCGACGTACGATTTTTTTGAAAAAAACGGAATATCCGCAAAATCTTTCGATGACGCATACGACGCGGCGGAAGATTTTTCCGAACTTGACGAAAAAATCATAAAAACGCTTTTGTCGGAAAACGAAAAAGGCGACGTTGCGTTTTGCGTGAACGGCGGCGGTTTCGACGACGGCACGGTGCAAAAGTTGAAAAAGCAAACAAACGATATTGAAATTATCGCGGGCGTGAGTTTTGCGGCGGATTTTGCAGGCGTTTGTCCCGACACGTCGGTGATGAGTTACAGCGCGTACGACGTCGCGTCCGACGTTTCGTTCATGCCGGACAAGCGGCATACCGTCGTCGTGAGAGAGATCGACAACCGACTTCTTGCGGGCGACGTAAAAATCAAACTGTCCGACGTATACGGCGACGAAAAACTCGTTTATCTGATAAATAGTGTCAAAAAGACAGATAATTTGACATACATACCTCTTGCCGAAATCGACCACGGCAAGAATTTTTCGTATATCACGACTTTGGTGATTCCGCCCGATGATTTGTTGTCGGCAAAACGACACGATTCCCACGACCTTATCGAAATCATGGCAACGCTGTTGTCCGAAAACGGCTGTCCGTGGGACAGGGCGCAAACGCACGAAAGCATAAGGATAAATCTCATCGAGGAAGCGTACGAGCTTATCGATGCAATCGACAGAAACGACCTTGACGGAATGGTTGAAGAAACGGGCGACGTATTGTTGCAGGCGGTTTTCCACGCAATGATCGGAAACGCCGACGGCGAATATAATTTCAACGACGTCGTAAGCGGACTTTGTCATAAACTTATCACCCGACACACTCATATTTTCGGGCAGAACAAAGCGACGAACGCCGAAGACGCGCTGGATTACTGGAACGCGGCGAAAGCCGTCGAAAAGGAATATACGAGTTTCGGCGACAAAATGGACAAAATCCCCAAAAATCTGCCTGCGCTTTTATACGCTTACAAAATCCAGAAAGTCGCGGTGAAATGCGGGTTCGACTGGCCCGACATCGACGGCACTTACGATAAACTCAACGAAGAAATCCGCGAGTTTAAAGAAGCGGACGGCGCCGACGCCGTAATGGAAGCGGGCGATCTGCTGTTTTCTGCGATAAACCCGATGCGCTGGCGACATATCGAGCCGGAAACCGCCCTTAAAGAGGCGTGCGACAAGTTCGTGAAACGCTTTAAGTATATGGAAAGCGAAATACTGAAAGACGGAAAGGATTTGGGGAACGCCGAAATCCTGGACGAATACTGGAACAAGGCAAAGAAAATCTACAAATGAAAATCGGAAACGTACAACTTAAAAACGATTTGATTCTCGCGCCGATGGCGAATTATACCGACGCCGGCATGCGTTATCTTGCCTCGGTTTACGGCGCGGGACTTACGGTAACGGAAATGGTGTCGGCAAAGGGGCTTTGCTTCAATAATCCCAACACCGCCGCGCTTCTGGAAACCCGCGAAAAGGGAAATTGTCCCGTCGCCGTGCAACTTTTCGGTGCAGATCCCGAATACATAAAAAAAGCGGTGGAACACCCCCTTCTCAAAGACTTTGACATAATCGACATAAATATGGGTTGTCCCGTCGCGAAAGTCGTGAAAAATGGCGAAGGCAGCGCGCTTTTAAGAAATCCCGACCTTGTTTACAAAGTGGTGAAAGCGGCGGTATCCGCAACAAATCGTCCCGTAACCGTGAAAATCAGAGCGGGCTTTGAAAAGGACGAAATCACCGCGCCCGAAATCGCGAAGGTCATCGAGGAAGCGGGCGGCGCGGCGGTTGCCGTACACGCAAGGACAAGGGAACAGTTTTATTCCGGAAATGCCGACTGGAACGTCATAAAAAAAGTGAAAGAAAGCGTTGGTATTCCCGTTGTCGGAAACGGCGACGTGGAAAAGCGCGACGATTATTTAAGAATGAAAGAAACGACGAGTTGCGACGGCGTAATGGTTGGTCGCGCCGCGCTTGGAATGCCGTTTATATTTGCAAAATTGCAAGATAAAGAATACGAATTTGACGTTAAAGCCGCGATTATGAAACATATTGAAATTCTGGGCGAGTATCTGCCAGAACGCACGGTGATAAATCAGATGAAGGCGCAACTGTGTTTTTACGCCAAAAACACCCGCCACGCAAAGGACGTCCGCCGCGCTATTTCCGAACTCAGAACCCGCGACGATTTAATGAGAATTATTGACGAATTTTTTTAAGGAAAATATATTATGAACATTGTTTTGGTTGAACCGGAAATCCCGCAGAATACGGGCAACATAGTAAGGACGTGCGCCGCGACGCACACAGTTTTGCATCTTATCGAGCCGCTCGGATTCGAACTTTCAGACAAATACTTAAAACGCGCGGGGCTTGACTATTGGAGCGACTGCGAGTTGCACGTATACAAAAACCTTGGGGAGTTTTTCGACAAAAATCCCGGCAAATATTATTTCGCGTCGACAAAGGCGAAACACCGCTATGACGAGGTGAATTTCGAGGACGACGCATACATCTTTTTCGGAAAGGAAACGAAAGGTCTTCCCGAAGAACTTCTGCACGACAATTACGACCGCGCGATACGAATCCCGATGGGGCAGAATATAAGAAGTCTGAACCTGTCGAACAGCGTTGCTATCGTGTTGTACGAGGCGCTCCGTCAGCACGACTTCAAAGGGCTGCAAGAACAAGGACACCTTACGAAATACGACGACAAATAAGGCGGGCGCGCGGCGCACGGCAAATAAGGCGAGCGCGCGGCGAAAATCAAATAAAGTATTTATAAGTAATTGCAATAAAACTTTTATTGTGTTATCATATTACTGCCTTAAAAATCCGGGGCATAAAACGAAAATAAAATCAGGAGATATTCTATGAACAAAAAGACAATCACCGATATTGACGTAAAAGGCAAAAAATGTCTCGTTCGCGTTGATTTCAACGTTCCTATGAAAGACGGCGTTATCACCGACGAAAACCGCATCATCGGCGCGCTTCCCACCATTAAATATCTGATGGAACACGGCGCGAAAGTCGTGCTTTGCTCGCACATGGGCAAACCCCACAACGTGTTTGACGACAAAATCAAACTCAATAAAAAGGAAAAGGCGAAAATCGAGGCTTTACCCGAAGAAGAACGCGCTGCGGCAACCGCCGAAGCAATCGAAAAGGCGAAAAAAGACGTCAAAAAATTCAGTCTTGCTCCCGTTGCGGCGCGCCTGAACGAACTTCTTGACAACAAGGTAACGTTTGCAACCGACGTCATCGGTCCGGACGCGAAAGAAAAAGTCGCGGCTTTAAAGGACGGCGAATGCGTACTTCTTGAAAACCTGCGTTTCCACGCCGGCGAAGAAGGCAGGGACGAAAACTTCTGCAAGGCTCTTGCCGAATATGCGGACGTTTACGTCAACGACGCTTTCGGTACGGCGCACCGTTCGCACGCGTCGACCGCCGCTATCGTCGAATACGGCTTTGTAAAGACGGCTGTTTGCGGCTTCCTTATCGAAAAAGAACTGTCTGTCATGGCGGACAGCCTTGAACATCCCGTACACCCGTTCATCGCAATACTCGGCGGCGCGAAAATCGCCGACAAACTTAACGTAATCAACAACCTCCTTGACAAATGCGACGCTCTTATCATCGGCGGCGGCATGGCTTATACCTTCCTGAAAGCGCAGGGCGGCAAAGAAGGGTTGTCTTTGGTTGACGACGACAAACTTGAATATTGCGAAAACATGCTTGACAAAGCGGAAATTCTCGGCAAGGAAATTTATCTTCCCGTCGACAGCGCAATCGTTTCGGCGTTCCCCGATCCCATCGACGCACCCGTAACGGTCGAATACGTTGACAGCAAGAGCATTCCCGACGACAAAATGGGGCTCGATATCGGCGTTAAAACGCAGGAACTTTTCGCAAACGTCATCAAAGGCGCAAAGACGGTCATCTGGAACGGACCTATGGGCGTTTTTGAAAACCCGACTCTTGCAAAAGGCACGTACGCGGTTGCGGAAGCGCTTGCGTCGCTTCACGGCACCGGCGCAACCACCATCATCGGCGGCGGCGACAGTGCGGCGGCTGTACAACAACTTGGCTTTGCGGACAAAATGACGCACATTTCAACGGGCGGCGGCGCGTCGCTTGAACTGTTTGAAGGCAAAGTGCTTCCCGGCATCGCCTGCCTTAACGACAAAGACTGAAATCACAACGACTTAATCTTATAAAGGAGAATTTATTATGCGTAAACCTATTATCGCAGGTAACTGGAAAATGAACAATACTATCGCCGAGACGAAGGCTCTCGTGACCGAACTTATTCCTTTGGTCAAAGACGCGAAAGCCGACGTCGTAATCTGCACGCCTTACACCGACCTCGCCACGGCGGTCGAAATGACGAAAGGCACGAACATTCACGTCGGCGCGGAAAACGTGCACTGGGCAGAGAAAGGCGCGTTCACGGGCGAAGTTTCGGCGAATATGCTTGTCGAACTCGGCGTGGAATACGTCATCATCGGACACAGCGAACGCCGTCAGTATTTCGGTGAGACTGATCAGACCGTCAACGCACGCGTTAAAGCGGCACTTTCCAAGGGGCTGAAACCCATTATCTGCGTCGGCGAACTTCTGGAAGAGCGCGAAGCGGGCAAAACCGAAGAAGTCGTTGTCCGTCAGACCACCGAGGCTTTCAAAGATATTGACAAATCCGAACTTGAAAACATCGTCATCGCATACGAACCCGTATGGGCAATCGGCACCGGCAAAACCGCAACCGCCGACGACGCGAACGCAACCATCAAGGTTATCCGCGACACGATGGCGAACCTTTATTGCAGAAACTGCGCCGACAACAAAGTACGCATTCAGTACGGCGGCAGCATGAACACCAAAAACGTCGACGAACTTATGGCAATGCCCGAAATCGACGGCGGTCTTATCGGCGGTGCGTCGCTCAAAGCGCAAGACTTTGCACGCGTCGTAAATTTTGAGGAAAAATAATGTCAAGACAAGTCGTATTGGTCGTAATGGACGGCGTGGGCAAATCCACGACGGGACTCGGCGACGCCGTTACCGCGGCGCATACCCCGACTCTCGATAAACTCCTTGCAACCTGCAAAAACGTTTATATCAAAGCGCACGGCACGGCAGTCGGTCTTCCTTCCGACGAGGATATGGGCAACAGCGAAGTAGGGCACAACGCCCTCGGTTGCGGACAGGTCTATTCGCAGGGCGCAAAACTTGTGGAAGAAGCCATCGAAAGTGGCGAAATTTTCAATTCGTCCGCGTGGCAGGAACTCAAAAACAACTGCGTGACACACGGAAGCGCAATGCATTTTCTGGGGCTTTTGTCCGACGGCAACGTACACAGCAACATAAACCACCTTATCGCGCTTATCAAGGGCGCGAAAAGGGACGGCATCAAAAAAGTATTCGTACACGTCCTGCTTGACGGGCGCGACGTTCCCGCAACGAGCGCGCTTCAATACGTCGATATGCTTGAAAACGCGATGGCGGAACTGAACGACGAAAGTTTCACGGCAAAAATCGCGTCGGGCGGCGGACGTATGACGATTACGATGGACAGATATTTCGCAAACTGGGATATGGTAAAACGCGGCTTTTATACCCACGTTTACGGTGAAGGTCGCGGATTTGAGTCGGCAACCGCCGCAATCGAAACGTTCCGCGCAGAAACCCCCGGTATCATTGACCAGGATTTGCCCGCGTTCGTCGTCGTCAAAGACGGAAAACCCGTCGGCGCGATGCACGACAACGACAGCGTGATTCTGTTCAACTTCCGCGGCGACCGCGCAATCGAAATTTCGATGGCTTTTGACGATAAGGAATTTTCGGGATTCGACCGCGGCAATATGCCAAAGGTGATGTATGCCGGTATGTTACAGTACGACGGCGATATGCACCTTCCCAAACGTTTCCTTGTCGAGCCGCCCAAAATTAAGTATACTTTGTCCGAATATCTCGTGAACAAGGGCGTCAACGAATACGCCGTATCCGAAACGCAAAAGTACGGTCATGTCACGTATTTCTGGAACGGCAACCGCAGCGAAAAATTCAGTGAAACGCTTGAAACGTGGGAAGAAGTACCTTCCGATATCGTGCCTTTCGACCAGCGTCCCTGGATGAAATCGGCGGAAGTTACCGATAAGGTCATCGAGGCGATCGAAAGCAAAAAGTACGGCTTCATTCGTTGCAATTATCCCAACGGCGATATGGTCGGACACACCGGCAATATGGACGCGACGATAATCGGCGTGGAGGCGGTTGACCTTGCGCTTGCAAGACTTATCCCCGTTGTCGAAAAGGAAAACGCGATTCTTGTCGTAACGGCAGACCACGGCAACGCCGACGAAATGCTTGAAAAGAACAAAAAGGGCGTCGTGTCCGTTCGTACGGCGCACAGCCTGAATCCCGTTCCGTTCATAATTTTCAACGCCGACGTCGAAATCGCAGACGGCAAATTCGGATTGTCCAACGTTGCGGCAACCGTTGCGAAACTTATGGGATTCGCTCCCGATCCGCATTGGGACGCACCTATTATCAAATAATGTTATTTATTAAAAGCCCCCCCCCGAAAAACCGCGGGGGATTTTTTATGCCAACAGATAATAATACGAACGTTGCCAAAACGCCGATATTTCAACGCTTT
>ENA-OZAB01000191-OZAB01000191.1-human-gut-metagenome-genome-assembly--contig:-NODE-191-length-41953-cov-8.793117_pt1 | contig 41953 bp, 37 predicted proteins | sample MGYA00243297_ERZ653491 | MGnify/ENA primary metagenome ERZ653491 (study PRJEB26926, sample SAMN06165154) | human gut metagenome | biome: ENVO:00009003; feature: ENVO:2100002; material: ENVO:00002003... | reverse complement strand
GCCTGCAAGCTATGTCTTCTTTTATGCTCTTTTCAATTTGCGCAACTTATTGTACCTTATCCATTTTTCTTGGTGCAAGGAGCAGGTTTTCCTGCGCCAACCCCCATATTCCAACAAAAGGGCTTTCCGAAACGGATAGCCCTTTTGCTTATTTACTTCTCATCCATGATCCCATACAACTTCATCAGCTCGATACGTTCCTTGCCGAGCTTGATGGAGCCGGACGCGCTGTTGTCCGCGCCGGACCGTTCTCCGGCGTAGTGGACAATGCGCTGCACCCACGCCACGGGCAGCAGGTACGGACGCTTTTTCAGGTACGGATAGCGCCGCTCCAGATACGCCCGCTTGGGGAACACCGTGCGCAGGACACTGCTTTTCCCGCCGGTACGGCTGGCCTTGACGGCGTTCAGCGTCACGGTGGACGAGTGCAGGCGGGTGTAGCTGTTGGAGCCGTACACGCCGCCGCAAAGGGTGTCGTGCAGCAGCGGCTCCACGTCTACATCGCCGTCCCACAGCCCGGGCAGGTCAAAGTCGATGCCCAGATACGTCCGGGCAATCCGGAAGGCCGCAGCGGCGAAGGTCGCCGCGTGGACCCCGGCGCACTGGTCATGCAGGCGCTGCCAGTCGATCTGATCGTGGTACGCCCGCGCCCAGAGGCCGATGTCGCAGAACTGCCGCAGGCCGATGCCGCTGTACACAAAGTGCTTGTAGGCGTGCAGAATCAGGTACAGCAGGTGCTCATGGGGCGGCATGGTCAGGAAGCCGTCCACCTCCACGGGGGCGATGTCCGCGAAGAAGTGGTTCAGCTCGTCATGGGCATCCTGGGCGGAGTCGAACAGGTGGCGGTGCAGCTCGATGTAAAGCGGGCTGTCTTTTTTTGTGTAGGACACCTCGTCCGCCGTGGGCAGCTCGTCCGCAGGCGTGTCGGTGGTCAGGCGGTTTGCCAGCAGCGCCTCATGGCAGGCGAAAAACTCGCCCTCCGGGATGAAAAGGTCGTCGTCCGCGCTGATGCGGTGGTCCCGCAGGGGGTAGAGCCTGCTGCAAAGCTGCCCCTTCACCACGACGGGGTGCAGCCCGGCGGCCCGGAGGCTGCGGTAGAGGTCGGCGAACTCCGCCGAGCGCACGGTCTGGTTCAGCACCTGTCCGATGACCTGCTGCTTGATGGCCGCGAACAGTGGGGCGTTCTCCCCGGCGGCAGGCGTCTTGCGGACGGCCTCGAAGAGGATGGGCAGCAACTTCTGCTGGTTTGCCAGCGTAAACATGGCAGGCCAGTCCACGGCCTCCGTGGGCAGCTCCCCACCGGAGACGGCAACCTTGGCGATATGCAGAAATTGTGTTTCGGTGGCAGTCAGGGTCATGGTCGTGGGCCTTTCCTTGTGTTTTTCCATGGCGTGGGCCAGCAGCAGCGAGGACGCGCCGACGAACGCCCCCAGCGTGTTGCAGATCACGTCATCCGTCTCCGCCATGCCCAGGGCAAAGCGGTACTGCGCGTACTCGATCCCCGCGCTGAGGATGCAGCCGGTCAGCGTCGTGAGGGCAAGCCGCCGCCAGCGGTGCCATGTGCGCGGCAGGGCGTTGGACAGTGTCAGCCCCAGTGGGAAGAAGAGGAAGACGTTCATCAGCATCTCCCGGTAAAGCTCCGGCTGCTGCCGCGCGGCCGCGAGGGCGGCGAAGGGGGTGAGGACAAGTCCTGTGTTCCCCTCCGAGCGGCTAAGTATGGTCGTATAGAGTATGGCTATCGCCATCGGAACACTTAGAATGAGGTTCCCCCGGTTCCAGTGGAGCGTCATATGAATTTTTGCAGCGCGACAGCCCCACAGCGCAAGCGCTGCGGCCATCAGGAAAATGATCAGTAACGGGGGCTGCGCGTAAATGAAGTGAAGCATCAGTGTAGTTTCTTCTTTAGCGGTGCAATGATTCGATTCTTGAGAATATCCTCAAAGTATAGATATTCATTTTTCTTATGATATGCAATCCAAAACATAGCGTTGGGAACTATCGCTGTTATAACCATCATTATAACAAAACCGAGAATTGATACTCCGGTCAAAAAAACGAATTTCCGAACTGCAAGCAAAAGAATCGAGAGCGACGCAACAAGCAGTAGCCTTTTTGCGTATTCACAGAAAAAAGGCTTTGCCGAGACACCGAATCCGTATTTGTGAAGAACAATTGGGTCATACCACAGATTTACTGCGGCACGAGACAAGAATGTTGCAAACAAGACTCCAAACACACCCCAAATCTTGCCCAGAGCAATCGACAGTACAATATTTAACCCCGCAACAATCAGTGGGCGGTACTTTCCCTGCTTAAACAATCCTAATGTGGATCGGAAAACCCAAAGTGTGTTCATGTAGCCAGCCACAAAGAAATTGAGCGCAATTGCAAAACAAACCGGAAGTCCAAGTACAAATCTCGCCCCAGCCCACAGTCTTATAAATGGGTCGAGCAGAATGAGCAGTGCGATAAAGCTGAAGCCATACAGCCAGAAATTCAAAAATTCTATTTTTTTGAAGATCACATAACCAGACCTTCTATTTTCTATTGCAAAATAATTCCCTAAGCTTCCCGTAATTGCCGCTGTAATCTGGCATAAGACGCTGGTAACAGAGTCACAAATCAGCGTATAATTTGAGAGTCGCCCTACCCATAACACTCCAACGACAGCAGAGATAATAATGTTATCAGTACCATTCAGGACAACGTGACCAAGGCGGGAAATCACCAACGCCTCTGCATCCTTTTTTATTTGGTTTTTCTCAGAGTTATCCAGTATGGCAGCTCTACAAGATGCAATCTCCGGGTATCGTTTGTCTGCGAGAAATGCCACATAAAGATTGACAAATACTGTCCCGCATAGTTGCACCAGAAGATAAAGAAAGTACTTTTTGAATATTAGCAGAAGCGCGATTTGTATTGCAGCCTGTCCAATGGTTGCAACATTCTGCACATTGGTTTTGATGTAATCTTTTTGGTCTGCCGAAAAAAGAGATGCTTTATAAGATGAAAGCCAATAGGAAATAACCGTATTAATCAGAAAAATCAGATAATACAGTGTCAGTCCGGGCACGTCCGGCTTATCCTTGATAATGATATCCAAGAACGGGACAACGCAAAGCCCTAAGCCCAGAATGACAAATCCAATCGCTCGGTAAATGTTCTTGTAATAGTGGAGCAACGCGGCAGTCTTTGAGTAAGCACGCTCTGCCATGGGCGCATACATCCGGTAGACCATCGCCGAACCAAAGCCTAGTTCTGCCAATGAGAGTACCGTCAAGATATTGCTGTATAATCCGTTTACGCTGAGGTAGGCTTCATTGAGGCAATGGATAAAAATTGTGCGAACGACAAAATTCAGCAGGATTGTAAGCACGCGTCCCATAAATCCGCTGGCAAAGTTGAAGGCAGAGTTTTTTAGACGGCTATTTTCCATGTTTTGTTAAATACTCCGATTTGCGCAGTGTGGATACGTCGTAATCATATTCCAGATTCAAATATATCATATTTTCCCTTTTTAGCTTATCATATGTTTCTCTATTGCGATACTTAATGATCCTGGCAGGATTTCCTCCAACTACAGCTAGAGGAGGTATATCTTTTGTCACAACTGCTCCAGCTCCCACAACTGCGCCTTCACCGATTGTTACGCCTGGCACAATTGTAACTCGGCTACCAATCCAGACATTGTCGCCTATACAAACCTTTTTCAGTACAAAACGCCTGTCATATGGCAAGGATTGCAGATCGGCGCTGTCATAATTGTGGTTAGCAGTCCAAATCTCAGCACCCCGGGAAATAATTACGCCGCTGCCAATGGTTATGCTGCCTTCACATTTCGCAAAGAAGTTCTCCCCAATCCATGTATCACTGCCAATGCTCAGTTTGTTTGGCGAACTGATGCTGTATCCCGCACATATGTACACATTTTTTCCTATTGCTGCACAATTTGAAAAGAATTTTCTCAGTTTACGGCGTTCACACAGCCCGGTAAACCATATATTGAATCTATTACGAAGGGTCATCATTCTTCTCTCCTAGTAAAGCGGACATCCCTTGCCGCGTATCACATGCCATGCATAACGAAGTACAAATCGCCCTCGACGTATTGCCTTGTCTATTAATTTCTCCTCAAGGAAACACCGTATCGCCGATTCATAGCCATTCTCCTCGGCATAAGCATAGAATTCGCTTCTCAGCGGACTTTTACCCGCTGACTGCACTAAATTCATATTGTATTTTACGATTTTTTCTACGCTTGTCGGAACAATCATAAGCATGCATTTATTCAAACTCGCAAAACCCTTTTCAGTGTTAACAAGAACCGCCGAAAGCCCCTTGTTGTCATCTTCCGCAGTATGTTCAACTTCAGCTCCCCAAAAGTCACCCAAAACAATGTCACTCCCAGCCGCATAGTTGCGAAAATGGCACTGATAGCAAGAAGGCTTTAAAAAAGTACTTCCTAAAAAGCCTTTCATGTAGGTGTCCGATCCTATCGTCTCTGCATACAAACGATGATTTGCAAACTCCATCCGCACCGAGCTATTATGCCAACCCTTTGCCTTATTCCGAAACTCCATTTCTTTCAGCCTTGAGCCGTATTTTTTTTCCTGCATGCCAATGTAAGTTTGCAGCATTTGATCACTAGGAATACCGTGGCATATCAGCTCAACAAGGAGCAGATTAGGATGCTTTCTTCCAATATAAGTCCGCAAGCCCGCGACCTGACAGGGGCATCCCGTAAACAGCACGTTCTTTCCTTCATCCAGCAACGTCTTAATCTGCCGAAAGCACATCCCCATATCACTTTGCGCATACTTTGACCCCATCATACGGTAAAGGTCCTTCTGCGTGTTGGATACAATGTGCTTCACATGAAAGTGATCGTCAAATACCGCACCGCAAATGTACCCGCCCTCAGATAAAATTTTGGATGCAAGCTCGTAGAACACTCCACCGGAACTACTTTTTCTTCGTGCTTCCTCGTCTCTGATTCTTGCGGCAAAGGCAATGGGATAGCCGGATTCCGGTTCTTGCTTATCTGCCAATATTGGGCAAGATTTTTCGCAGCGGTCGCATCCAACACATCGACTATTGTCAATCGCAGGATACAGGAAATCCAGATAAAGCGTTTTGAAAGAGATTGCATCTACTGGACATGCATTGTAGCAGCTGCCGCATAGCGTGCACTGCTCAACAGATATGCGGTCAATCATTGCGCTTCACACTCCCCAACACCCGGTCAATATACGCCTTGGAACCGGCAATCTCTGCATCCAGACGGCGATGCACGCTGTTCCAGTCAATGTCAGACGGAACTGGGCTATCCGCAGAGAGGATACGCTCCGGAATCCCCAGCAAGGCGGTGAAGTCCCGCATCCGCGTGTTGATCTTTTCTGTGCGCTCCACCACTGCAAACTCCCGCTCAAAAATTGCGGAAAATGCCGTTGCATGAAATGAATTTGACAGCACAAAAGACGCCTGCCGCACCAGTCCCAAAAACTCCTGCGGGCCGCTGAGTGTAAAGCAGCGCTGGGCATACGGAAGGTCGAAGACCGAATAGATCTTCAATCCGCGTTCCCGCGCAATCTTTTCTGCCAACACTCGAACAGCAGGGCTGTTATCAAAATCATATACCAAAAGATACGGCTTTTCCGCTTCTGCCGGAAGCCGCGCCATGGATTCCCAATGCGCTTTATCCAAGAGAAACACCGGATCGAGGACGGTTTCTGCGTTCCGAATGCCTAACAATTGCAATATGGCGAGACCGGAAGTTTCCCGCACAGAAATATGATCAAATCGGCGCAGATACCGCGCTGTAACATCACACAGCTCCTGCGGAAATTTGTCCACAGCAAAGCTGGCTGCATAGGAAGCCCGAAGGCCATGCTGCACAAAATCCAGATAGAACGCAGAATCTTTCCCGTTCCTGAATAGCGGGTTCCAGATTTGGTCGCTTCCCGCGAAGTAAACATCTGCTTCCGGAGTGTCGGCCGATAACTCTGCATTTGATGCATACCGCTTCGTCAGCGTGAGATATTTCGCAGTAAACTCGTCAAATACCTTTTTTCTCGGCAGAATACGCAGTCTGCCCGGCAGCTTCGCCAGAAGATATGCCTGCCGAAGAAATGGCCTATCATATTTTTGATTGCTGACAATATCCAGCCGATAATGCTGCGACAGATAATCCGGCTTGTAGTCAATAATTCTGACGTCATGCCCCAGCGATTTTATGTAAGTTTGCAGCGCATATGCCTGCAAGGATGCCCCGACGTTATACACATCGTGACAGGTGATTGTGCATATTTTCATCGTTTGATCTCTCTCACAAATCGCCTTACCAGACGCCCGATCTTACTCTTTATCCGCACCCCTTTTGGCAACCAGCTCATGGAGTACCAGTGAACGGAGTATGTGTTCTCCGTTTTGGTCAGCTTCCCTGTCGTACTGTCTACTGGATTGAAAAAGTCTGCCGGGTAAACATGGATACCCGCCACGATCTGCTCCTGACCGTTTCGGACAAGGCCGTAGCGCTCCATGATGTCCGTATTCAGATGCGGGCACCCCACCGCGTTCGTTGTACCGTCTGCATTGGTGAAATGCAGCTTCCGATACTCCTCGATCATCGCCTGCACAACCGGATGATGCGGCACGGAAGCCATAACCTGTCCACTGTTGACAAACTGGTCGTTTTCAAATCCGATGAAGCCCTCGTCATCCATCAGCGGCGCGATATCCCGCACGACCTCCACGTCGGTATCGAAGTACACGCCGCCGTACTGCTCCAGCACCAAAAGCCGCATGACATCTGACACAAACGCGTACTTCTTGGTAGCATACGCCTCGGCCATGAAGGGCATGGCAAGATAATCGCAGTTGTCCTCGTTCCACTCGCGGATCTCGAAATCCGGGCAGAACTTCTTCCAGCTGGCAATGCACTTTTTCGCCAGCTCCGGCTTTTCGCCCCGGCCGAACCAGCAGTAGTGGATGATCTTCGGGATCATGGGTCAGTCCTCCATCAGCGCGTAGATTTTCTCCACCTCTGCGCTGTTCGTATAGTCTCTCTTGGCGCATTTTTCTGAAAGCTGCTGCATCCGTGCAGGGTCCCGCAGCAGAGCCGCAATACCGGCAGCGCAGCCTTCGTTGTCCATCGGGGCAATCACGCCGTCCACGCCGTCCTCCAGCTGGCTGGCAGAGGTAACATACCTTGTGATAAGCACCGGCTTCCCAAGGAGCTGTGCCTCCCGCACGGTAACGGCCTTGCCCTCGTAGCGGGAGGGCTGCACATACAGGTCGCAGGCCCGCATATAGGGATAAGGATTGTCCTTCTTGCCGAGAATAATGACGCGCTCCTGCATCCCGGCCTCTTCGATTTTCTGCCGGATCAGCGGCTCATCTCCGCCGTAGCCGATGAGGTACCATTTGACGTTCAAGCCATCCTCCACCAGACGGCGGCAGATATCCGGCACGTTGTCAAAATTTTTTGCGTCGCAAAAGCGGCCAACGGAAAGGAGGATTATATCGGCAGGCGGCATCTCTTTGCTGGGGTCAAACTCTTGGCTGCGCGTCATTACCAAAGGCTTTGAGAGTATATTTTCCATCACCAGAGTTCTTTGCATGTTTAAATACGGGTGCGCTTTATCAAAGGCATCCTTGCATTCCGGTGAGACAGTGATCACATAGTCAGACATCTCCCACATCTCTTTTTCAATGGCATCGCAGAATTGAATGCGCGATGCGTCTGTGTGGAACCATGCAAGCTTAACTTTTGCGCTCACTTTTTCTCCAATGATATAGTGCGGGTCATTAAAGCTGATCGCCAAATCATACTCTCCAAGTATCTCCGGCAAAAATGGCACACAGAGCTTGTGGAAGTATTGCTTGTAGTTGTGAGCTAAGTGCAATGCGCCATGTGAAAGTGTTGAGCGTAGCTTAGCATAACAGCGTAAAGCTGTGATTCTGATCTTTCCGCTTCGTAGATTTACTACAATCGGCTGTGTGAGTGCTTTATAACTAGGAACTTCCGGAAGCAGACTCACACGGCGATTGATCAGCGGCATAAATTCGCCAGAGTGATTTAGCAAGAACAGGTCAACCGTGTATTTGCTGTAATCTATGGTGTCAAGCAGGCCAAGAAGGCTGCTTTCGACACCGCCAAGCTCCATATTCGAGTGAATAATAAGGATCCTTTTCATAAGAATTCAACACTTTCCCATAATTCTGACTAACATATTGAATAACTTAGGGAAAGAATGTTCTAACAGAAATCGGTATTTCGTCTTCATGTCCAAATGCGTCGATGCCCTAACGCGCTCAGCCGCTCTTTTGCTAATCGGATCAAGTTCTTCAACCTGTTCAGCATGGCCGCACTCTATAGCACGTTTTTTTCGAAAATCCGCGTTTTGCAAAAGGCAGGCTACAACATAGTCGCCATATATTGGAAATTCAGAAAAGGAAGTCTCTGCTGTACTTAAGCACTTTTGAAGGCTTCTCACTTGATCCATACGCGCTTCCATATTTGAAGATTTGCTGATACACCCAGTATTTCCCTGATAATAGTAATAAATTGGGGTATCAACATATCCTATAGAATTTACTTTCGGCAATACCCTAAATAAAAACTCGCGGTCTTCTGCGTAACGCAGTGTTTCATCAAAATAATGGTCTTTCAATAACTCAGCAGAAAAAAGCTTATTTGTAACTATGCTGTATTTGTATTGAGCAATGCAAAAGAGCGCTTTGCAGTAAGCTTCTCTGCCAATGCTTTTGCCTTCATGGCTACTGTGGCAATCCCACACATAATCCGTCGTCTTTCCTTCAAGTATGTCGCCAAATACAAAATCGAAATGCTTTGACTCAGCAACTTCCCTAAGCCACGCAAGCATTGAAGGATGTATATAATCATCCGCATCTATAAATGATATCCATTTGCCCTTCGCAATACCCATGCCGACATTTCTTGCATGGGAAAGCCCTGTTATATCAGCTACAACCGTTCTTACGTTGTTGAGCTTATCTGAATATGATCTACAAATATTCAATGTCTGATCGGATGATCCATTTTCTACAAGGATAACTTCAATATCTTTCTCCGTACTGAGTAGTATTGAATCGACACATCGCCTCAGTGTTTTTTCTCCATTATGTACGGGTACAATTACACTTACCATATTTATATCTCCATTTAGAACGGCAGATTTCTATATCGCCAGTCAATCAGTCTTACATACCATTTGCTCGTATCCTTTACCGGCTGTGCTCCAGCCCACGGCGTTTTTGCCACCGCATCCCAATACAACCTCTTCAACGGATGACGGCAGGTCTTTACCCAAGGACGGCTGGTAAAGCTCGGCGTATAATGGAGCACAGTTGGATGGGCTTTTGCCTGTGCAATCTCCCCTTCACTGTAAAACAGACTTTCTTCGTGAAAGTATTTCAGAATTCTGTCTCGATCCATTATGTAATGAATTGTCATCACATTGTATTTTAGCGGAAGAATGGAGACATCCTGATGGAAAAGGCCATTCAGCACGCCTTGGTCATGGTGGGTAACGCTCCCGTGATGCTGCGCAATAAAATCAAGACACGCCTGCTCTGCATTGTTGCTCCGCCACTTATTGAGATCGATCAGTAACAAACCAGCATTAAAATACTTTTCCGAAAAACTGGCTCCGATGCTCTCTTTTGTTCCCCGGCTTACCGTGTCCTGCACAGCCGCAACAGTGCATTCTTGCATATTCCAATTCCAGAGCTCATCTATGCTGCCACAGATAATCATATCGCAGTCCAGATATAGACAGCGAGAAATATTATCTGGAAGCATGCTTCCAATGAACAGCCGCCCGTAGGAGCTTAATGAAATCGGCCATTGCATATTTAAAGTCAACTTTTCACTCCACTTGAGAAAGTCAATCCATCGAATCTGTGATAGCGGAAAGCGTGCGACAGTCTTCTGAAGTTTTTCCTTGCTTTCACCGGAAATGCCGTTATCTATCACATAGATGACAATTTTGGCATCAGAGTTATGCATAAGCAGGGAGTAAATCGACGCGCCAAGATGCTGCGCATAATTGTCATCACTGGAATACACGATGTGCATAGTTTGCATTTTATAGCCCTGCCTTTCTCCTGATATACCCCGCCAGCGCCCATCCAGCCGGTATACACAGCACCGTCAGCAGCTTGCGGGGGGATTCCTTGATATAGTGCCGGTTTCCGGCAATCTGGCTGCTGGAGCAGTAGTGGATGATAGTCTTAAGGAGATACTCCCATGTCAAGCCCGGGACCTCCATAATCGCACGCCGCAACTCGGCAAAGCTGCGGGGGCTGTTGATATATTGTTTCCAGATATTCGCCGTCATACCATCAGGCTGATACTCCACGAGGCAGAAGCATTGATTAACCGGATGAAAGCAATGCTCCTTCGACAGTTTGATAATCAGATAATGCGGATTAAAGTTCTTTTCTCCCTCAAACACCGGCATAGGAGCCACGGTGCGCAAGAGATCATTGCGTACAACGTATTTTTTGTCACCCATCCCCGGAATACAGAGCAGGGATGCCGCATTGATTAACTCGCCTTCCGGCAACGGTTTGCCGATCAATTTTCCGGTCTGATCCAAATCCAATCCAATCAGCCCAGCAGCACCGCTATCTTTCACACTCTGCCACTCAGTGAGGATACGTTCTATCGCATCCTCTGGCATAGAATCATCAGAATCAATGCAGACGGACAGCTCTGTATCCATATTGGCAATAGCGGTGTTATATCCCGTGTGCAGGCCGCCATTCTGCTTGTAAATGTAACGGATCGGATAGCCGTTCTCACACGCCTGCCATTGAGCGACAAGCTCTTTTGTTCCGTCCGTCGATCCATCGTCTATAATCAGCCATTCAAAGTTCTTGCAGGTCTGATGGCACAGGCTCTCATAACACTTCGGCAGAATATAGGCTCGGTTATAGGTTGGTGTGAAAACGGTGATCGACTTTTGCGTTGCCATAGTTGCACCTTCTGCTCACTTAATAAAGGCAGTCTTGCCATCTGTTGCGGCAAGAATCTCCTTTTTCTTGGTTTCATCCAGACCATGTCCCATCCGATATGCATCCCCAAACGTATTTTTCGCACACATCTGCATCCGAAAGCGTTCGGCGTATGTATCCACATCGCAGATTTTCTTGGCCGGAACACCAGCCGCAACCGTCCGAGCAGGAATATCATGCGTAACAACGCTACCCGCTCCGATTACCGCATAATCTCCAATGGTAACCCCGGGCAGGATGGTTGTATTGGCTCCGATAAAAACATGGTTTCCGATATGCACCTGCCCGATTTTTGTATAGCCAAGTGTCTTCTTTGTACTGGCGTCGTGCGCCATGATGGTCACGCGGATGCTCATGGTCACATCATCACCGATGGTAATTAGGAAGCAGTGTGTTGGATCAAGGAAGCACCCTTGTTGGCGATTAAAATCTTTGCCGACCCTCATCCCCCGCTTGATCAGCGTCTCTGTAGGAAATTCACGGTTCAGCAGCATGACCGCTTTTCGTAAAAAACTCATTTATATGCCTCCAAGTAGAACTCCTGTAGTTTGACAGCCTCCGTGGTGATGTCGAAGCCGTGGGCGGCAATTTCAGCGCTGCGGTCAGTACGGGGGGTATTGCACTTTCCGAGGATCGCGTCAGCCCACGCCTCCGTCCCAGCTGATAGCGGCATGACATCCACAAGTCCCTCTGTCAGGATGCACTCCGGCGGAACCTTGTCAGAGATGATGCATGGCAGCCCCGCCGCCTGCGCTTCCACCATGGTAACGGGAAGCCCCTCATACAGAGACGGAAACGCAAACACGTCCATGGCCTGCATCAGGTCGGCAACGTCACTGCGGACCCCCAAAAAGCGAACGTGATCCGCAATGCCAAGCTCCCGCGCCTTTGCCTGCATCTTCGGCATATCCTCGCCGCCGCCCACCAGCAGGAGCGTGGCGTTCGGCTCTTTTTTCAGCAGCACGGCAAAGATGGCAAGTAAGAATGGGTGGTTTTTCGGCTGATTGAACCGGCCGACGTGACCAACGACGAATTCAGTTGCAAGTCCCAATTCCCGTCGCTTTTCGGTACGCTTTAACGGGCTGTAGGTGTAGGCTACAGCGTCAATTGCGTTGTTGATGATCTGATACGGCGTGCCGCCGAACATCCAATCGCCTGCATCTCTGCCGCAAGCAAAAAGATTAGTCGCATACTTGGGAATATTCCGCTTATACCAAAGCTTGATCGGATATTTCAGGTTCTTATCCTGATTGGCGCTATGGCTGTGTGCAATCCGCACCGGCACGCCGTGGCCTTCAGCTACTTTCAGGATAATCGAACTGAGGCAGTCCTGATGAACATGAACAATTTTATATTCCGGGTGATCGTCAAAGAACCGATCCAGCACAGTAAGATATGACTTGCTCCACGGCACAAGGCGGGGCAAGCGATAGATTTTCCCGCCCAATGCCTCGATCTCGTCATCATAGGCGGCTCGTTCCTGCCGGTGCGTAAGGAAATCAAACTGCACCTTCTCGCGGTCCATATGCCGATAGTAGTTCATCAGCATAGTTTCCAGTCCGCCGCGATCCATGTGGGTAACAACTTGCAAAATACGAATAGGATCCATGCTTTACCCTCCCAACTGTGCAAGGTACTCCGACAGGCTCAACCGTGCAAAGTCCTGATCAAACGGCTGGTTGATTGCATTGGCGTAATAGAAATACGCAAGGAATCCCAACACCATCAGTGCAGTCAGCATTTTCCTATCCCTGCCGCCGATTTTCTTCAGCATCCAGGGAAGCGACAGCGACTGGAAAATCAAAAAATAGTTGGCCAGCCGTGCAAAGTAGTTTGCCGTTCCGAAAAGCCCAACGAACATGATCGCTCCGTTAAGCATGGTCAGGTTTATCACAAGATTCTCGGCTTTTGAGCTGTCTGCAAACAGTCTCCTGCGATAGATGAAGGACAGGGCCAGCGGAACATTACAGACGAGAACACGAAAAATACTGACTCCTTCTTCTGTGAAGGATGAAATGGTATATTCCTCACCCAACAATGTAGTGATATTGACCACCGTACCAATCAACGGACGCAACAGGAAGCCTGCCGCAAGGAAAATTGCCAGCACCCAATAGGTCTTCTTGGTCCATGGGCGGAATTCCATAAAGGGCACCAGCAGGTACATCAATGCGTAAGGGTGAATCAGCGTTGCAATTGCAATACCCGCGAGGAAAAGAAGCCACTTTTTCCTAAGGGCAAACATGACGGCAATGACCGCAATACCGACTGCCGCAGCCTGCTTGATACCGGCAAAAACAAAGGTATAGCAGCCGGTTGTAAAGAGCAGGAAAATCGTCAACGAGTAATTTGCAGAATATCGATGCACGAAGGCAATATAGCAGCCAACCGTCAGGAACGCCCAGAACATCAGAAAATTCTGCGTAGACGCACCGTGCATCTTTAGCTGATAGTTCACCCAGTTAAACAGAGGATTCGCACCGATGCTCTTATCCGTCGATTCCCACGAGCTTTCAGTGATCAATTCATAACCATGACGGTATGCGCCGGTATCGTTGCAGTGCGTTCTCAGCCCGGCAAACCCCGCCAGCAGGATGATGATCACCAAGGTGCAGACGATCATCCGGTGTCGCCGATTGGGGTTTACCGGCCCGACGGTCACATGATCAGAGCACCACGCCAGCGCAACTGCTATGAGCATGAGAACTACTAACTCTCGCATTTCAAATCTCCAAGTGTTTGATGGTTTCCGCCACAACGGCGGTTTTGCTGAACTGTTGCTCCATCCGTTCACGTCCGCAGCGGCCCATTTGGGAGCGCTGTTCCACGGGTAGCGCTCCAAACCGCCGCATAGCCTCATACAGCGCATCCGCGTCCTTCGCCGGGCACAGATATCCGCTGACGCCGTTCTCCACCGCCTCGCGGCAGCCGGGGATGTCGCTGGTGATCAGCGGTCGTCCGGAGGCGGCAGCCTCCAGCAACACATTGGACATACCCTCATGATAGGACGGCAGCACCACACAGCTCGTCATGGCGTAAAATGGCTTCATATCCGACTGATAACCGTGGTACTTGACCACGCCCGCCTGCTCCAGCTGGTCCATGACAGGCTTGTAGGCTTCCTCAAATGAGCCGACCATGTGAAACTCCACTTGCTCGCCGTATTGCTGCTTCATCCGTTTGGCAGCGGCGAACAACTCGTCCACGCCCTTTTCGTGCATCACGCGCCCCACAAAGAGGAAGCGCACCGGCCCCGCCTGCGGGTAGGGCTGGCAGGGGTAATCCTCCAGATTGACGCCTGCACCGTGCAGCACCACGTCCCGTCCCTTCGGCACCACGCCGGTGGCAGCGAGGGTGTCACGATTCCCGGCATTCTCGAAAAACACAACCCTTGCGCCTTTCAGCGCCGGTCTATAGAGCGCCAGCACGAAATTCTTCAGCCAGCCGCCGTTTTCGATGGCGCTGCCAAGTCCCGTGATGTTCACGGCATAAGGAATGTGCGCCATACGGCAGGCCAACCCGCCATAGATATTCGGCTTGATGGTATAAGTAAGAACCAGATCAGGCTTGATCTCCCCCAGAATCGCACGATACTGGCGAAACAGCTTGCCGTCGTGGAGGGGATTCATGCCCCGGCGGTCGATGGGAAGTTCAATCACGCGGTCAGCAAGTCCGTTGAGTTCATCCCACCGATCGTTGTGCGGAACCGCGACTGCCACGCTTGCATGCGTCTTCAATTCCGCGATCAGGTCCTTGCGGAAGTCATACAGGCCACCGCTGTGGTTGGCCAAAATCAAAATCTGCATAGGCCGTTTCACCGCTTCGAGTCCACCTTCGTAATAATCACGCTGTCATACATCATCATGACAACGTCATCTTCATAGTTGCCAAAAACAGGGGCATTTTCATTGCCGCTCAGATTATTTTTGATGAGCTTGACAAAATCCACTCCTGCACCATAAGCATGGAGGTATGCACCGCCGAAGCGCGGATTGACTTCCGAAAGATAATAGGTTCCGTCCTGATAGAAGAAATCCATGTCCACAGGGCCATTGAACTTCAGCAACTCCGTAATTTCCCGGATAAATGCAAAAAGCTTCTCATCCTTGAATGAGATGGTCTTGCTTGCACCGCCGATTTTGGTTTCCAGCTTGCGCTTGGAAAATGCGGATACAGCCTTGTGGCTGATCGTATCGATATACACGTCCGCATCCAGATCGCCGTCCATCAAGCGCTGGATAATCAGCGTCGGGTCAGCTTCGCACAACGTTTTTAACGTTTCCGCGTCCTGCACTTTTCGAGCACCAACGCTGCCGCTCCCCGTTCTCGGCTTGACAAACACAGGAAATGCAAGGCTGCCGCTCTCAATGGCAGCCATCGCGGCGGAATAGTCTCCCCATGTGTCCGGCGTAGGAACGCCATGTGCCGTGAGGTACTGATACATCTTGAATTTATCAAAGCAAAGCTCTGCTGTCTCCGCATAAGGAGCCAGCACTTCAACGCCGATTTCTTCAAAACGAGCGCGGTTCTTCGCAAGCAGTTCGATCTCCGGATCAATCAGTGTTGTAACCGCATTGATTTTTTCTTTGCGGCAAATGTCCAGAATCGCATCAAGATAGTTCGGGTCATCGATCCGGGAAACAAGATAATGCTTGTCTGCCACATACAGGGCTGGTGCCAAATTGGACAAGTCAGCGGCAATGATTCTGTCATCCTCGTCCATAGACTTTCTGAAATCCTTCAGCAATTCAACGCGCCGTCCGGCACTGCAAAATAAGATGTTCATCTTACTTCCTCCGAAATATTTGATGTTCCCGTAAACGCTTCCATCGTTGCGCTGCCTTCTGCGCTGATTCCCTCTCTCGCAAAGACGCAGCGGACGGTCATGAAAATGATCTTCACATCCAGCGCAAAGCTGACGTGATTTACATAGTCCACATCATACGCAAACTTCTCTTCCCACGAGGCAAGGTTCCGGCCATGCACCTGCGCCCAGCCGGTAAGGCCGGGGCGGACATCGTGGCGGTGATGCTGCTCCTCGCTGTAAAGGGGCAGATACTTCACCAGCAGCGGTCTTGGCCCCACGATGCTCATCTTGCCGCGGAAGATGTCCCACAGCTCCGGCAGCTCGTCGATGCTCAGCGAACGCAGCTTCTTTCCGAAGCCCGTCAAGCGCTCCCCGTCCGGCAGCAGATTGCCGCTCTCGTCCCGGGCGTCGCTCATGCTGCGGAACTTGTGGAGCTTGAAGATTTTCTCGTCCTTCCCCGGCCGCTCCTGGCAGAAGATCACCGGGCTTCCCAGCTTGACGCGCACCAGAATCGCCGCCCCGAGCAGCAGAGGTGACAGAATAATCAGTGCCATTCCGGAAAGCACCAGATCCAGCAACCGCTTGACGTACTTTTCATAAAATCCGGCTCTGTGCTGCATCAGAACATCCCCCGGATGACCTGGCACACGCGATCCACATCGTCCATGCTCATCTTCGTATCGCTGGGCAGGCACACGCCCCGGGCAAACAGGTCGTCACACACAGGCGCATCGCTGACGCTGACAAAGGGGCTTCCGGCAAAGACCGGCTGCAAGCTCATGGGCTTCCACAGGTGACGCCCCTCAATGTTCGCCTCATTCAGCCGCGCCAGTAGCTCCGCGGGCGTCACGCCGCAGTTCGCATCCAGCAGCAGCACGGACAGCCAGCGGTTGGGCTGCGCGCAGTCCAGCTTCGGCTGCATGGTCAGCGGCAGGCCCTGAAGCTTTTCGCAGTAGCGGGCAAAGATGGCCTGCTTCTGCTGCACCCGCAGCGGCAGTACTTTCATCTGTCCCCGCCCGATTCCGGCGGTGATATTGCTCATGCGGTAGTTATAGCCGATCTCCTCGTGCTGGTACCACGGCGCATTCTCCCGGGCCTGTGTAGCCAGCTTCAGCGCGTGCTTCGCTTCCTCCTCCGTCCCGCACAGCAGCATACCGCCGCCGGACGTGGTGATGATCTTGTTGCCGTTGAAGGACAGGCCGCCGAACTCGCCGAAGGTGCCGCACTTCTGTCCGTTGTATGTAGACCCCAGCGCCTCCGCAGCATCCTCGATCAGGGGGACATTGTGCTCCCGGCAGATGGCGGTGATCTCATCCAGCTTGGCCGGGTTGCCGTACAGATGCACCACCACCACCGCCTTGGGCGCGCCGTACAGCTCGAACGCCCGGCGCATGGCGGCAGGGTCCATGTTCCACGTCTCGTGCTCCGAGTCGATGAACACGGGCTTCGCGCCGCAGTAGGCGATGGGATTAGCCGACGCGGAGAAGGTCAGGCTCTGGCAGAACACCGTGTCGCCGGGCTTCACCCCCGCAAGGATCATGGCCAGATGCAGCGCCGCCGTACCGGCGGACAGGGCCACCGGATACCCCTTGCCCATGTAGTCGCCCATGGCCTTTTCAAACTCGTTGACGTTCTCGCCCAGCGGCGCGATCCAGTTTTTGCGGAACGCATCCTGAATGTATTCCAGCTCATAGCCCTCGTCCGACATGTGCGGGCTGGCCAGCAGAAGACGCTTATCCATGTTCTTCACCTGTTTTCCTCTGCGCTTTTGCGGCACAATGCTTTTTCTGTGTCTGACTATCGCGCAGTAATCGATTACTAATCTCTTACAAATAGTCATATTCCGCGATTAGCTATGCGAGATATGACTATTTGTCTATTTAATTATACAGCAAACAATGCAGTTACGCAATGGCATTCAGTAAAAATCTGTATGCCAATTTCCGTGTGAAAAGTCGGGAAATCATCGTGGAAATGGCGGCCTGAGGGGCTTCAAAATCACAAAAAAGAGTCATTGCAAAGATGTCGTTAAGTTCGCGCGCAATGCCGTCCGGATTCGCGGCGACATTGCGAAAATCGGGCAGGTTCGGGAGCATCCCAAACTTCCGGTATACGGACCCGGCCGGTTTCTCCTATCCCGATTCCCCCCGACTTGTCATCCGGCGCGGTCCGAAGTCCGGCAAATTTGTAAAAATGGCTTGAGGGAGCGCCGCCTAATATCCACTATATAACTTCATGTAATTCTATACTGTTCCACGCCAAAATGGTGTAAAAATGGTGTATGAAAAATTGGATTGCAGACGCGAAAATGACACACTACTACTGCCCCAAAAATCGAGTGAAAGCTCTGATGAAACACACAGCCATCGGCATGACCGTCCAACGGATATGCCGATGGTTGTTTCATTTTCTGCTGCATTTCGGGGCGGATATGGAGAAAAATATCGCCAGTACGTCGCTTGGATTTCCTGCCTATCTTGCCACTCCGCCTTGTGATAACGGCATTTCGTGTGCCAATAAAGGGTGGAATCTTACCTTTGCAGGGTTTTGCTTGAATAGCAAAGCCTTATCTGAAACCGTTTGTCGAATCTTGCAATTTATCAGTTATAACTTATGAATTGGCATTTTCTCCATTGAGTTTCAATCGTAAGTGTGATATACTGTTGTCAGCCACGGAAGGAGAGTGAAGTTTTATGATCAAACGGGAACTGTATATGAGCCGCATCCGTCCGTTTATCGGGTCAGACCTGGTCAAGGTCATGACCGGCATCCGCCGCTGCGGAAAGTCGGTCATGTTGGAGCTGATCCAGCAGGAACTCACGGAGTCCGGCGTCAGTCCGACGCAGTTTATCTCCATCAACTTTGAGGATATGAGCTATTCCCACCTACAAACCGCGCAGGCTTTGCATGATGAGATCACCGCAAGAGCCGCAGAAATAGAAGGCAAGGTCTATCTCTTTTTCGATGAGATTCAGGAGGTCAAGGACTGGGAGAAGTGCATCAACTCTTTCCGCGTTTCGCTGGATTGCGACATCTACATCACCGGCTCCAATGCAAAGCTGCTGTCCGGCGAGCTTGCAACTTACTTGGGTGGACGGTATGTGGAGTTTGTGATCTATCCATTTTCTTTCGGAGAGTTCATGGAGCTGTACCGTTCAATTGCCCCCGATGCGTCCATCCAGCAGTGTTTCCAAAAGTATCTGCTTGCCGGAGGGATGCCCTACCTCGCAAACCTCCGCTATGCGGATGCTCCGTCTAAGCAATATCTTCATGATCTGTTCAACTCTGTCCAACTCAAGGACATCGTGAAGCGGAATAAAATCCGGGATGTAGATTTGCTGGAACGGATCATCGCCTATGTGATCGCCAATGTGGGAACGACCTTCTCTGCGACCTCTCTTGCAAAGTTCCTGAAAAACGAACAGCGCACCGTTGCCCCGGAAACGATTCTGAACTATATCAAATACTGCTGCGAAGCATACCTGTTCTATCAGGTGAAGCGGGAAGATTTGCAGGGCAAACAGATACTTGCGTCCAATGAGAAGTATTATATTGCCGACCACGGTATCCGCGAGGCTGTTTTCGGCGGCAATATGCGGGACATCAATCTCATTTTGGAGAATATCGTGTATTTGGAATTGCTGCGCCGGGGTTACGAAGTGACTGTCGGCAGAACGGGAGATAAGGAAATTGATTTTGTATGCGACAAGCGCGGCGAAAAGCTGTATGTTCAGGTCACTTATCTGCTGGCATCGGAAGAAACGGTCAACCGCGAGTTTGGCGTGTATGATAACATTCGAGACAACTTCCCGAAGTACGTTGTTTCGCTCGATGAGTTTGACATGAGCCGAAACGGGATCAAGCACCGAAATATCCGCGATTTCCTCCTTGCTGAGGAATGGAACTGAGCCGGAAGCCCATCCCCAAAATTATAAAATACCGCTTGAGGGAGCGCCGCCTATCTGCTATAATTATTCTGTGAGATTGGACTTTTTCGCCGCGGGGAATGCCGCGCAGGGCCTCCCCTCATACAGGATCATTTAAGGAGATGTAAAGATATATGAAATTAGGTATCGATATAAATTAACCTTTTTGTGCATCTTTATGTATCTCTATAAATCTCCACAAATCGTTGTAATATAAGGGCTTCCACATTTTTCAGAAGAATGTAAATCGATGTAAAACGCCATATCTCAATGTCAAAATGGTGCGGATATGGTGCGAAGAAAAACGAGAAAACCCAACGCGGCAGCAAAATAAGGATGTGCATGATTGGAAAGGTTCCTTTCTTAATTGTGCGCATCTTTTTTGGCAAACATAATCTCTTCGCTTTTCGGAATTAAGTTGTTTACAAAAAGCGAGGTAATAAATATGCGCGAATATACACTTGAGATCAAACAGATCGTAGATTATCCACGATGCCGGATCTACCGGCAGTTCGTACAAGCCTTGATAGCAGACCGGAGCATTCGCGTGAGCGGAGGCTCCGGCCTTTTTTATTTTGTCGTGCTATGCGCCTATGCCAACTTCCGTACCTCATACAAGCGCATTGATGGTATCAGCTATACCATCTACCCCGGCGAATGGATTATGTCTGTAGAGGAATTGTCCCGGTATTTCCGCACTCGCTTCCGCCGCCAGACCTTGGCCGCTTTGGAGGGACTGCAAAAGAAAGGGTTTATCAGTTTTCTTGTTCTCGGACATGGTAAGCTGGTCAAATTCAAGATTCGCGGGTGGCGGCGTCACAACACGATTCTCGACTACAATGCGCCCTGTCAGAAGGATACCGGCTTTTTCTTCTTCCCTGTCTCTACGGCCACAGAACTGGTCAGCGCCGGTCACTGCTCGGAGATGGACGCCGTATTGGATCTATGGCTGAACACGGTCTATAACGATCCGCAGGTCCTCGGTTCAGACGTCGGGCCGGTGGTCTATCTCCGCAACGGTACAGGCTGCCCGCTGGTCAGCTACGCAGAACTGGCATCCCGCTGGGGCGTCTCTAAGGCAACTGCCGGCCGATACCTCAAGCGCATGGCTGAACGGGGCTATCTGCAACTGGCAGCATTCCCCGGCACACATGGCACCACGATCTATCTACAGAACTATCTCTCCACCATGTTCCAAATTTCTGACATCGTGGTGGATAAGGAAGAGATTGCCATGAGCTTGGGCATCAAGCTGGAGCTTCAGGAAGAAACCGCCCTGACCACTGCGGCATCCAGCGGTTCAAATGAGACCGGTAGCGTTTCAGAAATGAACCGCCATCGAATCGAGCGTAAGATGCGGGAAATCCTTGTGGCACAAGGACTGCCGTGCGCTTCATGCCCCAAATCCAAATATATGTTATTACCATTATCCGACGACTGCGAGATTACGATAGAAGGGGTGCCTCCGCTGCGCCGGTGGCTTCAACTGGTGGTCACCTGCGGTGACGCACAGGAAGTCTATCACTTTGAACTCAGATTGCACCCGACAGGGATGCGCGGCGATAAGGAGGTCGAACGATGAAAAAGACTGCACAAGAACCCAAAGTGACCGATAATCCCCTGTACCATGACACATGGATGCTGCTGCGCAAGTACCGGGACGTCGTGTGGAGCCTGGAGTTGTCCGTGCAGCAGGTGCGCCGACAGTTCCAAATCGAATACGGCAGCACCATTGAGGAATTTTTGGAATCTCTTTATGTGGCTGGCATTACCTTTGAAGGCTCCGCGATTGAGGATCATGCCCGCTGCATCGAGCGCAGCTACAAGATGCTGAAGCTTCTGGACACCTCTGTAGAACTGTTGCGAACAAAGCACAAGTATGGTGAAAGCTATTACTGGCTCCTGTACTACACCTACCTGTCACCGCAGCAGTTGGCGAACACGCAGGAGATCATCGAAAAGCTGGAGCCGCACATCCGGGACATTAGTTACCGCACCTACTTCCGCAAGCGTCAGATGGCTATTGATGCCCTGAGTTCGGTGCTGTGGGGGTACTCGTCAAAGGAGAGTCTGGCACTGTTGGAGAAGTTTGTGCCGGAAGGGTGACTACTGTATTAGAGAAGCAAACAAAATGATTTACCTTTGTCAAAGTGAATTTTGGTTAACCGAATTTATGAGCGCCTAGATGTCGAACACAAGTTTGGTGTCAGGCGCACTTGACCCATAACGCAAAAATCGGCAATCATAATGAAAATAACCAAAAAATGTTGACAAAATTAACTAATTCTGCTAAAATAATAAGACGGTTTAGCGCCTTCGGTAAAGATGCGTTATACAATGTGCAGCAGAGCTGCCGTTAGCGCTTTAACGTATGCAGCAAAAGGATGTGACACAATAGTGAATGGTATCGCAGAAAAAGGACAAGCCTACACAAGCGAAGACACTACCAAATATATGTTTGAAAGTGGGGTTGATGCAACTCTTTACCTTGTTGTCTATTTTGTACTTCCTCTGTACTCTGTAGTAACGGGGATGTCTCGAGCGGATTGCAATTTATTTTTTACAGCGCTTTCAACCTGTTTCTGCTTGGTTTACGATTGTTATTCCCGCTATAAGAGCAAAAATCATCCCCGGAATAAGAAGCTGTATCTAATTGCAGGTCTCTATTTCCTCTTAGGAGCATATACGTTTTACATGATTCAAATGTACTTAGAGACAAAGGACACTTCTAGCATATATTTGTATCTACCTTATGTTCTTCTTGCGGTTGCTCCAATTTGCGGTGCTGTAGATTTTTTCAAGATGATTCGCGAAGATTGTATGCGGACAGAAGCTAATCAAGGGAGGGATAATAAATGATTTTCGAGTCGAAGATTATACTTTGGAGTACCTTGTCAATAGTGGCTGTTGCTTACGTGGCGTTAATTGTCAAATTTTTAATAGAGAGGCACGCAGATAAGCAGTGGATGGAATCTCTTAACAAAGATACCCTTCTTAGAGATGAGGCTGAATTAAAGAAGTGTATGAAAGAAGCAGGTATATACTCCAGAGATTTGCCTGTCGAAGAGTTAATTCAAGGGCAATCGTACAAAATTAGAGAGACTCCATTTTTATTCTTTAGGGAAGCCTATACATCAGTCAAACCATGTAAAGAAGTTGTCGTGCGAAAAAGGCTCTCTGCAGAACGTAGACATTTTGCTCTTTTTCATGAGTTAATGCACATAATATATAGACCCGAAGAATTATTATTAGAGCAACGAAACAGAGGGATGCATCACATTTTTATCCGAAGAGATGACGAAGAGCAAAAGAGGGATTATATGGCAGCTAGTCTAATCTTACCAGGAGACAAAATTTGGAAAAGATTGGAAGATTGCAATTACTTTGAATTGCCAAAAAATGATCAGAAACGAGTCATTTATTCAATTGCCTCAGATTATTCTGTTGAACCATCTGCTGTAATTAGGAGAATTTGCGAACTTCGGGTTATTCATAATTGATTTGGGATACTTGTTGTAATTTGTGGCAAGTTCCGCGCGATTTATTGCATGTTTCTTCTGGCTTACAATGCAGTGTTGCCCAAAGTAATCATGGTTTTATAATGACACACTTCTGCCACAACATTGGCACGGTTTTGCGATTTCGGCGTAAATCCAAGTGTGCTATACTGTGTATGCTCAAAACTATGCCAAGGCGATACGAGTAACACCATCCTACGGGGTGGTGTTATTTTGTTTCCGGGTATTTGGGCAGCCCAAGAGGGGCGGCTTTCAGGGAGCTGCCCCTCCACATCTTTTCTATCACAGGAGGTATCACGAGTGAAAAAACATGACCTGACCAAGACACATCTCCACAGGGCAAGCCCCGGCATGGCACTATATGCGGCCTTCGCGGGCGTGAGCATGGCCGCAATGCTTTGCCAGCCGGCCTTTGCCGCCACCGTCTGGGAGAAGGCCAATGAGATCATGAAGGATGTCTATAACCAGATTCTTCTTATCTCCACCATTGCCGCCATTGTCACCGCGTCGGTGGCACTGCTGATGATGAACTTCTCCCGCAACGGCCGCACTGTGGACGAGAGCCGCGCATGGCTCAAGCGTATCATCATCACATGGGCGATCCTTAACGGTTTGGGCTTCATCATGTCCTATGTGACGCCCTTCTTCGCAGATGGCAGATGGAACGGATAACGCCAAACTGCCCGGCTGAGAAAGGAGAAGTGCTATGGGCATATTAGATGGCATTGTAGAATGGATCGCGGAACAGGTCATGTACGGTCTTGACCTTATTAACACCTCTGTGCTGGGGGCTCTGGGCTGCGACATGACCACCTTCCTGCGCTACTTCCCTGCCGCGGAGACGATGTACAACATCTTCGTGGCACTGGCTATCGGCATGATCCTGCTGAACCTGATCTGGCAGCTATTCAAGAACTACGGCCTTATAGCAGGCGTAGAGGCAGAAGACCCGGTAAAACTGACGATCCGCTCCGTGCTGTTTATCCTGCTGGCCTATTTCGCGGATGAAATCGTGGAGCTGATACTGAAAATCGGCGGGACACCCTACGCGTGGATCATGTCGTCTGAGCTGCCCACACTGAATTTTGCCGACTTCAATTCGGTCATACTTACCATCCTTGGGGTTTGCGCCAACGGCGCGGTGGCTCTAATCGCCCTGATCCTCGTGCTCATATTGGCGTGGAACTATATCAAGCTGCTATTTGAGGCGGCGGAGCGTTATGTGCTCCTGGGCGTTCTGGTATTCACGGCACCGGTGGCTTTTGCTACGGGCGCGGCGCAGAGCACCTCCAACATCTTCAAGGCGTGGTGCCGGATGTTCGGCGGCCAGATATTCCTGCTGCTAATGAACGCATGGTGCCTTCGCCTGTTCATCACCATGGTGGGAACCTTCCTGGCAAACCCCTTATCCCTATAGGAGACGATCATGAATCAAAAAACGAAATACATCACAGGAATCGTGTTGTCCGTACTGGTTATATGTGCGCTCACAATCCCGGCCTTTGCTCTGACGGAATCAGATGTGCAGTCTCAGGTCTCAGCCTCCGGTAAAGAAGGCGTGGCCGGAAACCTGTTCATCTGGTTTCTGTGCGCAGTGGCATTTTTGAAGATCTCACAGAAGATCGACAGCTTCATGCAGGGCCTTGGCATCAATGTGGGTCATACAGGCGGCTCTATGCTGGCAGAAGCGATGCTGGCCGCGCGGAGCATCGCTGCCACCCGTGGCGTCGCCGGACGAGGTCGAGGCGGTAATGCAGGGCGAGCCGGAAGCACCGGTGGCAGTGGCGGTGACAGCAACACCTTCCTGCAAGGCGGTCTGGCCGGTGTTGCCAATCGCAGCTTCTATAACGGCGCATACCGAAACGCCACCGGCACAGGCAGCGGCGGCGTTGGCGGCATGGCGTTCCGTGCCTCTATGACCAAGGGCGGCGATATTGCCAATAACGTTATCAGCCGTATTGCCACCGGCGGCGCGGGATCTGGGGATGTCATGTCCGGCAATATGGCGGCGGACGCTCTCATGTCCTATATGGGCTATACGGCTCTTGGTGAAGGCGCGGCGGATATTCCGACCTTCTCCAATGTGGAGATCGGCGGTGGGCATATCACCGGCACGGAGACCTCTGAGGAAGAACCTGACGGCCGCGCCTTTGCCATGTACAGCACTGAACAGTATATGGAGCCAAAACAGGAGTACACCACCGTCACCACTGTGGATGGCGCAAAATGGTATAGGCAGTACGCACAGGACGTAGTGGAGAAAAAGCCCTATCAGAATCCGGATGGCGGCATTTCCTATCGTGAGAGCCTGATCCGGCGTCTGCCTGACCCGCCTCGCAGAAAGGACAAGACCTGATATGACCCAGCAAGAACGCAGCGGTCTGAACGAAGCCGCTGAGATCAGCGCACACGCTGCCGGTGCCGTGCGCGGCGCCATCAAGACAGGAAAAGCGGTAAGCGGCGCGGCAAAAGGTGCTGCTGCCGCAGGCCCTTACGGTGCGGCGGCAGCGGCACTCTGGACACATCGCAAGGTGGTTGCTGCCATCATTGCCGGGTTGCTGGTGCTTCCCGTCCTGTTCATCATGCTGCTGCCATCCATGATCTTCGGCGGGTTGACCAAGGCAGGGGTTGAAGGAAGTCCAGACACACCGATTCTTAACGACAACGCCGCCATTGTGGAGAACATCAATCAGATCTCGCAGGCAATCAGCGACTTGCTGGAGGAAGGGCAGGAGGATGTTCGCGCCCGGATTGACGCGGATTTTACCGCTTCCGGCACTGAGCAGAAGGAGATCATCAATCCATACGAAAGTTCCCCGACCTACAACGCCAACCGCTTCATTGCCATGTACTGTGCCGCCAAAAATCAGGACTACACATCTATCTCCCTCAAGGATATGGAGGACGTAATCCGTAAGGCCAAGGACGCTCTCTATACCTTCGCGAGCACGGAGGAGTCTCGCACGACTACGGTAACGGAAACGAATACGGATCCCAAAACCGGTAAGGTCACAGTGACGGAAACGGAGGTCACGGAGATATGGAAGATCTATACCATTGTCTACAACGGAGAAGCCTATTTTGAGGATAAGATATTCGCTCTGTCGGATGAACAAAAGGGATTGGCGGAAAACTACGCCCAGAACCTGAGCGTATTCCTGGGCGATGGTATGATGCAGGGCTTGCTGCCTGCCGAGTTCACCGGCCTTGTATCTCTGGGCGACATTCGTTTCTCGGATGGCGCGGCGCAGGTGGTCTACTATAATCAGTTGGACAAGCGGTACGCGCACAAGCCCTACGGCACCGACGACATCGGCACCTACGGCTGCGGGCCTACCTGTATGGCAATGGTGGTATCTTCTCTGACCAACGAGACGGTCGATCCCGTTGAGATGGCACGTTGGGCCTATGAAAACGGTTACTGGTGCAGTAGAAGCGGTTCCTACCATTCGCTGATCCCCGGTGCTGCCAAAGCGTGGGGGCTTCCGGTACAGGGTTGCGGGAAAACAGAAGGGCAGCGTATTGTGGATGCGCTCTCTCAAGGAAAGCTGGTGGTGGCAATCATGCTGAAAGGTCATTTCACCAGTTCAGGACACTTCATCGTGCTGCGCGGTGTGGAGAACGGAAAGATACTGGTGGCCGACCCTGCCAACTATACCCGAAGCCAACAGGCATGGGATTTGTCTATCATCCTGAATGAAGCCAGCGGCCGTGCCGGTGCTGGTGGGCCTTTTTGGATCATAGGGTAGGAAGGAGAACTAAATGTGAGTAAACCAAATGAATATGACACCTATATCATCCCGCCCAATTTTATTGAAGGCGGGACTTTTTTTGGCGGACTGCTGAAGCTCCGCAACACAGCTGAGGCACTGGTTATCGTGCTGGCTATCGGCATGCCGGTGTTTTCGGTGTCCGCACTGACGCTGACTGCAAAGATCATCATTCTGTGCCTGACCGCACTGCCTCTTGGCATCATCGCGTTGGTTGGCATCAACGGCGAAAGCCTCTCGTCATTTATCTTCCTTGTTCTGAAATATCTCTGCAACCGCCGTATTATTACACGCAATGAAGAGGGACAGGACAAGCGGAAAAAACGCAAGAAGCGAAAAGCTAAGAGCGGTGACGACGCGCCCAAGTACATCAATCCAGTGGCGGAATACCTGCCTGTGGAGAAAATTGAAAACGGCATCATCTACACATGGGATCACCGCTACCTGAAGATCGTTGAGGTCGTGCCCATCAACTTCCTGCTGCGCAGCGCCAGAGAGCAGCGGAACATCATCTACTCATTTATTTCGTTTCTGAAGATCAGCCCGGTCAAAATGCAGATCAAGGTCATTGCCAAGCGTGCCGACCTGAACCGGCACAGAGAAATCGTGCAGCGGGAGATGGCGCGAGAAACCGATGAAAACTGTCGCCTGCTGCAGCAGGACTACCTGACGCTCATTGACAGGATCGGTGCACGGGAAGCCACCTCGCGCCGGTTCTTCATGGTATTTGAATATGAGGCATGGGCAGGCCGGAAACGGGATAACGAGGAAGCGGAGGCCATCGCCTCCCTGCAAACGGCAGCCCGCACCGCAGTCAATTATCTCAAGCAATGCGGCAACGAGGTGCTGATCCCGGAAAACGACGATGAGTTTATGATCGATACCCTCTACCATTTGCTGTGCCGCAACACCACCACGTCGCTGCCGGATCGAGTTCGCCGGATCGTTGCCCAGTATCAGGAGAAAGGACTGGAATCTGAGATCGACGCCATTCCCTGTACGGAGTTTTTCGCCCCTGACAGCATCGACTTCACCAACGGGCGGCATATCTGTATTGACGGACTCTACTATGCCTATCTGCTGGTGCCCTCCACTGGCTATAAGGCGCAGGTGCCGGCCGGCTGGCTGTCTCTCATTGTCAACGCCGGGGATGGCATTGACCTGGATATGTTCATTAGCCGCCAGCCGAAAGCCCGCATGGTGCAGCGGCTGGGACAGCAGCTTCGTATCAATCGCAGTAAGATCAAGGACGCCAGCGATACCAACACGGACTTTGATGATCTGGACGGTGCTATCCGAAGCGGCTACTTCCTGAAGGAAGGGCTGGGCAACAACGAGGACTTTTATTACCTGAATCTGCTGATCGCAGTGACAGCTCCCACAGTGGATGAACTGGAATGGAAGGTCAATGAACTGAAAAAGCTGCTCGTGTCCCGTGATATGGACGTGTGCAGCTGCGCCTTTCATGAGGAGCAGGCGTTTCTATCGTCGCTGCCGCTGGTCAGCATGGAGAAGCACCTCTTTGAACGCTCCAAGCGCAATGCGCTGACCACCGGCGTGGCAAGCTGCTACCCCTTTACGTCCTATGAACTGAGTGATGAAAACGGCATCCTGTTTGGCCTGAACAAGTACAACAACTCTCCGGTCATCATCGACATCTTTGATTCCAAGGTTTATAAAAACGCCAATATTGCCGTATGCGGCACCAGCGGCGCGGGCAAGACCTTCCTGATCCTGCTGATGGCACTCCGTATGCGGCGTAAGGGCATACAGGTTTTCATGCTGGCACCCTTGAAAGGTCATGAGTTCCACCGTGCCTGCGTCAATACAGGCGGCGAGTTTATCAGTATCTCCCCCGCCTCCAAAAGCTGCATCAACGTGCTGGAGATCCGCAAGGTAGACAAGTCCGTGGAGGAAACGCTGGATGGCCCCGGTATCGAACGCTCTGAGCTGGCAGCAAAAATTCAGCGGCTTCATATCTTCTTTGCCCTGCTGATCCCCGATATGTCCTATGAGGAAAAACAGCTTTTGGACGATGCCCTGATTCGTACCTACGCACGGAAAGGTATCACCCATGATAACGCTTCTCTCAGTGATCCGAATAACCCCAACATTTACCGCCAGATGCCTGTGCTGGGCGACCTCTACGATGTACTGCGGGAGGAGAGCGATACCAAACGCCTTTCCAACATCATCAACCGCTTTGTACACGGCTCGGCCAGCACCTTCAACCAGCAGACCAATGTGAATCTGGATAACAAGTTCACGGTGCTGGACATCTCGGAACTCAGCGGCGATCTGCTGCCTATCGGCATGTTCGTAGCGCTGGATTTCGTGTGGGATAAAGCCAAAGCCAACCGCACGGAGGAAAAGGCCATCTTCATCGACGAATGCTGGCAGCTCATTGGCGGCGGCTCCGGCACCTTCGGCGTCGGCAACCGTCTTGCGGCCGAGATGGTGCTGGAGATCTTCAAGACCATCCGCGCCTATTCCGGCAGCGGCATTTGCGCGACGCAGGATCTGAACGACTTCTTCTCCCTGGACAACGGCAAGTACGGCAAGGGGATTATCAACAACTGCCGCACGAAAGTCATCTTGAACCTGGAGGACGAGGAAGCCCAGCGCGTTCAGCAGGTATTGCATCTCTCCGAAGCGGAGGTCATGGAGATCACCCACTTTGAGCGGGGCAATGGCCTGATCAGCAGCAATAACAACAATATCACGGTGGAAATCAAGGCCAGCCCACTGGAACGCGACCTTATTACCACAGACCGCCGCGAGCTGCTTGACCTGCTGCGCCGCATGAATCGACCGGAAGCCTAATACGGCGTTTATACGGAGATAACACGCATTACAAAATCAATACGCATATAATACGGAGTTAATACGCATTACGGAGGTGGTGCCGCCTATGAGAAACAGAGAGCAGATCTATGGACAGGAGGCCGCAGGGCTGCTGCGGAACATAACCGTCTATCACTGCATACGCCGTGACCAGCTTCTACGCCTGTATCCGGGCAAGGAGAGCGTGATTGAAAACCTGCTGCGCTATCTGGTCAAGCAGCAGCGGATATTTTATAACACTGACCGGGATTGCTACGGAGATGTCCCTGACTGCCGCGAGGACAGAGAACTGACAGCGGCACTATGGGTGCTGCTGGACTTTATCGAAAAGGTGGAGTATCACAGCCCCGACAATATGCCGGCAAAGCTGGTATTCTTCGCTGATGGAGAGGTATATGAGGTCGTCTATGTAGGCCCGGGTAAGGAAGCGTTGCTGCAGCACGCACTGGTCGCGGAAGATGATTCCGGGCGACGGCTCGTTATCATTGAGGAAGAAGACCAAATGCAGCACCTGCACATCCCTCATATCGCCGCCTACTGCATGGTGGATGAGCAGGGCTGCGTACAGTACTTCAGGAAGGAGGAACCTTGTGGACAGAGCCACCCTCTCGCAGCGGATAGAGAGCATTTTGAATGAGATCACCCGCCTGTCCAACACGCTCTACGCTATGGACAACACGAATATCCAGCGGCATTCAGATAGCTATGAAATGCTGTCCACAGAGGCCGCACTGCGGGGTGAGGTCATTGCCTGCCGGCTGCGGCACCTGATCTATGAGACGACCACCATCCGAAAAGCTGAGTATCTGACATCAGCTGGTGTCATGCAGGGCATCTCTGTTATAGAGAAAGATGGCATACTGGAAATCACGCTCCCCTGCCTACTGCCTAAGAAGAGCAAGAAGCATAGCTGCGAGTATCTGACAGACCCCATCTACTACACGCTTAGTAAGTATGCGCAGACACACACGCTGCCCAAGTTCCGGCACTGTGTTGTCTGCTTTTCTCATATCTACAGCCGCGAGCTGTCCCCCAACCGGGTGCGTGACTATGACAATCTGGAGCTCAAGCAGCTTTTGGATGCGATTGCCACCTTCGTTATGGAGGATGATACGGGTCTGCTATGCGATGCCTATAACACGACGGATATCGGCGACAGTGACTGTACCCGCGTGTCGGTGATGGATAAGGAGCGTTTTCAGGGCTGGCTTTCGGACCGCGAGAATCGGCTCAGATCTATATCCGATTTATAGTGTTTCGACCGTATCAAAAACAGTACACATGACAATGGTACGGCAAAGCCTGTGTTTCTGGGCATTTTCACATGACCGGTGCGGGCGAAAAATACCGTGGTCATGGCAGTCTGGGTACTGCACACCAGAAGGAGGTGGTCAGTATGAGTACCCTACCACAGAAAGCTCCCGGTAGCCTATCACAAGCCTATCAGCTATTGGTGCTGGTCGCCCTTTCCGGTGAGCTGCCGGCCAGCCAACTGAGCAGACTCGCCGGTGGCAGCAGCTACAAAGAGAACGTGGTCAAGTTGCTGAAGCGTCAGCGGCTTTTGCTGTCCTACTATAAGAACGGACTGCGTGGATACCGGCTCACCGCCGCGGCGAAAAAACTGCTGCTGGAGCACAACCCGGAGAGGTTTTCTTTCTACCTGTCCGGAGCCTGTGCCACCAACCACATCAGGAGTGAGCCGGAGCAGAGGCTTCGACTCCACCGTGTCTCTCAGACATTGATCACCATGCGTAACGCCAACGTTAGTATCTTCCGCGATGAAAAGCTAGGCGTATTCCGTCCCGGTGAAACAGCGATTGGTAGCATCTGCACACCTGCCTTCTACACCTCCCGTGAGATCAAGGAGATGGGGACAACCTTTGTTAAAATCCGTGGTGCCCGGTCCGTGGGCGTTTTACTGACACCGCAGCATATCCACGTGGTTTACAACATGGGCAACGCGCTGATGAAATGGAGCTATAAAGCTGAGATGCGGACAAAGGCACTCATGCAGACGGTGCTGTGCCGTGAGCGAATGACGCACCAGTATCACCCGGATGCGGTGCGGGGTCTCCTGCTGGGTGATAGCATGGAACTGGCCTATGAGCTGCTGACTGATCAGGGTGGCAAAAACTATTTCGTTCTGGATGGCAGCTATGAGCGGTTCTGCTTCTTGACCAACGACCATCATGGAGAGGTGCTGCTGCGCCTCCTCTGTGATAAAGAACTAGACAATGACCTGCGCGAGCTGCTGCTCCTTGATCTGGAGCCCCGGCAGCTGAGTGAAACAGTGGAGAATGACGCCATGACGCCGGATGGTGCGCCGGTGCTGTTCGCCTATGACTGTGACCTGCCGCGGATCAGACGGTTCGATACGGCACTGCGGCTTCAGGATCGCTATGGCATCCTGATCTGCTTCGACCATCAGGCCGAAGTGCTGCGCCGCTACTGCGGCGACAGGGCTGTTGTGCAGGCCATTGACTTTGCTGCGTTCGAGAGGAGGTTTTTTCCGTAGAAAAAAAGAAACTGCGAAATCTGCTATTCGCACTCCCGCTATTTCTATCAGGGCTGCTGTTTGGCGGCGGCTATCTATCGCAATTCGTCCGGAACTATCAACAGTGGAAGGACGCGGGCGGAACGCCAGGCGACGGAAGCTCCCCGGCCGCGCCGGTGCTGTCCTTCTCCGCCTGCTGCGAAGCACTGTTCAGTAAGAGCGGGCTCATCGGCGTAGGGCTTTGCCTGTTGCTGCTGGGCCTGCTGATCGTCATGGTGATGCGCATGGGCTATTCCGATGTTGGGGAGTATGACGCGGAGCGCAACCTGACCTACTCCAACAAAGGCACCTACGGAACGGCTGGTTTCATGGAGAAAGCGGAGATGAAGGGCGTCCTTGATCTGGTGCCCGATATCCGCAAACACAGCGGCGTCATACTGGGCAAGCTGGACAATCAGGTGGTGTGTATTCCCGAGAACTCCCGGCTTAACGGCAATATCGCCGTGTTCGGCGCCAGCGGCTCCATGAAAACGCGAGCCTACTGCATCAATCGCATTTTGCAAAGCGCGTCCGAGACCCACAACGGCCACAAGGAGTCCTTGATCATCACCGACCCGAAATCGGAGCTTTACGAAAAGACCAGCGAATATCTGCGCAGCAAGGGCTACGTGGTAAAGGTGTTCAACCTGATCCAGCCGGAGAACTCTGATTCATGGAACTGCCTGGCGGAGATTGAGGGTGATGAGCTGATGGCGCAGATCTTCTGCGACATTATCATCAGGAATACCGGCAGCGAAAAGGGCGACCATTTCTGGAACGCCGCGGAGATGAACCTCCTGAAAGCGCTGGTACTGTATGTGGCGCTGGGTTATCCACCGGAGAGCCGGAACATCGGTGAGGTCTATAAGCTGCTGGTGCTGAACGCGGAGAAGGAGCTGGACAACCATTTTTCCATGCTGCCTGCCAGCCATCCTGCCAGAGCACCCTATGCGCTGTTCAGCCAATCCTCAGATACGGTGCGCAGCGGCGTTATCATTGGGCTGGGCAGCCGCTTGCAGGTGTTTCAGAATCGGCCCATCTGCCAGATCACCAGCCATGATGAAATTGACATGGAGCTGCCGGGCAAGCAGCCCTGTGCCTATTTCTGCATCACATCCGATCAGGACAGTACCTTTGATTTTCTCACGTCCCTGTTTCTGTCCTTCGCGTTTATCAAGCTGATCCGTTACGCGGATAAAAACTGTGCCGACCGCAGGCTGACAGTCCCCGTTCATATGCTGGGCGAAGAGTTGACAGCCTGCGGCGTTATTCCAGACTTGAGCCGGAAGATCAGTGTGATCCGCTCGCGGGGCGTCAGCATGAGCTGCGTGTTTCAGAATCTGGCGGGCTTGCAGAACCGGTATCCCTACAACCAATGGCAGGAGATATTGGGCTGCTGCGACTATCAGCTTGCACTGGGCTGCACCGATGAGCTGACTGCCAAATTCCTCAGTGACCGCACCGGGGAGGTCAGCGTCCATGTCTCCAGCAAGGCCAAGCAGTTGGGTACATGGCGTATCAGCAACTACACGCCGGAGTTCCGCGAAACCAGCGGCGTGGGCAAGCGCAAGCTACTGACTATGGATGAGGTGCTGCGCCTGCCGGTAAACCGCGCGCTGGTCATCGCACGCGGCAACAAGGTGCTGCAGGTAGATAAGTACGACTATACCAATCACTACGAGGCAAAGAAACTGCGGGACTGCAAGGCCTCCGCCCATATCCCGGAATGGCGTAAAAGTCCTGTGTTTTCGCCCGCACCGAAACAAACAGAGCAGCCTATTAAGTCAAAGAAGGTGCCGAACAGGCGCAGTGAGTTTGTAAAAACCGATAAGGATTCCATCATGTCAACCAAAATGTGAGCTAAGGAGGAAAGTAATATGCCGAGAAAGAAAACAGAAGAACTTGCCGTGATGCCGGAAGCACCGGCACTTCCCGTCGTCCCCGAGGAAGCGGCAGAACAGCCGGTGACAGAAGAGTGTTTGCCGGAAACCGCAGCCGATCCTGTTGTGGAGGATACTGTACCTACAGAGAGTGTTCTCGCTGAGCCTGCGGAAGTGGTGACTGTGCCGGAGGATCCCCAGCCCTCTGAAAAGCCGAAGCGCACTGTCCGCAAACGAACCGCTGCAAAAAAGACGGTAGAGGTGGAGAAGCAGGCTACGCCGCCTACTGAGGATGCTGCCGCCTCTGCTGAACCTGCCCCTGCCGCTGTCCAACAGAGAGATATTTTGACTTTGGATGCCCGGGGCGAAGCGGAAACGCAGGCGCAGATGGAGGACATTATCTGGCACGAGATCCACAATGCCTACCGCACCCGGCGCATGCTCTCCGGTATGCTGAGCGGCATTGAAAGAACGGAGGCGGGGAAAACCATTGCCATTGTGGACTACAAGGGATTCCGCATTGTGATCCCCTTGAAGGAGATGGTGCTGGACTTCCCGGCAGATATGTACGGTGCTGACTATAATGAGATGATCCTTCGACACCAGAAGATCCTCAATAAGATGCTGGGCGCAGAGGTGGATCTTATGGTCAAGGGCATCGACGCCAAAAGCCGAACCGTTGTTGCCAGCCGAAAGGATGCCATGCTGAAGAAGCAGCAGATCTACTATTTCGGTAAGGACAGTGACGGACAGTATCGTATCTATGACGGACGCGTGGTAGAAGCCCGTGTGATCGCCGTGGCGGAGCAGGTCGTCCGGGTCGAAGTGTTTGGCGTGGAGACATCCATTCTGGCTCGCGACCTTTCGTGGGACTGGATCGGCGATGCTCATGACCGCTATGCTGTGGGCGACAAGACTCTGGTACGCGTGCTGGAGATTGACCGCACAGAGCCGGAGCACATCAGAATTAAAGCCGACATCAAAAGCGTATCCGGCAACAGCAAGAATGACAATCTCCAGAAATGCCGTATTCAGGGCAAATATGCCGGGAAGGTCACCCATATCCATAAGGGCGTTGTGTATATCCGCCTCAGCAACGGGGCCAATGCCATAGCACATTCCTGCTATGATCGGCGCAGACCCGGACGAAAGGATGATGTCAGCTTTGCCGTTACCCACCTGGATGAGGAACATGGCGTTGCGCTGGGGATCATCACCCGAATTATCAAGCAGCATGTCTGATCTGACACGGTATCGGCAGGGTATGGCAATGGATTGGCACTGTTTTGCGATTTCGCCGTAAATCACCATGTGCTATACTTGGTACAGTCAAAATTGTAAAGACCGCCGGGTGGTAACTCGGCGGTCTTTCGCATACAGGAAGAGGGTGTTTTATATGTGGTAGGCAGAGCAGCGTTTCGCGCCCGAGCGGCAAATGCAATCACCGCAAAACCCAAACAACAGTACATAGTGTTGAAAAAGGCGAGGCTCCAGTCGTAAATATCTTCAAAGCACATTAAACAGTGCTGCGATATTTACGTAAAGGAGAGAACGCCCATGAGGAGAAAAAGAATGCGTTTAGTTTCACTTATTTTGAGTGCCGTGTGTCTGTTAGGCTGCGCAGTCCAGCCGGCACCGGTCTCGGATTCGTCTGAGTCCAACACCAAGGTCTCTGCCTATGCAGCAAGTCAGGCCGAGCAGAACGAAGAGGAGCGCACGGTGGCCGAATCTCTGCTGCCGCAAACAGAAGATGGAGGCGATACATCCGAGAGCAGCGTCGCTCCTGAGCGGGCGGGTGCGGAGAATACGGATAAAGCCGCGAAAAAACAGCCTGTACCCGCTGAAACGGCACCGCCCGCTGCACCGAAAGAGCCGGCAATACCCGCGCCTGCACCGGAGGATAAACCTACTCCCACACCCACACCGGCACCTACACAGAAACCGGCAGAGAAACAGGGGGAGCAACCTGCGCCTAAGCCCGAACCTGCCCCTACGCCTAAGCCTGCCGCCAGCGGGAACATCTACTCTATTGCGGAGGCTATCCGGGCGGGCAACGAGTATGCGAAGGTGCAGTGCGGCGTGACCATTGACACCGGTCTGACTGCGGAGAACACCAGCTACTTCCCCGGCACGGCAGACAGCGTGGCGTGGCTGGCAGCCAACGGCGGACAGGAGGCACTAAACCGCGCGGTGCGGGGCAATGTGGACGCGACCTTCCAGTATTTGGCAGCCATGGACAGTGCGGATGCCGTCAGAGCCTATGCACGGTTCAACTGCACCGTGCGCTATAGCGCAGCATCGGACGAGTACATCGTGGTGGTGCTGTACGGATAAAATCGAATACCCAACAGAAGGCCGACAGCGTGAGCTGCCGGCTTTTGCGTCGGGAGAAAGGACATTATGAAGAAAACCATTCCCAAGCTGCTAACGCTGGTGTGCCTGCTGGCGGTGCTCATGGGGCTGTCCGCTGTGACAGCTCACGCTGAAACCATCTCCGGCACCATCTCGGGCGGCAGAAATTATCACTACTATGAGGACAAATCCAATGTGCCCCAGTGGGGTCCATTCATCAGCACGAAGCTGAAATACTTTACAAGGAGTGATACCGGCAAGACGGTGCCTGCCTACTGCATGGAGCCTGCCGCAGCCTCCTCGGGGTCTGCCTTGGGCTACTCATCCGTGTCCTGGAGTGCTCTGAGCTGGAATCAGCGTTATGCGGTGACCTTGGCACTGGCCTACGGCCACGGCGGCAGCTATACATTTGATATGAATCCCGATTATGCGCAGTTGGCGACCCAAGCCATTATCTGGGAATTTGTCTGCGGCTACCGCAGCCCCACCTACCCCTACACGCTGCACGACACCACCTGCAATCGGATGTTCCGCTATGTGGACGCGGGCGTAGGAAAAGCCTACGACACCATCATTGACCGCATGATGCAGCACGGCAAGCTCCCCAGCTTTGCGGTGCGGTACCGAAACCAGTTGAGCGAAAGCAATGCCATCGAGCTGGACTGGGACGGCAGCCGGTACACAGGAACGGTCACCGACACCAACGGCGTGCTGTCGCAGTATTCCTTTGGCTGCAACATCGGCGGCGTGACCATCCGCCAGGAAGGCAACACATTGACAGTGACCGCCACCAAGGAGGCCGCCGAAAAGCTGGACGGCTATGTCAGCAGCGAAAAAGGCTATTCCCTGGATGTGGACGGCACAGAGGCCGTGCTGCTGGAGCCAAGCAACGGCAGCAACTTCCAGTCGTGTGCCGCACTGACCACCCTGCCCGACCCCGTGTGGGCGTATATCCAGTTCAAAGTCAACAAGGTGGGCAGCATTTCTGTTCGCAAGGTAGATGCCGCAGGCGAGGCTCTCGCCGGGGTGGAATTTCTGCTGGAAACCTCTGCGGACGGACAGTCATGGACGGAAGTCTGCAGTGTCACCACCGGTGCAGATGGACTTGCCCAGTGGGAAAATCTCAAGACCGGCGTACAGTATCGCATTACCGAGGCGAAAGCGCCCGTCGGATATACCCTGCTGCCTGAGCCGGTGGAGGTGGGCACGCTGACGGCGGATGCAGCGGACATCACCATCACCCTCTGCAACAATGCAGGATTTGAGCTGCCATTCACAGGCGGCACGGGATTCACAACATATTTCCTGCTTGCGGCACTCATGCTCTGCATGGGTGTTTATTTTTGCAAAAAATCTAATATCAGGAAGGAGAACAACTGAACATGAAAAAGAACCATCGCATAGTATCGCTGCTGCTGGCGGCACTTATGGCCATCGGCCTCATGACCACGGCATTTGCCGCAGAGCCTACCATCAACACCGGCAAGAGAGCGTCCCTGAACATCTACAAGTACGATATCACCACGGCCAGCGCGGACGGCGCGTGGGACGCAGAATCCTATGTCAGCACCGGCCTGCATGACGACGCCGTCATCGACAAGCTGGCAAAAAATGCCGTGCAGGGCGTGGAATTCACCTATTTGAGAGTGGCGGACATCGCCATGAACAATGAGCTGGTGAATGGTCGGCGCCGGGTAGGTGTGCTGTACGGCTTTGACGGCGCGGACGCGGTGCTGCCCGCCATCGGCGTGACCACCGCGGATGCCCATAAGAGTGAAAACGGAAAAAACTACTACACCAGCGATGTGCTGAATGGCAAGCTGGCCGCTGCGCTGGCTGCCAATGCCACCACGGTGAAAAATGCGCTGGAAGCTGCGGTCAAGAACGGCACGGCCATGACCGAGACGGACGCTGCCGGTCACACCTCTGCGGAAAACCTTGGGCAGGGCCTGTACCTCGTTGTCGAAACCAGAGTGCCGGAGAATGTCACCTCTACCTGCAACCCTTTCTTCGTGTCCTTGCCCATGACCACCGTGGACGGCACAGGCTGGAACTATGATGTGACTGTCTATCCCAAAAACCAGACCGGCAACCCCACGCTGGAGAAAACCGTGCGCGAGAGCAAAAATTCCACCGGCAAGAACACTGGCAGCCTGACCGATATCACCGATGGCTTTGAGCATACCGCTACCGCCTCCGTGGGCGATACCGTGGACTACCGGATCATCAGCACCCTGCCCACCATCACCTCCAAGGCATCGGCTCTGAGCGAGTACACCTATGTGGACACACTGAGCAGGGGCATTCGCTACAACAAGAACGATGTGGTCATTGAGTTCTTTAAGGACGCTGGCTGCACTGACAAGATCACCACCTGGGATGAAAATTCCGGCAAGTTCACCGTTGCCTATGATGATGCACAGAACATTATGACCATCCGGATGACTGAGGCTGGTCTGGCGGAGATCAACGAGGCGGCCACCGTGCATACCGACAGCGTGAAGCGCGGTTATAGCGACTGCACCATGCGCATCACCTACGCCGCCACACTGACCGCCGACGCCCAGATGGGCGACAAGGACAACCCCAACGATGTCGTGCTGACTTGGAAGCGCACCAACGCCACTTATTTTGACACGCTGGAGGACTGCTGCCATGTCTACACCTACGGCATCGACGTTCTCAAGCAGTTCAGCGACAACGGCGGCAAGGTGCAGAACGTGAAGTTCCTGCTGCACAACGATACCGACGATGTGTATGTGATTGCTGAGCAGAAGAACGGCGTGTATTACGCCAAGGGCTTCGCCGCCAAGAAGTCAGATGCCACCACTTTCGTTCCCAACGCGCAGGGTCATGTGATGGTCAATGGCTTGGAGGACGACACCTATTCTCTGACCGAAATTGCCACCGACAAGGGCTATGTGCTGCTGAGGGACGCGGTCAAGATCGTTATCAAGACCGCTGAGAATGGGCAGTGTGAGAAGTGCGGCGCAAAGCTGCTGACCGCCTCTGCTACCGTCAACGGCAAGGACGTTACCATGACCGACGGCAACGCCATTGTGCCTCTGACCGTGGTCAATAACCCCGGCTTCAATCTGCCCAAGACAGGCGGCTACGGCACGTGGATGTTCACCATCGGCGGCGTGGCGCTGCTGGGCGCGGCGGCGTTTATCGTGATCCGCAGCCGCAAGCATAAGAACGAGCAGTGAAACGCTGGCTACTGACGGCGGCTTGCGGCGTTGCGGCGCTGGGCCTGATGCTTTACCCATTGGTGGGAGAACTTCTGAGTGAAAAGTATCATTCGGATGTGAAAACCGTCTACACCGCAGCCATAGAAGGCACCGACAAAACCGAACTGACTGCACAGCGGGAAGCCGCAGAGCAGTACAACGCCATGCTGTCCGACACGGCGACCATTACAGAGGGAGGGGCTTCCGCCCCTCCCTTGGCGTATGAAGAACAACTCACGGTGGGCGGCGTCATGGCCTATGTGGACATTCCCAAAATCAAAGTGTATCTGCCGGTGCAGCACGGTACGGAGGCAGACACGCTTGAAAAGTCGGTCGGCCATGTGGTCGGCACGTCTCTGCCGGTAGGCGGTAGCAGTACCCACGCGGTACTGTCGGCGCACAGTGGGCTGGCGAGTTCCAAGCTATTTTCGGACATCGACCAGCTTACAGGGGGCGATGTGTTCTACATCCATGTGCTGGGTGACACTTTGGCCTATAAAGTAGACAGCATCAACACAGTCTTGCCCGCAGACACGAGCCTGCTGCAAATTGAGGATGGCAAGGACTTGGTTACACTGGTGACGTGTACGCCGTTTGCCATCAACACCCACCGACTTTTAGTTCGTGGGCACCGCGTTCCTTATACCCCCGAACAGGAAGCATCTGCCGCCGCAGAAAAACCAGCCGCGTCCTCGTGGACGCGGCACTACCTTACCGGTCTGGGCATCGGTCTTGGCACGGTAGCTGTTGCAGGCGGCGGATACTTCCTGATGAGGAGGAAACGCCATGCGTAAGACATACCTCTTGCTGGCGGTACTGTTGTTGGCCGTGGCGGGCATCTGCGTCATGCTGTGGCCGGCGTTCACAGGACATAGGCTGCAAGCCGACACAGACGCCGCCGTGCAGAGCTTCCTCAAAGAACGAAAGCCGGAGCAGCAATATCCCGAACTGCTGGCGGCTCTACAAGAGTATAACCGCCAGCTTTACGCAGAAAAGTAGTGCAACCTCACCGACCTTGAAGCCTGTGAGGAGCCCGCCGCCGACTTGACTGTCTACGGCATCGAGGACGAGGTAATAGGCGTCTTGGAAATTCCCACCATGGAACTGACCATGCCGGTCTACTTGGGTGCATCCGATGAACACCTTGCCGCAGGCGCGGCGGTGCTGGGCAACACGTCCGCGCCCATCGGTGGGGATAACACCAACTGCGTCATTGCCGGTCACCGTGGATGGCGCGGCGCGGACTACTTTCGGCATATAGACCGCTTACAGGTTGGAGACACCGTGCAGCTGACGAATCTATGGGAAACGCTGACCTATACCGTAACGGACATTCAGATTATCCAGCCCCACGAGGTGGACAAGATCAAGATACAGCAAGACCGCGACCTGCTGACGCTGTTGACCTGCCATCCTTACGCCAGCGGTGGGCGGGAGAGGTATGTGGTGTACTGCGAAAAACTGCCCACCATGAGCCAATCACGGTGAGCAGTTTTATTTTGAGAGGATTCAGACAAGCGTGTCATCCAGCAGGAAGTCAATGACGCCAATATTGAGAATGCCGCCCTCATCATACCAACGCTTACGGATGTCATGACGGACAATGATCTTCGGGAAGGAGTCACCGGTCAGCGCGAAAGGCTTATTCTCGGTGATCGCCTTTTCCGCTGTTCCCAATGCGTAGGCAGACTGGATATAGGTCTTCTTGCCACCGGAGGTTGCAATGAAGTCGATTTCCCGCGCGACCGGCACGACCTTTCCTTTGGTATTTTTCTCGTTGCCGTAGACAATGCCGATGTCAACGGCGCATTCACGGATCATCAACTCATTGAAAATGATGTTCTCCATGATGTGCGTCATTTCCTGCTGGCGGAAGCCGATACGGGCATTTCTCAGTCCAATGTCCTCACAGTAGTATTTGTTGGGATAGTCAAAATAGCTCTTGCCCTTCACATCCCAGCGCTTGCATTCGGTAAAGAGGAAGGAATCCGATAAGTGATCCATATAGGCTCTGTCTCTTATACACATCTCCGAGCCCACGAGACTAGGCATG
>ENA-OZAB01000182-OZAB01000182.1-human-gut-metagenome-genome-assembly--contig:-NODE-182-length-42815-cov-8.438400_pt1 | contig 42815 bp, 41 predicted proteins | sample MGYA00243297_ERZ653491 | MGnify/ENA primary metagenome ERZ653491 (study PRJEB26926, sample SAMN06165154) | human gut metagenome | biome: ENVO:00009003; feature: ENVO:2100002; material: ENVO:00002003... | reverse complement strand
AGCGCGTGAAGCAGCAGCTCACGGAGTACGACCTCGTCAGCGAGGAGTGGGGCGGCGATACGATAGTCTGCCCGATCTCCGCCAAGACCGGCGAGGGCATAGATAACCTCCTGGAGAACCTTGTCGTCCTGGCCGAGATCCAGGAGCTCAAGGCCAACCCGAACCGCGCGGCCAAGGGCGCCGTCATCGAGGCGCGGCTGGACCGCGGCCGCGGCCCCATCATGACCGTCCTCGTCCAGAACGGAACTCTGCACCAGGGCGACATCATCATCGCCGGCACCGCCGTGGGCCGAGTCAGGACGATGGTGAACGACAAGGGCCAGCGCGTGACCGAGGCCGGGCCGTCCGTGCCTGTCGAGATCGCCGGTATGAGCGAGGTCCCCGGCGCGGGCGACACCTTCAACGCCGTTGCGGACGAGCGCATGGCCAGGGAGCTGGTCGAGGAGCGCAAGCAGCAGGAGAAGGACCGCACCCTCGGCGTCGCAAAGAAGGTCACGCTCGACGACCTGTTTGCGCGCATCCAGCAGGGCGAGATAAAGGACTTCAACATCATCGTCAAGGCGGACGTCCAGGGCAGCGCGGAGGCCGTAAAGACCTCGCTGGAAAAGCTCTCGAACGAAGAGGTCCGCGTGAAGGTCATCCACTCCGGCGTCGGCGCGATATCCGAGTCGGACGTCATGCTGGCCGCCACCTCCGGCGCGATAATCGTCGGCTTCAACGTGCGGCCGGACAACGCCGCCAGGGACAACGCCGCGCGCGCCAACGTCGAGATGCGTATGTACCGCGTCATCTACGACTGCATAAACGAGATAGAGGCCGCCATGAAGGGCATGCTCGCCCCGAAGTTCGAGGAGCAGGTCATCGGCCACGTCGAGATACGTCAGCTCTACAAGGTCTCCAAGGTCGGCACGGTCTGCGGCTGCTACGTGCAGGACGGCAAAGTCCAGCGCGGCTGCAAGGTCCGCGTCGTGCGCGACGGCATAGTCGTGTTCGAGGGCGAGATGGCCTCCCTGCGCCGCTTCAAGGACGACGTGAAGGAAGTCGCCGCCGGCTACGAGTGCGGCATCCAGATCGAGAAGTTCAACGACGAGCGCGAGGGCGACATCATCGAAGCCTACGTCATGAAGCAGATCGAGAACTGACGCCGTCACAAAGCCGCTTTCGGTCGCCTGGAGGTGATGCCCGTGACACAAGAGCAGTTAGCAGGCATTATCATCGTCGCAGTGATCGATTTGCCGCTCATCGTGATATCCATAGTGCTCATGATGGGCCGGGGCAGCGATTTCATAGCAGGCATCAACACCATGAGCCACAGGGAGAAGGAGAAGTACGACCTCCCGGCGCTGTGCAGGTCCGTGGGCCGGTTCACGCTGATCGCGGGCCTGCTCATGCCGACCGTGGTTCTCGGCGGCATTTGCGCGGCGATATTCATCGCCTATACCGTTATAGGGGCCATAGTTTTGCTTATAAGGCTCAATACGGGCGGAAAGTTCAGACGCTGAACACTTTTAATACGCTTTTAAGAGGTAATCATATGGCTAATTCCACACGAATGGGCCGCATAAACGACGATATCCAGCTCGCGCTCAGCTCGCTGCTGCGGCAGGTGAAGGACCCGCGCGTGCAGCAGGGGCTGATAAGCGTCACGAGGGTGGAGACGACGGGGGACCTGCGCTATGCGAAGGTATGGCTCTCCGTCCTCGGCCAGGTGGACGAGCGGGAGCTTAAGCGCGGGCTCAAGAGCTGCGGCCCCTGGCTGCGGCGCGAGCTCGGCTCGTCGCTCTCGCTGCGCTATACGCCGGAGCTCGTTTTCGAGCTCGACCACTCCATCGAATACGGCGCGCACATCAGCCGGCTCATAGAGGAGCTGGACACCGGCAGGGAGGAAGAGCATGGACCTGACGGCGAATGAGTGCGCGGCATGGCTCCGGGAGCACGACGGCTATCTGCTTATAAGCCACCGCCGCCCGGACGGGGACACCATAGGCTCCGGCGCCGCCCTCTGCTCTGCGCTCCGCCGCGCGGGCAAGACGGCCTATTGCATAAATAACCGCGAAATAACTGAAAACTACCGCCCCTTCATAGCGCCGTACTTTGCGCCGGAGGGGTTTGCGCCGTCATGCGTCGTGACGGTGGATATCGCCGGCGAGGGTCTGTTCCCGGAGGGGACGCCCGCGCCGGTGAACCTTGCTCTGGACCACCACCCCTCGAACTCCCACTTTGCGGAGCGCACCTGCCTCGCGGCGGAGAAGTCCTCCTGCGGCGAGCTGGTGCTCGAAGTGATAAAGGCCCTGTGCGGGGATGTCTCGCGCGAGGAGGCGCGGCTGCTGTATATAGCCGTCAGTACGGATACAGGCTGCTTCCAGTATTCCAACACGAACTCCGCCACCCTGCGCGCCGCTGCGGAGCTCATAGACCTTGGCGCGGACAACTCGGAGCTTAATATACGCTTTTTCCGCACCCAGAGCCGTGCGCGCATGGCCCTTGAGGGCAGGATGCTGAGCGGCATGAGATTCTATAGGAATGGAAAAATATCCGTCGTAACCGTCACGCTTCAGATGCTCTCTGACTGCGGCGCGGTGGAGAACGACTGCGAGGACCTTGCGGGTCTCGCCGGTAAGGCGGAGGGCTCCGTCGTGAGCATGACCATACGCGAGACGAGGCCGGGAGAGAGCAAGATATCGCTCCGCTCCAAGCCGGGCGTGAACGTCTCGGATATCTGCGCCGTCTACGGCGGGGGAGGCCACGCCATGGCCGCCGGCTGCACGCTTGAGGCCGGGCCTGAGGAGGCGCTGGAGCTCATGCTCCGCGCGATGGATGAAAAATGGCCGGAGGACTGAGCGGTATCCTGCTCGTGGACAAGCCCGAGGGCTGGACGAGCCACGACGTAGTAGGCAGGCTGCGGAGGCTGACGGGGCAGAGGCGCATCGGCCACTCCGGCACACTGGACCCGATGGCCACGGGCCTGCTCGTGGTATTTTTGGGCCGCGCGACGCGCGCCGTAGAGTTTGCAGAGGGGCATGACAAGGCCTATACGGCCCTCCTGCGTCCCGGCCTTGTTACGGACACCCTGGACACGACCGGACGGGTGCTGGAGAGCACGGGCCTGCGCCCGACGAGGGCGGAGCTGGAGGCCGTGCTCCCCGCCTTCCGCGGCGAGATCGAGCAGCTGCCGCCCATGTACTCGGCCATCAAGCAGGGCGGCAAGAAGCTCTACGAGATAGCCCGCGCGGGCGGGCAGGTCGAGCGCAAGCCGAGGCGCGTCACGATATACCGCCTTGAGTGTACGGGCGAGCGCGGTGGCGACTTCGAGCTGGAGATAGAGTGCTCGAAGGGCACCTATATACGCACGCTCTGCGACGATATCGGCCGGGCCTTGGGCTGCGGGGCCTGCATGTCCGGCCTGCGCCGCACCCGCGCAGGCGGTTTCCGGGTGGAGGACGCCCTGACGCTGGAGGAGATAGAGCTCCGGGGCGCGGCGGAGTGCCTGCTGCCGGTGGATGCGCTGTTCGCCGGCCGCCCTATAGTGCTTATAAAGGACGAGAGGACGGAGAAGGCGCTGCGCAACGGCGCGGACGTGAAGCTCGATGCGCCCTTCGAGGGCGAGTGCCGAGTGTATTCGCAAAACCGCGAGTTTTTGCTGCTTGGAGCCGTAGAAAACGGCGTTCTGCATACGATAAAGAGCTTTTTTGAGGTATAGACTATGCCCGACAGAAAGAGAGTAATAGCCCTCGGTTTCTTCGACGGCGTCCACATTGGCCACGCGGCGCTGCTGGAGATGACAAAGCGCCGCGCGGCGGAAAAGCAGGCCGTCCCCGCGGTGCTCACCTTCGACACGCACCCGGATACGCTGGTGAAGGGCGTGGAGGTGCCGCTCATAAACTCCGCCGAGGAGCGCGCGGAGATAATCCGCCACGTTTTCGGAATCGACAGCGTCATATCCATCCACTTCAACGAGAACATGATGCGTATGCCCTGGCAGAACTTTGCCGATTCCGTGCGCGAGGAGCTGCATGCCTGCCACCTGGTGATGGGCTACGACTTCTCCTGCGGCTGGAAGGGGGAAGGCCGCCCCGCGCGGCTCGCCGCCTATTGCACGAAGCACGGCATGGGCTGCGACATCATCTCCGCCGTCTGCCGGGACGGGGAGGTCGTGAGCTCGACGCGCATCCGCTCGCTGTTGGAGGCGGGCCGCGTGGAGGAGGCGAACGACCTGCTGGGCCACCCGCATTTCCTGGTGGACAAGGTCCACTACGGCTTCCGCCTGGGCCACAAGCTGGGCGCGCCGACGATAAACATGCGCTTCGCCCCCGGCGTCCTGGTGCCGCGGCACGGGGTCTACGCCGCCAGGGTATTTCTCGACAGCGGAGAGCGCCTCATGGCCGTGACCAACATAGGCGTGCGGCCGACCGTCTCCGGCGGCGACCAGGTTTCTGTGGAGAGCTACATCCTCGACTACGAGGGCGACCTCTATGAGCGCCGCGTCCGAGTGGAGTTCCACCACTTTATCAGGGACGAGGAGAAATTCCCGAACACCGCCGCGCTCCGCGAGCAGATCCAGCGTGACGCGGATACTACAAGGGCATATTTTGCAGAAAACCCGTGAAAAAACCCGCCCCCGGGCGGGTTTTTTCATATACGGAGGTGAAGAGCATGGAGAATACCGCGCCGGAGCTGGAAAGGCTGTATTTTGCCCTAGCGGCGCGCATAGACCTGCCGCGGGCGCAGAAGCGCGCGCTGATCTCCGATTTCCGCCGGGCGGCGGAGGTCCTCGTTTCGCGCGGCCTCAGCCCGGCCGAAGCGGCGGCGCGCCTGGGTCACGAGCGCCTGGGCGATTTTTACCTGAGCGCTCCGGACTACTGGTACCCTCTGGACGACGCGGCAAAGATCTATCCCATGTCCATGACGGACGGCTGGATGTCGGTCTTTCGCCTCTCAGCCTATCTGGATGCGCCCGTGGAGCCTTCGCTGCTCCAGCTGGCGCTGGACCTCACCATGCCCCGCTTTCCGTTTTTTGCCACGAAGATAAAGCGCGGCGTGTTCTGGCACTACATAGACGGGGTCAAGCGCCGCTTTACCGTGCAGCCTGAGACGGAGCTGCCCTGCGCGCCCATGAATGTCGCGGCGGGGGACTCGCAGTCCTTCCGCGTGCTGTACTACGGCCGCCGCGTGAGCGTGGAGTTTTTTCACATCCTCACGGACGGCACTGGGGGCCTCGCCTTCCTGACGGCGCTGCTGTGGGAATATCTGCGCCTCTCAGGCGAAGCGCCGGAGCGCCCCGGCCCTGTTGAGACCGAACCCTGCGGCGAGGAGTGCGAGAACGCCTTCACCCGCTGGGCGGCGCAGGGTCAGGAAACGGGGGGCGGTTTCACGGAGCGCCCGGCGGTGCAGCTGCGGGGCCGGCTCGCGCGCGTCCGCCCGGCGCGCATCCTGCATTTCGAGCTGGACGCGCAGGCCCTGCGCCTTGCCGCGAAGGCGCGCGGCGGCACCGTGACGGCGCTGCTGCTGGCCTTCATGACCGAGGCCGCCCATGCCGCCTCCGACGAGAGCCGGGGCGATATCAGCATCCAGGTGCCGGTGAACATGCGCAAATTCTGCCCCTCGAAGACTCTGCGGAACTTTTCAATGTACTGCTCCGTGCGCACGCCCTGGGCGGAGGCGGGGGAGGCTGAGCGCCTGCTGCCGGACATTACCCGCCAGCTCTCGGAGCGCGCCTCGGAGACGGCCATGCGCGGCATGCTGGCCTCGACGGCGGAGATGGTGCGGCTGCTGGGGCGGGTGCCTCTCGCCGTGAAGCGCCCGGCAGCGCGCATAGCCTACGGCTTTTTGGGGGAGCGGGCCTTTACAAGCACGCTCTCGAACCTGGGAGCGGCCAAACTGCCGCCGGAGGTGGAGGCCCACGTGGAAAAGCTGGACTTTGTGCTCGGCACGGGCGAGCGCGCCCGCGCCGCATGCGCCATGGTCACGCTGAAGGGCCGCGCGCTGCTCTCAGTGACGAAGCTGACGGACGACAAAACCTTTGAGACGCGCCTGCTCTCGCTCCTGGAGGGCGCGGGCGTGCCGGTGAAACTGAGCGGGAGTATGCCATATGGAGCATGAAATTGAGATCAGCTACCCCGTCCCACGCCGCAGACTGCTGGATCTGCGCCGGCTGAGGCGCGCGGCCCTGCGCTTTCTGTGCGCCTCGGGGGCGCTGTGCCTCTTCATAAACCTCTGCACCGGCGGCCCGGCCTGGAGTCTCGTCGTCCTCGTCTCGCTGTGGTTCGTCTGGACGAACCTCCTGGCCAGGCCGCTCGTGGAGGACGGGCTCGCAGAGCGGATATCCCGCCTGCTGCTCAGTGTCTGCATCCTGGTGCTGACGGTGGAGCTCTGTTTCGGAGGGGAGTATACCGGTATAGTCCTGCCGATCCTCCTGGCCTGCACTCTGGCCTTTTTGGCCGGCACGGCCTATCTGGGCCGCCGCCGGAGGCTCATGCCGCTGCTGCGCCTTGCGGCGGTGTCGCTGCTGGACATCCTAGCCGCCGCACTGGGCCTGCTGCCGCTTAACCTGCCCGCTGCGGTCACGCTCCTGGCCCTGGGCCTCGCCGCCCTGCTCCCGGCGCTCTTCCTATACCGCCGCGAGCTCGTCCTGGAGCTCCAAAAGCGCATGCACAGATAAAAAAGCCACCACAGCCGTGGCGGCTTCAAGCTTGTCGAAGAAGGCTTTGCCCTCTTCGACAAAGAGCATAGCACTCCGCTCCGCGCCTCGGTCGTCCGCCGGAGGCGGACGATTCGACACTCCGCTCCGCGAGCAGTATTTTCGGCGACGTACACGCCGCCGCCGAAAATGATTGAGATCCATTTCGCGGCTGCGGCCGCGAAACTCTGCGAGGCTTGAAGGTATGAGAAAAGCCGCCACAGCCGTGGCGGCTTTTCTTATGCCCTCGGTATGACCGATACCCCGTCGGGTATGACGGTGAGGCTCTCTTTCCCCCAGCTCCTAGCGAGGGCCAGGGCGGAGGGGATGTCGGGCGCGTAGGTCATTTTCATGTCCTCCACCATGCCGCGCAGCTCCGGGCGCGTGACGAAAATGGCCCGGTGCTTCGAGAGAATGCGGCAGAGTATCTGGCTCTCCCACTGGTCCGGCTCCGTCTCGTCCCAGGGCGTGGCGAGCTGCCTGGCGTAGAGCTCCGCCGGGCTGGCGCAGTCCCGCAGGGAGGCGTAGAAGCCCTCGCCCCCGTGTCCCGCGGCGCACTCGCCGCACATGATGACGACGCCGTCCTCGTTCAGGCAGGCCTCCGCCGCGGTCATGCCCTTGACGCACTGGTAGAAGTTCTGGTCCAGCGGATAGCCACCGTTCGAGGTCAGCACTATGTCCGCCCGGACCGCCTCCACTTCGCAGAAGCCGCGCAAATACTCGCAGCCGCGCCGGTGGGCCTCGATGCAGTCGCCGGCGAAGGCGGCGACGGTGCGCTTTTCCTCGTCTATGACGACGTTCACGATGTAGGAAAGCCCCGCGAGCCGCGCGGCGGCCTCCATGTCCGCATTTATTGGGTTGCCGTCCAGCACTCCCGTGCGGGCCAGGGGGCTGCCTATGAACTGCCCCCGGTGGTTGCCGAGCACCGTAGCCCGGTCGCAGACGCCGGGCAGCACGCTCTTGCGCCCGCCGGAAAAGCCCGCGAAGAAGTGCGGCTCTATGAATCCCTCGGCCACCAGCAGCTCCGTTTCCGCCGCCAGCCTGTCGATGACAAGCGGCGTGCCTGAGGGCAGACGGCCTATTTCAACGTTCGCCCCCGCGTCCCCGCAGTCGTGGACGACGACCTCGCACTCGGCGAGGAGCTCCGGCCCGAGCTTGGCCTCCAGTTCCGAGGCCGTCGTCGCCCGGTGGAAGCCCGTGGCGACTAGCAGGGTCACCCGGATGCCGGGGCTGCCCTCGCGCAGCTCGCGGAGCATGTTGGGCAGGATGTCCCGGCTGGGTACGGGCCGCGTGTGGTCGGAGATTATGATGACGCAGTTTTTCTTGCCCCGCGCCAGCTCCGAGAGCCGCGGCGAGCCTATGGGCGCTTCCATCGCCGCGCGGACGAGCTCCGCGCCGGGCGCGCCGGAGCGCAGCCCGCCCACGCGCGAGCGCAGGACAGGCGCGTCCTCGGGCTCAAACTCGAGAAAACCCCGCCCGTAGGGTATGCGCAGCAAGGTTCAGACCCCCTTTTTGGATTCCAGCTCCGCTATGAGCCGGTCGCAGACCTCGTCCATATCTCCGACGAGGCCGTAGTCACAGTAGTTGAAGATGGCCGCGGCCGGGTCGGAGTTCACTGCGGCCTTTTTCGCAGCGTCGGCAAAGCCCGTGACGTGGTTGATGGCCCCGGAGACGCCGAAGCAGATGTATAGCTTGGGCTTTACCACCGCTCCGGACTGGCCGATGACCAGCTTGAAGGGCAAGAGCCCCCTGTCGAAGACCGGCCGCGTGCAGGCGAGCTTGCCGCCCAGGAGCTCCGCGAGCCGCCGGTAGCGCCCCAGGCTCTCCGCGCCCTTTATGCCGTTGCCGACGCAGACTATTGCCTCGGCGTCCGCGATGTTGAGGCTCTCGTCCAGGGCCTCGCGCTCGAAGCCGAGTATCTCCGTGCGGATCTCCGAGACCGGGAAGTCCACCCTCAGCTCTTCAAGGGCGCAGGGCCTCTCGCCCGCGGGCGAGAGCTTGAAGGTGCCGGGCCGTATCGTCCCCACCTGGGGCCGGGCCTCCGGCACTGTGATGACGGCCATGAGCCGCCCGCCCACGGCGGGCTCGACGAATTCTATGCAGCCGGTTTTTTCGTCGTAGACCAGCTCCGTCGCGTCGGAGGTGCAGCCCGTGCCGAGCCGGCAGGCAAAGCGCGGGGCGAAATCCCGCCCGAAGATGGTGCCGCCCACGAGCACAGCCGATGGCCGCCGCTCCTCGCAGAGCTTTGTGAAGAGCGCCGCCCAGGCGTCCACGTTCGGATATTCGTAGCCCGTGCCGCTTACCGTGAGTATGGCATCAACTCCGCAGGCGCGTATCTTTGCCAGCTCCGCCTCCGGCAGGGAGCCCACTACTACGGCGACGAGCTTTTCACCCGCCGCGTCGCAGAGTTTGCGCGCCTCGCAGCAGAGCTCCAGCGAGACGGGCAGCGCCTGCCCTGCCTCCTGCTCTATGTAGACCCACATGTCCCTGTACATGCTCTTGTCCAACATTTGCGGCACCCCCTTCAAAGCGCCTCGGCCAGGAGCGAGGCCAGCTTTGCTGCGCTCCTGTCGAGACTGCCCTCGTCTATCATCATGCCGGGCTCGCCCGCCTCGGGCGGATAGGTGCGCGGTACCTTGGTGGGGGAGCCGGGGTCGCCTATCTGCGCGGGGTCAAGGCCGGGTATGCTCCTGGAGTTGTAGCTGAGTATCTCCGCCGTGCGGGAGGCCTTCCAGCGGGCAAGGTTCGGTATGCGCGGGCGGAAATTGGCTTTTTCCACGGTGATGAGGCAGGGCAGGCTGGCCCTCGTCCTCTCGACCCCGCGCTCCAGCTCCCTGAGCGCTGTTACTTTGCGGCAGTCGAGGTCTATGTCCTCGATGGAGAGCACGCAGCTGAGCTGGCTGGCGTCAAAGCGCTCGGCCAGCTGGGAGGCCATCTGCCCCGTGGCCCCGTCGAGGGACTCCTTGCCGCAGAAGATGAGGTCGAAGCGCTCCAGCCTGTGTGCGGCTGTGGCGATGACGTAGCTCGTGGCGAGGGTGTCGGCGTTGGCGAAGGCCCTGTCCGAGAGCAGGACGGCCCTGTCCGCGCCCGCGGCTATGCACTCGCGCAGGGCTTCGGCGGCGGCGTCGGGACCCATCGTGACGCAGGTTATCTTCCCGCCGCAGCGCTCCTTTACCTGGACGGCGGCTTCCAGGGCGTTGGCGTCCAGTGGGTTCAGTATGGCCGGGACGCCCGCGCGGATGAGGCTGCCCGTGACAGGGTCCATCTTTACGAGGTCGATGTCCGGCACCTGCTTTACGCAGACGAGGATGTTAAGCATCGCGCTCACCTCCAGTCAGGTCATGGCAGACCTTGCCGGGGTTCAGTATCCCCTTCGGGTCAAAGACCTGTTTTATCGCGGCCATGAGCCCGTAGGCCGTCTCGCCTGCTGACAGGCGCAGATAGTCCTTCTTCGCGTGGCCGATGGCGTGCTCGCCGGAGACCTGGCCCTGGAACTCGTCGCACTTTTTGTAACAGCTGTCCATGGCGAGTTTGCAGCGGCGCTTGAACTCGGCCTCCTCCAGCTCGTTGGAGCAGCAGTAGATGTGGAGGTTGCCGTCGCCCGCGTGGCCGAAGGCGCGCAGGCGCAGGCCGTTTTTTTCAGCCTCCGCCCGGGCGAAGGCGAGAAACTCCGCAATGCGGTCAACGGGTACGACGACGTCCATCTCGTCCAGGAGCTTGGAGTCCGCCTCGATGGCCGTGAGGAAGGCGCTGCGCGCGGCCCACACGTCCTTTTTGAGGTTGTCCGTCCAGACCACCAGCACGTCGAAGGCCCCGGCCCTCTCGGCCACTTCCGCAAGGCGGTCCATTTTGGCCGTGAGCTCGGCCTCGCTGCCGCCGACGAGGGTGACGAGGATATAGGCGCCCACGTCCCTCCCGTTTACGCGCGTGGGGAAGACGGGGTTTCCCGTGAACTCGGCGGAGGACTCCACAATGTCGCGCTCCATGAACTCGATGCTCTGCGGCTCAAGGTTTGCGAGCTTGATGGCGGGCACGGAGGCGATGGCGGCGGAGATCTCCTCAAAGGGCAGCAGGAGGCTGACGTCCATGATGGGCTTGGGTATGAGTTTGAGCGTGAGCTCCGTGATGACGCCGAGGGTGCCCTCGGAGCCTATCATGAGGTGGAGCAGGCTGTAGCCGGAGCTGGTCTTGCAGACGGCCTTGCCGAGCTTCAGCACCTCGCCGCTGGGGAGGACAACGGTCATGGCGAGGACGTAGTCGCGGGTGACGCCGTATTTGACGGCGCGCATGCCTCCGGCGTTGGTGCTGACGTTGCCGCCGACGGTGGAGGTTTTCTCGCCCGGGTCGGGCGGGTACATGAGCCCGTGTGCGAGGGCGTCCGCGGCGAGGTCGCGCAGCAGGACGCCGGGCTGGATGGTGACGGTGAGGTTGTTCATGTCGTAGGCTAGGATGGAGTTCATCCGCTCAGTGGATAGGACGAGCCCCCCGCAGAGCGGCACGCAGCCGCCGACGAGGCCGGTCCCGGCGCCGCGCACCGTGACGGGGACGCACTCCTCGCAGCAGATGCGCATGACCTCTGCCACCTCCCCGGTGGAGCTGGGGAAGCAGACGGCCTCGGGGGCAAACTTGCCGTAAATGGGCATCTCGTCATGCGAGAAGTCCTCTTTGACGGCCTCCCCAAAAACAAGCGCCTCTCCCAACACCCTCCGGAGCCGCTCCAAAACCGGTTCCGTGAGCTTCTTGTACGCAGGCATATATCCCGCCTCCTTTTACGCATATGTTCGCGCGGGCCGCCTCCGGAGGGAAACAGCCCGCGGTAATTACATCAAAGGGCGCCCATGAGCAGGGGGAAGGCGTATTCCCTGTGGCCGAGCTTTTCGGCTATGGTGGGCTCTCCTCTGCATGTATCGACAATCTTGTCGAACAGCAGCCTGCCCGCCTCTTCTATGCTCATGGAGCCCAGTACCACCCCGGTGAGATCGGCGTCTATGTTGGCGCCTAACAGCTTCATAGCATCCGGGGAGCCTGTTAGCTTGATGGCCGGGGCGATCGGATTGCCAACGGGAGTTCCTCTGCCTGTGCTGTACAGCAGCACGTTGGCCCCGGAGCACACAAGCCCCAGAAGCGACAGAGGGTCAAGTCCCGGATTATCCACGACATACAGCCCCTTTCCCGTGGGGTATTCGCCAAAGTCGAGCGCGCCCTCGACAGGCGCGGCGCCGCCTTTTTTGACGTTTCCAAGCGCCTTTTCCTTGAGTGTGCTTATGCCGCCGGCAATGTTCCCCGGCGCAGGGTTGCTCTCTTCAATGCTCCGGCCCATCATTTTGGCCCTGTCGTACATCTCCGAGAGCAGGGAAATGACCTTGTCGGCCGTCTGCTTGCTGCGGGATTGCCGCGTCAGCACGCCCTCGCCTCCGTACCAGCCGACCGTCTCGCCCAGCAGGGAGACGCCGCCGTTTTTGACGATTATGTCCGAAGCGACGCCGATCGCCGGATTTGAGGCTGCCGCAGTTGTCCAGTCTGAGGCCCCGCACTTGACACCGAGGCAGATGTCCGAGACCCCGGCCTCCACGCGCTCCTGGCCCTCCAGCTCGCGTCTCATGCCGAGCACGAGGGCCTCAAGAGCGGCATAGGCGGCCTCGGTGGAGCCGTAGTCCTGGGAGCGGACGAAGGCGCAGGGCTTCTCGTCCTTGACCTCGTTGTAAAACCACTCCGCATCCACGCTCTCACAGCCGAGCCCGGCAAAAATTACCCCGCCGACGTTGGGATTGCGCGCTATGCCGAGCATGATGGCCTTGATGCGCTCAACCTCATTTGGCAGAATTACGCAGCCGGAGGGGTTCGTTATGGCCACTACGTCCCGGAACTTATACTCGATGTCGGAAACGATCTTATTGGCGCAGACCGCCGTGGAGAGGACGACAAGGTGGTTGCGAAAGCCCACGAGGCCGTTCCTGCGCCTGTAGCCGAACAGCCTGGGCTGGGGAGAGAGCAGAAGAGAGTCGTCCAGCTCCCGGAGCTGCCCGGGGTCGAACTCATACAGATAGTTTTCCTTCCAGTTGGAGATGGGGTCGCTTATATTGTGCGTGTGCGCATAGCTGCCAGCCTCTATGTCGCAGGCAGCCGTGCCGATGGGGTGGCCGTATTTGAAAACCGTCTCGCCCCGGGCAATGCGCCGCAGGGCCAGCTTGTGCCCCTGGGGCAGGGCCTCCCTTATCTCTATCCCGGCGTCCTCGCCGTTTATGAGCACGCGGTCGCCGGCGGACATGGCCTCGAGCGCGACTGCGACGTTGTCGCCGGCATCAAAACGTAAAGCTTTTTTTGTCATTGAATATCCTCTTACCTTTCAGAAACTTGACAGTCAACGCACCTGACCGCATCCCGGAAGGACAGCTGCATACGTCCGCCTGTGTTTTTGATGAGGATATTCTTGCGCCAATTCGGGTCGTCCATGTCGGGGAAATCGCTGCGGTAAAACACCCCGCGGCTCTCCCTGCGAAGCTCCGAAGCGCTTATCTGCATGTCCGCCAGAAGCAGCATGTGCCTCAGGTGGATCAGCTCCGCCGCCTCGCCCAGACTGGAGGCCCGTAGACCGTCCAGCTCCCGCCGCAGTTCCCGCACCGTATGCGCAGCCGCGGAGAGGGTCTCCGCGTTGCGCTGGATGCCGAGATTTTCGTGCAGGCAGACACCGAGGCGTTTTCTGAGCTCCCGGGCCGGGAGCGGGGAATTGCCGCCTAGCAGAGCTTCGAGCCCTCGCTCCGCTTCCGACCATGTGCGCTCTATATCCTCCATTTTAACAGAGCCCAGCCTTTTTGCATAGTCCGCCGCGCTGTCTCCGGCGATATGCCCAAAAACTACCGTCTCGGCCCCAGCACTACCGCCAAGGCGGTTGGCTCCGTGCAGGCCGCCGATCACTTCTCCGCAGGCGAAGAGCCCTGCCACGTCGGTGGAACAGTCCGTGCCTACTACGACGCCGCCTAGATTTGTGTGGGCGGCAGGCATCATCTCGGGCATTTCCCGGGTAAGGTCGATGCCCGCGGCAGCGGCTGCCCTCGTAAAGATGGCGTGGTCCCTGTAGAGAAAGTCCCTGTCCATCATTGTCATGTCGTAGTAGATGCCGCCGTGCGGCGTGCCGCGGCCCTCCCTGACCTCGCTGAGCATGGCCCGGGCAAGGCTGCCCTTCTGGGCGTTTTCGCGGGTGAGCCCGTAATCGGCCAGAAAATCCCGGCCCTCCCCGTTTCGCAGAACAGCGCCGTGCCGAAGCAGCGTGGTGGCGATGACCTTGCCGGAGAGCTCCTCCGGCCAAATAAAGCAGCAGGGCTCAAACTGCTGGAACTCCATGTCTGTCAGGCGCGCCCCGGCCTCATAGGCCATGGCGTAGCCGTCGCCGGTGAGGGCCTTCGGGTAGGTAGAAAAGCTCTGCATGGCCCCGCAGCCGCCGGTGGCGAGTACAACGGCGCTCGCTGTGAAGCGCAGCAGCTCCCCTGAGCCCAGGTCCAGGCCGTAGGCACCGAGGACATGGCCGCGGGATACCAGCAGGCCGAGTATGTCCACGGGCGCGTACTGCTTTACTCCAAGCTCGCCGCACCGAGTTTTTAAAATCCTCATTTCTGCGCTGCCGCTGGAGACGCCTGTCTTGATAAGACGTGGATATGCTGTGCCCAGAGTATGTATCGGCAGGTAACGCCCTTCTGCGTCCCTGTCAAACTCAAGCCCCAGACCTTCGAGATATGTAACCTCGTCGAGCACGTGCTCAGACAGGACCATTGCTAGTCGGCTGTCATTGATGCCGTACCCGCTCTGTTCGATATCACTGAAGTAGAGCTCTTTGCTGTCTCCAGGCATTACAGGGGCGTTGAAGCCCATGATCTCTGGGGAAGCACAGGACGGCTTGCTGACGATTGCGACTTCCGTTCCAAGCTCGGCTGCGGCGACGGCGGCGCGCAGGCCGGCCACGCCGCCTCCAATGACCAGAACCTCAGTGCTTATTGTCCTAAAATCCAAGTGAAACCCTCCATACACAGGAATGGACGTGAATTGCAGCTTCCGTGGAGCCTCTCCCGCCGGTCAAGGAGAAGCTCCACAGACCTCAAAGCGCCCTGACAGCCTGCTTCATAGCGGCTATGCCGAAGCCTAGATGCTCCATCTGCTCATCGAAAGAGCCGAAACCGGGGAAGATATCGGGAATTCCGAGCCGTTTGACTCTGCACGGGACGCCGCCCTCTGCGATGGTCTCGCAGACGGCTCCGCCCAGACCGCCTGTTATGAAGGCGTCCTCAACGGTGACGAGCCTGCCTGTGCGTGCCGCGGCGCGGAGCACCAGCTCGGTGTCGAGGGGCTTTATGGTGTGCATGTCGATGACGCCCGCGTCAAAGCCCTCGGCCCGAAGCTGTTTTGCGGCCTCAAGGGCATAGGCTACCATGATGCCGCAGGCGATGATGTAGCCGTCCTTGCCCTCCAGGAGCTCAATGCCCTTGCCAAATTCGAATTTGTAGTCGCTCTTGTACACCTCGGGCTCATTGCGGCCGTTTGCAAGGCGGATGTAGACCGGCCCGTCATAGTCTGCGGCGGCTTCAAAGGCCTTGACGGCCTGGGAGGGGTCGCCCGGCACGCAGAGCGTCATTCTGGGGAAGGTGCGGAGTATGGCCAGGTCCTCCATGGCGTAGTGCGTGGAGCCGCAGGGGCCCTGGGACAGTCCCGTGTTGTTGCCGATGAGCTTCACGTTTGCGCCCTGATAGCAGATGTTGGTGCGTATGCCCTCTGCGGCACGCAGGGTGTTGAATACGGACATACCGTAGACATAGGGCAGGAAACCCTCCAGCGCCAGCCCTGCGGCCAGGTCCATCGCAGCCATTTCCGCAATTCCGGTGTTGTAGTACTGCTTCGGGAACTTTTTTATGAATTCGGGCATGCCGGCTCTGCCGACGTCGGGGGAGATGAGCCGGAAGTCGGGCCGCTCCTGCGCCATCTTCTGCATGGCCGCGTCTATGGCAGGACGCGCGTGGCCCATTTTTTCGCCGAACGAATATGTCTCTATCATCTTGAATCCCTCCTTATTTGTATCTGGTCTGCCTGACTTCGGTCAGGGCCTGTTCAAGCAGGGCGGGGTCCGTCAGCATGCCGTGGTGCCATGCGGGGGTGCCCTCCATGAAAGAGACGCCGTAGCCTTTTATCGTGTGGCCGATGATGACGGTGGGAACGTCGCTGTCGGCGTCGGGGATGTTGTCAAGTGCCTCGACGACCTCCTCCATGCAATTGCCGTTTATCTCCATGACGTTCCAGCCGAAGGCCTCAAACTTTTTGCCGAGCGGTTCCAGTTTGAGTCCGCCGTAAAACTCCTCGGTGGGGGAGCTCAGGCTCACCATGTTTCTGTCGATGAGAGCCACCAGGTTTCCAAGCTTGTAGTGCGCGGCCAGCATAGCGCCTTCCCAGACGGCTCCTTCGTTGCACTCGCCGTCGCCGAGCAGGGTGAAAACGTGATGCTTGTCCCCGCGCTCCTTTGCGGCTAGGGCCAGCCCGGAGCAGAGCGTCAGGCCGTGACCGAGCGAGCCGGAGGAGACCTCCATGCCCGGGTTCTGGTTTTTGCAGGGGTGCATGCCGTAGCGGCTGCCCCAGGCGCCGTAGGTCTCGAAAATCTCGTCAACGCTGCCGTAGCCCGCCATGGCCATGGCGATGTAGAGACAGCCGGCGCCGTGGCCCTTGGAGAGGACGAAGCGGTCGCGCTCCGGCCACTTGCCGTCGTAATCGAGGTTCTTTTTCATCTTGTACATGTAAAGCGCCGTCATCATGTCGGCCATTGAAAGGTCGCCGCCGAGATGTATGAGCGTCTTTGCCGAGAGCTTCAGTATCAGTTCCCGCATCTCAAGGGCCTGATCCTTCAGCCTTTCGATGGTTTGCCTGTCAGCCATATAAATCCTTCCTCCCTGAATCAATTCTTCCGAGGTTTTGTACCTCTTGTCCTGACTATATTTTCAGCAAAGTGCATGCCAACTTAAAGCAGCCGCATCCGGCCCTGTTGAGCGTCTATCCGGGCTGGTATGCGGCATGTGTATCAAATAGCGTATCATAATTTTACTGTCAGTGTAACAGCTCTGAAACGGCTCCGAGCGCATAGACCATGCCGCAGAGCATGTCCGAGCCTGAACTGCTCCCGACACCAAGCAGGGCCGTCAGACTGTCGGCGGAGGGGCGGAGTTCCAGGCAGTTTCTCATAAGCGAAAAGTCCCCGCCTCTTGCGGCCGCAAGCAGGTAGGCTGCGCTGAAGCGGTTTGTACGCAGGGGCGCAAGGGCGGAGACCTCCTGCGCCAGGAAACCAAGGGCGGGGTGCTTAAGCCCCCAGACCGAGGAGGCGTGTTCGAGCGTGACGAGCAGGCCGGTGATGAAGTCGTCGAAAGAAGGGGTCAGGCCCCGTCCCAGCCCCAGCAGACCCTGGAGCGCCTCCCGGACGCGGACCGCATCTGCTGCGCCTAGCGCGCCGCCCAGCAGACACAGCGCCTCAAACCCGGCCCGGGCGAACTCGTCCCGTATCTCCGCCTTGGATACCGACGGATGGGGGTAACCGCAGTAAGGCAGGAGCGCGGAGCGTCCGCAGGCTCCAAGCGCGCTCGTGAAGCGCTCTCTCAGGCTCTCCAGATTTTCGAGCGACGGGCGTACGGCGGCGGGGGAGGGAACAGGCTCGAAATCTGTGTAAATACAAAGCCCCGTGCCCGGCGAAAATATGCCTTCCGGGCGGAGCGAGGCCCGCTCCCCGCAGTTTGCACCGACCGCGCGGCTAAGCCCGGAAAAACCGGGGATGGCGATACCAAAGGGCAGACAGCCGTATCGCGTGTCGTGAAGCATGACCATACCCCCGGGGCCGGTGAAATATATGCCCTCGCTGAACGCGCCCGCAAGCTCCAGCTCCTCCCCGGCGCGCAAACGGGCCATGAGCCCGGCGTCGGATACCCGGCCTGAGAGTATCATTCCCCATCCTCCATAAGTTTGAGCCTCCTGTGCAGAGTCGGGCGGCTGATGCCCAGCTTTTTGGCTGCGGCGGTCTTGTTTCCTCCGCATTCCCGCAGGACCTTTCTGATGAGCTCAAATTCAGCTGCGCTTATAAGTCCGTCCCCGGCGTCGGGAACAGCGGCAGGCTCCGGCTCAGGCTCAGGGACGGAGGGCTCACGGTTCAGGTGCAGCGCCTCCATGGCGTCCTGCCCGCGCACAGTCCCGCCGGAATTTGTGACGACCAGCCGCTCCACCACGTTTTTAAGCTCGCGCACGTTGCCGGGCCAGGCATAGTTTTGGAGTATCCTCAGGCTCTCATCGTCGTATCCGATGGGCCTGCGGTTGTTCTGGGAGGCATATCTGCGGCTGAACAGCCCGATGAGAGCGGCTATGTTTTCCCTGCACCGGCGAAGCGGCGGCAGCTGCAGCGAGAGCACGTCCAGCCTGTAATAAAAGTCACTTCGGAAGCTGCCGTCTTTGACCATTTGCTTAAGGTCGCGGTTTGAGGCGGCGATGACCCTGATGTCTATGGGTATGACCTTGTCGTCACCCACGCGCATGATCTCATGCTCTTCAAGCACGCGAAGCAGCCGCGCCTGCATGTCCAGGCTGGTCTCGCCTATCTCGTCGAGGAAAATGGTGCCCTTGTGCGCCAGCTCGAAAAGCCCTGCCTTGCCGCCGCGCTTTGCGCCCGTAAATGCGCCCTCGACGTAGCCGAAGAGCTCGGATTCGAGCAGGTTGGCGGGTATGGTCGCGCAGTTTACGGCCACAAAGGCTTCATCCCGGCGGGGGCTGAAATTGTGGATGCTCTGCGCGAACATCTCCTTGCCGGTGCCGGTCTCGCCGGTTATGAGGACGGAGGAGTTCACAACGGCGTACTGCTTTGCGATGCGTACGGTCTCGCGGAGAGCGGGGCTCTCGGCGCAGATGTTTTCAAAGGTGTTCTTGGCCACAAGCCCCTTGTTGGCCAGCTTCTGACGTATTTTTCTCTCTATTTTGTGAACGTATTCCACCTCCTGCATGACCATTACAATGTTGTCTTCCCGCCCCTTGATGGGCAGGAAGGAGGCGGAGAACTTACAGCCATTCAGCTCGTAAAGCTCGTCGTATACAGGCTGTCCCGTAGATATAGCCTTTTCAAGTTGAGAGCGCATTTCCGCCAGCGGTAGCTCGGAGAGCTGCCCGCCGCTGCCTATGAGCTTGACAGCGCGCAGGTTGGCGCGGTTTACCGCGCCTCTTCCGTCAACCACTGCAACGCCCTCGCCGATGGTGTTCAGAGCAGCCTCAAAGAGCCTGTCCCAATGTCTGTCCCGCTCCAGGGCCGAGAGCAGGCTTTTTGCGTCTGCAATAGCTGTTATTATCTCGTATTCGCTGGTTTTAAGGCAATAGTCGTGCAGCCCGTAGGCCCTGGCGGCGCGCACGGTGTCGTAGCCGCCGATTACCGCCTTTATACCTGCGCTGCGTATGGCAGGCATGATGGCGTCGAAGTCTGCCCAGCGGTTGACCTCATAGTAGTGTATCTTCACTCCTATGGGCCTTTCCAGCTCGCGCGTCATTTGGATCATGGTGGGGTTGCCGATGACGGCGAATTCGCCCCACTCGTTTGCCGCGCTGGCCAGCAGGGCGGCAATGTTGTTGCCTGTGAAGGGTATCATCGTGACAGGTATGCCGATACCCGCCTCGCGCAGGATGCGCGCGTGTCCGCCGCGGGCGATCAGCATACTGCCTCCGCGCGCTTCATACTTCCTGGCTATCTCCAGGCTTTCCTCATAGGTGTGGGTCAGGATGAGCTCGATCTCGTCCTCGGCTCCGGCGTGCTTCGCCGCGTCCTTCGCCACGCTCAGCATATCGTCGCTGTTTGCAAGCAGGGCAATGCTTTTCATACCGCTCTCCATTTCCGCCGGCTTACCGGCTGCGCCGCCGCGCAAAAACTAATGGTGATATTGTAACATGTTTTTACACATGTGACACCTGTTTTTACAGGCAGCTGACCGCACCGGCAAAATTCGCCGGTGCGGTCCTCAGAAGGGCGGGCTTATTCTCCCTTTTCCGCGGCCTCGATATTTGCAACTTCCTGGAAATTTGTCACCTCTATCATGGTGCCGAGCTTGTCGTTGGTGCTGAAAAAGCCCCATTTGAGGGCAGGGTGCCGGGAGTTTGGTCCGGTCTGAACAAGCTCTGCGCCGTTTTCGGCCAGATGCGCGGCAAAGGCGTCGAAGTTGTCCGTGTCGAAGGCGACGTGGTGTATGCCCTCGCCGCGCTCGTCCAGAAAGTCCGTCAGGGCGGAGCGGTCGTTGTAGGGCTGGAGTATCTCAAACTCTATGCCGTTCATGCTGTACAGCGCGGCGCGCTGGTAAAAATCGCGCTCCTGTCCAAGATAATACTTCGGACCCGGGGCCGAGGGGGATTTTTCAATGACCCTGTCCGGCTCCGCGCCGAGCAGGAGCTTGAACTGCTGCATGGTCTTGTCCAGGTCCCGGACGACGAGGCCGACCTGCACCAGCTTGGGCTTGGAAAAACTGCCGTTCATATCATTCACTCCATAAGCCAAATCATTTTCCACACCTTGGGCTTGCCGTCCTCGTCGAGGTCCATGCCGGACAGGCCCTCCATGTTCTTGTTCCAGGCGTCGAGTATGTCTCGGTGCTGCTCGTAGACCTCGGCCTTGCGCTCGGGGCCGAGATACTCGTAGTAGCCAATGGTGTCCTCGCCGTTGGCCCAGATGGAGTAGTTGCGCATGCCGGCGGCGCGCATCAGCTCCTCCATCTGTCTGCACATGGCATTGTGCTTGGCGGCGTATTCCTCAAGTTTTCCGGGGTTCACATGCCCCTTCCAGCAAAATCTCTCCATAGGCGCCTCCGTTAAGGGATGTTCAGGACCCGGGTGGTCAGCAGGTCGTAGATGGCAGGCACGTCGTTCTCCCGCCTGAGCCGGCGGAACTCTTCCCGAGGCAGCCGGCTGGCGATGTCCCAGAGGCCGAGCGTGCGGCGCACGGAGACCTTCGTGGCCTCGATGCCGTCCATTCGCGGCGGCCAGATGTCGAGCACGTAGTAGCCGTCGTAGCCGAGGTCCTGAAGCTGCATGAAAAACTCGATCGTCCGCCAGAGACTGATGCTGCCGATGAGGAAATCGTCGTCTGTCTTGCCGTAGCAGTCGCTCAGGTGTACGTGGAAAAGACGCTTGTAGCGGTCTATGAGCGCCGCGCTCTCCGCCGGGTTCTCGCCGGCGACAAGGGCGTGGCCGTAGTCTAGTATGATGCCCAGGTTGGGCAGGGCGACCTCGTTGCAGATGGTCAGCGCCTTGGGTGCTGTGGAGACGTACTGGTATATGTGCGGGTCGGCGGGTTTGTACTCTATGGTGACGTTCACGTCCGGGCGGTGAGAGGCTATCTCGCGCAGGCCCTCGACCAGCCAGCCGTAGCGCGCGGCATAGTCGTCCTCGAAGGGGTAGTCGTAGCCGTCGTGTGCCAGCCAGAGCATGACGTCCACGCCGCCTATGTCGTGGCAGAAGTCCATCGCGGCCTTGCCCTTTTCGATAAACTCGCGGCGCAGGCCGGCGTCGCGGCTGGTGAGCGTCCCCTTGGAGAAGCGGGGCTGGGAGTAGGTGTCCAGCACGACTGTGCCGGGAGAGATGCCGAACTGGGCCATGAAGCCTCGCAGCGCGGCGGGGTCGGTGTCCGGCGAGTAGGTGACAGGTATGGCGTCCACGTATTCGATGTCGCGCAGTATCTCCATCTGGCGTTCAAAAGGGACGTCCTGCTTGTAGTTTTTCATGAACCTGTCGTTGCAGGAGGAGAAGGCCGAACGAGAGGCCTCGATTTTCATCATCCTGACAGACTCCTTTCGATGCGCGGCGGGCCCGCGTGGGGGCGCGGGCCCGCACAGGGGGGTGGGCTCAGCCCTTCATTTCAATGATCTTGTTGAGCATCTCTACGGCCTCGGGGTTGCCGAGCGCCTCGATTTTCTCGGTCCAGTACTGGCCGAAGATCTCAACTATCTCGGCCTTGGACGCCTCGTCGAACTCCGTGAAGACGGCGCCATCGGCTTCGAGTTTTTCGATGTAGTCCTGCTCGTTGGCCTCGCACTGAACGCGCTCTTCCGCGGTGACCTCTTCAAGGGCGGTCATCATGATTTCGCGGTATTCTTCGGGCAGGCTGGCCATGAACTCCTCGTTTGCGACGATGCAGTTGACGCTCAGCAGGTGGCGGGTGCCGCAGATGTACTTGCCCAGGCGGTGGAAGCCGCCCTCGTAGATGTTCTGCAGCGGGACCTCAACGGCATTGATGATGCCGGTGTCCATGGAGGTGTAGGCCTCAGAGAAGCCCATGGTGACATAGCTGAAGCCCATGAGGCTGAGCAGGTCGGTGTAGGTGTCGATCTCGGGGGAGCGGATGAGCACGCCCTTGCAGTCGTCGAGCGAGTCGATCTCCTTCTCAGAGCAGACGTAGCGGAAGCCGCAGTAGAAGTAGTTGAGTATCTCAAGGTTGCTCTTTTCGGCCACCAGGGCGTTGTACCACTGGCCGACCTCACCGTCGAGGATGGCCGTGGCCTCGTCGTAGCTGTCGTAGATGAGAGGCAGCGAGAGCAGGGCGGACTCGGGGACGTAGGTGGCGATGTAAGAGGGCTCGGTGATGGTCATGTTGTAAACGCCGTTCTGCACGCCCTCAAGCAGCTCGGTGTAGGAGCCGAGCGCGCCGGAATCGGTGTAGTCGAAGGTTATCTTGCCCTCCGAGCGCTCCTCGACGAGCTCTATCCACTTGGCGGCGTAGACGCTCTCAATGTTCGCCGTGCCGTTCGGGGTCGCGAAGACTATGGTGATAGGCTCAAGCTCGGCGTCTCCTCCGTCGGAAGCGGCCGCCGGGCTGTCCTCAGCCGGGGCTTCCTGACCGCAGGCGCAGAGCGTGAGGGCCAGTGCAAAGACGATACACAGGGCCAGCAGTTTTTTCATTTTGGTTTCCTCCCATATTTCATTTTGATTTTTCATTAAACTGCCAAAGCGCGGGGCAGTTTACGCACCGTAGAGCATCCCGGGGATGAAGCTGGCTATGTCGGGGATGAGCATGAGCAGTATGACGACGACTATCAGGGCCAGCATAAACGGTATGATGGGCTTTACCATGCGGCTGATGGGCGTGCCGTCGATGCCCGAGATGATGAAGAGCATGGAGCCGACGGGCGGCGTCATGCCGCCGGACATGATGACTATCATAAAGATCATCGAAAACTGCAGCACGTCTATGTTCATGGCCTGTACGACGGGCAGGAAAATGGGCGTGAGCAGCAGCATGGTCGCGGTGCCGTCAACAAAGCAGCCTGCGATGATGCAGATGATGGAGACGAAGGCGAGGATGCCGAACTGCGAGTGTATGTTGTTCGTGACGAAGTCGGCTATGGCCCCGGTCACGCCCTCTCGCGCGAGCATGTAGCTGAAGATGGAGGAGATGGCTATGAGCGAAATGGGGCCGACGGCGGCGATTATACCGTCGCGCAGGGAGTCCCATATCTCCCTGACCTTCAGCCTGCGGGCAATGAGGCCGTAGGCGATGCCGTACAGCGTGGCGATAACGCCGCACTCGGTGGCGGTGAAGAAGCCGCCGAGTATGCCGCCGATGATTATGATGGGCATGAGCAGCGCCCAGATGGCCCTGACGAAGGTCTTGCCGACGTGCTTGAGGCCCTGGAAGGGGATCTTGGGGATGTTGCGCTTTTTGGCGTATATGACGCCGGTGACCATGTAGCATATGCCCAGCAGCGCGCCGGGGAGTATTCCGGCCGCGAACAGCTTGCCGATGTCCAGGCCGGTGGCGTTGGCGTAGACTATCATGATTATGCTCGGCGGTATGATGGGGCCTATGCCGGCGGCCGAGACCACGATGGCCGAGGCCCAGCCATCCTCGTAGCCTCCCTTCTTGAGCGCGCGCAGGCAGATGGCGCCGAGGGCGGAGGCGTCCGCGTTGGAGGAGCCGGAGATGCCGGCCATGAGTATGCCCGCCAGCTCGACCGTGCAGGCCAGGCCGCCGCGCACCCAGCCGATCACCGAGTTTGCAAAGTCAACGATGGCCTCCGTTATGCCCGTCCGCTCCATGACCTGGCCGGCGAGCATGAAGAAGGGGATGGCGATGAGCGAGAAGCTGTCCACGGCCGTGTACATCTTCTGGCCCATGACCAGGTTGGGGATGCTCCCGTCCTGCAGCAGCCAGATCACCGGCGGCAGGCCGAGACAGAGCAGTATGGGCGCGCCGAGAATGAGCAGCGCGGCAAATATTCCTATGCATATCCAAAGAATCATCCGCTACGCCTCCTTTTCCTTGCTCCCGCGCCTGAGTTCTTTGAGCAGGGAGACTATCTGGTCGAGCTGGACTATAAACATCAGCACGCAGCAGGCGCACTGTGCGCCGTAGAGCGCGTTTTTGGGTATGGCGACGCCCGAGAAGACGAGCCCCACGGACACCTCGCACAGCTCCAACGAAAAGATGAACCAGCAGACGCAGAAGAATATGCCTATCACCCGGAAAGCGATGCGCAGCCAGATGTGCGCCCTGTCCTTGAAAAGGTCTTGCACCATATCGAAGGACATCAGAATGTTCCTGTTAAACAGGACGGGTATGCCGAGCATCGTCATCCAGCAGAACAGCGCTCTGGATATCTGCTCTGTCCAGCCTATTGGGTCAAGCAGCACGCGCCGCCAGAAGACCTGGGCGATGACAAGCAGCACGGAGACGGCGAACAGCAGCGTCACGAGGAACTCGACGAACCGCATCAGTATGCTCACAGCCTTATTCAATATCAACCTCTCCTTCTGTATGTTGTGCAGAATAAACAGGGGGGTTTTGCGGCGGCTATTTCAGGATGTTTTTAAACACGATGTTCTTCGTCTGCGTCATAGCCAGCAGCGTCTGCGTCTGTCCCTCACGGCCGAGGCCGCTGTCCTTGTTCGCGCCGTAGGGCGTCAAAAGGTTGCGGTAAAGGCTCTGGCCGTTTATGACCACGGAACCAGCCTCGAAGCGCAGCGCCGCTTTAAGGCCGAGACTCAGATCTCTGGTGAAGATACAGGAGCCGAGGCCGTACTTCGTGTCGTTCGCGAGGTCCATGGCCTCGTCGAAGTCGTCGAAGACGATGATGGGGAAGACGGGGCCGAAAACCTCGACGTCGTGCGCGATGTCCATGCCCGCGTCCACGCCGTCGAGCACCGTGGGTCCGTAGAAGGCGCCATTGCGCTCGTTGCCGTAAACGAGCTTCGCACCCTGCTCTATGGCCCTGCAGACCTGGGCTTCCACGCGCATTGCAGCCTTCTCACTGATTAGCGTGCCCATGGTCGTCTCGGGGTCCATGGGGTCGCCAAGCTTCACAGTTTTCACCTTTGCCAGCAGTTTTTCCAGGAACTCGTCGTGTACGCTGCGGTGGACGATGAAACGCTTGGGCACGGAGCAGATCTGGCCCGCCATATAGAAGGCGCGGCAGGCGGTGGCCTCGGCGACGGCGGCGTCGATGTCGGCGTCGGCGCAGACTATCATGGGGGCGTTCCCGCCCAGCTCCAGACTCTGATATTTGAGGTTCCGCCCGCAGTTTTCGGCCACGCGCCGCCCGGCGGCGGTGCTGCCCGTGAAGTTCACCCCGGCGATGCGCTCGTCCGCGGTCAGCCATTCGCCGACGGTCTCTCCGCGGCCGGTGATGCACTGGTAGGCATAGCCCGGGAAACCGGCCTCGTACATGAGCTCGGAGAGCAGCAGCACGGTGAGCGGGTCGTCGCTGGCGGGCTTGGCTATGCAGCAGTTGCCGCTCAGCAGCGCGGGCGCGACCTTTTTTGCAAACAGCGTCAGCGGCGCGTTGAAGGGGATGATGCCGACTATGGTGCCGATGGGCTCGCGTATAGAGACGTCGAAGTCGTTCTCCATGCCGGCCTGTACGCCGAAGGGGATGACAGTCCCCGTGAGGTTGTTCCGCGCGGCTGAGATAAAACCCTCAACGTGAGCTTTGAAGCCGCCGAAGTCGTTGTAGGACTCCTTGTAGGGCTTTCCCATCTCGCGGCTCTGCACCAGCGCAAGGCGTTTGTGGTTTTCCTCTTCCATTACGAGGTCGATGAACCTCTGCATCATGGCCATGCGCCTGTGCAGCGGCACGGCCGCCCAGGCCTTTTCGCCTGCGACGGCGGCTGTGACCGCCCGGCTCACGTCCTCCTGCGTGGCGGATGGCACGGTGTCGATAAGCTCGCCCGTCGCGGGGTTCAGCACCTCTATTACTTCTCCGTTAGAGGCGTCGGCGGCCGCACCGTCGATGTACATTTTCATGTTGCTGTCTCCTCCTGTGTCGTTTGATCCAATTTTCTCAATGTAGTCGCGCGTCTTCCGCGCCACTCCCAGTTCCTCGTTGGCGGCAATGACCTCGACGGCTACGGGAGAGCCGGGGCTTGAAATGCGCCCGGAGCCGTGGCAGACGGCATTGGCCGCTTCATCGAGTTCCACGCCCAGATGTCCCAGAGCGGAACAGACACCGGCGCGCACGGAGGCGGAGTTTTCACCTATGCCGCCGGTGAACACCAGTTTGTCCAGCCCGCCCAGCTCTGCATAGTATGCTCCGATATAGCGCACGATGGACGAGACGAACATGTCTATGGCGAGCTTCGCACGCGGGTCCCCGGCGTCCGCGGCCTCCTGTACGGGGCGCAGGTCGTTGCTCACGCCCGAGATGCCCAGCAGCCCGCCCCGCTTCGAGAGCCCGGCGAGCACCTCATCCATGCTCAGGCCCTGGTCCATGAGGTAGGGGACGAGATAGGCGTCCGCGTCGCCGCAGCGGTTCGCGTGAGGAAGACCGGTCTGGAGCGAAAAACCAAAGCTGCAATCCACGCTCTGCCCGTCGAGAATGGCGCATACCGAGCAGCTGCCCCCGAGGTGGCAGGAGATGAGCCGCGCCGCCTTGGCCTCCTGAGCAACATAGGAATGAGAGGCCCCATGATAGCCCATGCGCATGAGCCCATAGCGCTCGTACCACTCGTAGGGGACGGCGTAGAGCCTGCGCTCGAGGGGTATCGTCTCGTGAAAGGCGGTCTCAAAGACGCCGACGAGCCGCGCACCTGGGATGAGGCTCCTGAACTGGCCTATGGCTTCAAGGTAAGGCCCATTGTGCGCAGGAGCGACGGAAAGCATGGCCCTCATGCCCTCCAAAACGGCCTCATCCAGCTCGTGTACCCCGTAAAAGCCCCTGGCCAGCACTGTTTTGAAGCCTACGGCGCCTATCTCGTCCACCGAGTCCAGCGCCCCGTGTTCCCGCGAGCAGAGGTCGGCGAGAAAGAGCGCTATGCCGGAGGAATAGTCCGGCACGCAGAGCCCCTCGCGCCGCCCGGACCAGCCGTTTTCCCCGCGGTATTGACAGATGGCCCCGTCCGAACTTCCCACGCGCTCGACCTTGGCCTCGCAGAGCACCCGCTCCCCGGGCATGTCGAAGAGTTTAAATTTGAGCGAAGTGCTCCCAACATTGCTCACAAGGATTTTCATGTTTTACCTCCACTTTTTCACCATAATTAACAGCAGACGCCGTGCCAACTTTTCAATTCGCCTGTTTTAGCCGCTCCGCAGGCTCAGATGGGCGGTTTGCGCAAAAAAACCGCGCCGGACTGCGCCTTGCGTTGAAAACAGCGTGGCACAGTGTCCGGCGCGTTTTACAATTGTGTAAAAGAATTTAACTGGTGTTTACGCCTTTGTCGAACACCTTTGCTTTCTGCCGGTGGCCGGCGGGATGTTGGCGAGGTCGCGGTATTTCGCAACGGTCCGGCGGGCGATGTCGTAGCCGCGGGAGGCCAGCTCCTGGCATATTGCGCTGTCGCTCAGCGGCCGTTTCGGGTCCTCGGCGGAGATGATGGAAACTATCTCTTGGAGTATGTCGCCCTGCGTCTCCCCGCAGACCTCCTTCGCGAAGAAATACGACATCGGGAATACGCCCCAGCGGCAGGAGATGTACTTGTCCTTTACCGCGCGCGAGACTGTGGAGGGATGTACGCCAACGCGGGATGCGACCTCGGCCATGGAGCAGGGCCGCAGGGCGCCGGAGCCCTTCTCGAAGAACTCACGCTGTTCCTCGACGATGACGGAGGCGCAGCTGAGAAGCGTGTCCCGCCTGCGCTTGACACAGCCGAGCGCCCACTGGGCCTGGGAGAGCTTTTCCCGCAGGTAGTCGCGCTCCTCCTCCGAGAGCTCCGGGCGGTCAAGCATGGAGGAGTAGTAGGCGCTCAGCCCGTAGGAGGGCATATATCCGTCCGTGTACAGCAGCTGCGGTTTGCCGTCCTCGAAGCTGACCTCAATGTCGGGAATGACCCAAAGCGTACACTCCCCGCTGTCGTAGCCGTTTGAGGGGGTAGGCTCCAGGGAGGAGATGAGCCTTTTGGCCTCGATCACCTCCTGCTCGCTGACGTTAAGGGCTTTGGCAATGTGATGGATGTGGTTTTTCGCCAGGTGCTCCAGCATACGGCGGCAGATCTCGTCCGCAAGCCCTCCGCTCTGCCCCAACTGGGCGAGCTGTATGCGCAGACATTCCGAGAGGTCCCTGGCTCCCACGCCGCCCGGCTCCATGCTCTGGAGCACTGCCAGCGCCTCGTTGAAAAGCGTGGAATGTCCGGCTGACCGCGCGGCCTCCTCCACGTCCGCGGAGAGATAGCCCCGCTCGTCCAGGTTTATTATGAGAAAGCGCACGGCGCGCTCCAGCTCCCTTGTCAGGTGCATGGACAGCAGCTGTTCCTCCAGCGCAGTCCTGAGCGTGCGCTTGGAGCGCTCCGGTATGGGCAGCTCGGAGCTCTCGCCGTTTTTTGTCCTCGCCCGTCCGGAACAGGGGCGCATGAGCCCTCGTCCGAAGTCCTGGGCGGGAGGGCCGGCCTCTAGCATTGGGTTCTCCATACTGAGCTCACGCAGGCATGAGTCAAGCTCTTCAATTCCCATTTGCAGGAAACTCATAGATTGGTACATACGCTGGCCCACGACCAGCTTTGTCTCTCGTTTGAGCGAGAGTTCCACCTCGGCTCACCTCTCTCTGGCAGAGACGCCCGCGAAATCAGCGAACGTTGCCCTAATTATATCATGCCGGGGCAGAAAACATTTAAATTTTTGCGTAAAAACGCACTTTTCTACCTTTTACCCAAAAACTTGGCACTATTTCTGCTACATGCAGCAATGAACTCCACGGCAAAACCGTGGAGTTCATTGCGGTCAAGGAGTGAAAGCAAAGAGCAAAAAGTTATTTATTACCATATTTGTCAAGAAAGGCATAAGCAGCGCTGACGTAGTGCTCCGTGCCGTAACGGGCGGCTCCTGCGCCTATTTGACCGCCTGTTTTGTTGACGATGCCGCCGTGGCAGAGGGGAGTGATGCCGCTCTCGACCACCTTGAAGATGTCAATGCCGAGCCCCGGACCCTCGAAGTCGAGCAGCGGTATCGGGAAATTGTTGTTTCGCCCTGCGCAGATGGTGCGCAGCTCCTCGCTCTGCGCCCTGGCCTCGCGCCAGCCGCCGTTTCTGAGGCGGAGCACGGTGGGCGCGGCGGCGGCGGAGAAGGCGCCCATGCCGTAGGATTCCGTGGCGGTGGAGTCGCCCATGTAGGGGACGGCGTCGTCCAATGTCCATTGAGTGGAAAACAGGGTGCCGACAAAACGGGGGGCCGGACCCTTGAACCACTGCTCGCCCAGACCGGCTACCTTGATGCCTGTCTCCACGCCGTTCTGGGCAATGGAGGTGACGATGGAGCAATACTCCTTGCCCTTGATGCAGCGCATGGAGGCCAGAGAACAGCTCATGCCCAGGGGGTGGAACCAGCGCTCGTTGCCGACGAACATCTCCGTGACCCTCTTGATGGTCGGGATGTCGAGGTCCTCATCGCCCAGCAGCATGGGGACGATCTCGCTGACGAGCATGTTGCCGCAGGCTGCCTGGCGGGTGTGGCTCTCGTCGCCCATGAGCATGCCCTTGGCGAGTATGTTGCGGACGTTTATGCCGCCGTTTTTCTTGAGCACATGGTCCACGGCGGGGGCGAAGAAGTCCTCTATCTCCAGCAGGTTGCGCTCTATCTCCGGATTCCACATGGCCCAGGCGCCGAGACCGTTGCGGCCCTCGAAGGGGATGCAGTAGGCCCTGTTGCCGTGCGTGACGTCTTCTACGATGTTCACCACCATGTTGTGCGTTACGATGCCTGCCGCGGCGCCTATGGCGAAGTGGTCGTTGCAGGAGGCGAGTTCAATCTCCCCGGCCTCCACCATGGCCGCCGCCTCTTCGACGGTCTTGGCGAGCCCCGCGTGGATGGCGCCGTAGCATACGCCGCGCTTCTGGACGCCTATCATGTCCTCCCAGGCGATGGGCGGCCCGGAGTGCATTATCATGTTTTCCTTGAAGCCGGGTATGGCCTTTATGGCTTTCTCAAGGCCGACCCAGTGGCCTTCGGCTGCATTGAGCATCTGTACGGCTTCGGCGTTGGAGCGCTCTATTTTCTCGCGCAGGCTGGGCTCCATATCGGCTATCATACGGCACAGCCCGGCATCTACGGGCGGCTTCCAAGCCAGATGGAGCGCTTTTACGCCCTGGTCGAGCACTCCATCGGCAAAGGGCTTTACACCGACATTGATGACAGCGGGCGTAGTGCTGAAAAGTTTGTATTCCATGTTTCTGCCTCCCCTCAGGAAACTATAAGTCCGGCCAGAAGCGCCGCCCGGGCGTTGCTGGGCTGGATGACGACCCCGTACTCACGCAGCCTGCGGGCCTGTTCCGCCACATTTTGAGGGTCGATGTCGGTGCCGCAGAGAGAGGCGACGAGGCAGATATGCCGGCCTTCGTCCCGCTCTATGCGGGCGACCTCCCTGAGCGCGTCCTCGATGGCGCCGACCGGGTCGGGGTGTATTGCGTAACCGTAGAGCAGGTCGAAGAGGATAACGCCGGTCTCCGGGTCGTGCGCCTCCTGTATGAGACGGTCCACAAGTATGGAGGGGTCCATGACGGGGTGCGGCCTGCCCTTGGTGAATACCTCGTCGCCCATGTCCACGAGGGAGTTCTCAACGCTGAGATACCTGTCCTCCAAAAGCTCGGCCCCGCCGAAGCTGATGTTGGAGTGCAGCCTGTGAACAAGGCCCTTGAGCAGCGTGACCGCCTCTTCGCTGTGCGTGCCGCCGCAGAAGAGGCCGCGCAGGTATTTCTGCTCCGGGGATAGCCTGGAGCGCTCGGCGGCGGCGCTCTCCGCGAGCTCAGCGGTGGCGCGCCGCAGGTAGTCGCCGCCTGCGGGCTCCTCGCCGCGCAGCAGGCAGACGGCCATCTGCGCCGCCTCTTCGAGAGAGGCGGGGGCATAGGCCCCGGCCCTGCGTATCTCCTCCCGGTCTCCGCCCAGGAAAAACACCACGCATGGCTTGTCCTTCGGCAGCGCGGCGTAGATCTTCCGCGCCGTGTCCGGGTGCGGCGGCTTTGAGACCAGCACCAGCACCTCCGTGTCAGGGTCTGAAGCGAAATAGTCCATGGCCTGCAGGAACATTATCCCGCCGACCTTCTGGGAGAGGTCGTGCCCGCCGACGCCTATGGCCTGGGATATGCCCTCGCCCAGCTGGTGGACCAGGACAGCCACCTCCTGCAGGCCGCTGCCCGAGGCTGCGACGATGCCTATCCGGCCGCGGCGTATCTTGCTCATGAGACCGATGGACAGGCCGTTGACCACGGCCGTCCCCGCGCCCGGACCCATCACGAACAGCCCCTTCTCGTGGGCGATGCGCTTGAGCTCCAGCTCCTCATCCTCGTCCATGTCGCTGAATATGAAGAGGTTCATATCATTTGCCAGCGCTGTGCGCGCCTCCGCCCCCGCATATTCGCCGGGCAGGGAGATGGTGCAGATGTTTGCCTCGGGGAGCGCCTTCTTGGCCGCTGCGAGGCTGCGGTATTCGAGCTCGGCGGCTGCGCTCTGCGCTGCCGCCTTGCCTGAGGCGAGCTCCCGGACCTTGTCCTCGGCGGCACTCATGACCCCTTCGTCCTCGCAGTCGAGCGAGATGATGAGGTCGTTGGCCCCGGCAGCGGCGACGGCAGGGGTGGTGCCGCCGAATTCATCCACCACCGTCTTGTTCATATCTGTCGCCATGACCGCCACAGCCTTGCGCACCCCTGGCAGCTTCATAAGCTCTCTCGAAACGGAGAGTATCAGGATGGAGTCCATGTAGCAGTTTGGCATCACTGTGGTCTTTATCAAAGAAAAACGCTTCCTTTCGTGTGGACTGACGCGCCTTCAAACTGCGCCGCTTTATAAAAAAGCAAGACCCGTGCCAAGTTTTAACCCGGCACGGGTCCTTATTTCACAGCAAAATATATCAGTATTTTACGAATCGTCCATTGCAGTAACAAAATTTTGCGCTCAGCGTTTGCCAGACACATACCTGTCCTTGTCGTCCAGCCTGCGCTTGCAGCCGGGGCAGACCTTGAGCTGAAACATCTTGTAAAACAGCCGCCTGCCGCAGTGCGGACAGCGGCACCAGACCACCACTATGAGCAGTCCCGCAATAAAGAGAAGCGCCGTAAGGATCTCGGCGAGAAGATAGGACGAAGTACCCTCTTCAAGCAGGAAATGCCCCAGGAGCCCGACGGCGAGCCCAAGCAGCAAGGAGGCCATTGAGAGCACTTTAGCGGTGCCAAGTTTCATTTGTCTCACCCCAGCAGAGTTTTGGCCCATTATAACCGCCTGTTTCCCGCTTGGCAAGCACAAATTGAAATTCACTCCCGCGTCAGCGGCAGAATATCGCCTGGCATAAGCTCGGCGTAGAGCGTTTCTGGGGAGTTGAGGCGGGACCATTGTTCATGGGGCAGCTCCATGCGCAGGCGCGAATAGCCCTCGCCTCCGCCGGGCGTGGAGAGCATCACCACCGTCGAAAACGCCTCCGTAACCACGCGCTCCACGCGGCAGGAAATGCGGTTCGGACCGGGCGAGTCCGCCGGGCGCAGGAAGTGGGAGCGGATGCCCGCAAACTCCAGCCCCTCCGGCAGCGGCAGGGCGACCTCCAGTTCCGCGCCCCAGTCCAGGGCCTCTATCCGCGAGCCGGACACCCGCCGAGCCCGCGTGATGTTCTTGCACCCCGAAAGCAGGCAGGCGGACAGTGTTCTCGGCGCGCTGAAAAGCTCCTCCACGCTCCGAACCTCCTGAGCGCGCCCGCTGTCGAGCACACAGACCCGTCCGCAGAGCCGGTGCACCTCGTCCCTGTCGTGCGTCACGAAGAGCACCGGCCCGGGGAAGGTGTCCAGCAGTTCCGCCAGCTCCAGCTCCACCTGCCACTTTAGGTAGCTGTCCAGCGCCGAGAAGGGCTCGTCCAGCAGCAGGGCCTCCGGCTCGCTCGCGAGGATGCGCGCCAGCGCCGTGCGCTGCTGCTGCCCGCCAGAGAGCTGCCGCGGGTACTTCCCCTCGCTGCCCTCAAGGTAAAATGCCTTTACCAGCCGAGCGACGGTCTCCTTCCGCTTCGCTCTGTCCCGCACGCCCACGGCGATGTTCTGTGCCAGGGTCATGTTGGGAAAGAGCGCGTAGTTCTGGAAGAGATAGCCCACGCGCCGCTGCTGGGGCGTGAGGTCGATGCGCTTTGCCGAGTCAAAGAGCACCCGCCCATCGAGGACTATGCGCCCCTCGTCGGGCCTTTCTATGCCCGCCACGCACTTGAGCGTCACGCTTTTGCCGCAGCCGGAGGCGCCCAGCAGGCCCATGACCGAGCCGCTGTCCGTCTCAAAGGCCGCATCCAGCCGGAAACGGCCGAAGTCCTTTTTTATGTCAACCAGCAGCGACATCAGTCCACCCCCTCGGAGACGGCTCCGGCCCTGCGCCGCGGCCGCCGGTCTTTCTTTTCAAGCATATTGACGGCCAGCAGCACGACAGCTGAGATAGCGAGGTTTACGAGCACCCAGCGCATCGCGCCGGCGTCGTCGCCGGTGCGCCAGAGCTGGTATACGGTGGTGGAGATGGTGGCGGTCTTGCCGGGGGTGTAGCCGGAAATCATGGAGGTCGCGCCGTACTCGCCCAGCGCGCGGGCAAAGGCGAGGACGGTGCCCGCTATGATGCCCTGTTTGCAGCAGGGCATACGTACGCGCCAGAAGATCCAGGTGTTGGAGCGCCCCAGGGTCTGGCCGGCGTAGGCGAGGTTCATGTCAAAGGACTCGAAGGCCCCGCGCGCCGTGCGGTACATGAGCGGGAATGCCACGACGGCGGAGGCGAAAACAGCGGAATACCACACCATGGTGAGCCGCAGGTCGAACATTTCCAGGAACCACAGCCCGATGGTCCGCTTCGGCCCGAGAAGGCGCAGCAGGAAATAGCCCACGACGGTGGGCGGCAGCACCAGCGGCAGCGTCAGCACGACATCGAGCACGCCCTTCACGAGCCTCGGCAGCTTGGCGACATAGTAGGCCGCGAGTATGCCGAGAAAGAAGATGATTGCCGTTGAGATCGCCGCAATGCGCAGCGAGTTCCAGAGCGGATACCAGTCCAAGGAGATCACCCCACAGTAGTAAAGATGGCCGGCGCGAAGCGGAGCTGCGGCCCCGACCGCGCCGGCCAGAGGTGGAAAAGACGATTTACAGCACGGTAAAGCCCACGCCTTCGAGGACGGCTATGGCGGCCTCGTCGGTGTGGATGTAGTCGAGGAAGGCCTGGGCGGCCTCGGCGGCCTCGGCCGTGCCGCTCTTCATGACGGCGGCGGGGTAGATGACCTGGTCGCACATTTCCGGAGCAGCCTGGTCCACGACGTTCAGCTCGTAGGTGAAAGCGTCGGTGGCGTAGATGATGCCGCAGTCCACGGCGCCCTCCTTGACCTGGGTGGCGACCTCGGAGACGTTGGAGGCGTAGGTGACCTTGCCCTCGGCCTCCAGGCCCGCGATGTCTATGCCGAGATAGTCGAGTATCTGGAGGGAGTACGCGCCCACCGGCACGTCGTCGTTGCCGAGGCACAGGAGGCTGAGCTTGTCGGAGGCGAGGTCAGAGAAGCCCTCGATGCCTGCGGGGTTGTCGTCCGGCACGGCGAGGACGACCTTGTTCTCCACGAGGTCTATCCGGCTCTCGGACACGACGTAGTCGAGCCCGTCCGTGTTGGTGCCGGTCGTGTCGGCGGCGTCGAGCTGGTTCATCTGCTTCTGCGCCGCGGAGATGAAGAGGTCGCAGACCGCGCCCTCCTCTATCTGGGTCTTGAGCGTACCCGAGGAGTCAAAGGTGAAGGTCAGCGTGACCCAGGGCGCGACCTCCTTATAAAGCTCGGCTATCTCGGTCAGCGTCGCCTCCATGGAGGCGGCGGCAAATACCACGACCTCCACCGGCGTGAGTTCGGAGTCGTCGCCCGGGGTCTCCTCCGGGGTCTCGGTCCCGGCGGGGGGATCGGTGGCCGGCGTGTTCTCCTGGCCGCATGCCGCAAGGGCAAAGACCAGGCAAAGGGCCAGCAGCAGGGCCAATGCTCTTTTCATTTCAATTTCTCCTTTTTTATTAGTCCACGGCGACCATAACGGACGTGGCCTTGATCACCGCTATGGCAGGCTTGCCGACCTCGAGACCGAGTTCGCGTATTGAGGCCATGGATATCGTGGCCGTGACGACGTTGCCGCCGCCTATGTCGATCTTCACAATGCCGTTGACGGCGCCCTCGTCTATTCCGACGACCGTGCCGCGCAGCTGGTTTCTCGCGCTCAGACGCATGATATTCCCCCTTTCCTCAAAAGCCCTTGCCGAAGGGGCAGACGGGATAGCGGCAGTCCCCGCAGCCGAGGCAGAGTCCGCCGTTGCCCAGGGCCTTTATCTCGGCGCGCGTGACCTCCACGCCCGCCGCAACGCGCGGGAGGATGAGGTCGAACACCGTGGCCTTCGCGTACATCACGCAGCCGGGCAGGCCCATGACCGGCGTGCCGTCCTCAAAATAGCCCAGCAGGAACATCGCCCCCGGCAGCACCGGAGCGCCGTAGGCCACAATCCTCGCGCCAGTGTCCTTGATTGCGCCCGGCGTCCTGTCATCCGGGTCCACGCTCATGCCGCCGGTGCATAATACCATGTCAACCCCTTTGGCCTTGAAGTCAAGCACGGCTTTCGTTATGGCGGCCCTGTCGTCCCCCGGCAGGGCGTGCTCCGTCACCTCTATGCCGCAGCTCTTGAGCTTTTCTATGATGACCGGGGTGAATGTGTCCTCAATCAGCCCCTGGGCCACCTCTCCGCCCGTCGTCACCAGGCCGCAGGTCCTGAGTTTATAGGGTCTCAGGGCCAGAATCGGCTCCGCACCCGCCAATTTCTCCGCCTCGCGGAGCTTTGCGTCCTCTATCACCAGCGGGATTATTCGCATACCCGCCAGCTTCGCTCCCCTCTTCACCGCCGTGTTGGAATGGCGCGTGGCGATCATCAGCTCGTCCTGCTCGTTAAGGGCATTTAGTTTTGTTATGTCAACTTGGAACAGGCCGTCGCAGTCCGCGATGAGCTCGATCTTGCCCTCCTTTACCGGCGTAGGGTGCATGTTCTCGCTCTGGCAGAGAGCGCGCAGGCGTTCCGCTGCCTCGTCCTCGTGCACCATGCCCTCGGCCTTTTCCCAGACGTAGAGGTGCTCCTTCCCCATTGAGAGCAGGACGGGAATGTCCTCCTCGGTGACGACGTGGCCCTTGCGGAAACGTGCGTCCTTCGTAACACCAACGATTATCTGCGTCATGTCGTGACAGAGGACGCTGCCTACGGCGTCCTTCGTGGCGATGAGCTTCATGTCTCGGCCTCCTCCAAATACTTGCAACATTTTCTACAATATAACATGGCCTCTATGGAATTGCAACAAAAAACGATTCGCTTTTGAAAAAAACACGGCCCGGCGTAGAGCCGGGCCAATCCGCTCTTTTCAGTTTTTGCTCAGGCGCTCGGCAGCCTCTATGGTGTGCAGGGCGAGGACGGCGTTTGTCACTCGGCCGACTCCGCCCGGGACGGGCGAGACGGCTGCGGCGACTCCCTGGGCTGCGGCGAAATCCACGTCGCCCCGCAGGCCCTCGGGCGTCGCGTTGGTGCCGACGTCGATGACCGTCTGGCCCGGGGCGAAGCAGTCCGCGCCCAGAAGCCCCGCGTGTCCGGCGGCAGCGACGACGATATCCGCGCCGCGGCAGACGCCGGGCAGGTCCCGCGTCCTCGAGTGGCAGAGCGTCACGGTGGCGTCCCGCGCCGTCAGCAGCATCGCCAGCGGCCGGCCCACAACGAGGCTCCGGCCCACGACGGCCACGCGCTTTCCGGCGGGGTCTATGCCGTAGTAGTCCAGCAGCTCCAGCACCGCCCGCGCCGTGCAGGGCGCAAAGGCCCCCGCCTCCCCCGCGAACACCGCGGCCAGCGAGGCGGGTGTGACGCCGTCCACGTCCTTTTCTGGGGCGAGGGCGCGGCAGGCGGCGCGCTCCGTCCGGGCAAAGGGCATCGGCCGGAGCAGCAGCGCACCGTGGACGCCCGGCTCGGCGTTTATGCTGCGCACGGCGTGGAGCACGGCGTCCATCTGCGCGCTCTCCGGCAGCTCGACCGTGAAGGACTCCACCCCCGCCGCCGTGCATGCGCGCTTCGCCGCGCGCTCATACGCGCGGCTCTCCTCCTGCGCGCCCACGCGGAGTATGACCAGCGTCGGCGTGACGCCGCGCTCCCTCAGCGCCCTCACCCTCGGCGCAAGGCCCGCCGTCAGCGCTTCCGCCGCCGGCGCGCCGTTCAGTACCAGCGCCATCAGCCTATCCTCGCTTCCACCGCGGCCAGGCCGGAGTCTATGACCGGGCCGTACTGCTCAAACACCAGCTCGCACTCGCGCTGCAGCGTCATGGCGAACACCTCGTCCGCCATACCCGCCGCGTTTATGAGGATGTTCAGCCTTGAGGCGCGCATCGCCGCGCGGCAGAGCTCCAGGCCCACGCCCACGTCCGATATCGCGCCCTTGACGCCCTTCCCCGCCAGCTCCGACAGCAGCTCCGCCGTCCGGGCCGCCGTGTAGAGTATCTCCGTCGGGATGAAGCAGGCCACGCGCAGGGCCGAGTCCATGTGCGCCGCGCGCTCCGGGTCGTCCTTCGGCAGGGAGAGGTACTTCTTCAGCGGGGCAAAGGCCTTGGCGTCCTCGTCCGCCAGGCGGAGCATATACTTGCGCGTGAGTTCCAGCTCCTCCAGCGCCTTTGCGATGAACTCCGCGTGCTCTGCGCAGCTCTTCTTCCCCGCCGAGAGGTTGCAGACCATCCCGCCCAGCGCCGCCGCCAGGGCTCCCGCCACCGCGGCCGCGCCGCCTCCGCCGGGTACGGCCTCCTTCGAGGCAAGGGCCGCGCTGAAATCATTGAGACTCATTTCTGCATATTTTTCCATATCAAAGCTCCCTATCATATCAGATGTCGGTTGACGAAGGGTATTTTCGACAGCACCCACCAGGCCGCCAGGCTGAGCGCGAACACCGCCGCGCCCTCGACGGGGACGGCGATGAGGGCAGGCATGACCGTGAGGTCGAAGCCCAGCTGCCGGAAGGCCATGACGAAGGCGTGGTGCGCGAGATAGACGCAGAAGCTGGCCTTGACGAGCCGCGCCGTCCTGGGCGAGCTCTCCCTGCCCGCGAACCTGCTGCGCGCCGCTCCGAAGAGGCCGCAGGCCATGAGCGCCGGGCCTGGGGACATGCCCTCCATGAAGCCCAGGAACAGCTCCCCCTCCGCCAGCGACAGGAGCACCGTCCCGCCGAATGTCACCGCAAAGCCCAGGACGAAGAGCGCAGCCCAGCGCCCCGCGCGGCCGGGCTCCCGCGTGTTCATGACCTGGCCCAGGAGCGCGTAGCCCGCAGCGGCCCAGCACATGTTCAGCGGGTACTGCGGCGTTATCCCGCCCATCCAGGAGATCGGCGGCCAGAGCTTCAAAAGCGGCCAGCAGATGCCCAGAGCCGCCCAGACGATCAGCGCCCAGTTCAGTTCCCGCTCCGTCGCCCCGCGTACAAGCGCCCGGAGCACCGGCAGCAGCGCGTAGATGAGCAGCAATATCTGGAGGTAATATAGGTGCACATGGTGGTCGAAGCAGAGCGTGTGTACCACCGAATTCAGCAGCCAGTCCGGCTCCAGCCAGCCCGTGAATATATAGGTCCCAACGACGCCGTAGACATAGTAGAGCCAGGCCCAGACCAGCAGGATGACGAGTACGCGCAGAAAATAGCGGCGGAAAATGTCCCTGCCCGTCAGCCGCCGCGCCGGGTCCAGCATCAGGGCGCCTGTACACATGAAAAACAGCGGCACGGCAAAGCGCGCCAGGCTGTCCCAAAATGCACAGGCCAGCCAGTCGAAGCTCCCTGCCTCGAACAGAGTCAGGCCGTAGCCAGAGCAGTGTATCACTATGACGCCCGCGCAGGCCGCGAGCTTCAAAACGTCCGGCGCGAGCGTGCGCCCCGGTCTATCCGGCATTGCTTTCCGCCTCCCTTTCCGAGCAGAGGAGCCCCATGTATATCCACGCTATCGGCGCCACCAGGCAGAGCCCCAGGCCGAAGAGACTCTGCACCAGATAGCAGAGCAGGCCAGCACCCAGGGCCGGGTCAGCGCCGCGCAGCCAGCGCCGCAGCGACAGGACCGCCAGCGCACAGTAGGCCGCAAAGCCCGGTATGCCCAGGTTCACGAGGTAGCCAAGTGGCTCGCAGTGCGCGTTGTCCGCGTGCGTGGACAGGGTCGCGCCCGTCTCCGGCACGAAACGCGAAAATTCCACCGTAGAACGCAGTCCGAAGCTGTCCGGCCCGCCGCCCAACAGCGGCCGCTCCGCAAAAAGCCGCAGCGCCTCGCGCCATATCGCCACACGGCTCGAACCGAAGCCGTCCTGCGCCCTGCCGTGCAGTATCTCAGACAGTTCCCATAACATCCCAGTTCCCGGCGGCGCGAAGTACACCAGCGCCAGGCCCGCGAGGCAGGCCGCGGCCTCCGCCGTCAGCAGTATACGGGCCGCACGTCGGCGGCCAGTTTGGTTAACATAATATGGTGCAGTCACGAGAGCGCAGCCCAGGCAGCCCACCAGGCCGGAGAGGGCCTCGATGTAGAAGAGCAGGCCCAGGCAGGCCGCGGCGACAAGAAGCAGCAGCGCCGCCCGGACGGGCCGCGAGCGCAGCGCGGAGACCGTCAGCAGCGGTATCACCAGGCAGAACCAGGCCGCAAGGACATTCGTATTCCCCATCGTACCCAGGAACTCGCCCGTATACCTCGTCCCGGCGTCATAAAAGTCCAGGCCCTCCGGGAATAGTCCCAGGACGTTCACCCGGCAGAGCTGGAGTATGCAGACGACGGCGCAAAGCCCGGCAGCGAGGGCGGATAAGTTTACATAACGTTCCTTAAATTCGCCCCAGCGCGAGACGCCGAGGGCGATGCCGCCATAGAGCAGGAGCGTCACGAGCCCGTCGCAGCGGTTGGAGCCCAGGATGGAATACTGGATGTTTTCAGAAAACAGCGACGAGAGGCAGGCCGCCGCCATGAAGGCGAGCGCGGCGAGCTGGAAGCCCCGCGGACGCGAGGGCTTGCAGCGGAAAAAGAGCGCGCAGGCCAGAAGCGCCGCCAGCCAGAACCCCGTTAGCAGGGCGAAGAAGAGGAACTTCGGCCTGGTGATGCCCGTATAGCCGACCGTCCCGGTCCAGAGCGGGAAAACCAGCAGCATGATGCAGATATATTTGTCCGTCAGCCAGCGTGCGTACTTATCCATGAGCACATTTTAGCACAGCGGCCTCTTGCGCGCAACGGCGGCTTGGTTTATTATCTTTGCAGAGGTGAGAGCATGTATTTCGACACTCACGCCCACTACGACAGCGGGCATTTCGACGCGGACAGGGACGCGCTGCTGGCCTCGATGCCCGGGCTCGGCGTGGACTGTATCATAGACCCAGGCTGCGACGGCGAGTCCAGCCGCGCGGCGCTGGCGCTGGCGGAAAAGTATCCCTTCGTCTACGCCGCCGTGGGCTGGCAGCCCGAGGAGTGGGAAAGCTGGGACCACGGGAGCGAGGCCCTGGTCCGGGAGCTCGCTCGGCACCCCAAGTGCGTGGCCATAGGCGAGATAGGGCTGGACTATTACTGGGACAAGGAGCACAAGGAAATACAGTACGAGATGTTCGTAACCCAGCTGGAGCTGGCGCTGGAGCTTGGCAAGCCCGTCATCATCCATGACCGCGAGGCGCACGAGGACTGCCTGCGGATAACGGGCCGCTATCCGGGGCTGCGCGGGGTGTTCCACTGCTTTTCCGGCAGCGTGGAGATGGCGCGGGAGCTGGTGAAGCGCGGCTGGTACCTGGGCTTCGACGGGCCTGTGACCTATAAGAACGCCAGGAAGGCGCTGGAGGTCCTGGACTTCTGCCCGGCGGAGCGCATACTCGTCGAGACGGACAGCCCCTATCTCACGCCCGTCCCCTTCCGAGGCAAGCGGAACGACTCCGGCAAGCTGCGCTATATCGTGGAGAAGTTAGCCGAGATAAAGGGCCTTCCCCCGGAGGAGATGGCCCGGATAAGCTCAGAAAACGCGCGCCGGCTCTTCGGCCTGAACTGAAAAAACGCCGCGGAAAATGATTCCGCGGCGTTTTTTCATTGCTTTGCCTCTATCAGGATGACGTTTCGAGTGAGGTCCACGCTCTTAAGCGTGCCGGCGACGGTCTTGCGCGCGCCGAGCATATCCGTGAGAGTGACGCCCTTTTCGTCCACGCTGATGCCGGAGACGTAGCTCATGAGCGGACGGCGCTCGCCGTCCACGAGTTCAAATGCGTCCGACAGGCACATGACTATTCCCCCTTTACCAGCCGGAGGGCTTCCTCCAGCCTGTCATTGCAGTGGCCGAAGTAGTGCACGGCCTCCGAGACGAGCTTGGCCGCCTCTGGCTTGCCCTGGTGTTCCAGGGCGTGAGCCACACCGTGCAGCTCCTCCGCGTGGCTGCGGTTGTGCTCGAGCATATAGCTCATGAGCGCCAGGGTCTGTTCCGGCGTGAGCTCGGGCGTATCGCCGTGTTCGTGGTGGTGCCCGCAGACGTGCTCGTGCGCATGTTCGTGTGCGTGTTCGCCGCAGCAGCCGGCGTGACCGTGCCCGCCCTCGTGCAGCAGAAGTTTTGTAAATATCATCTTGCGCCCTCGCTTTCCGCTTGTTTACCGGCCCTTTGGCCGCTTAAATCATAGCACAGGCATACGAGACATTCAACAAAAAAATATGGTGTTGTATAGTTTTTGTCTTGTAAAATGACTCAATGTATGCTAACTTATTGTCAAGCGTTCGTTGCTCTTTAACAAATACGAGAGGGGGTAGTTGATGGGCGAAGGACAGGCCAGGATAATAGCCCTGGCGGGCAAAGGCGGCGTGGGGAAGACGTCGCTCGCGGCCGCCATCGTGCGCGTCCTCACAGAGGAGCGGCCGGGCTCCAGGGTCCTGGCAATAGACGCCGACCCGGCAGTCGGACTTTCGACGGCGCTGGGAGTGAAGGTCACATCGTCCCTGGACGACATTCGCCGTGCGGTCATAAAAAGCGCGGAGGACGGCAGGCCCAGGGAGGCTATCGAACTGCTCAACGAGTCCCGGTTCAGGATCTTCGACACCATGGTCGAGACAAACGGCTTTTCGTTCCTTGCGATAGGCCGGCCTGAGAACGAGGGCTGCTATTGCAGCGTGAATGCATATCTGAAGGAGGTCGTCAGCATGCTGGCGGGCGACTTCGACTACGTTGTGATAGACGGCGAAGCCGGGATAGAGCAGATACAGCGCCGCGTCATGGAAAAGGTAACGCACCTCATCCTCATTTCGGACCAGAGCCGGAAGGGGACGCACGTTGCGGAGACCATCAAGGAAGTCGCGGACGAGCTCGTGATGTACGAACACATCGGCGCCATAATAAACCGGGTCACGAACCCGGAGCTCAACCGGTATATCGAGATCCCCGGCGTGGAGGTACTCGCCTTCATCGAGGCGGATGAGAGCCACGCCGCAAACGACATCCAGGGGAAGAGCGTATTCGAGCTTCCCGCTGGGTCCAAGGTCCTCTACGGAGTGAGGGAAGCGCTCCGAAGAATTGAGATTTTATAAGAGAGGTGTAAACATTTGAAAGATCTTAAGCATCTGATCTACTTTGAGAACCTGCTGGATGATGCGCACAACGAGCTCATACGCAAGGCCAAGGAAGAAGGTCAGCTCGCTCTGGGCTTCACCTGCTACCACATGCCGGAAGTGCTTCTCAACGTGGACAACTGCT